>Ga0308158_10000052_pt1 | contig 300147 bp, 280 predicted proteins | sample PhyBR2_FD_201038 | JGI IMG/M metagenome (GOLD analysis project Ga0308158, IMG submission 201038) | Phyllosphere microbial communities from UC Gill Tract Community Farm, Albany, California, United States - DLSLB.R2 | ecosystem: Host-associated > Plants > Phyllosphere > Unclassified | place...
GTCGCAGCAGCCGCATCTCCTTGAGCGCGACCTGGGCGGTGGCGATGCTGACCCGGCCGGTGACGACGGCCTCACGCAGGATGTGGTGGCTGTTCTGGCGGCAGGCCTGTGCGACGTCGACGAGGCGGGAGGCGCCGGCGACGGCATACCGGCGGTGGTGGGCGAGCACCCACTCGCGCGGGGTCTGCGGGGGTGAGGCACATCCGGGTTCGCCTCGTTCGATCGCCTCGAGGGTGACGGCGACCTCGGCGCCCTCACCGGCGGCGGACAGCTCTCCCAGGGCCTCCAGTCCGGCGGCGAGCTCGGCGCACCTGGCCTGCCACACCAGTGAGGGCAGGGCGGCGGCGGCCTCACGGGCGGCGTGCAGGCGTTGCACGCATTCCGTGTAGGTCAGCTCCGTCGCTGTGGTCATGCACCCCAACCTACGGACCGGCACTGACAGTCAGCAGAGCGCGAAACCCGCTGCGGCGCAACCTTATTCGGCTCCATGCATGCTCTTCGTCACCGCTGTCACATGCGGCTCAGGTGTTGCGCATGGGGTGCGAGAGTCACGCTTGAAAATGGAAGAACATACATCGACGCCCGTCGTCGAACGTCGAGGGCGGGGCCCCTGGGACATGGCTGTGGTCCGAACGACGTCGTCGGGGGCTGCCCACTCAGCTGCGGACACGCCAGCCACAATGCTCAGGTGCGGATCCGGCGGCCTGCCACGACGACAAGCGTCGCGACCGCAGCCGTCCCCACCCACATCGCCACGAACGCCGGTACGTCCTCACCCGCGCGCGTGTGCAGCGCGGCGAACACCGCACCCGTCGCGGCGATGCCGATGACCGATCCGAGGACGTCGGCCAGCTGCAACGAGGACGACGCGGACCCGTGGTCGGCCGGCCGCGTCAAGGACAGCGCGAGTACCGAGAGGCTCGCCGTGGCCATACCCATCCCGAGCCCGGCGACTGCCAGCGGCGCAGCGACCAACCACGGCCACCACCCCGCCCACGTCACGAGCACGACCCCGGCCAGCCCGAGCGCCAGTGTCCCGCCACCCACACTCACGAGCCGGTCACGGCGTCCGGCGAACGAGTCACGCCCCTGCACCCACGAACCCAGCGACCAGCCGATCGACCCGATCGCGAGCAGCGACCCGGCCTCGGCCAGGGACAACCCGCGCTCACCCGTGAGCATGAGCGGGATGTAGGTGATCGTCCCGAAGAACGCGCAGGGCAGGAAGAAGCGGCTGAGCATCACCGACGGCAGTCCTCGCCGCATGGCGAAGGTCCCCGCCGGCAGCAGCCGCGGCGCGCACAGCGCGAGCCCGACCAACCCGAGCAGACCAGCCACGACCTGAGGCGACCACGCCAGCTCCAGCTCGTGGGTGCCCCACTGCATGACCCCGGCGGACACGGCGATGCCCAGCCCCAGCCAGGCGGCGCGCACGTGCGAGCGGTGGTCCCGGCTCGACGGCTCGACGTCGGCATCGGCCCCCTGGATCTGCCCCCGCCGAACGAGCAGCACCACCAGGGCAGCGGCCACCGGCACGACGACGATCCAGAACACCCACCGCCACGACCACGTGCTCGTGACCCACCCGGCGAGCACCGGGCCGATGAGCGACGGCAGCACCCACGCGGCACTGATGACACTGAAGACCCGCGGCCGGATCGACTCCGGATACGTGCGCCCGATGACGACGAACGCGGCCACGAAGGTCAGCCCCGCGCCGAGGCCCGCAACGGCGCGTCCGGCGAGGAAGGCCGAGAACCCCTCGGACGCCCCGCAGATGCCACACCCCAAGGCGAACAGCACCTGCCCGCTGAGCAGCGACGGCAGTGAACCCGACCGGTCGCACCACACGCCGGCCAGCACGATCCCCAAGAGCTGGGTGGTGAGCATGACCGAGAAGGCCAAGCCATAGGAGCGCACCGCGTCGAGCTCGACCGCGACCTCGGGCATGGCCGTCGACACCGCCATCGACTCGAACGCGATGACCGAGATGAGCGCGACGATCGCGACCGTCAGCGCCCCGAACTCCGGCCCGAACACGCCTCCGCGGCCCTGCTGCTCGTCCCTCGAGCCCGTCCCGGCCTCGGTCACGTCCCCTGATGTCACGCGGCCACGCTACGCGAGCCGCCGGCGACTCGACCGTCCGCCCCGGGCGCTCAGGCAGCCGGATCGAGCGGGTGCCCGCGCTCGGTGAGGACGTCCCGCAGGACGTCGATGTGGTCGGTGACGATGCCGTCGACCCCCAGGTCGAGGAGCCGGTGCATCTCGGGTGCGTCCTCGTCGCTCCAGGGGTGGAACCACACGTGCACCTGCTTGCCCAGCCGGTGTGCCGCGCGGAGCAGTCCCGGTGTCACGAGCGTCAGCTCACGACCACGGATCCGGTGCGAGACGGGCACCTGCAGCACCGGGGCCGTCGTGTGCAGCCACCGCGACAGCAGCCCCGGCGCGTAGCGCAGCGCCCCGGTCCCCACCTGCCCCGCAGCGGTCGCGAGACCCGGGCCCAGCGCACGACGCGCCGCCCGCACCCGACGCTCGCTGAACGACCCGATGCACACTCGGTCGATCGCGTCGTGGCGCCGGATCGTGTCGACGGTCGGGGCCAGTGCGGTGTCGGCCTTGATGTCGATGTTGAGCCGCGTCGCCGGGAACTCCTCGAGCAGCTCGGTGAGCAGCGGCACCGCGTCGGTGCCGTTGATCCGCGCCTCGCGCACCGCGGCATACGGGAGCTCGACGATCGCGCCCTCGATGTCGGTGACCCGGTCGAGATGCGTGTCGTGGAAGGCGACGAGCTCACCGTCGGACGTCGCGTGCACGTCCGTCTCGAGGTAGCGGTAGCCCATCGCGACGGCTTCGCGGAACGCGCGCATCGTGTTCTCGAGACCGACATTCGGCGTGTATGCCGCACCGCCCCGGTGCGCCATCGCGATCGGTCCGCTGTGGTCGAAGTACGCGAAGTCGCCCGCGCGTGCCATGGCTCAGATCCTCGCCCACACGGCCACGTCGGTCGGCACCTGCCCGTCGGCACCCAGCGGCCCCGAGCTCAGCACGACCTCAGCACCCTCGGGCAGCGCCACCGGCTCCGCACCGAGGTTGACGAGCACGAGCATCCGCCGCGACCCGTCATCCGAGGCGTTGACGACGGCGACGACGTCACCACCCGACAGCTCGTGCCACGCAGCCGAGCCCAGCCCGAGCCGCTCAGCGCGACGCACCGAGAGCATCGACCGGTACAGCTCGAGCGTCGAGCCCTCGACACCGGCCTGCTGGTCCACGGCATACGCGCCGTAGGCCTCCGGCTGCGGCAGCCAGGTCGCGTCCGACGGCCCGAACCCCAGGCTCGGTGCGTCGCGCACCCACGGCATCGGGACGCGGCAGCCGTCGCGGCCGATCTCCTTGCCCTCGGTGCGGTGGAAGGTCGGGTCCTGGCGGAACTCGTCTGGCATGTCGGTCGACTCCGGGAGCCCGAGCTCCTCGCCCTGGTAGACGTAGGAGCTGCCCGGGAGGCCGAGCATGAGCATCGTCGCCGCGCGTGCCCGCCTGAGCCCCAGCTCCGCGTTCGGCTGGGCCTGGTCGGCGCCGATGCCGTTGGGGCGGGGGAGCGACTGGTCGAGGCCGAGCCGCGAGGCGTGCCGGACGACGTCGTGGTTGGACAGCACCCACGTCGTCGGGGCGCCGACGTTGTCGTTCTCGCGGAACGACGTCGTGATGACCTCGCGCAGGCGCTCGGCGTCCCAGTGGGTGTCGAGGAAGTCGAAGTTGAACGCCTGGTGCATCTCGTCGCTGCGGACGTAGCGCGCCAGCCGGCTCTCGGGCTTGACCCACGCCTCGGCGCAGAGGATGCGCTCGGGGGCGGGCTGGGCGTCGAGGACCGAGCGCCAGCGGCGGTAGATCTCGTGCACGCCCTCCTGGTCCCACATCGGCGGGCGCGGACCGTCGCCGGTCTCGTGGATCCGCGCGGACTCCTCCTCGCCCACGGGAAGGGCAGCCTCGGCGCTCGAGTCGGCGGCGTCGAGCATCTGCATCGGACCGTGCCAGTCCGGCAGCCCCTCCTCCTTGACGAGACCGTGCGCGACGTCGACGCGGAAGCCGTCGACCCCGCGCGCACACCAGAACTCGAGGATCGAGGCGAACTCGTCGCCGACCTCGGGGTTGGTCCAGTCGTAGTCGGGCTGGGTCGTGTCGAAGATGTGGAGGTACCACTCGCCGGGCGTCCCGTCGGCCTCGGTCACGCGGGTCCAGCCCTCGCCACCGAACACGGACGGCCAGTTGTTCGGCGGCTCCTCGCCGTTGGGCCCCTTGCCCTCGCGGAACACGTAGCGCCCACGCTCCTTGCTCCCCGGACCCGCCGCCAGCGCGGCCTTGAACCACTCGTGCTCGCTCGAGGAGTGGTTGGGCACGAGGTCGACGACGACCTTGAGGCCGAGGTCGTGGGCGGTCGAGATGAGCGCGTCGGCGTCGGGCAGCGAGCCGAAGACGGGGTCGATGTCGCGGTAGTCCGCCACGTCGTAGCCGGCGTCGTGCATCGGCGAGACGTAGAACGGCGACAGCCAGATCGCGTCGACGCCGAGGTCGCGCAGGTAGGGCAGCCGGGCGGTGATGCCGGGCAGGTCGCCGATGCCGTCGCCGTCGGAGTCGGCCCACGACCGCGGATAGATCTGGTAGATCACCGCGTCGCGCCACCACGGCGCATCGGCCGGGTCAGCATCGTGCAGGGGAGTCAGGGCAGTGGCGTCAGGGGTGCTCTGGGTCACCTGACCCATCGTTGCGTATGCCGTCCGCCCCACCAACTCGCGGCCCCCACCTTCTCGTGCCGTTGCGTCCGCAACCCTGGTCGGGAAGGTGACCACCATTGCGGACGCAACCAGCCCGGCATACGGCTGCGTCCGCAACCCTGGTCGGGAAGGTGACCACCATTGCGGCCGCCACCAGCCCGGCGGACCAGCCCGGGGTCAGAGGGTGGTGCGGCCCTCGGGCCCGGCCCCGGCGCCCTCGTCGGTGTTGACGAGCATGTGCGCCGCCCGCATGAAGTAGTCGCGCATCGCCTCGGCGTGCGCCTCGTCGAGGTCGAGGGTGTCCATCGCCGCGAGCATGTGCCGCATCCACCGGTCACGCATGTCGAGGGTCACCGGGTAGGGGGCGTGCCGCATCCGCAGCCGAGGGTGGCCACGCTCCTCGCTGTAGGTGTGGGGTCCACCGAAGTACTGCTCGAGGAACATCCGCAGCCGGCGCTCGGCCGGGCCGAGGTCCTCCTCGGGGTAGAGCGCGCGCAGCGGCTCGTCCTGGGCGACCCCCACGTAGAACTCGTGCACGAGCTTCTCGAACGTCGGAGCGCCGCCGACCTCGTCGTAGAAGCTCACGGCTTGGCCCCCGTCCCGCCGACCGCGCCGCCGAACCCGCCGTAGCCGAACGGCCCGACCGGCGGCGCCTTGATGCCGGCGCCGTCGATCGCCGACTTGAGCCGCTGGCGCAGCTCGCGCTGCACCTCGACCTTCGCGCCGGGCGAGGTCTCGGCGAGGACGCGGATCGTCATCGTCTGACCGGTGATCGACTCGACGCCGGCGACGGTCGGGGTGTCGAGCAGCCGCCCGTCCCACGCCGGGTCGGTCGCCATCCGGTCGCCGGCCTCGCGCAGCACCTCGGTCACCCGCGTGACGTCCTCGTCGTAGGCGACGGGGACGTCGACGATCGCGGTCGCGCGGTGCTGGCTGAGGTTGCCGATGCGCAGGACCTCGCCGTTGCGGACGTACCAGGTGACGCCGCCGGCGTCGCGCAGCCGCGTGACGCGCAGCGAGACCTCCTCGACGGTGCCGATGGCCTCGCCGGTGTCGATGACGTCGCCGACGCCGTACTGGTCCTCGAGGATCATGAAGATCCCCGACAGGAAGTCCTTGACCAGGCTCTGTGCGCCGAAGCCGAGGGCCACGCCGCCCACGCCCGCGGACGCGAGCAGCGGCCCGAGCGGGATGCCGACGAGGTCCATGACCGTGAGCGTCGCGATGAGGCCGACGACGAACGTCACGACGCTGCGCAGCAGGGAGCCCAGGGTCGCCATGCGCTGCTGGTGACGGGCGCGGGCCTGCCCCGTGGCCTGCGCCCAGATGCGGCCGGCGCGCGAGCCGTCGACGTCGTCGTGCCGGGCGCCCGTGCGCTCGGTCATCGTCCGCACGACGCGGGCGATGAGCCGGTGCAGGAGCCAGCGCACGACGAACGCGAGGACGATCGTCAGCAGGATCCGCAGGCCGTCGGTGAGCAGCCAGTCCTGGATGCGCTCGGCGGTCAGGACGGTCGTCTTGATGTCGAGATCGGTCATCCCTGTGCGTCACGCTCCTGCGCGGCGAGGGCCCGGATGACCGGGTCGCGGTTCTCGGAGACGAGGCGGCGCAGGGCGTCCGGGGCATCGCCGTTAGCGTCGAGCCAGGCCTGGGTCGCGTCGCGCAGTGCGGGGGTCGCGACCGCTCGCGGGTAGAACCCGGCGACGATCGACTCGACGAGGGCGTGCGACCCCTTGTCGGCGACGGAGCCGAGCATGTCGTGGTAGCGCGCGACGAACGGCTCGAGCGCCGCGACGTCGCCGAGGCGACCGAAGCCGAGGCCGTAGGCGTCGACGAGCGAGTTGGACAGCCCGTCCTCGGTGACGGCCGCCTTCCACGCCGCCTCCTTGGCCTCCGCGGTGGGGACCGAGGCGCGCGCACGGGCGGCGCGCTCCTGGCCGGTGGCGGTGGGGTCGCGGTCGAGCTCGGCCTCGATCTCGCCGTCCGAGAGGGCGTTCGCCCCCGCGAGACCGGTGAGCAGCGTCCAGCGCATGTCGGTGTCGAGAGCGAGCCCGTCGAGCGTCTCGGTCCCGTCGAGCAGACCCCGAAGGTATGCCGTGTCGTCACCGGTCGTCGTCATGCCGGCTGCCGCCGTGACGAGCTGGAGCTGGGCGTCGCTGCCGGGCTCCGCCGACGCGGCGATCTCCCAGAGACGCGCGAGCGTCGCGCGCCGCGTCTCGTCGCGGTTCTCCGGAGCGGTGTAGAGGTTGACGGCGGTGGCGAGCTGGGCGAACAGCGTGCGCAGCAACGTCGAGTCGGTCTCGCCCGGCAACACCTCGAGCACGAGCTCGGCGAAGGTCCGGGCGCTCATCTCGGCGTCGCGCGTCATGTCCCACGCCGACGCGAGGACGAGCGACTTGGGCAGGGAGCTCTCGAAGCCGCGGATGTGCTCGATCGCGGTCGACATCGAGCGCTCGTCGAGCCGCAGCTTGGCGTAGGTGAGGTCGTCGTCGTTGACGAGCACGAGGTCGGGCTGGGAGCGCCCGAGAAGCTCGGGGACCTCGGTCCGCTCGCCGGTGAGGTCGATCTCGAGGCGGCCCGTGCGCACGAGCCGCGACCCGGCAGCGCCACCCAGCTCGACGGCATACAGGCCGATCGCGAGGCGGTGCGGGCGGAGCGTCTCGAAGCCCTTGGCGAAGGTCTGCTCGATGACCGCGCTGGAGATCCGGCCGCGGTCGTCGACCTCGAGGACCGGTCGCAACGTGTTGACGCCGGCGGTCTCGAGCCACGCCTTGCTCCACGTGCGCAGGTCGCGGCCCGAGGTCGCCTCGAGCTCGTCGAGGAGGTCGTCGAGGGTGGTGTTGCTCCACTGGTGCTTGGCGAAGTAGGCGCGCAGCCCGTCGCGGAACGGCTCGCGGCCGACGTAGGCGACGAGCTGCTTGAGGACGGAGGCGCCCTTGGCATAGGTGATGCCGTCGAAGTTGACCTCGACGTCCTCGAGGTCGCGGATCGGCGCGACGATCGGGTGGGTCGAGGACAGCTGGTCCTGGCGGTAGGCCCAGTCCTTCTCGTGCGTCCCGAACGTCGTCCAGGCCTCGGTCCACTCGGTGGCCTCGGCCTGGCACGTCGTCGACGCCCACTCGGCGAAGGACTCGTTGAGCCAGAGGTCGTTCCACCACTTCATCGTCACGAGGTTGCCGAACCACATGTGCGCGAGCTCGTGCAGCACGGTGAGGGCGCGGCGCTCGACGATGGCGTCGGTGACCTTGGACCGGAAGACGTACATCTCGTTGAACGTCACGCAGCCGGCGTTCTCCATCGCACCCATGTTGTACTCGGGCGTGAAGATCTGGTCGTACTTCTCGAACGGGTAGGGCTGGTCGAACTCGGCCTCGAAGAACTCGAACCCACGCTTGGTGAGGTCGAAGAGGTTGTCCGCGTCGAGGAACTGCGTGAGCGACCTGCGGCAGAAGATGCCGAGCGGGATCTCGCCCTTGCGGCTCGTGAGGCTGTCGCGCACGACGTCGTAGGGGCCGGCCACGAGCGCCGTGATGTAGCTCGAGATCGGCTCGGTCGCCGAGAACACCCACGTCGAGATGCCGTCGCGGTCGGTCGGGGTCGGCTCGGGGGTGGGGGAGTTGGACAGCACCTGCCAATGGCTCGGCGCCGTGACCGTGAAGCTGAACCGCGCCTTGAGGTCGGGCTGCTCGAACACGGGGTACATGCGCCGGCTGTCGGGCACCTCGAACTGGCTGTAGAGGTAGACCTCGCCGTCGACCGGGTCGACGAACCGGTGCAGGCCCTCGCCGGTGTTCATGTAGCGGCCGGTGGCCTCGATCCGCAGCTCGTTGTGCGCGGCCAGGCCCTCGATGGCGATACGCGAACCGTCGTATGCCGTGTCCACCACCTCGCCGTTGAGCGTCACCTTCTCGACGGACTCGCCGAGGAAGTCGACGAAGGTCGAGGCGCCCTCGGTGGCGGTGAAGGTGATGGTGCTCGTCGTCGCGAACGTCGCCTCGGACGTCGTGAGGTCGAGCTCGACGGCATACGCGTCGGCCGAGACGAGCGCTGCGCGCTCCTCGGCCTCGACGCGGGTGAGGTTCTTGCCGGGCACGGGGGAGCCTCCTGGGTCTGCAGGGAAGGAAGGTCGGGCTGAAGTCGGTCCTGTCATCCTCGCACGCGGACGCGACGTCGTTGAGGGGGTCGGCGGGTGGCACGATGTGGGTCATGACCGACGAGCAGCGCCACACCGCAGAGTTCTGGTTCGACCCCCTGTGCCCGTGGGCCTGGATGACCTCCCGGTGGATGGGTGAGGTCGAGCAGGTTCGTCCCGTGGACGTCACCTGGCACCCGTTCAGCCTCGCCGTGCTCAACGAGGGGCGCGACCTCCCGGCCGGGTACCGCGAGCTCATGGACCGCGGCTGGGGCCCGGCCCGGGTGGTCACGGCGGTGCGCGAGCTCCACGGCCAGGACGCCGTCAAGCCGCTCTACGACGCCATCGGCACGGCGATCCACCCCGGTGGGGTCGAGGACTTCGACGAGGCGATCGCGATCGGCCTCGACAAGGCCGGGCTGCCCGCCGACCTCGCGCGCTTCGCGCACACCGACGAGTACGACTCCCAGATGCGTGACTCCACCAAGCAGGCGCTCGACCTCGTCGGCGACGACGTGGGCACCCCGGTCATCTCCGTCGACGGCGTCGCCTTCTTCGGGCCCGTCGTCACCCCCGCGCCCAAGGGCGACGACGCCGGTCGCCTGTGGGACGGCTGCGTGCTCGTCGCCAGCACCCCGGGCTTCTTCGAGCTCAAGCGCAGCCGCACCGCCGGCCCGCAGTTCGACTGAGCCCCACCGCCTCGTCACCTTTCCTCGACCAACGACGTTCGACCAGGGAGCACCACCAGACATGCGCGTTCACATCGGCGGCGACCACGCGGCATACGACCTGCAGCAGGACCTCATCACGTTCCTCGAGGCCGAGGGCCACGACGTCACCAACCACGGGCCGTTCGAGCTCGACCCGGTCGACGACTACCCGGTGTTCGTGCTGCGCGCGGCCGAGGGCGTGGCAGCCGACGACGACTCGCTCGGCATCGTCCTCGGTGGCTCGGGCAACGGTGAGCAGATGGCCGCCAACAAGGTCGCCGGCGTGCGCGCCGCCCTGTGTTACAACGACGAGCTCGCCCAGCTGGCACGCGAGCACAACGACGCGCGGGTCATCTCGATCGGTGGCCGGATGAACTCGGCCGTCGAGGCCCGCTCGATGGTGCGCACCTTCCTCGAGACGCCGTTCTCCGGCGAGGAGAGGCACCAGCGCCGGATCGACATGGTGTCGACGTACGAAAGCACCAAAGCACTGCCTGACCTGCAGTGATCCACCCGGGCGTCGTTCGGGAAGACCCCTTGCGCACGGCTACCGGTCGGTTACGCTTGCCCTGAGAAGTTCCCAGGACAGGAGACCGACTGGTGGCTACGGACGTCACCGTCCTCGTCCGCCGGCGACCACGGACGGTCGCCCGGCGATACCGGGCATACGCGCTCGCGGGGCCGCGTCGTGACTGGGTCGCCTTCGCCTTCTTCGCGGTGCTGTCCGTCGTGCTCATCACCACGATCCTCAGCTTCCCCGGCCGCTTCCCCACGGTGACGATCGCCCCGCTCGTCCTGCTGAGCGGGCTCTACCTGCCCACGCGCCGCCTCGTCGCGATCTACGTCTTCCTCGCGATCGGGCTCGCGCTCGTCGTGCCCAAGCTGCCCACGTCGGGTGCGACCAAGGCCGTCATGCTCACCGCCCTCTCGGCCCTCATGGTGATGATGGTCGTCGTCTCCGCCTCACGCTTCAGGGTGGGGTCGGTGGGCTTCCACGGCGAGAACCTCCTCGTCGACCTGCGCGACCGCCTGGCCCGCTCCGCCGCGCTTCCGGCCCTGCCGCCGGGGTGGTCCGCAGAGTCCAAGGTGCTGCCGGCCCACGGCGAGGGGTTCTCCGGCGACTTCATGGTCGTCGGCGACACCCTGGGCGGCCGCCACCTCGAGGTGGCGCTCGTCGACGTCAGCGGCAAGGGCCGAGAGGCGGGCACGCGCTCCCTGCTGCTGTCCGGCGCGCTCGGCGCCCTGCTCGGCGCCCTGAGCCCGACAGCGTTCCTCGTCGCCGCCAACACCTACCTCGTCCGTCAGGGGTGGGCGGAGGGCTTCGCGACCGCGGTCCACCTCGACCTCAACCTCGACACCGGTGACTACTCGATCGGCAACGCCGGCCACCCGGCGCCGGTGCGCTGGTCCAACGGCGCGGGCAGCTGGCAGGTGCTCGAGGGCGCCCGGGGGCCGGTGCTCGGCGTCATGGAGGGGGTGAGCTTCCCGCGGACCTGCGGCAACCTCGCCCCGGGCGACGCGCTGATGTTCTACTCGGACGGCATCATCGAGTCCCGCCGTCACGACCTCTCCGAGGGCACCGACCGCATGCTCGGGGCTGCCGCCCAGGCCATGGTCCGACAGGAGTCGGTCGTCAACGCCGTTGTCTCGCAGGCCCGTTCGGGCGAGGCGGACGACCGTGCGGTCTTCGTCATCGCGCGCCGCTGACGCGCACGCCCTGCAGGGCGACCCCGCCCTCGAGGTCGGCTCCCGGCGAGGAGCCCCGGTCGACGGCGCTAGCCTCGATCCGTGTCCTCGTCCCGCTCTGCCCTCGACCACACCCCTCGCCATGGGGTCCGGACGTTCACGCCCCGGTGGCGCACGTCCCCGCTGACCGCCGAGCGGATGGAGCGGCTCCTGCCGCGCCACCAGGTCCCGCAGGAGGGGATGCTCGACGCCCAGGCGTGGTTCGGGCGCACCGCCCCCGTCGTGCTCGAGATCGGCTCGGGGCACGGTGCGGCCGCGGTCGCCTACGCCGCCGGGCACCCCGAGCACGACCTGCTGGCCGTCGAGGTGCACGTGCCCGGTGTGGCCAGGATGCTCGCCGCCGCGGAGCCACTCGGGCTGACGAACCTCTGGGTGGAGCGCGGTGACGCGATGCCTCTGCTCACCGAGCGGGTCCCGAGCGGCTCGCTCGCGGCCGTGCACCTCTTCTTCCCCGACCCGTGGCCGAAGGGCAAGCACGCCAAGCGCCGCTTCGTGCAGCAGCACACGCTGAGCCTGCTCGCCGACCGGCTCGCACCCGGTGGGGTGCTCCGGATCGCGACCGACCACGCGGTGTATGCCGCCCACGTGCGTGAGCAGGTCGCGCACCACGGGGGGTGGGACCTCGTCGAGGGGGAGCGGCCGGACTGGCGCCCCAAGGACGGCTTCGAGGCCAAGGGGCTGGCGGCCGGGCGCACGGTGGCCGAGTTCGCCCTGACCCGGTCGCGCTGACCCGGTCCCCCTGACGTCGCGGGCCGCGCGAGTGTCGCCGGCGGAGGCGCCGCAACGAGGGATGCCTGCGAGGCGCAGACGCGCGTCGCAGGCACCGACCGTCGGGGTAGCCAGATTCGAACTGGCGACCTTCCGCTCCCAAAGCGGACGCGCTACCAAGCTGCGCCATACCCCGGACTGCCTCGTACGGACTCGAGCCGGGACACGCTGTGTCGGCCGATTTCGGATCCCGCGGAGGCGGCCACTAGGCTAACCCCTGCTCCGAGCCGGACGGTCCAGGCCGTCCACGACGAGCACTGCGGGTGTAGCTCAATGGTAGAGCTTCAGTCTTCCAAACTGACTACGCGAGTTCGATTCTCGTCACCCGCTCCACACAGGGGTATGCCGTCCGCGCCAGGTGCGCGGACGGCATACCTCTTTCTGCGTGGAGCGTCAGGCCCGGAAGGCGAGCCAGGCGTCGCTCATCCGCTCGGCCTGACCACGGGTGAACATGTTCATGCAGGAGTCCTGCGTGTAGTCCATGAAGTTGTGGATCGGGTCGAGCCCGGGTGCGGTGCAGGTGTCGGCGCCGACCGGGCAGTCGAACTGCGGCTGCGCCTCGCGCGGGGTGTCCGCGACGTAGTCACCCGAGGCCGAGCAGCCGTGGGCGAAGGTGTGCTCGAGCATGAGCCAGTGGCCGACCTCGTGGGTGAGGGTGTCGCCGAGCGAGTACTTGCCGGCGGTGCCGCCCGGCATCGACTCGTCGAGCATGACGACGCCGTCGATGAAGTCACGCCCGTTGTTGTAGCCCTTGGGGAAGTAGGCCCAGCCCAGGAGACCGTCGCCGATGTCCGCGACGTAGACGTTGAGCGTGCGCGAGTTCCCCTCGTAGAGAGCGGCCTTCATGTCGCGCTCGACCTTGCCGGGGGTCACGGTGTTCCAGACCGGGTTGACCGTGAACGTCGTCTTCGTGAGGTTGAACCGGAACGGGGTGTCGGACGCGTCGGCGGCGGTGGCGCCGGAGTAGGAGTCGTTGAGCACCTTCATCTGGGCGGCGATCATCGTGTTCATGCGGGTCGTCGCGGCCGGGCTGAGCTTCTCCTTGGACACGACGTGGAAGATCGTGGGGATCTTCACCGAGCCGGCGGCCATGAGCGGGCGGTCCTTGATGACGCCGTACGCGTTCGCCTCGTTCTTGCTGTAGAGCTCGGGCTCCTTGGCGTTCTTCGAGTCGTCGCGCACGCGGGCGGCCGAGGCGGCCCCGGCGCCCGGGTCGCACGCGGCGACGGCGGGTGACGGTGTGCCGGCCGCACTGACGCTGGCGGGGGCCGACACCGCGAAGGCGGAGGCAGCGAGCGCCAGGACTCCGAGCGCGGGACGGATGAGACGTCGTGACATGGGGGTCTCCTCATGGGCTGCGGGCCGGGTCCGGCCACTCGGTGGAACGTACTCCCGCCGAGGCCTGCGCGGGGGGCTGGCGCGACGGCGATTCGGCGCCCGGTGCGTGGGCCGTTAGCATGGGGAGGAGTTTGATCTCGTTCGATGTGCCGTGCGCCTGTGCGCATGCCCGCGCCATCCCGGCGAAGGAGTCCACACCGAACCGCGATCGCATCCGCGGGCCGCAGGCCCGCACCGACCACTGATCCCAACACGTGTGGAGTGCCTGAAGTGAAGAGTGCCGTCGAGACCCTCAGCCCGACCCGGGTCAAGCTCATCGTGGAGGTGCCCTTCGACGAGCTGAAGCCCGACCTGGACAAGGCGTACCAGACGATCGGCAGCCAGATCCAGATCCCCGGCTTCCGCAAGGGCAAGGTCCCCGCTCGCATCATCGACCAGCGCGTCGGCCGTGGCGCCGTCGTGCAGGAGGCCGTCAACGAGGCCCTGCCGCGCTTCTTCGCCGAGGCCGTCGACGCCGAGGGCGTCAAGGCCATCGGCCAGCCCGAGGTCGACGTCACCGCCGTCCCGCTCGAGGACGGGCAGGACTTCGAGTTCACCGTCGAGACCGACGTGCGTCCCGAGATCGAGCTCCCCGAGCTCGAGGGCATCGCGGTCGAGGTCGACGAGGTCAAGGCCTCCGACGAGGACGTCGAGGAGCGGCTCACCGACCTGCGCCAGCGCTTCGGCACCCTCTCGGCCGTCGAGCGTGCCGTCGAGTCCGGCGACGTGCTCTCCATCGACCTCTCCGCCGTCATCGAGGGCGAGGAGATCGACAGCGTCGAGGGCGTGACCTACGAGGTCGGCTCCGGCAACATGCTCGAGGGCCTCGACGACGCCGTCACGGGCGCCAAGGCCGGCGACACCGTGACCTTCACCGCCCCGCTCGCCGGTGGCGACAAGGCGGGCCAGGACGCCGAGTGCACCGTCACCATCCAGTCCGTCAAGGTCCGTGAGCTCCCCGAGCTCGACGACGACTTCGCGCAGCTGGCCTCGCAGTTCGACACGCTCGACGAGCTCCGCGCCGACGTCGTGACCCAGGCCGAGCAGGCCAAGAAGTTCGAGCAGGGCGTCCAGGCTCGCGACAAGGTCCTCGAGCACCTCCTCGACTCGGTCGACGTCCCCGTGCCCGACGGCATCGTCGAGGCCGAGGTCAACAGCCACCTCGAGGGCGAGGACCGCCTCGAGGACGACACCCACCGCGCCGAGGTCGACGAGAGCACCCGCAAGGCGCTCAAGGGCCAGTTCCTCCTCGACGCCCTCGCGGAGAAGCTCGAGATCTCGGTCGAGCAGCCCGAGCTCATCGAGTACCTCATCATGAGCGCGCAGCAGTACGGCATGGACCCGAACCAGTTCGCCCAGGCGATCGACCAGCAGGGCCAGGTGCCCGCCATGGTCCAGGAGGTCGCGCGTCGCAAGGCCCTCGCGGCCGTCCTCGAGAAGGCCGTCGTCACCGACACGGCCGGCAACTCGATCGACCTCAACGAGCTCGTGCCCCAGGCCGAGACGGTCGACCCCGAGCTCGAGGCCGACGACGACGTCGAGGCCGCCGACGCCGAGGTCGAGACCGAGGAGACCGCGAAGGCCTGACGCCTTCGACGAACCACGACGTATGCCGTGTGCCCACCACGAGGTGGGCGCACGGCATACGTGCTTCTCGGGGTCCGCAGGTTGCACCGCGCGCCGATCCGTGATGAGGGTGGAGGCATGAGCGACGACAAGCAGATCACCGTGTCCCGCACGATCGATGCTCCGGCCAGCGAGGTGTTCGACGTGCTGAGCAACCCGCAGCGGCACCCGGAGCTCGACGGCTCCGGCTTCATCCGGTCCGTCGAGCAGGCCGACCGGATCCAGAAGGTCGGCGACGTGTTCACCATGAACATGTCGGGCGACCACATGGGCGGGGACTACCGGACCGACAACCACGTCACCGGCTACGACGCCAACTCCCTGCTCGCGTGGCAGACCACGCCCGCCGGCAGCGACCCGCTGGGCTGGGAGTGGGTGTGGCGCCTCGAGCAGCAGGGGCCCGACCAGACCCTCGTCACCCACACCTACGACTGGTCCAAGGTCACCGACAAGGACGTCCTCCAGAAGGTGTCCTTCCCGCTTGTCACCGAGCACCAGCTCGAGGAGACGCTCGGCAGGCTCGCCGAGGCCTCGTCAGGCTCCTGAGGCTCTGGGGTTCCTCGGGCTCGCTGGGTTCCTCGGGCTCGCTGGGTTCCTCGGGCTCGCTGGGTTCCTCGGGCTCGCCGGGGATCCCGGCGCCCGGCCGGTCGTGTCCCCGACGCGCAGCTGCACCTCGAACGGTGTGCTCGTCGGGGACTCGCCGGCCAGTGCCCGCCTCGTGAGGTCGCCGAGGAGGCGCCCCTTGGCTTCGCCCGGCTGCTCGATCGTCGTGAGCCGGGCGTCGAGCCACGGCAGGTCGACGCCGTCGAAGCCCGTGACGGACACGTCCGCGGGGACGGCCAGGCCCAGCGCCTGGGCGGCGCGGACGACCCCGGCCGCGAGCAGGTCGGACTGCGCCACGATGCCCGTGGGTCGCTGCTGGGGGTCGACGTCGAGCAGCAGGTGTCCGGCGGCCTCGCCCTCGGCGACGTCGGGGCGCTCGGCCTCGACGACCGGGCTGCCCTCGGGAGCCACGTCGAGGAAGCCCAGGGCGCGCTCGTACGAGTCCGGGTAGGTCGCCTCCTCGAGGTCGGCGAGGTCGAGGGTGTGCGTGGGCCGGGGTGCGCCCAACGGCATCGTCACGTGGGCCAGGCGGGTGTGGCCGAGCTCGACGAGGTGCCGGGTCGCGGCGGCCGAGGCGCCGCGCTCGTCGACGACGACGTGGACGACATCGTCGTGGACGGGTGCCCCCGCACCGACCATCGGGATGTGCCGGGCGGTGAGGTGGTCGACGATCGGGCTCTCGCTTCGGCCGCACAGCGGGAAGATCGCGGCGTCGACCGCGTGGGCCGCCAGCGGGTTGTCGGGGGAGTCCGCGTGGTCGGCGAGGAGCAGCATGCTCGTCCCCATCGCGTCGAGCTCCTGGGCGAGGCCGTCGAGCACGGCAAGGGCGAACGGGTCGCGGAAGGCGTGCAGCAGCCGGTCCTCGACGATGACGGCGACCGTCCCGGAACGGCCCTGGCGCAGCGAGCTGGCGAGCGGGTCGGGTCCGGCGTAGCCGAGGTCGGAGGCCGCGGTGCGGACCCGGTCGGCGGTGGCGTCGGCCACCGGTCCGCGACCGCTGAAGACGAGCGAGGCGGTGCTGATCGACACGCCGGCGCGGTCGGCGACGTCACGCAGCGTCACCTTGCGGGTTTGACGTGGACGACTCATGGGCGAGAGACTATCGAATCGATTCGACCCGTGCCGACGTGACGGGTCGAGACCTCGGCCGCACCGCCCTGCGCGACGGCTGACGAACCTCCTGCGAACAGCCCTGAACCGCTCCACCTCGATGCGAGAGATCCGCTCCATGACCACCACCGCCCTGCCCCGCGAGCGCGTCGTCGCCGCCCGCACCGCCGTCTTCGTCGTCTTCGCCCTCGCAGGCATCGCGTTCGCCACGTGGGCGTCGCGGATCGCTGACGCCAAGGCGGGACTCGACCTCTCGGCGGGCCAGCTCGGTGCCACGCTCTTCGCGATGTCCGCCGGCTCGATGCTCGCCATGCCGTCGACGGGTCGCCTGGCCGAGAGGTTCGGCGTCGTGCCGACGATCCGGGTGGGCATGCTCATCGGGATCGTCGGCTTCGGGGTCGTCGGCGCCGGGGTCGACCTCGCCGAGTCCCGCATCGTCGTGGCCGCCGGACTGTTCCTCATCGGCTCCGGAGTGGGCGTGTGGGACGTCGCGATGAACCTCGAGGGCGCCTCGGTCGAGCGGCTCCTCGGCAAGACCGTCATGCCGCAGTTCCACGCCGCCTTCAGCGGTGGCACGGTCCTGTCCGCCCTCGTCGGTTCGGGCATGTCCTGGGCCTCGGTCCCGCTCCTGCCGCACCTGCTCGGCTCCGCGTTGCTCGTCACTGCCGGTGGCTTCGTGGCGATGCGCGCCTTCCTGCCGCGCGAGGTCGAGGACGCCGAGCACGAGAAGGACAAGGCCGCCGAGGCGGAGGCACGCGCCGAGGGCGCCGGGCCGACCGCCGCTGCGGCACGTTCGGCGTGGCTCGAGCCCCGGACCCTCCTCATCGGGCTCGTCGTGCTCGTCGCCGCGTTCACCGAGGGCACCGCCAACGACTGGCTGGCCGTCGCCTTCGTCGAGGGCCACGACCTGCCCACCTGGGCCGGGGTGCTCGCCTTCGCGACGTTCCTGTCCTTCATGACCATCGGACGCCTCCTCGGCACGCGCTGGCTGGACACCTACGGGCGCGTTCCCGTGCTGCGTGCGACGTTCGTGCTCGCCGTCGTCGGCTCGCTCCTCGTGATCTTCGGCAGCGACTGGATGGCCTTCGTCGGTGCCGCCGTGTGGGGCGTCGGCGTCTCGCTCGGGTTCCCCGTCGGCCTCAGCGCCAGCGCCGACGACGCCAGGCGCGCTCCGGCCCGCATGTCGGTCGTGGCGACCATCGGCTACTTCGCGTTCATCGCCGGCCCGCCCGCGCTGGGCTTCCTCGGCGACCACGTCGGCGTGCTCCGGAGCCTGCTCGCGGTCGGCACGATGGCGCTGCTCGTCCAGCTCATCCTCGAGAGCGTGCGCGAGCCCGCGAAGGCGGCGACGACCGCCGAGGCCGAGTCGGTGCGCGGTCCGGTCTGACCGGCATACGCCGTCCGTCCGGGCATTGTGCTCAGGGCGAACATCGCCCGGGGGCGGGAGTGTCCCGGCGGACGCGCGCGTTAGGGTCAGCGAAAGGCACGACCACACATCACGGCAGGAGCGACCAGCGTGAGCAGCAACGAGATCGTCGCAGCCGGTCCGGGCGACAAGCTCGGCCTCGACGACAGCATCTACAACCGTCTCCTCAAGGAGCGGATCATCTTCCTCGGCTCCGAGGTGCGCGACGAGAACGCCAACGCGATCTGCGCGCAGATGCTCCTCCTCGCCGCCGAGGACTCCGACAAGGACATCTGGCTCTACATCAACAGCCCCGGTGGCTCGGTGACCGCCGGCATGGCGATCTTCGACACCATGCAGTGGGTCCCCAACGACGTCGCCACGGTCGCGATGGGCATGGCCGCCTCGATGGGACAGTTCCTGCTCTCCGCGGGCACCCCGGGCAAGCGCTACGCCACCCCGCACGCCCGCGTCATGATGCACCAGCCCTCCGGCGGCATCGGCGGCACCGCGTCCGACATCAAGATCCAGGCCGAGCAGCTGCTCCACATCAAGAAGCAGATGGCCGACCTCATCGCCGAGCACACCGGTCAGACGCCCGAGCAGATCGAGGCCGACTCCGACCGCGACCGCTGGTTCACGGCGTCCGAGGCCAAGGAGTACGGCTTCGTCGACCACGTGTTCTCGCGCGCCGACCAGGCCGGCAACTCGTCCGACAACCCGGTCACCGACTGACCCGGCGACCAGGAGAGATACCAGACATGAACGCGAACTACCCGCCCCGCCCGAGCGGTCTCACCGTCCCCGGCCCGTCGAGCCGCTACATCCTGCCGCAGTTCGAGGAGCGCACCTCCTACGGCATGAAGCGGACCGACCCCTACACGAAGCTGTTCGAGGACCGCATCATCTTCCTCGGCGTCCAGGTCGACGACGCGTCGGCCGACGACGTCATCGCACAGCTCATCGTGCTCGAGTCGCAGGACCCCGACCGTGACATCCTCATGTACATCAACAGCCCCGGTGGCTCGTTCACGGCCATGACGGCGATCTACGACACGATGCAGTACATCCGCCCGGACGTGCAGACGTTCGTCGTGGGCCAGGCTGCCTCGGCCGCCGCCGTCCTGCTCGGTGCCGGCGCCAAGGGCAAGCGCTACGCCCTGCCCAACGCCCGCGTGCTCATCCACCAGCCGGCGATCGAGGGCACGGGTGGCATGGCCTCCGACCTCGAGATCCACGCCAACGAGGTGCTGCGCATGCGCGAGTGGCTCGAGGACACCATCGCGCTGCACGCCGAGCGCGACGTCGAGCTCGTCCGCAAGGACATCGAGCGCGACAAGATCCTCTCCGCGGCTGCTGCCAAGGAGTACGGCCTCATCGACGAGGTGCTCGTCTCGCGCAAGGCGGCTCTCGAGAGCTGACCCTCCCGTTCCACGCACATCCGGTATGCCGTCCGCTCACCTCGAGCGGGCGGCATACCTGCGTTGGTGGCCCACCCACCACGCGACCCGGCCCCATGCCCGGGTTGTCGGGCCCATCCTGCGCCGTCGGGACCAAACCTTGCCCCGACGTCGCGAGATGGTGGCGACAACCGCTGTGCTGGCTCAGGCGCCCAGGTCGAACCACGCGCTGCGCCGCTCCGGGGTGATGCCGACCTGCGCGAGGATGGCGGCGAGGCGGTGCTTCTGCACGGCCTCCGCCCACACCCACCGCGCCACCCGCGCCTGTCGACGCAGCCGGTCCTCGCGCCTCTTCTCGGCCCAGACGACGCGCTCCACGTCCCGCGGGCTGCCACCCGGCGGGACCCGGTACTTGAGTCGGCCGTCGAACTCCCCGACGACTCCCTTCCAGCCGAAGTCGGCGTCCCCGACGTGCCCCTGGTCGTCGTGGTAGGCCACCTGGAGCTCCGGACGGGGAAGTCGCAGTACGAACATCTGCACGCGGGAGAGGCTCTCGCCAGGTGACATGCTCCGACCGTCGGCGAGCTCTGCCACGAGAGCGGCTGCACCACGTCCGTGCCCGCGGGCGGGGACGGACGCCACCTCACCGAGCAGGTCGGCCTCCGTGCAGAAGCCGTGGCGCAGGGCGTGGTCTGCGGCGGTGACGGCGTCGTGCAACGTGCCGGTGCGAGCGAGGTCGACGATGGTCCGGGCCACGGAGGTCACGACGAGGCCGTCGACCTCTGCGGGCTCTGCCTCACTCCCGAGGAAAGGGCGCAGGACCTTGGCTCCGCTGACACCCCGACGCGTGACGAGGTGGTGGACGTGCACCGGCCAGGGCGTGATGCGGGGGAGACCCCAGAGTGCGGCAGCGGCCTCCCGGGCGAACACGAGCTCGCCGGGACCTCGGCGGGTGAGCCGGACGCGTGCACGAGGGCGGCGTGGCGGTGGAGCGGGTCCATGGCGGCGAAGGCGTCCGCCCTCACCCAGACCCCGTGCCTCACCTGGTGCCACGCGCCGCGGGTCGGCTCGATGCCGAGGCGCCGCAGGTCGGCGGCATGGTGCAGACACGTGGGGTCGAAGGCCGCGTGTGCGGGTGGTCCGAGCATGGCTCCAGCGTGGCAGCGGTCGGCCTCGGCGCCGGTGCGTCATCCACAGGCAGTCGGCTGTCGGGGTCTCCCTGCGTCGGCGGGTGTGAATCGTGAGGCGAAGGCGCGAGATCGTCCCGACAACGGCCGCGGGTGGTGGGGAGGTGAGCGTTCAACCATCCCGGACGGGTGGCTCGCCGCCGCGGGTGGGCACCGTTCTGCCGAGAGCGGACAAGCGCGACTCACCCCGTGTCGGAGGCGTTGAATGGGTTGCGTCGACGCGCTCGCGAAGTAGTGTCGGTGACGTCGCAGCAGCCCGGCCACCCGGTCGTGCCAGCGGCACCAGTCGTCAAGCAAGCGAAGGGACCGGACCCAGTGGCACGAGTCGGAGAGACCAGCGATCTGCTGAAGTGCTCCTTCTGCGGCAAGTCCCAGAAGCAGGTCAAGAAGCTCATCGCCGGACCCGCGGTCTACATCTGCGACGAGTGCATCGAGCTCTGCAACGAGATCATCGAGGAGGAGCTGGCCGAGTCCTCCGAGCTCGGTGGGCTCGACGAGCTCCCCAAGCCCCGCGAGATCTTCGAGTTCCTCGAGCAGTACGTCATCGGGCAGGACGTCGCCAAGCGCTCGCTGGCCGTCGCTGTCTACAACCACTACAAGCGGATCCAGGCGGGTGACACGATCGGCAAGAAGGACGCCGACCACGTCGACATCTCCAAGTCCAACATCCTGCTCATCGGGCCGACCGGCTGCGGCAAGACCTACCTCGCGCAGACCCTCGCCAAGATGCTCAACGTCCCCTTCGCCATCGCCGACGCGACGGCCCTGACCGAGGCCGGCTACGTCGGCGAGGACGTCGAGAACATCCTCCTCAAGCTCATCCAGGCCGCCGACTACGACGTCAAGAAGGCCGAGACGGGCATCATCTACATCGACGAGGTCGACAAGATCGCCCGCAAGTCCGAGAACCCGAGCATCACGCGTGACGTGTCGGGCGAGGGCGTGCAGCAGGCGCTGCTCAAGATCCTCGAGGGCACGACGGCGAGCGTCCCGCCCCAGGGCGGTCGCAAGCACCCGCACCAGGAGTTCATCCAGATCGACACGACCAACGTGCTCTTCATCGTCGGCGGTGCCTTCGCCGGCCTCGAGAAGCTCATCGAGTCGCGCAACGGCAAGAAGGGCCTCGGCTTCGGCTCCGAGCTGCACCGGCCCAAGGACCTCTCCGAGTCGATCCACGAGGTCATGCCCGAGGACCTCATGAAGTTCGGGCTCATCCCCGAGTTCATCGGTCGCCTCCCGGTCATCACGACGGTCACGCCGCTCGACACGAGCGCCCTGGTCCAGATCCTCACCGAGCCGCGCAACGCGCTCATCAAGCAGTACCAGAAGATGTTCCGCATCGACGGCGTCGAGCTCGAGTTCACCGACGAGGCCGTCGAGGCCGTCGCCGAGCAGGCTCTCGCCCGCGGCACCGGCGCCCGTGGTCTGCGCGCGATCATGGAGGAGGTTCTCCTCCCCGTGATGTTCGACGTGCCGAGCGACGACGAGATCACCAAGGTCGTCGTCACCGACGAGGTCGTCCGCAAGAACGTCCTGCCGACGGTCGTGCGCCGCGACGCCGGGCCCAAGCGCCGGAAGCGCACCGCCTGAGTCCGACGCTTCGCCGACGGGAAACGGGCAGGCGCCTGGTTCGCCGAGATGCGGGTGGTCCCTGACTGGCGTCAGGCGGTGTCGACCCCTGGATGACGACGACTGCGCCGGTATGCCGGCCCACGCAGAGCGTGCGACCCGCGCCCACCCCGTGCTCGCACCTCACCTATGCGTGCCTCCTGACCCGCGTGGGACCGACCCGGCCTGCACGCCACCCCCGCATGCACGCTTCCCCCGACGTGCACGTCCCTGCGCAGGGATCACTGCTTCCGGCGCTGCACCGGAGCCTTGGCGAGCGAGAGCCACAGCGCCAGGCCGAGGAGCGCGAGTGCCGCCAGCGCGGCATACGTCGTCACCGAGTCACCGCCGGGACGGGACGCGGTCTGCGACACGAGCAGCGCCCAGACCGGGATCGAGAGCCCGAGCACGGCCAGCGCCCGGCGCCCCCAGCGCTCGACGCTCGCGCGGGGGACGGGTGCACTCTGCGGCAGTGCCGTCGCCAGCGCCGACGCGAGGTGGATCGTCAGCAGCCCGCACGCCATGACGAGGGTGAGTACCCAGTCGCGCAGTCCGTCGGGGACCCTGTTGCTCATGAGCCAGTGCAGGCCGTGGAGGGTGATGAGCAGCGCCGTGAGGCGTGACCCGGGGTCGACGACGACGAACGGCGTGAGCGCGATGAGCATGAGCGCGGCGACCACCGAGCCCAGCGGGCCGACTGCGATGGTGAGGATGGCAAGCCCGACCGACACCACCGCGATGACGGCGCGCAGGACGTTCTGCGAGCGCGACCTCATCGGGTCACGACCCTGGGCGAGCGGCGCTGGCGGGCGATGTCGCGCATGACGAGGTCGAGGGTGCCGGGACCGACCCACGGGACGATGGGGACGCCGCTGAGCCGGGTCCGCGACACCTCGCGGGAGCGCTCGAGCAGCCGCAGCCGCCAGGCGAGCCGGGCCGACGCCGACGCCGAGCGCTCGGGCACCAGACCGGCGAGCTGCTCGTCGGTGAGGTCGCCCGTGGCCATCGTGCGGGGCAGCGTGTCGACGACGATCGTCGAGGTGCCCCGACGGGCCAGCTGCGCGGCGTGCGCGAGCACCTGGACGGAGACGGCCGGGGTGAGGAACACGACGAGGGTGCCGGCCGAGACGGGGTGCTGGAGCTGCCCGCGCAGGCGCTTCTCGTCGACGACCCCACCGTCGGCGACCCGCACCCGGGCGAGGACGTCGAGGATGCGGCGCAGCTGGTTGGTGCCCAGGCCGGGTGTCAGCCGGGGGCTCTGGTGCGCCCCGAGCACCTGCACCCCGACCCGGTCGCCGGCGCGCAGGTAGTGCTCCGCGACGGCCGCGGCGGCGCGCACGCCGTTGTCGAGGCTGCTGCCCTCGCCCTCGAAGCCGGTGCTCCGGCCGAGGTCCTGCATGGCGTCGACGAGCAGGAGGATCTCGCTGTCCTCGTCGGCGTAGGTCGTCGTGACGTGGAGCTCGCCGGTACGCACCGAGACCGGCCAGTGGATGCGCCGGAGGCGGTCACCGAAGCGGAAGGCGCGGACGTCGGCGAGCTCGCTGCCGTCACCCTGGTGGCGCGACCGGCTCCGGCCGACGAGCCCGTCGGGGTCCGGGGCAGGGCTGCGGGCCGAGAACGCCTCGGGCAGCGGGACGGTCGGCACCAGCGGCGCGTGGACCGGGCCCGGCTCCCAGACGTGCGCGCCGAACGCGCTGCCCACGGCGCAGGTGACCGGGCCGAGGCGGCGCAGACCCCACCGTGTGCTCTGGCAGAAGACGTCGAGGCGTGCGGGGCCACCCCGCACGTCGCCCACGGTCACGGCCTGGCTCGTCGGGGTGTAGCGGGTGAACTCGGTCTCGGTCACGGCGAGCCCGACGTCCTCGACCCCCGGCCCGGGCTCGACCGAGGCCGTCCATGCCGTCGTCTGTCCCTCGCGCAGGACCGAGTGGCGCAGCCAGGCGTGCACCACCGGTGACACGCTGGGGCGTCGCACGTGCGCCCAGACGGCGACGATGGCGAGCGGCGTCCCGAGGGCGACGGCGTCGGGACGGCGCATCACCGCGCCGACGCCGAGCAGCAGCAGGCTCACGACGATCGCGCGGGTGTGCGCGGGGGTGGGGCGCCAGCTCGCCGAGAGCGCGGTGCCCCCGGGCGCCTCGGCAACCGCGGTCACGTCCGCAGCGGCACCGGTGGCCGGGGAGCCACCCGCGGGGGAGCGGCCGGCCGTGGAGCCGCCGGCCGCGGAGCCACCAGCAGTGGAGTCGGTGACGCTCACGGTCCCTCGTACCCGGTGCGCCTCTCGCCCTCGGTCGGCGAGGGGGTCGGCACCGACGACAGGATCGAGCTGATGACGCTCTCGGCGGTGACGTCGTTGATCCACAGCTCGGGCCGCACGGTGACACGGTGGTCGAGCGCGGCGTGCGCGACGGCCTTGACGTCCTCGGGGGTGACGTAGTCGCGGCCGCGGATCACGGCATACGCGCGGCTGGCGAGCATGAGCGCGAGAGAGCCGCGGGGAGAGGCGCCCAGGACGAGGCTCGCGTGCGAGCGGGTCGCGGCGGCGAGGCGGACGCAGTAGCGGCCCACGCTCTCGTCGACGGTGACCGTCTCGACGGCCCGCTGCATCGCGACGAACCCCGCGGCGTCGGTGATCGCCGGGACGGTCTGTGCCTCCTGGCGACGGTCGATGCGGCGCCGCAGGACCTCCCACTCGTCTGCCGCACCGGGGTAGCCGAACGAGACCCGCAGCAGGAACCGGTCGAGCTGCGCCTCGGGGAGAGGATAGGTGCCTTCGTACTCGACGGGGTTCGCGGTCGCGAGGACGTGGAAGGGGCGCTCGAGGGTGAACGTCTCGCCCTCGACGGTGATCTGCCCCTCCTGCATCGCCTCGAGCAGCGCGGCCTGGGTCTTGGGCGGCGTGCGGTTGATCTCGTCGGCGAGCAGCAGCTGGGTGAACAGCGGCCCGCGGCGGAAGACGAACTCGTGGGTGCGCTGGTCGTAGATGAACGCACCGGTGAGGTCGCTCGGCAGCAGGTCGGGCGTGAACTGCGCCCGGGCGAAGTCGATCCCGAGCGCCTGTGCGAACGAGCGCGCCGCGAGGGTCTTGCCCAGGCCGGGGAAGTCCTCCATGAGGACGTGACCGCCGGAGAGCAGGCCCGCGAGGACGAGCTCGAGGCTCTCGCGCTTGCCGACGACGGCCCGCTCGACGGCGGACAGGATCTGGGCGGAGAGGTCGGCGACCTCACGCAGGGTGGGGGTGTCGCTCACTCAGTGCTCCTCGAGTGTGGTGATGAACGATGCGAGCTCGTCGGCGGTCACCGGGCGAGGGGTCGCGGAGGTCAGGTATGCCGTGAGCGCGGGTCCCAGCGCGGCTCGCGTGGCATCGTCGGTCGGGGTGGGCGGCAGCCCCTGCGCGGTGAGGCTGGCCTCGGCGGCTGAACGCACGAGTGCCCGGACGTCGGCCCGCGCACCCTCGTCGCCGGCGAGCGCTGCGTCGATGGTCCGCGAGAGCGAGGTGACCCGTCGGTCGCTGCCACGGACCCGTTCGGGGGCTCCTGCGCTCGTGGTCCACTCGACCTCCCGGTGCGAGCGCAGCAGCCAGACGACCAGTGCGGCGACGACGAGCAGGAGGCCGGTGGAGGCAAGGAGCAGCAGGGGCCGGTCGAGGACGGGGACGAGGCTCACGGCGACGCCGAGCACGGCCGCGACGCCGACGGCGGTCGCGACCTCGTTGCCGCGCACGAGGGCGGCCAGGCGCTGCTTCATCGCCGGGTCCCGCCCATGGCCTGCAGCGGTCGGGTGAGCTCCTCGCGCACCGTGCGCAGGGCGTCGCGGGCGGCACCACGGTGCTCCTCGCCGATCGGGTGGACCGAGAAGCGGGCCTCACGGTAGAGCGCGGCGAGCCGCTGGATGGACGGCCGGTCGACGTCGTAGCCCTCGAGCACGGCGGCGACGAGCTCGGTGGGCGTGCGCGCGAGGTCGTCGTCGATGCCGACCTCGAGGGCCGTCCGCTCGAGTGCGAGCCACGCGTTGATCACCGCCTCGCTCGACGTCCCGCGGTCGAGCTCGGCCTCACTCGCCCGGACACCGGCGAGGAGGACGTCGGGCAGCACCGGCGCCTCGACCCCCTCCTTGGGTGTCACGGCGTCGCGGCGCAGGCGGCGCACGACCGCACGAGCGACGAGCAGTGCCACGACGAGGACGATGACGACGAGGAGCACCCGGAGGGTCCACGCCACGACGGCCGCGACGAGCTCGTTGTCCTCGGCGCCCCTGACCCGATCGGCGCCCGGGTTGCGAGCGTCCCCGGTGTCGGGCTCGACGAGCTCCCCGAACTCCTTGTCGGTGGGCGGGCTCAGCCCGGGTGTCGTGAAGGCGGCGATCGGGCCCGCCGCCGACACCCAGGCGGCCAGGAGCAGGGCGGCCGCAGTGCCTGCCGTCCATGCCCATTCGCGTCGCCCCATGTGACGTGACCCTATGCCTCCCCAGCACGTCCGGGACGGAGAACCCCGCCACCGTCGGCGTCCCCGACAGCGGCGGGGAGCCGGCGGCGCACCGGCACCCCACCGGCACCGGCACCGGCATCGGACGCAGCGGGGACACGCCGGAGGAGGGGGCTGGCGAAGCGGGGCCGGGAGCGGCGAGGATGGCGTCGTGGCCACCCCCTTCCGACTCCGTGCCGGTGACACCGGCCCGGTCCAGCAGTCGCCGGTGACGTGCGGTTCGGCCTGCCTCACCGTTGCCCGGATGCTCGTCGACCCGGTCTTCGCGAGCTGGGTGCGGACCGGCAGCCCCAACCCGCCGGGGTCACCGGCCGGGGCGACCGAGGCTGAGCGCTTCGCGGCGTACGAGCGGGTGGTCATGCGGCGCACCAACGGCCTCCTCGCGGGTCCGAGCCGCGTCAACCTGCCCTGGCCGCGGGCCCTCGGCACTCCGCCGTGGGGCGCCAAGCGCGAGCTCGAGTACGGCGCCGCGACCACCGGCACGCTCTACGACGTGGACGCCCTGCGGCCGCTCTCGGGAGCGAGCCTGCGCACCGCGTTCGAGCGCCTCGTCGACGTCGTCGCGGAGGGTGAGCCGGGGCTGCTCTACGTCGGCAACGCGAGGCTGCCCCGCCACGTCGTGCTCGTCCTGCCCGGTGACGGGGACCGCATCCTCGACGTCTACGACCCCGGCACCGGTCGCGTGGGGCACCTCCGGCGGGACACGCTCGTCGAGCAGCGCCTCGGCCTCAGCGGCTGGGACGTGCCGTGGTTCGTCGTGCAGCCGACCGGTCACCGCCGGATCCGCTCCTGGGCGACCGAGCGGTCGATGGGCGGCCTGCGGGCCCCGTCAAACGCCTGACGACTCGCGGCGCAGCACTCCGAGCGTGAGGAGCCGCAGCGCTGACAGGCAGGTCGCCGCGCCCCGGACACCGACGACGCCGTATGCCGTGAGCGCGCCTGCCGCTGCTCGACGCAGCCGCGGCCCAGTCGGGGGCGTCGTCGGTGTCCCCGTGGTCACTGCTGGGGCTTCGGCTTCTCCACCGGGATGAGCTCGACGTCGGTCGCGCCCCAGGCGTCGGCCGGGACGAGGTCGAGCGAGCCGGTGATCTTGCCCGCGGCGCGCAGGTCGCCCTCGCCGGCACGGACGTGCGCGAGCAGGTGCTCGGGACCGCCGAGGGTGATCCGGGCGACCTCGGCCCGCATCGACAGCTTGGCCTCGGACTTGCTCTTGCGGACCGTCGCCAGGGCCGAGCCCACGGCGCCGAGCATGCCGGGGTCGACGCCGTCATCGGCGGCGGCGACCTCGTCGGCGGTCGGCCACGACATCACGTGGACCGAGCCGTCGTGCCACCACGACCACGCCTCCTCGGTGACGTAGGGCAGGAACGGCGCGAGCAGCCGGAGCACGACGTCGAGCGCGATCCGCAGCGTCGCGCGGGCGGACGCGGCCTCGGTGTCACCCTGCGAGCCGTAGGCGCGGTCCTTGACGAGCTCGAGGTAGTCGTCGCAGAACGTCCAGAAGAACGTCTCGGTGACCTCGAGCGAGCGGGTGTAGTCCCACGACTCGAAGCCGGCGGTGGCCTTCTCGACGACCTCGCGCAGACCGGCGAGCAGCGCCCGGTCGAGCGGGTTGGTCACGAGGTGGGCGAGCTCGCCGTCGACGTCACCACTGTGCTCGACTCCTGCTTCGGCTCCGCCAAAGGACAGGGCGAACTTCGAGGCGTTGAGCACCTTGATGGCGAGACGGCGGCCGACCTTCATCTGGCCCACGTCGTAGGCGGCGTCGGTGCCGAGGCGACCCGAGGCGGCCCAGTAGCGCACGGCGTCGGCGGAGTGCTCGCGCAGGACGTCCTCGGGCGTCACGACGTTGCCCTTGGACTTGCTCATCTTCTTGCGGTCGGGGTCGAGGATCCAGCCGCTGATCGCGGCGTTGGTCCACGGCACCGTGCCGTGCTCGAAGTAGGCGCGCACCACGGTCGCGAAGAGCCAGGTGCGGATGATGTCGTGGCCCTGCGGGCGCACGTCCATCGGGAAGACCTTGTCGAACACCGCGTCGGTCGTCACCGAGCCGGACTCGTCGATGCTGCGCCAGCCCGCGGCGATCTGCGGCGAGAGCGACGAGGTCGCCCACGTGTCGAGGACGTCGGGGTCACCCGTGAAGCCGCCGGCCTGCCCGCGCTGCGACTCGTCGTAGCCCTCGGGCGCCTGCGACACGGGGTCGATCGGCAGCGACTCCTCGGTCGGCACGATGGGGGAGTCCCACACCGGCTCGCCGTCGGCGTCGAGCGGGTACCAGACCGGGATCGGCACACCGAAGAAGCGCTGGCGCGACACGAGCCAGTCGCCGTTGAGGCCGGCCACCCAGTTGGCGTAGCGCGCCTGCATGAACGACGGGTGGAAGTCGATCGACTGGCCCTGCCCGATGAGCTTGGCGTTGAGGTCGGCGTCCCGGCCGCCGTTGCGGATGTACCACTGGCGGGAGGTGACGATCTCGAGCGGCTTCTCGCCACGCTCGTAGAAGTTGGCCTTGCGCTGGGTCGCCTTGGGCTCGCCGTCGAGGTCACCGGTCTCGCGCAGCGCGGCGACGACGAGCTCACGCGCCGAGTGCACGGTCTTGCCGGCGAGCTCGCCGAACAGCTCGGCGCCCGGTCCGCCGGCGATCCACTCCGGCGTCTCGGCCTGGATCCGGCCCTGGCGGGTGATGACCGACCGCGTCGGCAGCTGCAGCTCGCGCCACCAGATGACGTCAGTGAGGTCGCCGAAGGTGCAGCACATGGCGATGCCGGCGCCCTTGTCCATCTCGGCCATCGGGTGCGCCACCACGGGCACCTCGACGCCGAACAGCGGTGAGCGGACCGTGGAGCCGAACAGGCCGGCATACCGCTCGTCGTCCGGGTGGGCGATGAGCGCGACGACGGACGGGATGAGCTCGGGACGCGTCGTCTCGATGTGGATGGGCTCGGAGTCGGTGTGGAACGCGACGCGGTGGTAGGCGCCGGGGTAGTCGCGTGCCTCGAGCTCGGCCTGGGCGACGGCCGTCTGGAAGGTGACGTCCCACAGCCCCGGGGCCTCGGCCTGGTAGGCCTCGCCGCGGGCGAGGTTGCGCAGGAACGCCTGCTGCGCCGTCGCGCGCGAGTGGTCATCGATGGTGCGGTAGGAGATGTCCCAGTCGAAGGACTGGCCGAGCCGGCGGAAGAGCGACTCGAACGCCTTCTCGTCCTCGACGGTCAGCTCGTCGCACAGCTCGATGAAGTTCTGGCGCGAGATCGGCATCGCGTCGCCGGCCCGCAGGCTCTTGGCGTCGCCGCGGTGCGGCGGCACGAACGACGGGTCGTGCGGCAGCGAGGCGTCACCGCGCACTCCGTAGTAGTTCTGCACGCGCTTCTCGGTCGGCAGGCCGTTGTCGTCCCAGCCGATCGGGTAGAAGACGTTGAAGCCGGCCATCCGCTTGTAGCGCGCCATGCAGTCGGTGTGCGTGTACGAGAACACGTGGCCCATGTGCAGGCTGCCCGAGGCGGTCGGCGGGGGAGTGTCGATCGAGAAGACGGCCGAGCGCGGTCCGGCGAGTGCGGCCTCACGGTCGAAGGTGTAGGTCTGCTGCTCCGCCCATACCTGCCCCCACTTGTCCTCGAGGCCGTCCAGCGAGGGGCGCTCCGGAATCGTGGCAGCGCGAGACGAGGTGAGGTCAGCAGACATGCGCGCGATTCTCCCAGAACCTCACCGGTGCTCCCAACCGGGTTCCCCGCTCCCGTATGCCGTTCGCCCCCGGACCGCTGCCCGTGCGTCGTCGCCCGTGGTCGGGGACGTCGTCAGGACCGCTGCGGCTGGCGCAGCATCCGGGCCATGCCGAGTCCGAGGACGGCTGCGCCGACGCCGAGGAGGAGCCAGAGGACGGCATTGCGGTCGGGTGCTCGCGGGTCCGGCGCCGGCGTGAGGTCGATGGTCGAGACCGCGGGAGGCGGCGTCGGCCTGGCCACGCCCCCGGGTGCCACCGGACCGGCGACGGTGTCGTCGAGGACGGCGGTCATCGCCTCGTAGGGCTGGACGACGCCCCAGCCGGCTGCGTCGTTGCGCACGGTCCGCGACCCACGCGAGGCGGTCGCCTCGAGCCGGTGGGCGATGACGGCTGCCGAGGCCTTGGGCAGCTTCTGCCGCAGGAGCGCGGCCGCGCCAGCGACGTAGGCGGTGGCATAGCTGCTCGACTGCTGCTCCTGCGAGAAGACGCAGTCACCCCAGGAGCGGAACGTGGAGATGACGTTGTCGCCCGGGGCCGACAGGTCGACCTGGGGCCCGCGGATGGAGTTGGCGGTGACGACGTCGGCGCCGTTGGTGGCGGCGACCCCGATCACCCCCGGGTAGGCGGCGGGGTAGCGCAGACCGTCCTTGGCGTCGGCCGCCTGCTCGCGGTTGCCACCGGAGGCGACGACGATGACGCCGGCCCTGACGGCGGCGGCGACGGCGCCCCGGACGTCGGCGCGGTTGGCGGTCGTCGACAGGGAGAGGTTGATGACGTCGGCGCCGGCTGCCACCGCGTAGGCGATGCCCGGCGCCAGGTTGGCCGAGCGCTGCTGCTCCTCGTCGCCGCCGTCCTCTCCGCCGGTGATCTTGACCGGGAGGATCGTGGCCGCGGGGGCGATGCCCACCACACCGGACTTCTCGCCGATGTCGCGCGCCGCGATGGCTCCGGCGATGGCGGTGCCGTGACCGGACTCGTCGGTCGTGGCGGCGCCACCGACGAAGCTCTTGCCGGGCAGGACCGAGCCCTTGGGGAAGTGGATGTTGTTGGCGGCGACCCCGGAGTCGACGACCGCGACGACCACACCGGAGCCGGTGGACAGCGACCACGCGGTGGGGGCGCCGAGCCGTGCGACGGCAGGGGGCGCCTGCGGGACGAACCGGGTGACGCCCTCGGTGCACTCGCGGGCCTCAGCCTGCGCCGACGGCGCGGCGACCGGTGCGACGAGGCCGGTCGCGACGAGGGCCAGCACCCCCGTGGCGGTGGCAACGCGGCGGCGCATCACGACGCGGCGGCCACGGTGGTCTGCGCGGCCTCGACACTGAGCTCGGGCCCGGTGCGGAAGAGCTCGGACCACGCCTGGGGCACGGGCGCGACGTCCTCGGGCCGGTAGCCGAGCCGCTGGAGGAGGTCGGGGGTCGACCCGTCGATGGCGTAGGACGTGCCGGTCTGGTCGATGGCGAGCAGCGGCCCGGCGCCCAGGGACCCGGCGCCGACGGCGCGGACGAGTGCCCCGGTGCCGAGGTCGACCCTGGTCCTCGTGCCGGTGGCCTCGGGGCGCACCGACGTCGAGGTCGAGAGGTCGACCTTGGGCTCGTTGCCCCGCGAGGCCGTGAGCGCGGCACAGGGGGCCTCGGTCACGGGTGAGGGCAGGGCGGTCGGCCATGCCGGGGGAGCGACGCGCTGTGGGCGGACCTTGAGCTGGGTGACCTGCGCCGGGGTGACCGGGAGGTCCTCGGTCGTGCTGCCCGAGCCGATCCGGTAGAGCGCGTGTGCCAGGTCGGGCAGCGGCTCGAGCTCGCCGGCGGCGTTGACGAGGTAGCGACGTGCTGCCTGTCCGCTGTTGGCGACCGCGAGGACGGAGCCGACGGTGGCGCCGGGCGGGAGGCCCGGCGCGGGCTTGCCGAAGGCAGGCAGGCGCAGCGGCTCGAGGGCCGGGCCGAGTGCGAAGAGGTTGGTCCACACGGCCGGAGCGGCCTGCGGGGGGCTCCCGTCGAGACCGAGGGCCAGCATCACGGCGGAGAGGTTGGCCGCTGCGACGGGGTAGCGCATCCCGCCGGCGACGACGAAGGTCTCCTTGCCTGTGGTGACCACGGTGGCCCCGTCGACCGCGGGTGCGCTCCTGGCCGAGGCGCCGACGGCGGTCGTCACCCCACCCTCGGTGCCGAGGCACGACACCCAGCCGCTGTTGGTCAGGGCGTCGGGAGGCGTGAGCGAGTCGGGGGCTCCGAGGATGCCGATCGTGGAGCCGCGCTTCTGCTTGGCCAGCTTGTCGTCGGCGACGGTGATGACCTCGAAGCTGTCGGCCGGGATGAGCAGCCGGGCGCTCGTCGTGTTGAGCACCGGGTGCAGCGTCTCCTTGATGGAGATGTAGCGCGCGCCGCTGGTCTTGGCGATGACGAGCTTGTTGTCGCCCCAGTTCTGCGGCAGCGACCCCTTGAGCCAGCCGAAGGCCATGCTGCCGATGACGAGGACGACGGTGAGCGCGAGACCGCCGATGACGGCCTTCATGGGCCGGTGCGGCTCGACCTCGCGGCCGCCGGGGCTGCCGCTGACGAACGCGGTGGTGAGCCGGCGCTTGCTGAACGACTGGGCCTCGACGAGGTCCTTCTTGGTGGCCATCGGGCGCTCAGAGGAGACCGACGGCGAAGGCCGCCAGCGGGAAGAGGGCGACGAGGGCGACACCCTCGATGGCGTCGGCGATCCGTCCGAGCTGGACCCGCGTGCGGGGGAGGACGAGCGCCAGGGCGACGACGACCGCCGCGGCACCCGCGAGCCCGAGGGCCAGGAGTGGGCGCCAGTCGGGGTGTGTCTGGGCGGCGGAGACGGACGCGACGGCGAGGCCGGTGATGCCACCGATCATCGCGATGAGCACCGTGATCCGGGTGCGGCTGTGCCGGGTGCGCAGCAGGGTGGCGACGAAGCCGACGAAGGTGAGCATCGCGCCCGAGGCGCCGGCGGCGACGAGCTGCGGGGTGCAGAGGATCATCACCGCGGCGCTCGCCACACCCAGCGCGACGATGAGCTCGTGGCCGGCAGCCACCTGGCGGCGCACCTCCTCGCGCTCCACCTCGGGGACGTCCTCGAAGATCTCGAGGTCGCTCTTGGGTGGGTGCGTCGTGAGCCGGCTGGTGGAGATGCCGACCCAGGGCAGGACGTTGCCGACGAGGGCCGCGACGATGAAGGTGGCGGCGGCGACGGTGGTGAGGCTCCAGCCGACGTAGTGGCTCAGCGCGCCGAGGGTGATCATCGCGACACCGACGGCAGCGGTCGCCGCGACGAGGAGCTGGTGGCGGGTGACGGCCACGGCACCGAGGACACCGACGACGGCGACTCCGGCGCCGGCATACAGCAGGCCCTCGCCCCAGAGCGCGGCGTCGGGCACGGAGGCGAAACCCGACACGCCGGCATACACGACCGCAGTGAGCGCGAGCGCGACCGCGGCGGAGGGCTGCTTGCGGACGTGCGCGAGGACGGCGGCGGCGCCGACGAGGAGGAGCGCGCAGACGCCGGAGAGCGCAGCGATGAGGATGCCGCTGTCGCGCGCGGTGAAGAGCGCGTATGCCGCGGCGAGGAAGAGGACGACCGACGCACCGACCGCGGTGCCCGCGCTGTTGGCCGCGGTCCACGGGGTGAACTGGGTCTCGACGAGGTCCGCGACCGCCTCGACGACGTCGTCGTAGACCTTGTCGCCGTCAGCGCGGTTGGGCTCGAGCGCCAGCACCGAACCATCCTCGATGCCCTGTGCCGCAAGGCTTCTGTCACTCTCGACCGGTGAGCCGTCGGCGCGCAGCAGTCGGTAGCCGAGGCTGGCGGAGTGGGGTTCGAGCACCCCCAGCTCGCGGGCGAGGTCCGGGATGATCTCGGCGACCGGGATCGACCCCGGGATGCCGAGGTCGGCGCGTCGGGTCCCCGACGACACGGACAGCCGAACGAGCGACGCGGCCGTGCTCTGGCTCACGAGTGATCCTCCCCGATGGTGCATGACTTCTGAATCCCGCGCCACGGGCGCCGGTCGGACCCGAGCATAGACGGGGAGTTCTCCCCATTGGCCCAAGGCATTCGCCACCGTATGGTCATCCCTGTCAGGACTTCGGGGGATCGACCAAGGCCGGGGTCCAACCACCATGAGTGGTCGGTAGGACCACCGCCAGGTCCCTGGGACCAGGAAGAGAAGGGAAGTGACATGGGAAGCCAGAACATCAAGGTCGGCGCAGGAGCCATCGGCAAGAGCGCCCAGATCGTGGATCAGGCACGGACGGACCTCAAGCAGAAGCTCAACACGCTGCAGGGGCAGATGGAGCAGGTGAAGGCGCACTGGGAGGGCGCCGGCGCCGGGGCGTTCCAGAACGTGCAGGTTGCGTGGACGACGCAGGCGCAGGACCTGGTCGACATCCTCGACCACTTCCGCGAGAACCTCACCAGCAACGACAAGCAGTACACGTCAGACGACCAGATGTCGTCCGACCTGCTCAGCAAGTACAGCTCGCAGATGGGGGGCAAGTGATGGGTGGCCAGAACATCAAGGTCGGCAGCGGCGGCCTCGACACGCTGATCGGCGACATGGTCAAGGGCGTCAACGACCTCAAGACCAAGGTCTCCGACATGGAGAGCGACCTCCGTCCGCACATGGGCGAGTGGGAAGCCGGCGCCAAGGGCGCCTTCGAAGAGGTCAAGAAGAAGTGGGGCACCGAGGTCCAGGACCTCAACGAGCTCCTTCTCGACATCAAGAAGGCCGTCGAGCAGTCCAAGGAGGCCTACCTCGCCGGTGAGCTCCGCAACAAGAACAGCTGGTCCTGACCTCCAGGTCATGACGTGACAGTTCGTGCCGGCACCCCAACGCGGGGTGCCGGCACGGACCGCGTCGCCGGCACAGCAGCTCGGCGCAGCCGCAGGACCGAACGACGGGCGCGACCGCACCACCGCAGGACAGAACGACAGCAGAACCGCATGACAGCAGGACCGCACGACCGCATCGACGAGAAGTTCAGGGGAGGAACCATCCGTGTCAGGCGAGAACGAGGTCGAGTACCCGACCGAGACCATGACCACCTTGGCCAACACCAGGCAGACCAAGTGGGACACGGACGCCACCGAGGGCGTCAAGAAGATCCGTGACGCGCTCGCGGACAAGAGCACCTTCGGTGACCTGCCCGTGCTCGCCTCGTACGGCTCGGTCTTCGAGGAGGTCCGCACGATCTACCTCGAGACGATGCGCGGTGCGAAGGCGGACCTCGAGGCCGTGGCCCAGGGCATCCGTACCTCCGCCCAGCAGATGAAGGACCGCGACGACCAGGCGGGCGCCGCGTTCGTCGAGCTCTGGCAGCGCTGGGAGAACGGACCGCTCGAGAGCACCCGCAACCACGAGCAGGCCTCCTCGACCGAGTCGGCGCAGACCGCCGCCGAGACGGCCGACGCGGCCCAGACCGGTGGAGCGGCGCCAGCCGGCACCCCCGCCGAGGGCGGCGAGATCCCGACCGGCGAGAACCCCGACACCCAGTCGGAGGGCGCGATCCCCACGGGTGACGCCCCACCGGCCTCGGGCGACGACCCGGACACCACGACCTACGACGCCACCTCCGGCCAGCCCCAGTCGCCCTACTTCCCGTGACCATGCTTTCGCGTCCGCTCCACCTCCGTCGCGCGTTCGCCGTGGCCGCAGCCTCCGCTGTCGCCTCGGTGGCGCTCGTCGGTGCGCCCGCCGCGACGGCGGACACGCTCGACGACGGGCAGTGGTGGCGGACGGCGATGGGCGTCGACGAGCTCAACCGCACCGGCGCCGGTCAGGGCGTGACCGTCGCAGTGATCGACGGGCCGATCGACTCGAGCGTCCCGGAGCTCAGGGGCCGGGTCGCGGCCTCGAGCACCGAGTGCCTCACCAAGACGGGCGGCCGACAGTCAGCCACCGCCAAGGGGGCCGCCGCCGACCACGCGACGAGCATGGCCTCGCTCATCGTCGGCAGCGGCAAGGGCACTGCCGCTGGCGGTCGCGGCATCGCGGGGATCGCCCCGAAGGCGACGCTGCGCCACTACGCCGTGCTCTACGCCGACACCACCGACGGTGGCCGTGACGGCTGCCGACTCGACGTCTCGGGTCTCGACCAGTCGGGCAGGGCGACGGCTCAGGCGATCCGCCAGGCCGTCAAGGACGGTGCCAGGGTGCTCAGCATCAGCCTCTCGGTCACCTATGACGCCCAGCTGGTCGACGCGCTCCTCGACGCCTACAAGGCGGGGGCGATCGTCGTCGCGTCGACCAACAACGACACCACGAACGTTCGTTGGCCCGGGATCGGCAACGGAGTCGTCACGGTGACCCACGTCGACCGCAACGGCAACCTCGACTCCAGCGCCTTGCGCAAGAGCCCGCTGCTCGACTTCGCGGCTCCCGGCAGCAAGGTCGCCTCTGGCGGGTCAGGCTCCTCGGGGTGGCGCAGCGACGTCATCGCCGACGGCGCGTCGCAGGCCACCGCGATCACCGCGGGCGGGCTCGCCGCGATCTGGTCGGCACACCCCGACGCCACCGGCAACCAAGTGCTCCAGGCTGCGCGACAGGGCATCGGCATGCGTGCCGAGGCCGGTACGTACCGCACGTGGTTCCGCCGCCTGGGCAGCAACCTCCCCGCATCGACGGGCAAGACCGAGTCCTACGGGTTCGGCATCTTCGCCCCCGCCGACGCCGTCAAGCTCGACGTCGAGTCGTTGCCCGACACCAACCCGATGATCGCCGACAAGGGCGTCGTCGCGCCGACCGCGGATCAGATCGCCGCGGCGACCGCTGGGTCGGCCGGCAGCTCGCCGACGGCGACGTCCAGCAGCTCACCGAGCGCGTCGGCCTCCCCGAGCGTCGACGCAGCCGGCCCGACGAGCGGCGCCGCAGACGACGCAGACGCCGACGGCGGCGGGACGGGGCTCCCGTGGCTGGCAGCCGCGATCGCCGCGCTGGCGGTGGTGGCCGTGCTGGTCCTTCTCCTGCGGCGCAGGTCCGGCGGACCCCGTGCGGTCGGCTCGCCCGACACCCACGACATCAACGACACCCACGACATCAACGACACGCACGACACGCACGACAGGACGGCAGCGACGGATGGGGTCGCGGCCATGACGAAGGAGCACAGCAATGGCGTTGATCGCTGACGGCGGCGGGGGCGGACCCACGCTCGACCCCAAGGCCAAGCACTTCGAGCGCGAGCTCTTCAAGGTGTTCGCGGCCAGCACGTCGACCATCTGGCTGACGCAGGAGGACTGGCGGGGGGCCAAGACCCAGCTCGAGAACCTCGCCAAGGACGTCCAGCAGGTCAAGTCCGAGCTCCAGGCGCCCGGCGACGGCGGCAAGGGCTGGCAGGGTCCTGCCGCCGAGGCCGCACTGTCCAGCCTCGAGAAGCTCAGCACGACGCTCGACGGGCACGCGGCCAAGGTCGGCGAGGTCGACACCAGCCTCGGCCAGGTCTACAAGGCCATCAGCGATGCCAAGGCGGGGTGGTACTCCGACGTGGCGAGCATCTCGACCTACGTCGACCCCTCGGCCCACACTCGGCTGCCGGCGCCCTACCTGCCGACCCCGGAGAACAAGGCCCAGTACAGCGTTCCCGACGCCGAGGCTGCGGCCGCGGCCGAGGACGCTCTCTGGGAGCAGCGCAACCAGGCGGCCAAGGGGGTGCTCGAGCAGCTCGGAGCCGACACCCAGACCGCGACGGGCACGATGCCGATCGAGAGCAAGACCAAGTCCGAGACGCCCTACGCGCCGACCGGCCCCGGCCCGAGCACGAACTACCCCACGGGGACGTCCACCCCGTCCGGCGGTGGCGGTGGCTACCAGATCGGCCAGCCCGTCGGGCCCGGCTTCCAGGTCCACCCCACCGATCCCGGGGGCGACCCCGACGACCCGATCGTGATCCCCAACCCGGACCCACCGGACGAGATCACCATCGGCGACCCGCCCGGGCCGGACCCCGACCCGACCTACTACGACGACCCGATCAGCTCTGACGGTGACGTCACGGGCTCGACCAGTGTGAGCACCGGCCCGACCGGTGGCCAGACGTCCTTCCCGACCGGTGGCGGCGGTGGCGGCGGCGGGCTCGGTGTCGCCGCTGGTGGCGTCGGCACGGGTGCTGCCGGGATCGGCGGTCTGCTCGGGGCCCGCGGCGGCGGCATGTTCGGCTCCCGCGGTGGTGGCGTGGTGCCCACCGGCGGCGCTCAGGGCCGCGGCACCGGGGCAGGCGCCCGCGGGACCGCGTTCCGCTCCGGCGGTGCAGCCGGTGCGACGGGTCGCGGTGGCCAGATGATCCCCGGCGGCGGGCAGGGTCGCGGCGCGACCTCGACCCGCGGCTCGGCGGTCAAGGGTTCCACCGGCTCGGGCCGCTACGGCGTCCCCAAGCTCGACGGACGCGGCACGGGCGGCGTGGCCGCAGGCTCCGGGCAGGGCGCCAAGGGCGGTGCCCGAGGTGGCGCCGGTGCCAACGGTCGCGGCTCGTCCGCACGCGGTGGCGCTGCCCGCGCAGGCGCCGCCGGTGCCGCCGGAGGCCGTGGCTCACGCAAGGGCGACCGCGACCAGGCGCAGGACGTCGACAAGCTCACCCACGAGGACGAGGAGAGCTGGTACGACGGGACCGAGGAGTCCAGCCCCCAGGTCTGGGAGTAGCAGCCTCCAGAACGAGGTCTGGGAGTAGCAGCCTCCAGAACGACATCCGGCGGATGGCCTCAGCCCGAGGTCATCCGCCGGATTGCTTCCACGCCACCCGCGGCGACGATGCCCAGGGGCAGTGACAGCGCGACGGTGAGGGTCTCGATGGCGTCGGCGAACCGGGACATCCGCGTCGAGCGGTAGCCGCGCACGATGGCCGAGGAGCTGAGGACGCTGATCCACGCGACGCCGGTGGCGACGACGAAGAGGACGACCGGGGCGGCGGACCAGCCCGTCGCCAGCAGCGCGTAGGCCGCGGCGAGGAGCAGCGACGCGCACGCCCCGAGCATGCTGTAGCGGGGGAGCCGGTCGCGCACCGAGCGCGACTGGTAGCCGCAGGCAAGTGCCGCGCCGACGAGGAGGGCGACCGATCCCCAGCGGACGACGGAGTCACTCGGGGCCGAGCTGACGAGCAGCCACCCGCCGACGGCCGTCGTGAGGGACAGGTATGCCGTGCCGATGGCGACGATCTCGCGCGCCGCGTCGAACCGCGTCCGCATGTCGCCGCGAGTGATCCGCTTGCGCCGGCCGAGTCCGCGCTCGCGGACCGACCAGATGGTCGTCGAGAGCCGCTCGGTGTCGACGAGCTGGTTCGCGTCGACGGTGAGGCTGGTCGTGGGCAGCAGGCGCATGAGCAGCGGACCGAGGCCGGTGACGACGGCGGCGATCGAGGGGCCGGGCCAGTCGAGCACGGTGCCGAGCCCGACGAGCAGACCCATGCCACCGATCGCGGACAGCACCGTGCGGTCGCCGGGCGAGTCGACGGCGACGCGGGAGCGAGTGATGGCCAGGGCCAGCACGGCGACCGCGCACCCCACGACGACCGCCACGGACTCGCGCCCGGGGGAGTCGGGCAGCGGGAGGGTCAGGCCGGCGGCCAGACCGAGGGCAGGAGCGGTGGCGGCTGCCGCGAACCGGTGTGCGCGCTCGTTGCTCAGCGCGGCGAGCCCGATGGCGCCGACGGCGAGGAGGCCCGCCGCGACCGTGGGCATCCAGGCCGAGGAGAGACCCCACACCGTGAACCCGCTGACGTCGCCGTTGCTGCGGGCCAGGGTCCATCCCGCCACGAGGCTGATGACCGCGCCGAACGCGGCAGAGAGCCAGATGAGCTGGGAGGCGAGCGTGGGCACGGGCGCCACGGTCGGGGTCCGGCGGACCTCGCGCACGGTGGTGAGACCCGAACGCGGGCCGGTGACCTCGGGGACGGGGGTCGGCGCGGCCTCTCCCCGGCGACGGGTGGACTCGTCGACCTCGGACGCGCTCGCCACGGGATCGGGCTCGTCGCGGTGGCGTCCGCCGGAGCCGGCGGGTGCGCTCGAACGGGCTCCGCCGGCGCTGCGGCCGCGGTCGAGGTTGAGGATGTCGCGGGTGACGGCGTGCGTCGTCACGGGGACGACGCTGAGGATCGAACCGGTCGGCACCGACTCGTCGAACGCGTCGTGCGGGCCGAGGACGCGACCGCTCGGGGTGGCGATGGCGTGCGGGTTGGCCCGCGAGGCGATGCCGAGGACGGAGAGGACGTCGGTCACCCGGGCGCCGTGGGGCACGACGAGGTCGTATCGGCGACCACCCGCGTTGAGGCTGATCTGCACCCCTGCGGACGTGTCGGTACCCGGCATACCGTCCCCCCTCTTCTCCCAAGTCCCGTTCATCACGAAGAATAGGCCGCGGGGGAGCAGCGTGGTGCGCCACCTCCATCCCGCCTGCAGGCCATATAGGTTGGCCCAGGCATCAGCACACTCGGGGAGGGAACTCGTGACCGCGACAGTAGGGGGCACGCGCCAGGAGGCGCCGGCCGTCCCGTCGGGACGGATCGTCCTGCAACCGCCACCGGAGATCACCCCCGCCGAAGGCCTGAGCAACGTCCTCATGCAGGCGGTGCCGATGCTCGGCAGCGTCGGCTCCATGGGCTTCGTCGCGCTGTCGCAGCCGGGTCCTCGCGGCATCATCGGTGCCGGCATGTTCCTCGTCGCCTCGCTGGGCTTCGTCTTCGCGAGCGGTGTCCGCCAGCGCCAGCAGCACACGACCGAGGTCATCTCCAACCGTCGCGAGTACCTCGCCTACCTCGCCGAGGTCCGCGGCACCGTGCGTGACGCCGCGGCCAAGCAGCGCGAGGCGGGCCTGTGGAACTACCCGGCGCCGGCCTCGCTGCCGCTGCTCGCCGAGGAGAAGAGCCGCGTCTGGGAGCGACTGCCCAAGGACGACGACTTCCTGCACGTGCGCATGGGCACGACGTCGCAGCCGTTGTGCCTCACCCTCGAGCCGGCCGAGACGCCGCCCCTGGCGCAGCTGGACCCGGTCGCGGCCTCGGGTCTGCACCGCCTCCTCACGACCCACCGAGTGCAGCACGGGCTGCCCGCGTCGGTGTCGCTGTCCGCGTGGGCACGCGTCCAGATCACCGGTGAGGTCGGCCCGGCGCGGGCCCTCGCCCGCTCGCTCGTCGTCAACGCCGCCGTCATGCACTCGCCCGAGAGCCTGGTCGTCGCGGCACTCGTCGGTCCCGACGCCCGCGAGGAGTGGGACTGGCTCAAGTGGCTCCCGCACGCCCTCAGCCCGCGCGAGCGTGACGCGATCGGACCGATGCGCCTCGTCGCCGAGTCGGTCGACGAGCTGCTCGAGCTGCTCCCCGACGACATCACCGACCGGCCGCGGTTCGGGCCGAGCGCCCAGCCCTCGACGCCGCACGTCCTCGTCATCGTCGACGGCGCGCGCCTGCCGCGGCACAACCCGCTCGTCACCGAGGACGGCGTCCTCGGCGTCACCGTCCTCGACCTCCCGGAGCAGTGGGGAGAGCTCGACTCGACGACGACCCTGCGCCTCGCGGTCGACGCTGCGCGGCAGGGTATGCCGTCCGCCCAGGTCCCGTTCGAGATCCTCAGCCTGAGCCGTGGCGGGGCCAAGGGGCTCGCCGACCAGATGAGCGTCACCGAGGCCGAGGCCGCCGCACGACGTCTCGCCCCCATGTTCGTCAGCGGCGAGGTCGAGGTCCGCGACGCGCTCACGAGCAGCACCGAGCTCGTCGACCTGCTCGGTCTCGGCGACGTCCGCGACTTCGACCCGGCGACCGCGTGGCGGCCCCGCCTGCAGCGCGACCGGCTGCGCGTGCCGATCGGAGTCGGCGGCAACGGCCAGGTCGTCGCCCTCGACATCAAGGAGTCCGCCCAGCAGGGCATGGGCCCGCACGGCCTCGTCATCGGCGCCACCGGCTCCGGCAAGTCCGAGCTCCTGCGCACGCTCGTGCTCGCGCTCGCGATGACGCACTCGTCCGAGCAGCTCAACTTCGTCCTCGTCGACTTCAAGGGTGGTGCGACGTTCGCGGGCATGGCCGACATGCCGCACGTCTCGGCCGTCATCACGAACCTCGGCCAGGAGCTCACCCTCGTCGAGCGCATGCAGGACGCCCTGCAGGGTGAGATGACCCGCCGCCAGGAGCTGCTGCGCTCGGCCGGCAACTTCGCCAACGTGACCGACTACGAGAAGGCGCGCGCCGGTGGCGCCGACCTCGAGCCGCTGCCGGCCCTGCTCATCGTCGCCGACGAGTTCTCCGAGCTGCTCTCCGCCAAGCCCGAGTTCGCCGACCTCTTCGTCGCCATCGGCCGCCTCGGCCGGTCGCTCTCGATGCACCTGCTCCTGTCGTCGCAGCGCCTCGAGGAGGGCAGGCTCCGTGGCCTCGAGTCGCACCTGTCCTACCGGATCGGTCTGCGCACGTTCTCCGCGGGCGAGTCGCGCACGGTCATCGGCGTGCCCGACGCCTACGAGCTGCCGCCCGTGCCGGGTCTGGGCTACCTCAAGCCGGACCAGACGACGCTGCTCAAGTTCAAGGCCGCCTACGTCTCCGGTCCGCCGAAGGGACGTCGGCGTCGCTCGACCGCGGGGACCGGTGGCACGGCCATGCAGGTCCTGCCGTTCACCTCGACCAAGGCGGTCTCGGCGCTCCAGCGCGTCGACGAGGCGCCGGTCGCCAGCAACGAGCCCGAGGAGACCCGTGCGGTCTTCGACATCGCCGTCGAACGGATGAAGGGCAAGGGCAGGCCCGCCCACCAGGTCTGGCTGCCCCCGCTCGACGTGCCGAACTCGCTCGACCAGCTCCTCGGCGACCTTGCCGCGGACCCGCAGCTCGGGCTCGTCAGCCGGCGCTGGCGCGACCGCGGCAGCTACGTCTTCCCCATGGGCATCGTCGACCGCCCGCTCGAACAGCGCCGGGAGATGTTCGCGCTCAACCTCGGTGGGGCCGCCGGACACGTGGCCGTCGTCGGTGGACCGCGCACCGGTCGAAGCACCTTCGCGCGCACGCTCGTCAGCTCGATCTCGCTGACGACGACGCCGTTGGAGACGCAGTTCTACATCCTCGACTTCGGTGGCGGCACCTTCACGCCGTTCGCCGGCCTGCCGCACGTCGCCGGTGTGGCCAACCGCAACGAGCCCGACGTCGTGCGCCGCACGGTCGCCGAGATCAGCGGCATCATCGACAAGCGCGAGGCCTACTTCCGGGCGCAGGGCATCGACTCGATCGAGACCTACCGTCGCCGCCGCGCCGAGGGTCGTGCCGACGACGGCTACGGTGACGTGTTCCTCGTCGTCGACGGCTGGCCCACGATCCGGGCCGAGTTCGACGAGCTCGAGCAGGCGATCAGCGGCATCGCCGGGCGCGGGCTGACCTTCGGCATCCATGTCGTCATCACGACCTCGCGCTGGATGGACTTCCGGATGCAGATCCGCGACGTCCTCGGCACCCGCGTCGAGCTCGGCCTCGGTGACCCGGGCGACTCCGAGATCGACCGCCGGGTCGCGGCCAACGTGCCCAAGGGACGTCCCGGACGTGGCATCACGACGACCAAGCACCACTTCCTCGCGGGCATCCCGCGGGTCGACGGCTCCGGCCGGGTCGACGACCTCGGCGAGGGCGTCGACGACATGGTCGCCAAGGTCTCCGCCGCGTGGCAGGGCCCTCGCGGGCCCAAGCTCCGGCTCCTGCCCGAACGGATCACCCTCGAGGCGGTCCGGGCCCAGGCCGGCCCCGACGACAAGCGGGTCCTGCTCGGCATCGACGAGAACAACCTCGAGCCGGTAGGCGTCGACGTCTCCGAGGAGTCGCACCTCTATCTCTTCGGCGACTCCGACTCCGGCAAGTCGGCGATGCTCCGCGGCTACGCCAGCGAGATCGCCCGCCTCTACACGCCCGAGCAGGCCAAGCTCTTCGTCGTCGACTACCGCCGCGCCCTGCTCGGCGAGCTGCCGCCGGACCACCTCGCCGAGTACATGACGACCGAGGAGCAGGTGACGGCCGAGATGGAGGGCCTCACGGCGTTCCTGCGCACGCGCCTGCCCGGGCCCGACGTCACTCCCGAGCAGCTGCGCTCGCGGTCGTGGTGGTCGGGCTCCGAGGCGTTCATCCTCGTCGACGACTACGACCTCGTCGTGACGTCCGCCGGGTCGCCGCTGCGCCCGCTCGTGCCGCTGCTCGCCCAGGCGACCGACGTCGGTCTGCACCTCGTCGTGACGCGTCGCTCCGGTGGTGCCTCGCGGTCGAGCTACGAGCCGGTGCTCCAGGCGCTGCGCGACCTCGCGAGCCCCGGCATCCAGCTGAGCACGCCGCCCGACGAGGGTGCCCTCGTGGGCAACGTCCGCGGCTCGCTCCAGCCCGCCGGCCGTGGTCGCCTCGTCACGCGCGACAACGGCAACCAGGTCGTCCAGCTCGCCTGGCACCCCGCCAAGCACAGCTGACCGACGATGCCGCGATGGGGAGTGCTCCCCATCGCGGCGCCGTGCGGGCGTCGTTAGGTTGGGGGCACGACGAGGGATGACGGCACGGCGAGGAGGGGTCCATGAACGACTTCAGGGTCGAGATCAGCCAGCTCGACACGGTCAATGGTGTGTTCCGGCTGCAGACCGGTCACCTGGGCAAGATCCAGACCTACGTGCAGGGCAACTGCAACGCCGGCAGCGGCTTCACCGGTCTGGCCGTCGCGCCGCTCCAGGGTCACTACGACCGCGCCTACCAGATCGCCGACACCGGCACCGGTCAGGGCAAGGCGATCTCACAGAACTGCACGACGACCATGAACACGACCAAGACCGAGTACCTCGCACAGGACCGTGCGGCATACGACCGCATGGCTGCGCAGATGCGCCGGACCGGACAGACCCCGCCGCCCTACCGCGCGCCGGGGCAGGGCCCCGCGCCGCAGCCGGGAGCCTCGGCCGCCCACGTCCCATCGGGTGACAACACCTGGTGGAAGTACACCAAGCAGGGGCTCTCGGGGACGACGACGGCGTTGGGCTACGCCGACAAGGTGCGCAGCATGGGCCCGTTCGGCCCGGGGATGGAGGCGCCGAAGCCGCCCGAGTACCCCGACAGCCTCAACCCGGCGAAGTGGCGCGAGTACGCCATGAACAAGCGGCTCCACGACGCCGTCACCAGCCGGTGGGACACGCGCACCGCCGCCGAGCACAACGCCCGCAACACGAGCGGCAACGACTCCTGGACCGAGGAGGACGCCCGGCGCTCGCGCGAGGACGGCTACACCCGTGACCGCCAGGCGGCGCGCGACGACTTCTGGGAGCGCGTCGACTGGGCCGAGGCCGACCGCCGCAACGGCGCCGACCCGACCGGCAACAGCTCGGTCACCGCCGACGACATGCGGCGCGAGCGCGAGAGCACCTACCGCAACCCGGCGCCGACCGACGGCCGCGGCACCACGTGGGACGCGAACCAGACCTTCGGCGCCGCCCAGCGGGCCGTGGGGCTGCCCGGCGCCCTCATCAGCACGACCGAGGGACTCGTGAGCACCTGGCAGCACGGCCAGGACGCGAGCGACCTCAGGCAGGACGTCGACGCGTCCGTGGACGGACCATCCAACAGCGGCTCGGTCGACTGGGCCAACAGGAACGGGGGCCAGTGGTGAGCACCATTGCAGAGCAGGTCGACGCGTCGAGCGCGCTCGTCCCGCCGGCGAGCGACGAGGGCAACTTCGTCGCGGACCTCGAGGCCAGCTCCGGTCTCGTGCTGCGACCGATCCTGTGGTTCATCCGCAAGGCGTTCGGCGTCAGCCCGATCGAGGAGCTCGTCAAGCCGATCGCCGGCGACTGGAACCAGCTGAGCCGGGCCAAGGACGCCTGGGGCCGCACCGAGATCGCGTGCAACGGGGTGGGCAGGAACTTCGGCGCCCTCAAGACCTCGACCACCGAGTGGACCGGTCCGTCGTCCGTCGCGTTCCGCGACCGGATGGGCAAGCTCGAGGAGAACTACACCAAGTACGGCACGGGCTGCGACCAGATCGGCCGGCTCGTCGGTGCCCTCATCGACATCACCAAGTCGGTCGCGAGCACCATCGCCACGATCATCGGTTTCATCGCCGACGAGATCACCTTCCTCGCCGCCTGCGCCTCGATCCCGGGTCCGGGCTGGCTCGTCGGCGGCGCCAAGATCGCGACGAGCATCCGCAAGTACTGGAACCTCATCCAGCGCGGCTACAACGCGATCCGTCGCGTGCTCATGGCGATCAACAGCTTCGTCAAGGGCTGCTACGCCGTCGTCAACGTGCTGCGCGTGCTCACCGTCCTGTCCAACACCCTCATCGCGCTGCAGAACTACGGCACCGGCACCGACATCGACGACGCGCAGGAGAACAACTTCGGCGTCCCGCCCGGCGCGGTGCCCGCATGAGCGGGGCGTCGTTCGAGGAGTCCAGCCGCGAGGTCGAGGCGATCCTGGCCGAGCTGCTCGAGCTCCGTCACGAGATCGACGCCGAGCGCGAGGAGCTCGTCGACCAGTTCGTCTCCGACCCGACGACGGACCACCGTCGCGACTACGACGAGATGAGCGACAGGGCCCGGGCCGGTGAGCTCGGACCCGAGTGGCAGAAGCTCCAGCGCAGGGTCGACCTCGACGAGACCTCGCTCGACCGGGTGTTCTCCGGCGAGGACACGAGCTCGGAGGCCGAGTTCGTGCGTTCCGTCGCCGACGAGAAGGCCGGCAGGCTGCTCGAGATGCAGGTGGAGCCGGAGGCCGAGGAGGACCTCAGGCTCAACATGTCGACCTTCGCCGGGGTGCGCGAGCAGCAGGCGGAGATCGCGCGGATGCTGGCCGAGCTCAAGGACCTGCCGCTGCCGCCGCTGGACTGACCTCGTCGTCGGTGGCGGGGCGACCGGCCACCATGATGAAGCTCTCGCGTCGCGTCAGCGCCGATGCCGAGGCGGCCCCCAGGACGAGCACGCCCAGCAGGCCGGGGAGCGCGAGCAGCAGCGTCCCACCGACGCCCTCGGGCAGGCCCTCTCGGCCACCGGCCGTGCGCGGCGGCAGCCATCCGGTGGGGTCGCGCAGCACGTCGACCTTCGTGCCCACCTTGGGCGCGACGTACTCGTTGCGCGAGCCGAAGCGCTGGCTGAGCAGCGAGATGCCGCGCTCCGACGTGCCGTCGGGGAAGGCGAACGTCACGGCGGCCGGACCGCCCTCGCGCGGGGCGTCGGCTGCGCTCACGGTGGCGGAAGTGCGGTCCATGACGAACTGGCCGTGCAGGGCCATCGTCGCCACCGACGCATAGACCGGTGCGGGCCAGAAGAAGAGGAACGCGATGCCGCTCGCGAACGCCCTGACCCGCGAGCTCACCTGGAGCAGCAGCCCGACGAAGAGCACGAACCAGACGATCGCAGCCACCGGGTTGGGCATGCCGATCGCGAGCCAGCCGTCGTCGAGGTCGGGGCGCAGCGAGGTCCACAGTGCGGCGAGGAACGCGAGCAGCGTCAGGCCCACGAGGACGACCCGGCGGGAGCGCCGCATGCCCTCGTCGGCGGGTCGCTCCCGGCTGGCGACATCGGGCGCGGGTGTCGGCTGGCTCACCGGCACGACGATAACCAAAGTCACTGCGGCTCGCTTTCCGACGCAACCTACGGACCCGTAGGCTGCGTTTCATGGAACCCGTGTACAGCTCGGTCATCACCACCGCCCGTGGCGTCTTCGCCGCCCAGGGCATCGACTTCCGGATCGAGGGCGAGCACAACGTCCCGACCACCGGAGGGGCCGTCATGGCGATCAACCACACGGGCTACTTCGACTTCACGTATGCCGGCCTCGCAGCTCGTCGTTCGGGTCGCCTCGTGCGCTTCATGGCCAAGAAGTCGATCTTCTCGCACCGGGTCGCCGGCCCCCTCATGCGCGGCATGAAGCACATCCCCGTCGACCGTCGCGACGGCCGCGCCTCGTTCATGCGCGCCGTCCAGGCCGTCAAGGACGGTGAGATCGTCGGTGTCTTCCCCGAGGCCACGATGTCGCGCTCGTTCGAGCTCAAGGAGTTCAAGCCCGGCGCCGTCCGGATGGCGCAGGAGGCTGGCGTCCCGATCCTGCCGACGACCATCTGGGGCTCGCAGCGCGTGTGGAGCAAGAACCTCCCCAAGCACCTCGGACGCCACCGCATCCCGATCTCGATCGTCGTCGGCGAGCCCTTCCACGTGGGCCCGGACGAGAACCGCAACGAGGCCACCGTCCGGCTCCAGGCCGTCATGGAGGCGCAGCTGCACGCCCAGCAGGAGGCCTACCCGCGCCTCACCGGCGACGACCTCGTCTACCTCCCGGCGCGGCTCGGTGGCACGGCCCCGACGCCCGAGGAGGCCGCGGCCCACGACACCGCCGACATGAACCGCACCACCGACAAGTTCAACAAGGGCCGCCGCACGTCCTGACACTGCGCGCCTTGGGGTCGCGCGCACGGACCCGGTGCGCCGCAGTCCCATCCGCACGTCGCGCGCTGAGCGCGCTCCGCGCTCCCGCCAGTCCCAGCCAGGGGCGAACCGGGTCCGTGCGCGCTCCGTGAGGGCGTGGGTCAGACCGGGTGGCCGAGGTGGCTCAGGGCCTGGCGGAGCAGGACGCCGTGCCCGCGCTCCATCTCGGCGAGGACGCCCGGGTCGAGGGCCTCGTCGGGCGTGAGCCAGGCGAGGTCGAGGGCGTCCTGCTGGGGTGCGCAGTCACCCGAGACCGGGACGACGAACGCGAGCGACACGGCGTGCTGGCGCGGGTCGTGGAACGGCGTGACGCCGGGGGTGGGGAAGTACTCGGCGACGGTGAAGGGCACCGGCGAGGTGGGGACGCGGGGGAGCGCCATCGGCCCGAGGTCCTTCTCGAGGTGGCGGAGCAGGGCGTCGCGTACGCGCTCGTGGTACAGCACCCGACCCGAGACGAGCTCGCGCCGGATGCGTCCGTCCTCGGATGCCCGCAGCAGCAGCCCCACGGCGGTGACGGCGCCGCGCTCGTCGACCCGGACCGGCACGGCGTCGACGTAGAGGATGGGCAGGCGCTCCCGCGCGTTGTCGAGCTCCTCACGGCTCAGCCATGCGGGGGTGTTGTCGAGTTCGAGGGGACCCATGGGCGCGATTGTGCCAAAGGGCCGGGGGCTCAGGTCGGCGGGCTCGCAGGGGTGAACTCGACGGGCGCCTCGAAGGCAGCCTTGCGGGCCGCGCGACGCAGGGTGCGGAGCACGACGCCGCCGGTGAGGCTGATGAGCACGACGTTGGTGAGGGCCCGGCCGAGGTCCCAGCCGAGCGAGGTCGCGAGCGAGAAGATCCCGAACCGGTGCAGGTTGTCGAGCAGCGGCGCCCCCGCGACGAACGACAGCTCGCCGTCGAGGCCGCTCGCGAACGGCCAGAACATGAGGTTGAGCGCGAAGCCGTAGAGCAGCCCCGACACCGCGCCGTAGGCCGCGAGGAGCGCGATCTCGGCCCGGCCCCGCAGCTGGGGCAGGAGCCCTCCGCCGAGACCGACCCACGCGGCGCCGAGCATCTGGAAGGGCAGCCACGGCCCCACGCCGCCGGTGATGAGAGCCGACGCGAAGAGCGTCGTCGCGCCGAGGACGAACCCGAACCCTGCGCCGAAGACGCGTCCGCCCAGGACGAGCAGGAAGAAGACCGTCTCGAGCCCAGCGGTGCCGGCGCCGAGCGGGCGCAGGGCCGCGCCGACGGCCGACAGGACCCCGAGCATGGCGATCGCCTTGACGTCGAGACCACCCTCGGACACCTCGGCCATGACGACGGCGAGGAGCAGGGGCATGAGCAGGGCGAAGACGAGGGGCGCGTCCGTCGAGTGCGCGAACGCGGTCCCGGGGTCGACGAGCAGCGGCCAGCCGAAGGCGACGACGCCGGCGAGGCTGACGATGACGATGGCAGCGACCGACCGCGGTCGGAGCCGGATCGCGCGGGTCCGGTCGGAGGGCGCCTGCACGGTCGCAACGGTCGTCACGACGGCTCCCGGACGGCATACCGGACGTCGTCGACCGTGAGCCACGGCTGGGGTGAGGTGATCTTCGCGACCTGGGGGGCGAAGGCCGGACTCGCGACGACGACGTCAGCAGTCGGTCCGTCGGCGACGACCTCGCCGGCCGCCATGACGACGACGCGGTCGGCGGACTCGGCGACGAACTCGACGTCGTGGGTCGAGACGACGACGCTGCGGCCACGCTCGACGAGCCGCCGCAGGGCACGGCGCAGGGCGGCCTTGCCGGCGTAGTCGAGGCCGCGGGTGGGCTCGTCGAGCAGGAGGACCGGCGGGTCGGCGGTGAGCTGGACGGCGAGGACGACGGCGAGGCGCTGCCCCTCCGAGAGGTCCCGGGGGTGACGGTCCTCCGGTATGCCGGGTGCCAGGTCGTCGAGCAGGGTCCGGCAGGTGCCGGGGTCGCGACCGCTCTCGCGGTCGGCCTGGGCGCACTCGGCGCCGACCGTGTCGAGGTAGAGCAGGTCCGCGGCCGACTGGGGGACGAGCCCGACGTGGCGCCGTCGCTCGGCGGCGTCGAGCGCGCGGACGTCGGTCGCGTCGGACGTCGTGCCGTGATGCCGCTTCACCGAACCCGACCGCATCGGACCGGAGCCCTGGACCGCCCAGAGCAGCGAGGACTTGCCCGCGCCGTTGCGGCCCATGAGGGCGGTGACCTCGCCGGCCTGCAGCGACAGGTCGACCTCGGCGACGGCGACGACGGTGTCGTGGGTGACCGTGACCTGCCGAGCGTCGAGCAGGACGTGGCCGGGTGCGGCGACCGCGGGGCGCGGCGAGGCCGGGACCGACCGCCACGGGGCGGCCCGGCGGCGGGCGTCACGCACCGAGAGCGGCAGTGGCGACCAGCCGGCCCAGCGACCGAGCTCGACGACGGGGGGCGCCACGTCGGCGGTGAGCATGACCTGGGCCGGGTCGCCCTGGGTGACGACGCCGTCAGCACCGACGTGGACGAGGGTGTCGGCGTACTGGAGGACGCGCTCGATCCGGTGCTCGGCCACGACGACGGTCACGGCGAGGTCGTGCACCAGCCGGGTGATCGTCGCGAGCACGTCCTCGGCGCCGGTCGGGTCGAGGGCCGAGGTCGGCTCGTCGAGGACGAGGACCTTGGGGTGGGTCGTGAGCACCGAGCCGATCGCCACGCGTTGCTGCTGGCCACCCGACAGCTCGCGCAGGGCGGCGCCGCGCAGGTCCGCGATGCCGAGCACGTCGAGCGTCTCCTCGACCCGCTTGCGCATCGTCGAGGCGCCGAGGCCCAGCTGCTCCATGCCGTAGGCGAGCTCCTCCTCGACGGTGTCGGTGACGAAGCCGGCGAGGGGGTCCTGCCCCACGACGCCGACGACGTCGGCGAGGTCGCGGGGCCGGTGCTCCCGGGTGTCGCGGCCGGCGACCCGGACGGAGCCCGCGAGGGTGCCGCCCGTGAAGTGGGGAACGTGCCCGGTGATGGCGCCGAGGAGCGTGGACTTGCCGGAGCCGGTGCGTCCGACGACGAGGGCGAGCTCACCCTCGTCGACGCGCAGGGACACGTCGCGCAGCACCGGCTCGCTCTCGCCCTCGAAGGACACGGACACGCGGTCGAGCTCGATCATGGGTGCACCTCCGTGGCGACCTGTCGCGGGCGGGCCGCGCCCCGCGGCGCGGGCGGCGGGGGTGGGGGTGTGAGGAAGGCGGGCAGGGCGGCCACGAGCAGGCCGGCGAGGGCGAGGAGCGGCAGGGCCGGCACGCCCAGGGGGTCGAGCGGGATCCCGAGGGACGCGGCATCCGAGCGCCGGACGAGCTGGACCGCCGCTGCTGCGGCGGCGCCGCACGCGACAGTGAGCCACTCGGCGGCGCGCCAGGGGTCGGGACGGTAGGTCGTGCGCGCGTTGGCGGCGCCGCCGAGCCAGATGCCCAGGAGCGACAGGGCGACTCCGACGGCGAGGGCCGGCAGACCCATCCACCCGGGGGTGGTCGCGTCGAGGACGCCGTAGATGCCGACAGCGCTCGCGAGCAGGCCGCCGAGGGTGCAGGTGGCGGTGAGGGCGCGGCGGCCCGGTGCCACCTCACGGCGGCGTCCGTAGCCGCGCGAGTCCATCGCCGACGCGAGCATGAGCGAGCGGTCGAGGGTGTCCTCGAGCACCGGCAGGGCGACCCGGGGCACGGCGCGGATGCCGCGCGAGGTGTCGCCGCGCAGGGCGCGCGCCCGCATGACGCGCTGGACGCTCTCGGCCAGCTGGGGCGCCACGCTGATCGTCACGACGACGGCAGAGCCGATCTCGCTCAGGGCGCCGGGGAGGCTGCGGAGCAGGCGCTTGGGGTTGGCCAGGGAGTTCGCCGCGCCGATGCAGGCGATCATCACGGCGAGGCGCAGCCCCTCGGTCAGTGCGCCGACGAGACCGCCGAGGCGCACGTCGCCGAGCAGGTTGATGCCGGCGGCCCACGACGGCAGCGACACCTCGGGCAGCGGGAGGACGACGGTCTCGCCGAACTTGAGCCCGACAAGGACGTGCAGCACCGCCCGGACGCCGACGATGAAGCCGCCGAGCCACAGGTAGAGACGGAACGACCGCGCCCACGGCGAGGAGCCACGCCGGGAGAGGACGACGAGCGCGGCGACCGACAGGGCGGTGAGCAGCAGGAACGGGTTGGTCACGGTGCTCACGGCGACGGCCAGGCCGATCGCCCACAGCCACCACGCGGCCGGGTGGACCGCGCGGGGCAGTGGCGCCGTCAGCGGGCCGGCCACGCCGCCACCGCCCTCTCGCGGAGAGGGGACGGGGCGACGACGGTCCTCACACCGACGTCTGGGCCTGACGTCGACGCAGCCCGACGAAGGCCACGGCCGAGGCGAGCCCGGCGAGCAGCGCGCCACCACCGAGGAGCCGGGCGGTGCCCGACCCTGCGGACCCGTCGCCGGAGGAGCCGGAGTCGGTGGGACCGGCGGCGACGGCGTCGCTGCTGGACTCGGACGCGCTGGCGCTGGGCTTCCCCGTCGCGGAGGCGGCGGCCGACACCGACGGGCTGGCCGTCGGGGACGCGGTGGGGCTCACCGCCCCCGGTGTGGGAGCGGTCGCAGGGGTTGCTCCGGGTGCCCGGGTCGCACCTGCCGCACCGCTCGTGGCGGGTGGGGTGGTGGCGCGGCCGGAGGGTGCCTTCGTGGTCGACCGTGGGGTGCTCGGCGCCGTCGTCGCCGTGCGCGGCGTCGGCTTGGGTGCCGCGGGAGTCGGCTTCGGCGCGGCCGTCGTGGGCCTGGGAGCGGAGACCGTTGCCGGCTGCGTGCTGGGCGCGGTACCCGACCCGAAGCGGAAGCCGACCGACGAGCCGGGCTTGGGGTTCCAGCCCTTGATGCCGATCTGGCTGTAGGTCCACGAGCCACCGTTCGGCGCGTGCCAGAACGACCAGTAGGCACTCGCCGGAGGCATGTTGACGCAGGGGTCGGACTTCGGGAAGCCGTCGATCCGGCACAGGGCGTCGGGGAAGCGCTGCACCGCAGTGAGCGTGGAGCCCACGCTCTGCAGGGCCGCCCAGGCCGAGGCCGGGTCGCCGCTCGCGCAGCGCACCGACGTGCCGGCCGAGCTCTGGACGACGACCGTGACGCCGCTGGTGCTGGAGCAGGCCGCCGCCCGCGCCGGGGCGGCCGCGCCGGTGAGCGCGGCTGCCCCGACTGCGGTCGCCGCAGCGAGCGAGAGGAGTCGCCGGCGCAGCATCAGGCGTGCACCCCGCGGCGGCGCGACAGGAGCACGAAGGCGGCTCCCGCGAGCAGCAGCAGCGATGCCACGGCGAGGGCGGGCCAGATCACGGCTCCGGTGTAGGCCAGGCCGGGGGACGGGTCGCCCACGCCCTGGGCCCCGCCGCCTCCGACGCCGTCAGCCGAGCCGCCGCCGCCGGTGCCACCCGTGCCGGGCGTGCCCGGAGGGGTCGTGCTGCCGGGCGGGGTGCCCGTGCCGGGGGTCGTCGGCGTGGGGGTGGGGGTCGGCGTCGTGGGCGCGGCGGCCGTGACGAGGGTGTCGAAGCCGGGCAGCCCGAACGCGAGCATCGCCTGCGGGGTGGCACGCTCCCACTGGTCGGTGCTCGTCGCCGCACCCGCGGCGAACGCCTCGGGGGAGTAGGCGATGGCGCCGACGTTGGTCGTCGCGGCGTTGCTCGCCGGGAGGACCTGGAGGCCGGCGACCCAGGCACGGCCCTTGCTCACCGCGCCCTCGGCGTCAGCCGATCCCGGGTGCTCGTCGAGGTAGGCCTGGAGCGCCTGGACGGCGAGACCGGTCGAGTTCGTGTTGACCGTCGTCGTGAAGCCGTCGTTGGGCCAGCCGCCGGTCGTCGTGGCGGTCCTGGTGAGGAAGCCGACGGCGCGCGTGAGGTTGGACTCGGGCACGTCGACGCCGGAGCGGTCGGCGGCGAGCATCGCCTGAAGGCCCATGGCGGTGGCGTCGACCCCGACCGAGTCGGTGCCGTCGGCGCAGGGAGCCTTGCCGTGGCCCAGGCGGAACCCGCCGGACGGGCACTGCTGGGTGAGCATCGAGCTGAGGACCTTGGTGTCGAGGGCGTCGGCGCGGGCCAGCGCGAGGACCGCGATGGTCTGGCCGAACCCGTATGCCGGGGAGTTGCCGGAGTCGAGCACGGCGCCGTTGTCGTCGATCTTGGACTTGAGGGTCTTGGCGACGTCGAGGCCACCGACGTCGTGGACGTCGTCACGCACGGCCTCGGCGGCGAGCATGGCCTTGGCGGCGGACGGACCGTCGATGTAGGACGTGCCCTCCCAGGTGAAGTCGACCCACTCCGGGACCTGCTTCTCGATCGCGGCCCAGAGGCCGGGGATGGCCTCGTGCTTCGGGTTCTGCGCGACGAGGCCGAAGAGCATGTCGATCATGAGGCCGGGGTTCATCCCGTAGGACTGCAGGTCGTAGGTGCCGTCGTCCTGGAGGGCGCGCGAGACGAGCCACTGGGACGCGAGGTCGGCGCGACCCGGACCGGCGGGGGCCGTCGGGGTGGGCGTCGGCGTCGTCGGGGTCGGCGTCGGGGTGGGCGTGCTCGTCGCCGGCGTGGTCGACACCCGCGGCGCCGGGGCGTCAGCGACGTTGTCGACGAGGGACAGGGCGACGAAGGTGCCCGTCGGGGCGGCCGTCTCGTGGGCGCCGGTCTCGGCCTGCTTCCAGCCGGCGTCGGTGCCGGTCCAGAAGGACCACCACACACCGGTCCAGGCGTCGCAGGGGTTGGTCGACGGGGCGCCGTCGACCTGGCAGATCTGCGGGCCGAAGCTCGTCGCCTTGGTGAGGACGTCGAAGCCGGCGTCGGCGAAGGTCTGCAGCGAGTTGGTCGACGAGTAGGCCGCGCCACCGGTCGAGGTGACGCAGCGCGCCACGGCCGGGTCGCTGCCCTGCAGGTCGATGACAGCGGTGACGCCATCGACGTCGGCGGCGCACACGCCGGCGGTGAACGTCGTGCCGGGCGCGGGCGGCAGGCCGGCCGGAGCCGCGGCGGGCGCCTTGGGCGTGGTCTGGGTCGTCGACGGGGTGGCCGTCGGGGCCGGAGCGGAGCCGGTGGGGGTGCTCGGCGACGGGGTGCTCCTCGCGGAGGCGGTCGGGCTGGGAGCCGGCACGGTCTCGGCGACGGCAGCGGCCGGCATACCGAGGGTGAGGGCAACCAGCACCAGTGGCGCGAGGAGGCGCCGGCGGCGGGAGGAGCGGAGCATGTGGGGGACAGCCTTCCTGAGCGGTTCGTGACGAACGCCCGATCCGGCCGCAGTGGCTGTCCGGGCTCCGTCCCGTGACCTCGACGGGTGATGTGGAGCCGCTCGCGTCTGCGGGGCAGTCCGGCTCACCACCCTCGCGGGTGGCCTACGGTTGCGGGTCAGCGCCGGACTTGGACCGGCTTCCCCCCGCGGACGCGGTTGGTGCCGCCGAGAGGTCGGCGACCTGCCCACTCTAGCGCCATCCTGAGTGCTCCCTGACAGCCGCTAGACTCAGGTCACAGGCGTTCGAGCCGTCATCAGCGGTGAGCCTCCGGAAGAACGGCGTGACCCTCGCGAGGGGGCCGTGCCCACTAGAACCGGACGTCGGGGTCACGTCACGACCTGGAGCAAGAGCGGTCGTATGCCGGACGCCCACCAGGGTGCGCGGCTGCGGCAAGCGAGGTGGTACCGCGGAGGGCCGGCATACGGCAGGGAGCCTTTCGTCCTCGTCCAGAAGACGACGCGACGACCCGCAGGAGCTCCCGACATGACCTACCCCAAGGTCTCCACCAGCCAGCCCGGCGCCGCCTTCGGCGTGCCCTCGAGCCCGCGGTTCCCGCAGATCGAGGAGGCCGTCCTCGCCCACTGGGAGGCCGACGACACGTTCCGCGCCTCGATCGAGCAGCGCGAGGCCGGCGAGAACGGTGAGAACGAGTTCGTCTTCTACGACGGCCCGCCCTTCGCCAACGGGCTGCCGCACTACGGCCACCTGCTGACCGGCTACGTCAAGGACCTCGTGCCGCGCTACCAGACGATGCGCGGGCGCCGGGTCGAGCGCCGCTTCGGGTGGGACACCCACGGCCTTCCCGCCGAGCTCGAGGCGATGAGCCAGCTCGGCATCAAGACCAAGGACGAGATCGTCGAGCTCGGCATCGAGAAGTTCAACGACGCCTGCCGCACCTCGGTCCTCAAGTACACCGACGACTGGCGCGAGTACGTCACCCGCCAGGCGCGCTGGGTCGACTTCGACAACGACTACAAGACGCTCAACGCGCCCTACATGGAGTCGGTGATCTGGGCGTTCAAGTCGCTCTACGACAAGGGCCTCGTCTACGAGGGCTTCCGCGTCCTGCCCTACTGCTGGAACGACCAGACGCCGCTGTCCAACCACGAGCTGCGGATGGACGACGAGGTCTACCAGATGCGCCAGGACCCGGCGGTGACCGTCGGCTACCTGCTCGACACCACGGGCTCGGACCCGGTGCTGGACGGCGCGCACCTGCTCGTGTGGACGACCACGCCGTGGACCCTGCCCAGCAACCTCGCCGCCATGGTCGGCTCCGACATCGACTACGTCGTCGTCGAGGCGCCCGTGCCCGACGCGGGGACGACGGCGCGCTACGTGCTCGCCGAGGCCCGTCTTAGCCACTACGCGCGTGAGCTGGGTGACGACCCCGTTGTCGTGGGCCGCTACAAGGGCTCCGAGCTCGTCGGCCGTTCCTACACGCCACCGTTCTCCTACTACGCCGGCCACGAGAACGCCTTCCGGATCGTCGCCGCCGACGACGCCGTGACGACCACCGACGGCACCGGCGTGGTCCACACCGCCGGCGCGTTCGGCGAGGTCGACAAGGAGGTCACCGACCGCGAGGGCATCGAGCCGGTCATGCCCGTCGGCGCCGACGGCGCCTTCACCTTCCCGGTGTCCGAGTACGAAGGCATGCTCGTCTTCGACGCCAACGCGCCGATCATCGAGCACCTCAAGGCCGCGACCCGTGGCTCGGGCGAGGTGGGCTCGGTGACGCCGGGCACGGTGCTCCTGCGCCGCGAGACCTACGACCACTCGTACCCGCACTGCTGGCGCTGCCGCGAGCCCCTCATCTACAAGGGCGTCTCGTCGTGGTTCGTCGAGGTGACGAAGTTCCGTGACCGCATGGTCGAGCTCAACCAGCAGATCCAGTGGGTGCCCGACCACGTCAAGGACGGCCAGTTCGGTCGCTGGCTCGAGAACGCCCGCGACTGGTCGATCACGCGGAACCGGTTCTGGGGCAGCCCTGTTCCCGTCTGGCGCTCCGACGACCCCGAGTACCCGCGCATCGACGTCTACGGCTCCTTCGAGGAGATCGAGCGTGACTTCGGCCGGCTCCCGATCAACGCGTCCGGTGAGCCGGACCTGCACCGGCCGTTCGTCGACTCGCTGACGCGTCCGAACCCCGACGACCCCACGGGGAGGTCCACGATGCGTCGCGTCGAGGACGTCATGGACGTGTGGTTCGACTCGGGCTCGATGTCGTTCGCGCAGGTGCACTACCCGTTCGAGAACGCCGAGTGGTTCGAGCACCACTTCCCGGGCGACTTCATCGTCGAGTACATCGGGCAGACGCGCGGCTGGTTCTACACGCTGCACGTGCTCGCGACCGCGCTCTTCGACCGTCCCGCGTTCACCTCGGTGATCTGCCACGGCATCGTCCTGGGCAACGACGGCCAGAAGATGTCGAAGTCTCTGCGCAACTACCCGGACGTGCGCGAGGTGTTCGACCGCGACGGCGCCGACGCCATGCGCTGGTTCCTCATGTCGTCGCCGATCCTGCGCGGTGGCAACCTCATCGTCACCGAGGAGGCCATCCGCGAGGGCGTGCGCCAGGTGCAGATCCCGCTGTGGAACAGCTGGTACTTCTTCACCCTGTACGCGAACGCCTTCGGGTCCGGTGGTTCGGACGGGTCGGACGGTTCGGACGGAAAGGGGTATGCCGCGCAGTGGTCGACCGCGTCGACCGCACCTCTCGACCGCTACCTCCTCGCCAAGCTGCGCCAGCTCGTCGAGACGACGACCGACCAGCTCGACGGCCTCGACGTCGCCGGTGCCTGCGACTCGATCCGCGGCTTCGTCGACGTGCTCACCAACTGGTACATCCGTCGTTCGCGGGAACGCTTCTGGGACACCGGTTCTGGTGAGGGCTCGGAGGCGGGCCCCGACGCGCGTGCGGCGTTCGACACGCTCTACACGACCCTCGAGGTGCTGACGCGGGTCACCGCGCCGCTGCTGCCGCTCGTCTCCGAGGAGATCTGGCGAGGCCTCACCGGCGAGCGCTCGGTGCACCTCGCCGACTGGCCGTCGGCCGACGAGCTGCCCTCCGACGACGAGCTCGTCGCGCGGATGGACCAGGCCCGGACCATCTGCTCGGTCGCGTCGTCGCTGCGCAAGTCCGAGAAGCTGCGCGTGCGGCTCCCGCTGCGCGACCTCACGGTGGTCGTGCCGAACGCCGCCGGCCTCACCGACTTCGCCGGGATCGTCGCCGACGAGGTCAACGTCCGCCAGGTCTCGCTGCTCGACCTCGACGACGCGGGGGAGAGCGACTTCGGCGTGACCCAGAAGCTCACGGTCAACGCCCGCGCCGCCGGCCCGCGCCTGGGCCGCGAGGTGCAGACCGCGATCAAGGGCTCGAAGTCCGGGGACTGGTCCGTCGCCGAGGACGGCACCGTGGTCAGCGGCGGGCTCGAGCTCGTCGAGGGCGAGTACTCGCTCGAGACGGTCGTCGAGGGCGGTGGCGAGTCCTCGCGTGCGACGGCCGTCCTGCCCGGCGGCGGGTTCGTCGTCCTCGACACCGAGGTCACGCCCGAGCTGGCGGCCGAGGGCCTCGCCCGCGACGTCATCCGCGCCGTCCAGCAGGCCCGCCGCGAGGCCGGTCTCGACGTGAGCGACCGCATCTCGCTCACGGTGACGGGGTCGCAGGCCCTGTGGGAGGCGACGGTCGCCCACCAGGCGCTCATCGTCGAGGAGACGCTCGCGACGCAGTTCGGCTCGGCGCCCCAGCTCGAGGCGCTGCCGCTGGGCGACGGCGTGAGCACTGCCGACCTCAGTGACGGCGAGCAGGCCCGCATCCTCGTCAAGAAGCTGGGCTGACCGGCACACCCTCCCGCGTCACCCCGCCAGGCGGGGTGACGCGGGTTACGGCGGCGGAAGCTACGCGTCAGTAGGGTTCGGCGCCATGGACAGCCCGTGGGAGATCGTCAGCGACCCGATGCACGACCCGGTGACCTTCGCGCTGCCGTTCTTCGCGTTGTTCATCGTGCTCGAGCTGCTCGCGATCCGCTTCCTCGACGACGACCACGAGGCCGTGGCACCCAGGCAGGGCTACTCGGCGCCGGATACGGCCGCCAACCTCGTGAGCGGTGTCGGCTCGGTCGTCATCAACCTGGGCGCCCGGTTCGCGGCGCTCGTCCTCTACTTCGCGCTGTGGTCGGTGGCGCCGTGGCAGCTCGACGCCTCGAACCCGTGGACGTGGGTGTTCACGCTGCTCGCCGTCGACCTCCTCTGGTACGCGTACCACCGGGCGAGCCACCGCGTCCGGATCCTGTGGGCGGCGCACCAGGCGCACCACTCGTCCGTCTACTTCAACTACTCGGTGGCGCTGCGGCAGAAGTGGAACCCGTGGGGCGAGCTGCTCTTCTGGGCGCCGCTGCCGCTGCTCGGCGTGCCTCCGTGGATGATCTTCTTCGCGTTCTCGCTCAACCTCATCTACCAGTTCTGGGTGCACACCGAGACGATCCCGAAGCTCTGGGCGCCGGTGGAGTACGTCCTCAACACCCCGAGCCACCACCGCGTCCACCACGCCAGCCAGAAGCACTACCTCGATCGCAACTACGGCGGCATCCTCATCGTCTGGGACCGGCTGTTCGGGACCTACGCCGAGGAGCGCGACGTGCCGGTCTACGGGCTCACGGTGCCGGTGACGACGCACAACCCGCTCCGCCTGCAGTACGGCGAGTTCCTCGCGGCGTTCCGCGACGTGCGCCGGGCCCGGTTGTGGCGCGAACGCGCCGGCTACCTCCTCGCGCCGCCGGGCTGGAAGCCGGGGGAGCCGACCCTGCCGCCGGAGTCCGAGGTCGTCACCCGCTGAACCTAGGCTGGCCGGGTGCCGCCGCCCGTGCCCCCGTCAGTGCGTCGCGTCCCCGGTGACGCCCTCGTGCATCTCCGCCGGGCCCGTGACCACGTCGACCGGCACTTCGCCGAGGAGCTCGACCTCGACGAGCTCGCCGCGATCGCCCTCATGAGCAAGTTCCACTTCCTGCGCTCGTTCTCGTCGGTCTACGGGAGCACCCCGATCGCGTACCTCTCCGAGCGCCGGGTCGAGCGGGCACAGGACCTGCTGCGCACGAGCAACCTCACCGTGACCGAGGTCTGCAATGCCGTGGGCTACTCGAGCCTGGGGTCGTTCGGCACGCGTTTCCGGGAGATCGTGGGTGAGACTCCCAGCGCCTTCCAGAGGAGGTATGCCGTCCGCGGCGCCCCACGGATCCCGGGCTGCTGGGTCTTCATGGCGGGTCTCGTCGAGAGGCGGGCCGACAGCGGGACGGGGGCGGACGGCATACGCGGCAGTTCAGGCAATCCGGGAGGAGCGCAGGGCTGACGCCGGCTCCTAGCGTCGGGACCATGATCACCAACGTGTCCCTCGTGTCCGTCTGGGTGAAGGATCTCGACGAGTCCCTCGCCTTCTACACCGACGTCCTCGGCTTCGCCGCCGGCGACGACATCGTCCTCGGGGAGGACTTCCGGTGGGTCACCGTCACCCACCCCTCGCAGCCCGAGCTGTCGCTGCACCTCACGACCGCGAGCAAGCCGCTGTCCGACGACCTCATCGCCGCGATGCAGCGGGCGCAGCTGGAGGGCGGGCTGCCGGGCGTCGGGCTGCACGTCGACGACTGCCGCAAGACGGTCGAGGACCTCAAGGCCAAGGGGGTCGAGTTCCTCCAGGACGCCGAGGACCGGCCCTACGGCGTCGAGGCGCTCATGCGCGACAACTCGGGCAACTGGATGGTGCTCGTCGAGCCGCGCGACTACACCCCGGAGGACTTCGACGGCGTCTCGTTCGACTGAGCGCGGGCCGGTGCCGCGCGACTGAGACACTGGACGCATGGCACCGGCTCCCGACTCCTCCCAGCGCGAGGCTGCACGCACCCTCGAGATCCTCAAGCGACTGCGCGAGGTGGAGGAGTCGATCCTCGCCCGCGCACCCGAGCACGACCTCGAGCCCTCGCTCGACCGCATCCGGGCCGTCATGGAGCTGGCCGGCGAGCCGCAGCGCACCTTCCCCGTCATCCACCTGACGGGCACCAACGGCAAGACGACGACCGCGCGGGTCATCGAGTCGCTGCTGCGCGAGATGGGGTTCAAGACAGGGCGGTTCACCTCTCCGCACCTCCACACGATGCTCGAGCGGATTGCGATCGGCGGTCGCCCGATCGAGGCCGAGAAGTTCCTGCGCGCCTACGACGAGGTCATCGGCCTCATCGACATCGTCGACGCCCGGTCGGCCGCCGAGGACGAGCCGCGGATGACGTACTTCGAGGTGCTCGTGGCCGTGGCGTATGCCGCGTTCGCCGACGCCCCGGTCGACGTGGCGATCGTCGAGGTCGGGATGGGCGGCAGCTGGGACGCGACCAACGTCGCCGACGGCGTCGTCTCGGTCATCACGCCGATCGCGCTCGACCACCAGCACTTCCTCGGCACCACCGAGACCGACATCGCGCTCGAGAAGTCCGGGATCATCAAGGCCGACGGCATCGCGATCTCGGCGGTGCAGGCCGACCCGGCCGTCGCGACGATCCTGCGCGAGCGCGCCGAGGAGGTCGGCGCGCAGATCGCCGTCGAGGGCGAGCAGTTCGGCATCGAGGGTGCCGACGTCGCCGTGGGTGGACAGGCGCTCACCGTGCGCGGGCTCGCAGCGACCTACGAGGACCTGTTCCTGCCCTTCCACGGCACGCACATGGCGCAGAACGCCGCCGTCGCCATCGCTGCGGTCGAGGCGTTCCTCGGCGGGGGTGAGCAGCCGCTCGACATCGACGTCCTCAAGGCCGGGCTGGCCGCGGCCACGTCGCCCGGTCGGCTCGAGGTCGTGCGCCGCAGCCCCACCGTCCTCGTCGACGCGGCCCACAACCCGGCCGGAGCTCGCGCGCTGCGTGACGGGCTGCAGGAGGCCTTCACCTTCACCAAGCTCATCGGCGTCGTCGCGATCCTCAAGGACAAGGACGCCACCGAGATGCTCGAGATCCTCGAGCCGGTGCTCGACGAGGTCGTCGTGACCCGCACCACCTCGCCGCGCGCGATGCGCCCGAACGACCTCGCCGAGATCGCGAACGGCATCTTCGGTGAGGCCCGGGTGACGGTCGTCGACGACCTGCCCGACGCGCTCGACCGGGCCGCGGGCATCGCCGACCAGGCCGGTGTGGGTGGGGGAGTGCTCGCCACCGGGTCGGTCATCACCGCTGCCGAGGTGAGGATGCTCCTCGGGGTCACGGACGTCTGACCCAAGGGCCGAACACCGATAGGTGTTCAGGCTGGACACCTATAGGTGTTCGACGGGTGCGCGAACCCTCACGCGCGCCGCAGAGGGCAGTCAGTCGATGTCCTCGCCGGCGAGGGCCTTGGCGGCGAGGTGCTCCTCGCTCGCGACCTCCCAGACCTCGGCGGCCGCGTGCACGCCGAGCGCCACGATGCCCAGCCCGAGCACGATGTCCGGCCACCCCGACCCGGTGAGGGCCGTGACGACGCCCATGGCGATGATCGCGATGTTGACGAGCACGTCGTTGCGGGCCGACAGGTAGGCCGCCCGCGACAGGCTCCCCCCGTCGGTGCGGACCCGGGCGAGGAGCCAGGCGCAGAGCCCGTTGACGAGCGCTGCCGAGCCGGCCGTCACCACGAGCCAGCCCACGTGCGGCGGAGTCGGGTCGCCCCACTTCTGCACGGCCTGCCAGACCGCCGCCGCTGCCGGCACGAGCAGGATCCCGGCCATGACCTTGCCGGCGATCGCCCGGTGCCGCACGCCCCAGCCGAGCGCCAGCGCGATGAGCAGGTTGATCGCCGTGTCCTCGAGGAAGTCGACGCTGTCGGCGAAGAGCGCCACCGACCCGATCGCCAGGGCGACGGCGACCTCGACCCAGAACCAGACGAAGTTCAGGCCGGCGACGGTGAGGACGACGCGGCGCAGCGGTCCCGCCTCGAGCACGGGTCGCCCGTCCCCAGCCAACGGCGACGCGGACGAGGACGGCACCGAGGATGCCGCTGACGACGACGAGGACGACGGTTCGGGGGGACCGGCAGGCAGGGGCACCCGTCCATCCAACCAGCGCACGCGGCATACCCTCGTGCCATGACCCCGATCACGAGGCTGGTCCTCCTCATCGCCCTGGCGGTGCTGGTGTTCTGGCTCGTCACCCGGCTGCGCGACAGCACCCGCCGAGACAAGGTGAGCTTCCGCCCGGTCGAGGACCTGCCCCTCGACGTGCAGCAGTCCATCGACCACGCCCTCGCCCACGACAAGAAGGTCACCGCCATCAAGCTCTACCGCCACGCCACCAAGGCGCCGCTCGATGCTGCGAAGGCCGCCATCGACGTGCGGGAGTGGAAGCGCGGATGAGCCCGGTCCCGTTCACCGGCACGCTCGGCAAGTTCACCTGGCGGATGCTCGCCATGGTCCTCGGCAGCCAGGGGGTCGTCCTGCTCCTGGGTGCGCTCGTCGCCCGCGGCACGGCCCTGGCCGAGGGCGCCGACAACGCCCACACCCTGCTCTGGCTGGGCATCGGCCTCGCCGTGCTGTCGTTCGTCGCCGCGGGCATGATGCGCGGGCCCCTCGGGCTCCCCGTGGGTTGGCTCGTCCAGCTGCTCACGTGGGCCAGCGCGGTCGTCGTCCCGGCGATGATCGGGGTCGGTCTCGTCTTCACCGGGCTGTGGCTGCTCTGCCTCGTCAAGGGCCAGCAGGTCGACGCCATGGTGACCGCGCGGGAGTCCGGCGCCTCCGACGCCGAGGCCGCTCGCTAGGCTGACCCGCGTGACTCTCGAACGCTCGCTCGTCCTCGTCAAGCCTGACGGCTACGCCCGCGGTCTCTCGGGGGAGGTGCTGCGCCGCATCGAGGCGAAGGGATACACCCTGGTCGCGCTGGCCGTGACCACCCCCACGACCGACAAGCTCGCGCAGCACTACGCCGAGCACGAGGGCAAGCCCTTCTACGAGCCCCTCCTCGACTTCATGTCGTCGGGCCCCGTGACCGCTGCGGTCATCGAGGGTCAGGGCTGCATCCCCGGCTTCCGCGCTCTCGCCGGCGCCACCAACCCCACCGAGGCCGCGCCGGGCAGCATCCGCGGCGACCTCGGCCGCGACTGGGGCGAGAAGGTCCAGAAGAACATCGTGCACGGCTCCGACTCGCCCGAGTCGGCCGCCCGCGAGATCGGCATCTGGTTCCCCGAGCTCTGACCCGACCGACATCCCCGGTATGCCGTCCGCTCACCTCGAGCGCGGGTCCCACGCTCTGCGTGGGCCGGCATACCTGCGTCTCCGGCCGAAAAGTCTCGTCGAGCGAACTCGCGGGTAGCGCCCTAGGTTGAGGATCGCGCGGACAACGGTGTCCGTCGCGTCCTTGGATCGAAGGAGCCAGCATGAGGATCACTCGAGTCGGGCCGGGGGTGGTCTCGGCGGTCGCGCTGGTGGCCGCCGGCCTCGCGGGCGCTGGTGTCGCCGCCGCGGCGCCACAGCCCAACGCTCAGGACGACAGGGTGCAGGTCGTCACCGTGCACGCGGCGACCCAGAAGGAACGTTCGGCCGTCGACGCCTTGGGCCTGGACACCACCGAGCACGCCGACGAGAACGGCGTCGACGTCGTCCTGCACGGCGCCGCCGACGTCGCGAAGCTCAGGGCTGCTGGCAAGAAGTGGACCGTCAAGGTCGCCGACCTCGCCGCCGTCGAGCGCTCCAACGCCAAGAAGGACAAGGCCTACGCGGCGAGCGTGGCGGCGTCGCAGCTGCCCAGCGGCCGCACGAGCTACCGCACCCTCGCCGACTACAACGCCGAGATGGCCGCGCTGGCCAAGAAGTACCCGACGAAGGTCAAGCCGCTCACCCTGGCCAACCCGTCGGTGCTCGGCAAGCCCATCAACGGCATCGAGATCACCGACGGCGCGGCCAACACCGCCGACGGCAAGCCGGTCTTCCTCATGATGGGTGCGCACCACGCCCGCGAGTGGCCGTCCTCCGAGCACTCGATGGAGTTCGCCTACGACCTCCTCGAGAGCGGCGACGCCCGCAACGCCGGCATCCTCAAGGGAGTGCGCACGATCGTCGTGCCGGTCGTCAACGTCGACGGCTTCCAGATCTCGCGCTCGGCCGCCCCGCTCGGCGACTTCTCCCAGTTCGACTACGAGATGAAGCGCAAGAACTGCTCGATCAGCACCAAGACCCCCGCGCAGTACACGACAGGCACGTGCGACGACAACCCGGCAGGTCGGCTGCGTGGCACCGACCCCAACCGCAACTACCCCGGCTTCTGGGGCGGTCCGGGTGCGTCGTTCTCGTGGAGCAGCGACACCTACCGCGGTGACGGCCCCGGCTCCGAGCCCGAGGTCGACGCGGTCCGTCGGCTCATCAGCAGCCGCCAGGTGACGGCCCTCATCACCAACCACACCTACAGCAACCTCGTGCTGCGGCCGCCGTCGCTCGCCTCGACCGGCTTCAGCCCCGACGAGATCCAGTACCGCGCGCTCGGCGCCGACTTCGCCTCACACAACGGCTACTCCAACATCCCGTCGTTCGGCCTCTACGACACGTCCGGCTCGGTCGAGGACTGGAGCTACTGGAACACCGGTGGCTACGGCTTCACGTTCGAGATCGGCACCGAGGGCTTCCACCCGCCCTACGAGACGGGGGTCGTCGCCGAGTACGCCGGTCTGGCACCCGCCGCAGGCGCCGGCAAGGGCGGCAACCGCGAGGCCTACTACCGTGCCGCGGCCGCCGCGATGGACACGTCCATGCACTCGACGATCACCGGCAAGGCGCCCGCCAACACGGTGCTCTCGGTCCGCAAGACCTACCAGGGCATGACGTCGCCGGTCCTCCAGCCCGGTGGCACGACGAGCGCGCCGATCCCGTACACCGACGTGCTGTCGTCCTCGCTCGCAGGCAAGGGTGGGGCGTTCTCGTGGGCGGTCAACCCGTCGACGCGTCCGCTCGTCGTCGGTCGCTACGGACGGAACCCGGTCGCCCCCACGGCGCCGAGCCAGACCATCGCCAACCCCGCGGGCGTCCCTGCCGTGACCCAGTCGGAGTTCACGAACGTGACGATCCAGGGCCTGCCGACCTACGACAACGGCAAGGTGGTGTTCAACTTCAGCTGGCCCGGTGGCACCGCGGTCGACTGGGACTTCTACATCTACGACGCAGCCGGCAACCAGGTGGCGTCCGCGGCGACCGCCGACAACCCGGAGACGGCCACCGCGCTCGACCCGGTGCCCGGCGGCTACCGGATCGAGGCGAACAACTACGACGGTGGCTCCACCTCGACCGACTGGTCGGGGACGATGTCGTTCCTGCCGCCCGACCCGGCGATCGTCACCGGCGTCAAGGAGGCGTGGAACCTCACCTGCACGAGCACCAAGGGCAAGGTCCTGTCGACCCGCAGCGTCATCGTCGACCGCGGCCAGTCCGTGGACGTCGGCAACCCCTGCAACCGCGGCAAGAACCCGCGCTGACCCCGGGCCCACCCCGCCTTCGTGAGGGGTGAGCACCCGCGAAGGTATGCCGTCCGCTCACCTCGAGCGGGCGGCATACCTGCGTGTCCGCCTGAACAGCGTGTTGGGCCCGGGGGGCGAGCGGGTCCGCACGTAGCATCGGACTCGTGGCTGGACTGAACCGGTGGATGGGCGGGCGTGACCTCGCCATCGACCTCGGGACCGCCAACACCGTGATCTGGGAGCGTGGGCGAGGCGTCGTCCTCGACGAGCCGTCGGTCGTCGCCGTGCGGGCCGGGACCTCCCAGCTCCTCGCCGCCGGGCACCGCGCCAAGGAGATGCTCGGGCGCACCCCGGACTCCGTGACGGCGGTCCGGCCGCTACGTGACGGTGTCATCTCCGACGCCGACGTCACCGAGCGGATGCTGCGCTGGTTCGTCGACCAGGTCTCGCCCTCGCGCCTCCTGCGACCGCGGATGGTCGTCTGCGTCCCGAGCGACATCACGAGCGTCGAGCGGCGGGCCCTCGAGGACTCGACCCTCCGCTCGGGTGCGCGGCGCGTGCACGTCATCGAGGAGCCCATGGCGGCGGCGATCGGCGCGGGCCTGCCGATCGAGGAGACGATGGCCTCGATGGTCGTCGACCTCGGGGGCGGCACGACCAATGTCGCCGTCATCAGCCTCGGCGGCATCGTCACGAGCCGCTCGATCCGCACCGGCGGCGACGAGGTCGACGAGGCGATCATCGCCCACGTGAAGTCCGAGTACTCCCTGCTCCTCGGTGAGCGCAGCGCCGAGCAGATCAAGGTGGCCGTCGGTTCGGCGTTCCCGATGCGCGAGGAGCTGAGCGAGCGCGTCCGTGGGCGCGACCTCGTGACGGGGCTGCCCAAGACCGTGTCGATCTCGTCGGTCGAGGTGCGTCGCGCCATCGAGGCGCCGGTCCTGCAGATGGTCGAGCTCGCCCGCGCGGTGCTCGATGTGTGCCCGCCCGAGCTCGCCGGCGACATCCTCGACCGCGGGGTGACGCTCACGGGAGGGGGAGCGCTGCTGCGTGGTCTTGCCGAGCGGATGCACCACGAGCTCGGCGTCCCGGTCACGGTCGCCGACGACCCGTTGCGCGCGGTGGCCCGCGGGGCCGGGCGCTGCGTCGACGAGTTCGACACCCTGCACCGCGTCCTCGTCGACAACCGCCGGCTGTGAGGGGCGACGCGCCCGACCGCCGGCGACGTCGCCTCGTCACGCTCGCGGTGCTCGTGACCTGCGCGCTCCTGCTCGTCGACCTCGTCGGTGGCCCCGGACCCGGCCTGCTGCGCCGCGGAGCCGCCACCGTCCTCGGTCCCCTCGAGCGGGTGCTCGCGCCGTCGGGGCGCGCGAGCGAGGACGAGCTGCGTCGCGACAACGAGCGCCTCGCCGAGCAGCTGCGTCAGGCGCGACAGGGGGAGTCCGCCTCCGCGGAGGTCGCCGCGCTGCTCGCGGCGCCGTCGACCGCGGGGGCGCGGGTCGTCCCCGCTCGTGTGGTCGGGGTCGCTGCTCCGGGGCCGCAGGGCGTCGTCCGGCTCACCATCGACGTCGGCAGCCGCGACGGCATCGACGTCGACCGCACGGTCGTGGCAGCTGGTGGGCTCGTCGGGCGGGTGGCGTCGGTGGCGCCGTGGACCAGCGACGTGCTCGTGCTCGGCGGCCCGGACGTCGTCGTGGGCGCCCGGGTCGGCACCGCCGGCGCGCTCGCGACGGTGGGTGGCTCGACCGTGTCCGCCGCCGACCGCGACACCGGCGAGCTCGGTCTCACCCTGGTCCAGACGGGTGCGCTCGCCGTCGGCGACGAGGTCCGCACGCTCGGCAGCATCGACGGTCGCCCGTTCGTGCCGGGCGTCCTCGTCGGGACGGTGACGGCGGTGGAGCCCCAGCGCGGTCGCCTCGCACCGTCGGGGACGGTGCGCCCGGCCATCGACGTGGGCTCCCTGTCGGTCGTCGGGGTGCTGCTCAGCGGACCACGCACGACCCCGCGCCCTGCCGTGACCGGAGGCGCGTCGTGACACCCGCCGGTGCGCTGGCCCGGGCCGTGCTGCTGCTCCTCGGCGGCGTCCTCGGGGTGACGCTGGCGGCGCGCCACCTCTCACCGCTGCCCGACCTCGTGCTCGTCGTCGTCGCCTCCGCGGCGCTGCGGGCGGGGCCGCGGGTGGGTCTGCTCACCGGGCTCGTCGGGGGCTGGCTCCTCGACCTGCTGCCGCCGGGCTCCGCGGTGCTCGGGACACAGGCCCTCCTGTATGCCGTCGCCGGACTCTGCGTCGGCGCGCTCCGCCGTCCCGGGCCGGTCGCGGTGGTCTGGGTGGTGCTCGTGATCGCCGGCGCGGCGGGAGGGCTGGAGCTCGCCCGGGCGGTGCTCGCCCTCGCGCAGGGAGTCCCCGTCGACGTCGTGTCCTCGCTGCTGCGGGTGCTCGCCACGGCCACGGTCGGACTCGTCGTCGTCCCGCTCGTCAGCGCCGTCGAACGCCGCTCCGAGCGGCGGCGGTTCGCATGACCGACGTGGGGCTGCGGCCCCGGGACGGGTCCGGCCACCAGGGCCGCTTCGTCGCGGTGGCCGCCGTCGTCGGTCTGCTCTTCGTCGTGCTGTTCGGCCGGCTCGCCCAGGTCCAGCTCACCGAGCACTCCGACTACACGGCGGCGGCCGCGAAGCTCAACACCCGCGAGATCGTCGTGCCGGCCGTGCGCGGCCGGATCCTCGACCGGACGGGCAAGGCGCTCGCCGACAACACGTCGGTGACGGTCGTGACGCTGGAGCGCCGGGTGGTTGCCGAGAGCGAGGACGGCGCGCGCGGGCTGCTCGCGCGGGTGGCCAAGGTCCTCGACCGCCCCGTCGAGGAGCTCCTGGCCCGCACCCACCTGTGCGGTGAGAAGGATGCGGCACCCGCGCCGGCCTGCTGGGCCGGCTCCCCGCAGGTGCCGATCCCCGTCGTCAGCGGGGTCGACCCGCAGCGTGCGCTGAGCCTCGTCGAGCGACCGGGGGAGTTCCCGGGGGTGGCGGTCGAGGCGCTGCCGGTGCGTCGCTACCCGGCGCCGCTGGGCGTCAACGCCGCCCACGTGCTCGGCTACCTCGGCCGGGCCACCGAGAAGGAGGTCACGGCGTCGGCGGGTGCGGTCACCGCCGACGACCTCGTCGGCCGGGCCGGCCTGGAGCAGCAGTACGACACGGCCCTGCGCGGCACCCCCGGTCGCACCGTCGTCTCGGTCGACCCGCGCGGTCTCGTCACGGGCGTCGTGTCCCGCGTCGACCCCGTGCCCGGCCGCGACCTCGTCACGAGCATCGACGCCGGGGTGCAGGCCGCCACCGAGAAGGCGCTGGCCCGTGAGATGGCGGCGGCGCGCGAGCGCGGCCTGCCCGCGGACTCGGGCGGCGCCGTCGTCCTCGACGTCACCACGGGGCAGGTCGTGGCCTCGGCGAGCGCACCGACCTACGACCCCAACGTCTGGACCGGCGGCATCTCGGCCAAGCAGTACGCCGCGCTCACCGCGCCCAGCGCCGGGACCCCGCTGCTCTCGCGGGTCACCGGCTCGGCGATGGCGCCGGCGTCCACGCTCAAGGCGCTGAGCGTCCCGGCCGCCGTCGCAGCCGGGAACTCGCTCACCCGCACCTACGAGTGCGGCTCGGCCTACCGGATCGGCAACCGGTCGTTCCGCAACTTCGAGTCCCGAGGCTACGGCCCGATCACCTTCCACCGGGCGCTCGAGGTCTCGTGCGACACCGTGTTCTACGACGTGGCCTACCGGTCCTGGCTCGCGCTCGGCGGGCTCAAGGGGAGCGATGCCAAGGACCCGTTCATCACGACGGTCCGCGACTTCGGTCTCGGTTCCCGCACCGGCATAGACCTGCCGGGAGAGAGCGCCGGCCGCATCCCCGACCGCACCTGGAAGCGCCAGGTCTGGGAGGACACCCGGGTCGAGACGTGCAGGCGCGCGACGTCCGGCTACCCGGAGGTCGCGCGCGAGGACCGGGCGCGGGCGGCATACCTCACCGCCCTCGCGAAGGAGAACTGCCAGAGCGGCGGGCAGTTCCGTGCCGGGGACGCGGCCAACTTCTCGATCGGCCAGGGCGACGTCGCGACCACCCCGCTCCAGATGGGGGTGGCCTACGCGGCGATCGCCAACGGGGGAGTCGTCCACACGCCGCGGATCGGGGTGCGGGTGGTCGACCCCGTATCGGGCACGGCCGAGGCGGTCCCCGCCGGCTCCGCGCACCGGACGGCCCTGCGGCCGGACGTCGCGGCCTACGTCCAGGACGCCTTGCGCGCCGTGGTCGTGAGCGGCACCGGCGCCCCCACCTTCGCCGGCATGGCGCCCGACTGGCCGGTGTCGGGCAAGACCGGCACCGCGGAGGTGTTCGGGCGCTCCGACACGTCGTGGTTCCTGTCCTACGCACCGACCACGAGACCGCGGTATGCCGTGTCCGTCGCGGTGAGCCAGGGTGGCCACGGCAGCGAGACGGCGGCGCCGATCTCCCGCTCCATCCACGAGGCACTCCGCGTTCTGCGGTGACCGGGGCGCCCACTAGGCTCTGGGACATGGCTGACTTCGATCTTGTCGTTCTCGGTGCCGGTCCCGGAGGCTACGTCGCGGCGATCCGCGCCTCGCAGCTCGGGCTCAAGGTGGCCGTCGTGGAATCCAAGTACTGGGGTGGTGTCTGCCTCAACGTCGGGTGCATCCCGTCCAAGGCGCTCATCAAGAACGCCGAGCTAGCGCACACGCTCCAGCACGACAAGGCCAAGTTCGGCATCGAGGGCGACGCGACGATGTCGTACGGCCCGACCCACAAGCGCTCGCGCCAGGTGTCGGCCGGCATCGTCAAGGGCGTGCACTTCCTCATGAAGAAGAACAAGATCGAGGAGATCGACGGCTGGGGCACGCTCACCAGCCCGACCTCGATGGACGTCGCCCTCAACTCCGGGGAGAAGCGCACCGTCTCCTTCGACAAGCTCATCATCGCCGCCGGCGCCGTGACCCGCATGCTGCCCGGCATGCAGGTCTCCAAGAACGTCGTGACCTACGAGGAGCAGATCCTCACCGAGGACCTCCCCGGCTCGGTCGTCATCGCCGGCTCGGGCGCCATCGGCGTCGAGTTCGCCTACGTCATGAAGAACTTCGGTGTCGACGTCACCATCGTCGAGTTCCTCGACCGCATGGTGCCGACCGAGGACGCCGACGTCTCCAAGGAGCTGCTCAAGCACTACAAGAAGCTCGGGGTCAAGGTCATGCTCTCGACCAAGGTCGACGGCGTCGAGGACACTGGCTCGGGCGTCAAGGTCACGGTCTCGCCCGCCGCCGGTGGCGACGCGCAGGTCCTCGAGGCCGACAAGTTCCTCTCGGCGATCGGCTTCGCGCCGCGCACCGAGGGCTACGGCCTCGAGGCGCTCGGGGTCAAGGTCAGCGACCGTGGCGCCATCGAGATCGACGAGTACTGCCGCACCAACGTCGAGAACGTCTACGCCATCGGTGACTGCACCGCCAAGATGATGCTCGCCCACGTCGCCGAGGCCCAGGGCGTCGTCGCGGCGGAGCACATGGCCGGCGCCGAGACGATGCCGGTCGAGTACGACTTCATCCCGCGAGCGACCTACTGCCACCCGCAGATCGGCTCGTTCGGCTACTCCGAGGCGCAGGCCAGGGACAAGGGCTACGACGTCAAGACGGCGACGTTCCCGTTCAGCGCCAACGGCAAGGCGATGGGGCTCGGCGACGCCGTCGGCTTCGTCAAGATCGTCGCCGACGCCAAGCACAACGAGATCCTCGGCGCGCACATGATCGGCCCCGACGTCACCGAGCTGCTCCCGGTCCTCACCCTCGCGCAGAAGTGGGACCTCACCGCCGACGAGGTCGCCCGCAACGTCTTCGCCCACCCGACGCTGTCCGAGTCGGTCAAGGAGGCCATCGAGGGCATCGCGGGTCACATGATCAACCTCTGAGCCTCGAGCGGCTCTGTGCCGCAGGCCTGCTCGTATGCCGTCTGCGCACGTTGCGCGGACGGCATACGGCGTTCTCAGCCCATGCCCGTGCCGAGGTTGAGGATGTTGCCATCGGGGTCCCGGAACCAGACGCTGCGGAACGAGTCGTTGCCCATGCTCATCGTCGCGACGCCGTCCTGCCAGTCCGTGTCGGGCATGTCGTAGGTCTCGAAGCTCACGCCCTTGGAGCGCAGGTCGCTGATCTGGCCGTCGAACGCGTCGGCGGGGACCTCCATCATCATCGACGTCGCCTTGTTGGTCCCGGCGAACTCGGACTCGTAGACGAAGAGGCCTCCGGAGCCGGCGTCGTAGGCGACGCCGCCGGGCATGTCACGTCCGGGAGTGAGCCCGAGGACGCCCTCGTAGAACTCGCGCGCCCGGCCGAGGTCCTTGACGGCCAGGGTCGGGACAGGGGTGTGGTCACCGATCATCGTTGCTCCACGGGCGGACCGGACGACCCTCGTGCGGTCGGCCCTCTCCGAGCGTAGGGACCCGGGGGCGGTGGCGCCATGGGCCGAACCGGCCTGCCCGCGGGACCCACGGGGCCACCCCTGCAGGCGGGTCAGACGGGGTTCGCGGCCTCGGGCTCGCGCGCCACGGCGGGCAGCGGAGAGCCCGTCTCGAGGAGGGTCTTCAGGGAGTCGAGGATCCAGACCCAGCCGTCGCGAACGTTGTCGGAGGTGAGTGGGCTCTGCTCAAGGTCGCTGTGGGTGAGCCGGAGGTGGGTCAGGCCCTCGCCGGCCGCGGTGAGCTCCCAGGTCACCCGGCTCGCAGGCTCGGCAGCGAGGTCGTCGGAGTAGACCGGGTGCCAGGTGTGGACGAGGCGGTGCGGCGGGGTGACCTCCTCGACGACCCCGTCGACGGCGACGCTGCCGTCGGGCAGGAGGGTCGAGAACGCCTCGCCCGCCACCGGGGGCGAGGTCCAGTGCGTGGCGTGGAAGTACTGCCGCGTCGCCTCGGGGTCGGTGAGGGCCCGCCAGACCTCCTCGACCTCGGCGCGGACGTAGGTCTGGTAGACGTGCTGGGTGCTCATGGCTGCTCCTTGTCGGACGAGGCTCGGTGCGTGCTCTCCGCGGCGCGCCGGACGTCGATGACCGCACGGGTGAAGGGCTGCGCGTACTTGCTGACCCAGCGGTCGGCGAGCAGCGCGATGGGGACGGGGTTGAGGTGGTGGCGCTTCTCGCGACCGACACGTTCGGTGCTCACGAGGTCGGCCTCCTCGAGGAGGGCGAGGTGCTTCATCACGGCGAACCGGGTGACGTCGGGGAAGAGGGCGACGAGCTCGCCGACGCTCTGGCCGTCGGTCTCGAAGAGCGCGTCGAGCAGTGCCCGCCGGGTCGGGTCGGCGAGCGCCCTGAAGACGACCTGCTCCTCATCCACCCGACCATTATGTGACCATGAGGTCACATGTTCAAGAGGTGCCGACGGTCTTCCGGTATGCCGTGACGACCGACTCCGCGCTCCGGCTCGCCTCCACCTCGTCGGTCTCGACGCCGATGACCGAGAACCGCATCGCCTCGCGGCCGCGCCAGGAGGAGCCGCCGACGAAGCACACGCCGTCGGAGCGCACCCGGGCGACGGTCTCACGGGTGACCCGGTCACCCTCGTCGGCGTCGAGCTCGGCACCGAAGCGGACGAGCACCTGGTTGAGCCCGACGTCGCCCAGCACCTCGATCCCGGGCTCGGCGCGCAGGCGGTCGGCCACGAGTCGGGCGCAGGCGCAGTGCCGGTCGACCATCTCCTCGATGCCGTCTCGGCCGAGCGTGCGGATCATCGCCCACGTGGCGAAGCCGCGGGCCCGGCGGGACAGCTCGGGCACGACGTGCGAGGGGTCGCGGTCGCCGGCGGCCGACGCCGGCAGGTAGCTCGCGGCGATCGTCATCGCGCGCTCGTGCGCCTCACGGTCCCGGACGATGACGTAGCCACAGTCGTACGGCGTCTGGAGCCACTTGTGGCCGTCGACGGCCCACGAGTCGGCGGCGTCGACGCCCTCGGTGAGGGCCCGCGTCCTGCCCGAGGCGCGCGCCCAGAGCCCGAACGCGCCGTCGACGTGGACCCACGCGCCGGTCTCGTGGGCCGCGGGCACGAGGGCGGCGAAGTCGTCGAAGGCGCCGGTGTTGAGCTGTCCGGCCTGGAGGATGACGATGGCCGGCGTGCGGGCGGCGGCCAGCGCCTCGAGCGCAGGGTCCGTGACGATGCGCCCCTGGTCGTCGGCCGGAAGGCGAACGACGCGGTCGCGACCCAGGCCGAGGAGCTGCAACGCGGCATACGCGGTCGCGTGGGCCTCCTCGCCGATGAGAACCGTCACGGGTGGCGCGCCGAACAGCCCGTCGCTCTCGACGTCCCACCCGACGGCGCGGAGCACGGCGCCCCGGGCGGCGGCGAGCGCGGTGAAGTTCGCCATCGTCGCGCCGGTGACGAACCCGAGCGAGGACTCGCGGGGGAGGTCGAGCAGCTCGAGCAGCCAGCCGGCGGCGACGGTCTCGGCGGCCGACGCCGCGGGGGACGCCTCGTGGTTGCCGGCGTTCTGGCCCCAGGCGCTCGTGAGCCAGTCGGCCGCGACGCCGGCGGGGTGCGAGCCGCCGATGACCCAGCCGAAGAAGCGCGGTCCGGTCGGGGTCATGAGCCCCGGGTCGGCGAGGCGCACGAGGTCGCCGAGCACGTCGCCGGGGTCGGACCCGGAGCCGGGCAGGGGAGCGGAGAAGGCGCGCAGCGACGCGGCGTAGTCGTCCTGGGGTGATGCCGCCCGGTTCGGCACGTCGTGCCGAAACGCGATGGCCGCCTCGCACGCGCGGCGCCACAGCGGTGCGATGTCCTCGGGCCGGGTCCTCGCCATGGAGCGCCAGTGTCCTCCTGCCCGCAGGGGCGCGCCAGCGGTTCGGGAGTCCTCGGGCGGCGCGCGGGAGGAGGAGGGGCGACTGCTGTCAGCGCGTGGTGCGGGCGCGGTAGGCCGCCGTCTTGGTGCGGTTCTGGCACGCGGTGGAGCAGAAGCGCCGGCTGCCGTTCTTGGAGGTGTCGAGGTAGACGACGTCGCAGCGCTCGGCCTCGCAGGTCCCGAGCCGGCCGGCCCAGCTGCTGCCGAGGGCGAGCGCGAGCCCCGTGGCGCACCCCGCGGCCCACCCGACCGCGAGGCTGTCGTCGGCGCCGTGGAAGTGGACCTGCCAGGCGCCCTCGCGCTGGTCGAGCTGCGGGCGTGCGCCGGTGGAGAGGAGCATCGGGTTGAGCAGGCTGGCGGCCGTGTCGAGGTCGTTCGCGGCGGCCGCCTCGAAGACCTGACGCAGGTCGTGGGCCCGTGACACGAGGAGCTCGGCGTCGGCCGGGGTCACGCGTGGCACGCGCCCACCCTCACGGGCGAGCGCGGTCGCGGTGGCCGCGATCCGGTCCTCGGGTGAGGTGGGTGGGGTGTGCTCCACGCCCCGGACGTGGTCGCCCGTGTGGGCGTTGACGAGTCGAGCCGCGACATCGACCAGGGCCACCAAGTGACTGTCGAAGTCCACTTGACCAGTCACCTCCGTCCGTCTAGGTTGGCGCCGTCGGCGTGACCGACAAAGTTGAATTGACCAGTGACAGGAGCGTAGCCCACGTGTCGAGGACCCGACCCGGGCGACACCCCCTGCCTCGCACGGTGCGCGTCCTCGTCGCGGCCCGGGCCGTCAACCGCCTCGGCGCGTTCACCCTGCCCTTCCTCACGGTTACGCTCGTCGAGGAGATGGGCGCCTCGGTGCCCCACGCCGGCTGGGTGCTCGCCGGCTTCGGGCTGGCCACCATCCCGTCACGCCTCGTCGGGGGCCGGCTGAGCGACCGCCTCGGGGCGCGGGCGACGATCACGCTCGGGCTCGTCGGCACGGCCGCCGCCCAGCTCGGGGTGGCTGCCTCCCGGTCGCTTGGCCAGGCCGTCGTCGCCGCGGTCGTGCTGGGCCTCGTCTTCGAGGTCTACGAGCCCGCGAGCCAGTCGCTGGTCGCCGACGTCACGCCACCCGAGCAGCGCCCCGCGGCCTACGGGCTGCTCGCCGCCGCGATGGCGGTTGCCGGGATGGGCGCCGGCCTGTTGGCCGCGATGCTCGCGAGCATCGACCTCAGGTGGCTCTTCGTCGTCGACGCCGTCACCTGCGTGGCGTGCGCGGCGGTCGTGCTCGCCCTGCTGCCCGGCCGGGACGGCGGCGGGGAGCCGGGTGTGGCGGCGCCGGGTGCGTCGTCCCCCACGCCGTCTGCACCACGCCATGGTGCGCCGAGCCCGTGGCGCGACACCCGGCTGCTCGCGATGCTCGGCGTCGGGACGGCCTTCGCGGTCACGTACCTCCAGATCACGATCGCCCTGCCCCTGACGCTCAGTGCACGCGGGCTGGCGCCGTCCACGCTCGGCCTCCTGCTCACCGTCTCGGCAGCGACCCTCACCGCCGGTCAGCCGCTGCTGCGCCGGACCGCGCCGGGCGGCGACGACTTCGCCGTCATGACGGTCGGCTACGTCGTGCTGGCCGCCGGGCTGCTCGCCAACGGGTTCGCGACGAGCACCTGGACGTTCGTCGTGGCGACGGTGGTGTGGAGCGTGGGGGACCTCCTGCTCCTGGGCCACGCCCACAGCCTCGTCGCCGCGCTCGCGCCCGACGGCTCCCGGGGTCGCTACCTCGCGGTCCACGGCCTGAGCTGGGGCCTCGCCGCCGTGGTCGCACCGCTGCTCGGCACGCAGCTCCTCGAGCGCACCGGGCCGACGACGACGTGGGCTGCGGTCGCGGCGGGGGCCTGCGCGCTGGCGGCGGCCCAGCCGTGGCTCAGGGTCCGCTTCCGGGCCGCCGAGGCGGCGGCGGCGGACGGCTGACCCCCTGACCGGGCCGGGCTGCCGGACGGTCCTAGGATCGCCGGGTGAGCTCGCTGTTGATCCGTCAGGCCCGTGTCGTCCCCGTCGGCGGGGTGGCTGCACCCTCCGGTCCGGTGGACCTGCGCATCGTCGGCGACCGGGTGCTCGAGATGGCCCCGTCGCTGCGTCCCGAGCCGACCGACGAGGTCCTCGAGGCCGAGGGCCGCTGGCTCGTCCCCGGCCTCTGGGACCAGCACGTCCACCTCGGCCAGTGGGCGGCGAACGCCTCGCGGCTCGACCTCTCGGCCACGACCAGCCCGGACGAGGCGACCCGGCTCGTCGCGGCCGAGGTCGGCTCCCGCGCCGGGGGAGCGCCCGGCACCGTCATCCAGGGCTTCGGGCACCGCACCGCCGGCTGGGACCGCCAGCCCACGGTCGCCGAGCTCGACGCCGTGAGCGGCGACCTGCCCGTCGTCCTCATCAGCGGGGACGCCCACCACGGCTGGCTCAACTCCGCCGCCCTCCGCCTGCTCGACGTGCCGCCGCGTGACGGGGTCGTCGAGGAGAACGACTGGTTCCCCGTCTTCGCCCGTCTCGACGAGGTGACGCAGACCGCGGAGGGCAAGCGGACGGCATACGCCATGGTCCTCGACGCGGCCGTGCGCCGCGGTGTCGTCGGGATCCGCGAGATGGAGTGGGCCGACAACGCGACAGAGTGGGCCGAGCGCTCCGACTCGGGGCTCGGCGTGATCCGCGTGAGGACCGCGACGTATGCCGTGGGGCTCGCCGAGACGATCGCGGCCGGCCGCCGCAGCGGCGACGTGCTCGACGAGGCCGGGCTCGTGACGATGGGGCCGCTCAAGATCATCAGCGACGGCTCGCTCAACACGCGGACCGCCTTCTGCCACGACCCCTACGTGGGCGCGGACGTCCTCGAGCACCCGCGGGGGAGGGCCAACAACTCGCCCGAGGAGCTCGCCGAGCTGCTCGCGACGGCGACGGCGAACGGGCTCGACGTCGCCGTGCACGCCATCGGCGACGCGGCGGTGGGGATCGCGCTCGATGCGTTCTCGCAGACCGGCGCCCGTGGGTCGATCGAGCACGCCCAGCTCGTCGCGACGCCCGACGTGGAGCGCATGGCCCGCCTCGGAGTCGTCGCCAGCGTCCAGCCGGCGCACCTGCTCGACGACCGCGACGTCACCCACCAGTGCTGGCCGGACCGCGCCGACCGCTGCTTCCCGCTGCGGTCGATGCTCGACGCCGGAGTGCGTCTGGCCCTCGGCTCGGACGCGCCCGTCGCGCCGCTCGACCCGTGGGAGGCGATGGCCGCCGCCGTGCACCGCACGGGCGACGAGCGCGAGGAGTGGAACGCCGCCGAGTCCATCACCGTGGCGCAGGCGCTCGCGGGCAGCGTCGACGGTGCCACCACCGTCAGGGTCGGCAGCCTCGCCGATGTCGTGCTGCTCGACGACGACCCGCTGGCCGGCCCACCCCAGGGCCCCGAGGCCGCACGACGCCTCCGCGCGACCAGGATCTTCGCGACCGTCGTCGCCGGATGGGCCATCCGCGCACCCCGTTGATCTGGTCGAACTAGTGAGTGCGTAGTCCGTACAGCAGCGCCCCTGTACCGGGTGGGTGGACTTACAACGATTCGGCGACGGCGCGCGAAAGGCGCGCCCTAGCGTGATTTTCGTCGCCATCACTTGACGACACGGCAGGTCTTCAGGGGTGCAGCTATGTCGAGGTCACAGATTCTCGCTCGACGGTCGGTCATGATCGGCTGGGACGTCCTGGCGTGGGTTCTCGCGCTGGGCGGCTTCCTGCTGGTGCGGCACGAGTTCTCGTTGAGCCAGCGGCTGTGGCTGACCGCAGCGGCCTACGTCGGAGCGGCGATCGGGCTGCAGGTGGTCGGAGGTTTCTGGACCCACCTCTATCTGGGGCGAAGCAAGATCGGGAGCTTCGACGAGGTGACGGCGCTCGGCAAGCTCGTGTTCGCGATCAGCCTCGCGCTCGGCGCTGCGTCCTTCGTCCTGGCCCCGCTGTTCTCGCGCGGGATCGTCGTCGTGATGCCGATGCTGGCACTGCTCATCATGGCCGCGGGACGGTGGATCTTCCGGGCCGCGCGTGGTCAGGACCGTCGCCGCAACATCGACTCGCCGGGGGTGCCGGCGCTCGTCTACGGCGCCGGTGACGCCGGCCACCAGCTCGCGCGGCTCGTCGACCGCTCCGCCGACCCGCCCTACACGATCGTCGGTTTCCTCGACGACGACCCGGGGCTCCGGTTCCTGCGCGTACGCGGCTACCGCGTCCTCGGTCTCGGCTCGGACCTCGTGTCCGTGGCGCGGGCCACTGGGGCGGAGGCCGTGGTGCTCGCGGTGAGCCAGGCGTCGCCGCAGCTCATCCAGGACGTCAACGACGAGTGCACGCTCGCGGGGCTGGAGCTCGTCGTCGTGCCGCCGCTGCGCGAAATGATCTCGGGCCGGCTCGAGCTGGACAAGCTCCGTGCCTTCAACGTCGCGGACCTCCTCGGTCGCCGCCCGATCGAGACCGACCTCTCCGAGATCGCCGACCACGTCACGGGCAAGGTCGTCCTCGTCACGGGCGCCGGCGGCTCGATCGGCTCCGAGCTCGCTCGCCAGGTTCGGGCCCTGCGACCGAGCAAGCTCGTCCTGCTCGACCGCGACGAGTCCGCGCTGCACGCGACCAAGCTCTCCCTCGACGGTGACGGCCTGCTCGACACCGACGACACGGTGCTGTGCGACATCCGCGATCGCGACGCCGTCTGCGCCGCCTTCAGCCGGCTCGCTCCTGAGGTCGTCTTCCACGCGGCGGCCCTCAAGCACCTGCCGATGCTCGAGCGGTTCCCGGAGGAGGGCTGGAAGACCAACGTGCTCGGCACGCGCAACGTGCTGGAATGCGCTGCCACCAACGGTGTCCAGCACTTCGTCAACATCTCCACCGACAAGGCCGCGGACGCGACCAGCGTCCTCGGGCAGACCAAGCGGCTCGCTGAGCGACTCACGGCCTGGTATGCCGCCCAGACCGGGATGCGCTACCTCTCGGTGCGCTTCGGCAACGTCCTCGGCTCGCGCGGATCGGTCCTCGACACCTTCCGGGCACAGATCAGCCGCGGCGGACCGGTCACCGTGACCGACCCCGAGGTGAGCCGGTTCTTCATGACGATCCCGGAGGCGTGCGAGCTGGTGCTCCAGGCCGCGGCCATCGGTCACCCCGGCGACGTCCTCGTCCTCGACATGGGGGAGCCGGTGCGCATCGTCGACGTGGCCCGCCGGCTCATCGAGGAGTCGGGCAAGAACGTCCAGATCACCTTCACCGGCCTCCGCGACGGGGAGAAGCTCCACGAGGTGCTGCTCAGCGCCGAGGAACGCGGACGCGACACGGCCCACGACCTCATCACCCAGGTCTCGGTGCCACGACTCGAACCGAGCGACCTGCTCGCCAACCACGATGACCTCCTCCAGGTCGGGGCAGCACTACCGGTGCACAGCACCACAGCAGGAAAGGGAAACTGATGACCGACCACCTCACCCTCACGAAGCCGTTCCCGGCACTCCCCGGCGAGGTCCGGCTCGCCGTCGTCGGCCTCGGGTACGTCGGCCTGCCGCTGGCCGTCGAGTTCGGCAAGACGATGGACGTCGTCGGCTTCGACATCAACGGCGCCCGCGTCAAGGAGCTGAGCACCGGCACCGACTTCACCCTCGAGGTCGAGGACGACGCGCTCGCCTCCTCCACCGGGCTGCGGTTCACCGAGGACCCGGACGACATCGCCGACTGCAACGTCTACATCGTCACGACGCCGACCCCCATCGACGCCGCGAAGCAGCCCGACCTCACGCCGGTGTTGTCCGCCACGGAGACGATCGCCAAGGTCCTCAGCCCCGGCGACACCGTGATCTACGAGTCCACGGTCTACCCGGGTGCGACCGAGGAGCAGTGCGTGCCGGTCCTCGAGGACCTGTCCGGCCTGCTCGTCAACGTCGACTTCTTCGTCGGCTACAGCCCCGAGCGGATCAACCCGGGCGACAAGGAGCACCGGCTCCCCACGATCGTCAAGGTGACGTCCGGGTCGACCCCCGAGGCCGCGGACTTCGTCGACGCGCTCTACTCGTCGATCATCACCGCGGGGACGCACCGCGCCTCGTCCATCCGTGTCGCCGAGGCCGCGAAGGTCATCGAGAACACGCAGCGCGACGTCAACATCGCGCTCATCAACGAGCTGGCGATCCTCTTCAACCGGCTCGACATCGACACCGAGGAGGTGCTCCAGGCGGCCGGCTCGAAGTGGAACTTCCTCGGCTTCCGCCCGGGCCTCGTCGGTGGACACTGCATCGGCGTCGACCCCTACTACCTGACCCACAAGGCGCAGGCCGTCGGCTACCACCCGGAGATCATCCTCGCGGGCCGCCGGCTCAACGACTCGATGGGTTCCTACGTCGCCTCGCAGCTCGTCAAGCGGATGACGAAGGAGCGGATCCCCGTGCGTGGTGCGCGCGTGCTCATGCTCGGCCTGACCTTCAAGGAGAACACCCCGGACCTGCGCAACTCGCACGTCGTCGACATCCTCACCGAGCTCGCCGAGTACGAGATCCACGTCGACGTCTACGACCCCTGGGCCCGGGCCGACGAGGCGCAGAAGCACTACGGCATCGACCTGGTCGAGCAGCCCGAGCAGGGCGCGTACGGCGCGGTGATCGTCGCGGTGAGCCACCACCAGTTCGTCGAGATGGGTGCCGCCGGGATGCGCGCCTACGGGGACCCCGCGGGCCACATCCTCTACGACCTCAAGTACGTGCTCGACAAGTGCGACTCGGACCTCCGGCTGTGACCGCGCTCGCCAGCCGCGCAGCGCACATCGGACCCGGATCCGTCGTGACCTCCTCCGTCCCCGGCGGCAAGGTCGCAGCGGGCATCCGCGGAAGGTTGTCCTAGCCATGGTTGCTCGCGCGTCCCGCACGACGGTGGCGAGGTCATGACGACCCTGTGGGGTGTGCTCGTGACCTTCCACCGGGTGGACCTGTTGCCCGAGACGCTCGGGCGCATCGCCGCGCAGACCCGCGCCCCGGACCAGCTCGTCGTGGTCGACAACGGCTCCGACGCCCGGGTGAGGGCGGTGGTGACGAGCTTCGGCGCTCACTACATCGACGCCGGCGACAACCTCGGTCCCGCCGGCGGGATCTCGCTGGGGATGTCCTACGTCCTCGATCGTGCGCACCCGGACGACTGGCTCATGCTCTTCGACGACGACGACCCTCCGGAGACGCCGGAGTCCGTGGCGGAGGTGCTCACCTTTGCGCAGTCGTGCCTCGCGGCGAACCCGCGGGCGGGGGCGGCCGGCCTCGTGGGAGCGCGCTACGACCACCGGCGTGGGCAGCTGGTGCGGGTGCCCGACGCCGAGCTCGAGGGCGTGGTCGACGTCGACTACATCGGGGGCGGTCAGCTTCCGGTCTACCGGTGCGCCGCGCTGTTCGACGTCGGTGTCTTCGACGGCTCCCTGTTCTTCGGTTTCGAGGACCTCGACCACGGGCTGCGGATGCGGCGTGCCGGATACGGCCTGTATGTCGACGGGGCGCCGTGGCTGCGTCGTCGCACACAGAACGGACGCGCAGGTCTCACGCACGGGAGCAGCCGGACGTGGGTCGTGCCGTGGCGGCGCTACTACACCGCTCGCAACCTCGCCCTGATCGCTCGGGAGCACTCGTCCGCTGCGGTCGGCTGGCGAGTGGCCGTGCTCGGCGCCCTGGCAGGAGCGGCTGCGGTCACCGAGCCCCGCAGCGGGGTCGCCGGGGGAGTGGCCGGGCTGCGGGGCGCGGTCGATGCGTTGCTCGGAAGGCGTGGCCGGCGGGTGGAGCCGGTCAACGTCCAGGGCCGGCTCAAGTCTCCGCGGTGGGCGGGGACGAGGGGAGTGAACCCGTGAGCACCACGGTCTCCGTCGTCCTGCCCTACTTCAACCGCGCCGACTCGCTGCGCGAGGCGGCGCTGAGCGTGCTGGGGCAGACGCACCGTGACCTCGTCCTGCTCCTCGTGGACGACGGCTCGACCGACGGCTCGCGCGACGTCGCGGCGAGCCTGGTCGACGAACGCATCCGCCACATCGACCTCCCGCAGAACGTGGGAGTGTGTGCCGCCAGGAACGCCGGGCTCGACGCCGCGACGACCGAGCTCGTGGCCTTCATGGACTCCGACGACGTGTGGCTGCCGCACAAGCTCGAGCGCCAGATCGCCGCGCTGCGCGACCGGCAGGCGGCCGGGGAGCGGCTCGGCGTGCTGGGCTGCGGTTGGCACTTCCAAGGCCAGGGCGCCTCCCGAACCTTCGCCCCCGGGCCGTTCACCCGCCGAGAGCTGCTGCGGCCGGTCAGCGGGACCGGAACTCCCATGCTGCTCGTGGACCGCGCCGTGGCCGCCCCGGACGCACGGTTCGACGCCTCGTTCCCGGCGCTGGTCGAACGGGACTTCATCCTGTCGTGCCTGTCGAACGGCTCGATGCTGGGCGTCCTCCCGGAGGTGCTCGTCACCGTCAACCGCGGTCGCGACGACCACGTCGCGAACCCCCAGGCCTCACCGAGGGCCTGGGAGCTCTACATCACCAAGTACGCCGCGGACCTCGCCCAGGACCCCGAGCTCAGCTCCTGGTACCACTTCAGGGCGGGACGCGAGTACCTCGTGGCCCGCAGGCCCAGGGGCGCGGCGCCGCACGTCTCACCGGCGCTGCGTCGCCAGGGGGGCCGGCGCGCCGTGCACCTGCTGCTGGGGTCGGTCGCAGGGGTGAAGGGCCTCGCGGTCGCCCAGAAGACGATGCCTCTCTGACACCCCCCTGTCGGCGGGTCGCCAGAGAGGCCCGCACTGCGCGGGTGCCTCGCAGGGTGCCTCGCGGCAGGGCGGGGTCAGCCGCGTCGCGCCTGGAGCTGGAAGAAGTGAGCCATGCGCGCGTTGACGCCGGCGATCGAGTAGTCGGCGTCGAATCGCGCCCGTGCCCGGCGGACCCTCTCGGTCGTGGTCCCGCGCTCACCGAGGGTCTCCGCGACGGCGTGCGCGAGGGCGGCAGGGTCACCCACCGGCGCGAGTCGCCCGCACTCGCCGTTGGCGAGGACCTCCCGCGAGGTGGGGATCGAGGAGGCCACGATCGGGCAGCCTGCGGCCATGGCCTCGAGGAGGACGCCGCCCATGCCCTCGCGCAGCGACGGCATGACCAGCACGTCCGCCGCGGCGAGCAGCCGCGGGACGTCCTCCCGGTGCCCGAGGAACGTCACAGGGAGAGACTGCTCCCGAACCGTCGCCCGCAGCGCCTCCGACGCAAGGCCGTCCTTGCCGGCCACGAGGACCTCGAGGTCCGGCTGGGTCCGGACGAGCAGGGGGAGCGCGGCCAGGAGCTCGGCGAGCCCCTTGGGCGGGTCCAGCCGACCGACAGCGAGCACCACGGGCGTGGTCTCGTGCAGGTCCAGCTCGGAACGCACCGCTGCCCTCCACCGGGCCGGCCGGAACGGGTGCGTCTCCGGGTCGCGTCCGCGTGGGATCACCTCGACCCTGTCGGCGGGGATGCCCAGTCTCGGCGCGACGCTGTCGGCGATGGCCGCGGTGAGTGCGTGGAAGCGCGAGGCGAAGCGGGCGGTTGCGGCGTCGAGCGTCTGGGCCGCCCTCAGCTTCGCCCGGTGGTGCTCGGCGTAGTGCGCGGGCGCGTAGGCGTCGGCGACGAGGCTGCTCGTCACGGGTACCCGCAGCAAGCGCGCGGCGGTGCGACCGGCGACATCGGCCTCGAAGAGCGTCGTGTGCACGAGGTGGGGACGGGTGCGGCGTCCCACGTCGACGACGCGGCGCACGTTGCGGACCCGGCCCTGGGGACCGGTCTGCTGGTGGACGGTCGCGCCACCGTCCACCAACGCCACGGCGAGGTCGTGCCGAGTGCCGAGCGGGAGGACGTGCAGGTCGATGCCATGGTCGCGCAGGCCGGGCGCCATCGCGACGAGTGACGTCTCGGCGCCGCCGGGGGCCAACGAGTCGATGACGTACAGGACGCGGGTCCGGGGCACGAGCACCTACAGCATCCCGGCATGGGCCAGGGCCCGGCGGTAAAAGTCGCTCTGGTCCCGCAGCGAGGAGGGCGAGGCCATCCAGGTCATCCGCCCACCCTCGATCACCATGATGCGGTCGCAGATGTCCAGCGTCGAGATGCGGTGGGCGATGATGACCACCGTCATCCGGGAGCGCAGGTCGGCGAGCGTCTCGCGGATGAGGGCCTCACTGGCACCGTCGAGCGCCGACGTCGGCTCGTCCAGCACCAGCAGCTCGGGCTCGCCCGCGAGGGCACGCGCGATCGACAGCCGCTGGCGCTGCCCTCCCGACAGCTGGTCGCCCCGCTCGCCGAGGTGGGTCGCGAAGCCTTCGGGCAGGGCCTCGATGTCGGCAAGGATGTTGGCCCTCCTCGCCGCCGCGCGCAGGCCCTCGTCGTCGATCCCGTCCCGGAAGAACCTGATGTTCTCGGCGACCGTCCCCGTGAAGAGGTTGGCGTCCTGCGCCACGAACCCCACGCGCGAGCTCCACCACGACCGGTCCACGTCGCGCATGTTGACGCCGTCGACGGTCATGAGGCCCGCGGAGGGCTCGCGCAGACCCAGGAGGAGCTGCGCGAGCGTCGACTTCCCGGCGCCGGAGGGTCCGATGATCCCGACGCACTCACCCGGCTCGATGAGGAACGACACGCCGGACAGGGCAGATCGGCCGTTGGGGTAGACGAAGCTGATGTCCGACGCGGCCACCGGGGTGATCGCCTGCGGCTTCTCGACCCCGTTGGTCGCCTTCGCGGACGTGTAGGTCGCCACGGTGGCCGTGACCCGCTCGAGGAAAGGGATGGCCGCAGCGAGGGATCCCAGGGATGCGGCGAGCTGCTGCCCGTAGCTGAGGGAGCGGAGCATGAGCAGCATGACGGCGCCGATGACGGACAGGTCCTTGAAGCCCGTGAGCGCGAGGACCCAGACGCCTCCGAGGATCGCCGCATAGGCGATGGCCATGTAGATCGGTGCCATCGTCGCCGTGAGGAACTCGACCTTGCGACCCCTGAGCGTGGCCGTCTCGGTGAGTGCGTCGATCGCCGCGGCAAACCGCTTCTGCACCCCGAAGGCCTGCATCTCGATGCCCAGGGACCCCAGCTCGGACACCTTGGTGGCGAAGTCGAGGTTGGCGCTGGCCGAGGCCGTCGCGAGCCGCCGCACCCGGCGCCGGATGGGGACGAGCACCGCGCCCACCACGGCCAGCGCGCAGATGACCGCCGCCGTCGAGGACGAGTCGACGAGGAACCCCGTGGCGAGGAAGGCCAGCAGGCTGAGCAACGAGGTGACCGCGCTGGCCAGCGTCGTGATGGCCCCCGAGACCCTCGTCACGAACGAGGTCAGGAGCTCCTGGAGCCGACCGGACGGTTCGGCCTGCTGCACTGCCCAGGTGGTGCCGAGATAGGCGTGGGACAGCCGGCGACGCTCCGACTGGGTGACCTCGGCCGTGAGCCGGGTGCTCACGCCGAGGCTGGCGAAGTTGAAGGCGAGCCGAAGGGCGAGGAGGGCCGCGCAGAGCAGGAGGGCGGACCCGGTGGCGACGGACCTTCCCAGGAACGGGCCCACCTCGGTCCCGCCCTCGACGAGCGCCATGGCGATGGACGTGATGACGACGAGGAACGCAGCCTCGAGGACGGCACCGACGAGCGAGGTCAGGGCCAGCAGGACGACGTGCCCCCGGTGGCGGGCAACGGCTCGGTACAGGACCGACCAGCCCTTCGTCCCAGGGCTGTCGCGCTTCTGACGTGTCATCGGACTCTTCCTTCGTCGCTGAGGTGCTGCTGGGGGCACGTCATCGCAGGACCTCCGCCGAGGTCGGGGAGGTCGCGTCGAGCGCGGCCCGGCGCCACCGTGAGGCCCCGGACTCGATCGAGAACCGCTCCTCGCACCGATGGCGGGCCTGCGCTCCCATGGAACGTCGGAGCCGGACGTCGCCCAAGAGCTCGCGCACCCGGGTGGATAGGCTCTCGACGTCGTCGACGACGTAGCCCGTGACGCCGTCGAGGACGACGTCCGCGGCCCCGGCCGCCGAGGTGGTGACGACGGGGATCCCGGACAGGCCGGCCTCGATGAGGACTCCCGGCATCCCCTCGGTGTCGGCCGCACTCGTCATCACGAGCACCGCTGCGCCACGCAGCAGCGCCGGCACGTCGTCGCGCACGCCGAGGAGCTCGACGCCGAGCGCCACCGCTCGCGGTGTCACCTCCGGCCGCAGCCTGCCATCGCCCACGAGCGCGGCGTCATGCTGCACGTCGTGCGCGCGAAGGCGCGCGATGACGTCGAGGAAGAGCTCGGGACGCTTGCCGTGCTCGAGCTGGCCCACGAACAGCACGCGCGGTCGCTGGGCCGGGGTGGCCTCGCCCGGGTGGTAGGTCCTCGGGTCACGGCCGTTGGGGATGACCCGCAGTGCCTCGGGGCGCATGCCGAGCACGTCACGCATCTGCTCGAGCACCGTGGTCGAGACGGCGACGCCCATCGAGGTCCGCTGTGCGAGAACGGTGTAGAGCACTCTGCGCCACGGGCGGGACAGCTCGGCCGTGGACAGGCCGACCTTGTAGTAGACGACGGGTACGCGCCCGCTGGCGATGACGGCATACTTCAGCGCCTCCCCACCGTGCGCGACGATGACATCCGCCCGCTCGCGCCGCACGAGGGCACGCAACCGCTGTGTCGCAACGAGATCCAGCCCGAGGCGGCGAGCGACGCCGGATCGCCCGGACGCGACCAGGTCGGGGCGCAGCCCGGCCCTGGGCGCGTCGAAGAGCGCCACCGCCACATGCCGCTGCGTGTCGTCGTGGGCGAGGGCGTCGCGCAGCCGGCCGGCATACACCTGTGCTCCGCGCCACGAGTCCTGGGGGACGACGTGGAGGACCGTGAGGCGGCTCACCAGCCGAGGTCCTTCTCGGCAGCCACCGACGCGTAGGTCGTGAGCGACGTTGCGGCGACGCGCCGCTGGTCGAACTCGGCCAGCGCCCGCTCACGGGCAGCGTCCCCCAGGCGGGTGCGCAGCGCCGGGTCCTCGATCAGCCGGGCGACCGCCTCGGTGAGCGCGGCGGCATCGGCGGAGGGGACGAGCAACAGGTGCTCCTCGGACGTGCCGACCTCGCGGCAGCCACGGATGTCGGTGAGGACCATGGGTCGGCCGCAAGCTGCGGCCTCCATTCCCGCTCGGGAGAACCCTTCTCGGTAGCTTGCGAGGACGAAGACGTCGAGGGCGGAGTACACGGCCGTCATGTCGCGCCGCTCTCCCACGAACTCCACCGCGCCGTCGTCCGCGTCGTGGAGCTCGCCGTCGTCAGGGCCGATCCACACGAAGCGGGCGCGACCGGCGAGTGCCGAGGACATCGCGACGAACTCGCGCTCGCCCTTCTCGACGACGCGGCGCCCGACGGCGCCGACGAGGATCTCGTCATCGCCCACCCCGAGCTCGGCGCGCACCCGCGCCCGCCCCTCGGGGTCGGGCTGGAAGCGTTCGAGGTCGATGCCGTTGCCGACGACCCGGCTGCGACCTCGGCGCAGCGCGAATCGCAGGGTGTGCTGGTCCTCGGCGTTCTGGAAGAGCTCGTAGTCCGAGAAGCGCGACGCGACACCCTCGAGCCCGTAGACGAAGACGCGGCGCTTGAGAGGGTCGCCTGGACGGGCCCAGAGCCCGTGGCACGTGTTGACGACGACCGGTATGCCGCAGGCTCGCCCAGCGATGCGGCCCATGACTCCCGTCTTCGGGTTGTGCGTGTGCAGCACGTCGAGGTCGAGCCTGCGCAGCACACGGACGAGCTCGGCGAAGCCCCGGATGTCTGCCTTCAGACCCCAGCTGCGGGACAGCGACGGCACCGGGACGTGACGGACGCCCAGGGCCTCGACGCGCTCGACGTAGCGGCCGGGTGCGCTGATGCCCACGACGTCATGCCCCGCCTCGAGGTCGACGGTGAGCTCGGTGGCCAGCAGCAGGGCCAGGCTCATGTCGCTGGTCGTGAGGTGCGCGACCCGCAGCGGACGGGTCGCAGTGCGGCCGGGAGCCCGGACCGGGCTCGCGGACGTTGCTCGCAGGTGGAAGCTCAGCACGAGCGTTCGCCACCTCCCACCACGCATCACGTCGGACCCTCGGCCCGAGACGCACGAACCGATCAGCCGGCGCAACCAGTCACGTGGCCGGGCGCGTCGCACGTGTTCGAGCTGGAGACACCGCTCGGGTTGCCGGTGAGGCCGCCCATCCGGCTGCCGCACGCGCCCTGGCTCGGCGTCGCCGTGAACCGGAGCTTCATGTCGCTGTAGCGGTAGGTCGGGGTGCCGTTGCGGTCGAGGCACTTCACGGCGACCCGGGCACAGCCGTAGACGCAGCCGGCGCCGATCGCGCCACCGCCCACCTTGCCGAGGACGAAGCCGGCGCGCGGTCCGACACCGGGGACGTTCCACGTCGTGTTGGTGACCGTGAGCGCGGAGCCGCCGGTGCAGTCACCACTCGAGGAGGTGTCGAACCAGCCGACTCCGCTGGCCGTGACGGACTGGGGAGCGGAGGCGTCCTGGGAGTCGCCGTCACAAGGGCAGACGGTGCCCGCGTCGGTGACGTCGGCGTAGACGAACAGCCACTTGTCACCGGGGGTCGGGCAGTAGCGCACGACGGTGAAGGTCGGCGCCAGCGACGTGGGGAAGCACTTGGGGGTGCAGGTCGAGGTCGAGGCGCTGGCGGGCGCCGATGCGACCACGGGCGTGGCCCACGCGAGCACGCCGACGGCGCCGCCCCTGGCCACCAGCGAGCGGCGGCCGATGCCCTGCGGCACCTTGTCGCCCGTCGTCGTGGCTGTCGCCCGATCGCTCATCTGCCCCACTCACCCTGACCCTGCCGGGTGGGACCCTGCTCGTCCCACGCCTTCGAATTCGAGGATATCGCCCGGTCGCAGGCTTCCGAGGGGAAACCGGGAAACCTGCGGGGTATCCCCGGACGCCAACCGATTCGGCGCCTCAGCCCTAGGATGTGCGCGCGGGGACGCGGCCTGCGCCACCCCGCCGTCACCGCCTCGTCGAGCGCGGACGAGAGCAGGGGACGAGGTGCCATGCGACGCCACCCGGAGACGATCTGGCGCTCTGCACCGGACTACGTCGCGGTCGCCCGGCCGGGTGGCGAGATCCTCACCGTGACTGGTCCGGCGGCCGGTCTATGGGAGCTGTTGGAGGAGGGCACGACGCTCGCCGAGGCAGCCGAGGTCCTGGCCGAGCGCCACGGTGCGGCGGTCGACGTCGTGCTCGCCGACATCGAGCCGCTCTGGGAGCGGCTCGGCGCCGAAGGGCTCCTCGATGGGTGAGCTGCCGGCGCTCGTCGTCGCCGCGGGCTGGGGTCTGCCGACGAGCACCGGCAGTGCTGTGGTCGACGACTCCGACCGCGACCGGCTGCTGCACGGTGCACGGCGCGACCGGCTCGGCGGGCTCCTCGCGCAGGCCGTCGCGGACGGGTCGGTGGTCGCCTCGACCGACCTCGTGGCTGCGGTGACCACGACGTGGCACGAGCAGCTGGTGGCCTCCGTCACCGTCGAGTGCCTCGTCCCACCCGTCGCCGACCTGCTGCACGATGCCGGGGTCGACTGGCGGCTGACCAAGGGTCCGGCGCTGGCCCATCTCGACTACCCGGACCCGGCGCTGCGACCCTTCGGTGACGTCGACGTCCTCGTGCGGCCGGGGCAGTGGCAGGTGGCGCTGGACGCGCTCGCCGACTCGGGATGGGTCCGGGGGTCGCCCGAGCTGGCGCCCGGCTTCGACGAGAGGTTCGGGAAGGGGGCGACCCTCACCAACGGCGTGGGCCTCGAGGTCGATGCGCACCGACGGCTCGCGGCCGGTCGCTTCGGCCTGCGGCTCGACTCGGAAGCGCTCTTCGCGGACGTCGAGTGGCTCGAGCTGGGGGGCCGGAAGGTGCCGTGCCTCGGTGCTCGAGACCGGCTCCTGCACGCCTGCTTCCACGCCTCCCTCGGAGGCGCCCGACGGCTGCGTGCCTTCCGCGACGTCGCGCAGCTCCTGCTCGTGACCGAGGCGGATTGGGAGGGCGCCGTCACCGCCGCCGAGGGCGCGTCGGTCCAGGCGGTGGTCGCCAGCGCGGTCGTGGAGACGTGGCGACGGCTCGGGCTGGCGATCGACCACCCTGCGCACGACTGGGCCCGCGGCGTCCGGGTGGGGCCGCTCGACCGCCGTGCCCTGCGGATCTTCCAGGAGGAGCGGAGCTATGCCCGGCAGGCGTTGACCGCTGTCCCCGACCTGCTGGGCCGGGGAGCGGGGCGCTACCTCTGGGCGCTCGCGGTCAAGCCCGGCCACCGCGCGGCGGCTCCGCCGGCACCGCCGGCACCGCCGGCACCGCCGGCACCGCCGGCGACGACGCATCGCTGAGCAGGCCCAGGCGGTCGAACTCCTCGACCGCTGCGAGGACCCCAGCCGTCACGGAGCGTCCCACCTGCTCTCCGAGGCGGTCGGCCATCGTGCGGACGCTGGTGGAGCCGTCGACCGCGAGCCACACGAGTGACGCCGACTCGTTGAGCTCGTGCACCCCCGCGTCGCGGTCGTCGAACAGCACGACCCGGTCGCGGACCTCGGCCGTCTCGATCGCCGGGTGCCGGGCCGGGGTCGACCCGAGCACGTCGACGGGTGACGTCATGAGCTCAGCTCCAGGAGGAGGGAGGTGAGGGTGGCGTCGGCCTGCGCGAGGTCGTCGACGTCGAGGGTGAAGGCCGGGACGGAGAGCCCGAGGGCGACGACCTCACGAAAGCCCGCACGACCGTGCTCGCGTCGCAGGGGCAGGTGCGCGGCCAGGGCCCGCACCGCGCTGGCCGGGTGGGCCTCGGCCAGGGTTGCGTCGGAGCCGGGCCGGTGCGTCGGGAGGACGATCGCGGCAAGCGGCGCGCCCTGGCTCAGGCTCCCCAGGGTCGAGGCGGGGACGAGCGACTCCGACCGTGCTTCGGCCCGTGCGCCGGGCCGGGGCCCGCGCAGGGCTGCGCCCTGCGCGTCGAGGAACGGGTCCAGCGGGCTGGGGTGACGCACCCCGACCGGGCGGGGGAAGGGCCTGACCTCCCACGACCGCTCGTCGCTGCGGGCGACGAGGGCGACCTCGTCGGTGAGGAACTCCCACCCGTGGGCGGTGAGCCAGCCCGCAAGGGTGCTCTTGCCCGCGTGGGACTCTCCGGCCAGGACGATGGCGCGGCCGTGGCGGGCCACGGCCGCGGCATGGACCGGCGTGAGGCCCTCGCTGTGTTCGAGGAGCAGCCGGGTGACCTCCCAGAGCACGTACGGCACGAGGTAGTCGTCGGTCACGCGCTCGCAGGGCTCGAGGTCCCGCCAGAGCTGCCAGGGGTGCGTCGTCGACGGCGGGTCGCGCCGCGCGACGGTGAACGTGACGTCGGCTTCCCCCTGGCCGCCGCGCAAGTCGGCGCGCAGGTCGGTGCGCAGGTCGGTGAGGACCGCGTCGAGCTCGGCGGCGACCGCGGGCTCGTCGGTCTCGATGACGAACCTCACCGCGCCCGCGGCGAACGGACCCACCCGGACCGGCGCGTCGAGCGCCGGGGGCGTGTCATCCTGCAGCGGTGGCCTCACGTCCCCGATTGTCGCTGAGCGGGCGGCTCGGCCGTGCCGAAGTCGTGGCAATTGCCGTCCTCCTGCTCTGGCTGGTCTGGGCGTTCCTCGCCGCCGCGGTCAACGGCGAGATGCTGCGCGCCTCCTCGCCGTACGTCCTGGGTCCCCTCGTGCTCGCCGCCGGTGTCGCGTGCGGGCAGGTCGCGTACGGACGGGTCGCCGTGACACATCTGTCCCGAGGAACCGTGGCCCTCATGGCAACGCTCCTCGTCCTGACGTTCTTCTCGCAGGGCGCGACCGGCCTGCCCCTGGGCTATGCCAATGCCAACGCCGCGCTGGCGCTCCAGCTGATGGCGCTGTCCGGGCTGGTGCTCCTGCGGCAGCGACCCGGGCACCCCTGGTCCATCGTGCTGGCTGTGGGTGCAGCGGCCGTCGTCGTGCTGCTCAACAGGTCGGCTGCGGCCGGCGCGCTGGCCGTGCCGCTGGCCCTCACCATCTGGTGGTCGACCCGACGCGGGCAGAGCGAGGGCCCTCCGCCCGCAGGTCCCACCGGAGTCCAGCCCACGATCGGGCACCGACTCGCCCCGGTCCTGGCAGGACTTCTGTCCGCCGCGGCAGCCGCTGCCGTGATGTGGCTCGCAGTTCTGGAGCGGTGGCCAAGCACGGTCGAGAGCGCGCTCTCGTCGGCTCGTCACACGCTGTGGCGGGATGCGCTGACGGGCCTTGCCGGCCATCCCGCCACCGGTCTCGGCCCCGGCAGCTTCACCCGGGTGAGCCGGACGGGGCAGGACACCGACCTCGGGGCCGCGCACTCCGCGGTGCTCCAGGTCGGTGCTGAGACCGGTTGGCCCGGGGTCGTCCTTCTCGCGCTGCTGACTTCGACCGCGCTGTGGTGGGTCGCCCGGGGCAGCGCGCAGGCCTGCACGGTCGGCGCGGCGGCGGTCGCCGCCCTCATGGTTCACGCCCAGGTCGACCACCTGCTCGAGTACGCACCCCTCGTCCTCGTTGCGGGGGTCGTCATCGGCCTGGCAGGCGCCTCGGGAGCCTCAGAACAGCTCGACGTCGCCGAGGGCGAGGGACCAGTCGCCCGGCGAGGGCGGGGTCCTGGCCAGCGGGCGCGAGGTGAGGATCGGTCCCTGCCCGGGTAGGGGCAGCAGCCCGGCGCGGCGCCGGCGCGGGAGGCCGATGGCGTAGTCCGCGCCCGACTCGGCGAGCACCTGGCGCACGAGCCGGATCCCGGTGACCGAGTCCGGGACGAGCTCCTCGATGATCGCCGCCTCGAGGGCGCGCCCTCGCCGACGGATCCGGAAGACGAGACCGCCACGCGAGGGGTCGGACTCGGAGGCGAGGACCAGCCGGTAGTGCAGCGGGCCGTAGGACGTGCGCCACCGGAGGTACTCGGGCGAACGCTGGGTCCGCACACCGGTCGTGGGCGAATGGAGGAGCAGGCCGGCAACGACGGCGTCGCCCGTGAGCGCCTCCGTGGCCGACCGTCCGGCACCGGTCTCCTGCGACCAGAGGTCAGCCGCCTCACGGGCCCGGAGCATCACCGCGGCCGAACCCACCCGTCGTGGCATGACACCCACCGGCAGGCGCCGGCTCACCGTCCAGCCCATCTTGAGGTAGCCGGGCCGGCTCTGGTCGTTGGGCGTGTTGAAGATCCAGGCGTCGCCTTCGCGGGTGAGGTCGGCGACGGCCTCGAGGGTGAGCAGGCGGAAGATGCCGCGGCCCCGGTGGTCGGGGTGCGTCACCGTGTCGACGGCGCGCACGCAGCGCAGCTGCTTGCCGTCGTCATCGAGGAAGGTCCAGCGCAGGAAGGTCCGGTAGCCCACGACCTGCCCGTCGAACAGCGCCACCCACGCGGGGGACTCGCCGAAGGGGTTGAGCCGGTGCTTCCACCAGAAGAAGTCCTCGTCGTGGCCGCCCGCGTCCCATCCCATCGTCTCGCGCAGGAGGGCGAGCACCGCCGCGTCGTCGGAGGCCTGCGCCCGCCGGACCTCGACGCCGCCGGCCTGTGCATCACCCATCAGGTCGTCCATCCCGTGAGGTCGAGCCAGGACTGCATCATGAGCACCGTCCACAGCCGGTAGTCGTGGTTCTCGCGCCCCGCAAGGTGGGACTCGAGCGCCCGGGTCACCGGTTCGGGGCGGATGAGCCCCTGCCGGCGCAGTCGCTCGGGCGCGAGGAGGTCGCAGGCCCACTCCCGCAGCGGTCCCCGGAGCCACTGCGCGAGGGGCGGGTCGAAGCCGACCTTGGGCCGGTCCCAGAGCTCGCGCGGGACGTAGCGGTCGAGCAGGTCACGCTCGATCCACTTGCCCTGTCCGCCACGGATCTTGCTCGTGGCCGGCAGCCGCCAGGACAGCTCGACGAGCCGGTGGTCGAGGAAGGGGACGCGCACCTCGAGGGCCACGGCCATGCTCGCGCGGTCGACCTTGACGAGCATGTTGTCGGGGAGCATGACCTGCTGCTCGGTGAGGAGCAGCTGCGCCAGCGCGTCGTCGGACGTCACGGAGCGCGGCATGAGCGCGGGCGACGGGGCCAGCATGAGGCTGGACGGGACCCACATCGTCGCGAGGGCGGCATACGCCTCCGTGACCGAGTCGGCACGCACCGCGTGGGCGAGCTTGTGGGCCTTGGTGCCCACGTCCGGTGTGCTCAGGCCGGCCCGTGTCGCGAGGGCGTCCCAGCGGGTCACCGGAACCCGTCGTATGCCGTCTGCGATCCCTCGTCGGACCGGCGCCGGGAGGGCACGTACGCGGCTGAGGGGGCCCGTGGCGACCCGGTGCCGGTTGTAGCCGCCGAACAGCTCGTCGGCGCCGTCGCCGCTGAGGCACACCGTGACGTGTTCGCGTGCGGCGGCGCACAGGACGGTGGTCGGGACGGCCGAGGGGTCGGCGAACGGCTCGTCGTAGGTCGCGGCGACGCGATGGGCCAAGGTGAGGGCGTCGAGCTCGGGCAGGGGGAGCGTCGTGTGGTCGGTGCCGAGGTGCGCGGCGATCTTCGCGGCGGGTCCGGACTCGTCGTTCGCGCCGCCGACGGCCACGGTGAACGTGCGCACCGGTCCGGAGCTCACGGCCTGGGCGACGGCTGCCACGACAGACGAGTCGACGCCGCCCGAGAGGAACGCGCCGACCGGGACGTCGGCCACGAGCCGGCGTCGCACGGACTGCCGCAGCGCCTCATCGAGGTGGTCGGCGAGCTCTGCGTCGTCGCCGACGAGGGGGTCGGCCAGCCCGGAGCGGCTGGCGTCCGCGAGCGACCAGTACGCCACGGGCTCACCCGCGACACCGTCGCCGGAGACCGTGAGGAGGCTCCCGGGCGGGAGCTTGCGGACCCCGGGAAGGATCGACAGGGGAGCGGGGACGTAGCCGAGCCGGAGGTACTCGGTGAGCGCCTCCGGGTCCGGGCTCGTCGGTGCACCGGGCAGCAGCCGCAGGGCCCCGAGCTCGGAGGCGAAGGCGAAGAGGGGGCCGACCCGGCCGTAGAGCAGGGGCTTCTCGCCGAGCCGGTCGCGGGCCAGCGTGAGCTCGCGGCTCTCGCGGTCCCAGACGCCGACGGCGAACATCCCGTCGACCGACCGCAGCGCCGACTCGACTCCGTCGAGGGCGACGAGCTCGAGCAGCACCTCGGTGTCGGACGTGCCCCGCAGGCGAACACCCCTGCGCGACAGGCGTTCTCTGTGGTCGGCGTGGTCGTAGATCTCGCCGTTGAGGACCATGACCCACCGGCCGTCGTGCGACGTCATGGGCTGGGCGCCGGTGGGGGAGAGGTCGATGATGGCCAGGCGGCTGTGGCCGAGACCGATGCCCCGGTCCTCGTCGCTCCAGACCCCGTCGCCGTCGGGTCCTCGGTGCAGGATCGCCTTGACCATGCCCTCGACCAGGGGGCCTGCCGACTGGTTCCGGGCACCGACGATGCCCACGATTCCGCACACGGCAGGGCCTCCCGTCGTCGCGCCACCGATTGCCGGATGACACCTCGGATCGTAGGACCGTTCGTGTTCAATGGGGCCGTGTCCGACGAATTGCCTCCAGCCGTGCGCGTGCTGTGGCTCATCAAGGGGTTGGGTCCCGGGGGAGCCGAGCAGCTGCTCGTCTCCGCCGCCGAGGTCGCCGTCGACGAGCGGTTCGCCTACTCGGTCGCCTACGTGCGGCCCGACAAGACGCACCTCGTGGCCAAGCTCGCGGCGAGCGGTGTGCCCGCATCGTGCCTCGCGACCGGTGTCGGCGGCCCCCGCCTCTGGCCGCTCCGACTGCGTCGCCGGCTGCGGGACGTCGACCTCGTGCACGCCCACTCGCCACTGCTCGCCGGAGTCGTCAGGCTGCTCACGCGCACCATGCCCCCGGGCGCCCGCCCGAAGGTCGTGACGACCGAGCACAACGTGTGGCGGAGCTTCTCGACACCGACGCGCTGGCTCAACCGGCTCACGTCGGGTCTGGACGACCACCGGTTCGCGGTCTCCGACGAGGTCCGCAGGTCGATGACGCCACGGGCGTCGCGCCAGAGCGAGGTCCTCGTCCACGGGATCAACCACGAGTCCTTCGAGCGGACGGGGGAGTCGCGCGAGTCCGTGCGCTCCGCCCTCGGCCTGCAACCGGACACGGTGGCTGCGCTCACCGTGGCCAACTTCCGCACCGAGAAGGACTACCCGAACCTGCTCCGGGCCGCGGCGACCGCCTGCGCCGAGGACCCCGACCTGAGGGTCCTCGCCGTGGGTCAGGGTCCGCTCGAGCACGAGGTCCGCGAGCTGCACGCCGCGCTCGGACTCGGGGACCGGTTCGTCCTGCTCGGGTTCCGCGACGACGTCCCCGACCTGCTGCGCGCCGTCGACCTCTTCGTGCTCGGCTCCGCGCACGAGGGACTTCCGGTGGCCGTCATGGAGGCCCTGGCCGCCGGCCTTCCCGTCGTGGCGACCGACGTCGGCGGGGTGGCCCAGGCCGTGGTCGACGCCGAGAACGGGCTCCTCGTCCCCGCCCGCGACCCGCAGGCGCTCGCGGCCGCGATGCTCCGGGTCGCCCGCGACCCGGGGCTGAGGGCCGCCCTGTCGCGCGGCGCGCGCGCGGGATCGACCCGGTTCGACATCCGCACGGCTCTGCGGAGACAGCAGGACGTGTATGCCGTTCTCACCGGCTCGTGACGAGGTCTTCCAACCGCCTGTGCCGCGAGTGACGAATCGCTACGATCGCCACAGGTCAGGGAACCAACGGCGTCGTCGTGAAGGTTTCCGAACCCAGGGGTGAGGAGACCCGTTGACGCTGCGCGACTATCTCATTGTCTTCAGGCACTACGGCGCGCTCATCGTCGCGACGATCCTGGCGGCTGCCACCCTGACGTGGGTGCTCACGCCCGCCCGGACGGAGGGTCCGGTGACCTCCTACACCGCCACGGCCACGATGACCGCGGCGAGCGACGAGAGCCCGCAGGTCCCGCCCAGCCTCCCGCTCGGCCGCATCGCGCTCTACATCACCACGGGCGCCGTTCCTGTCACCGTCGCCAAGAAGATCGGCTTCACGGGCCAGCCGACCGCGCTCGCCGAGGAGATCGAGGTCACGCAGGACTCGGACGCGATGGCGCTCACGATCACGGCGAGCGACACCGACGCCAAGCAGGCAGCCGCGATCGTCAACACCTTCGCCGACGAGGCGGTCGCCTTCTTCTCGGGGTCGCGGCCCGAGGCCGCCGGGACCCGGCTGGCGATCCTGCAACGCGGCATCCCCGTCGCCGAGGCGCACCAGGGCACGCTCATCCCGCCGGGGCGACTCGAGCGGACCGGGCTGGCCGCGGGGCTCGGGCTCCTGCTCGGGATGGCCATCGCGCTCGTCCTCAACCGCCTCGACTCCCGGATGCGCTCGCGTGAGGAGATCCAGGAGGCTCTCGGTCTGCCGATCATCGCCGAGGTGCCCAGGCTCGCGCGTGGGCAGCGGTCGGGTGCGGGGACCCTGGTGGTGAGCGAGCCGCTCAGTCCGTTCGCCGACGGCTACCGCGCCGCGCGCACGGCGATCTCGCACACCCTCGGCCGGGCGGCCAGGCCGTCCGACATGTCGCCGCGCGAGCGCCGCGGTGCCAACGCCCGCACCAACCACACCCCCTGGGTGCTCGTCACCTCCGCCAACCCGGGGGACGGCAAGACGACGAGCGTCGGCAACCTTGCCGCGTCCTTCGCGGAGTCGGGCAAGAGCGTCCTCGTGCTCGATGCGGACCTGCGTTCACCCGACACCCACAACGTCTTCGACGTGCCGCAGGGCGCCGGGATCTCCGACTACCTCACGGACCCCGACTTCGGCCCGCTGTCGAACCTCGTGCGGCCGACGAACCTCCCCGGCGTCAAGATCATCACCGCCGGGACCCAGCTGGACCACCCGACGTCACTGGCGAGCCGGATGGTCGCCCTGCAGGAGGGCACCCGCCAGCTCGCCGACGTCGTCATCGTCGACAGCGCGCCGTTGCTCGCAGCGAGCGAGGTCTTCGACCTGCTGCCGCTCGTCGACACGATCATGCTCGTGGTCCGCAGCGGTCGCCTGTCCGAGGCGTCCGGCAACAGGGTGTCCGAGCTCCTCGGCCGGTTCCGGGTGCCCGTCAGCGGCGTCCTCCTCATCGGCACCGCGCGCTCGCGCGGTCACGGCTATGGCTATGGCTACGGCTACGGCGAGTCCGGCCGCCGGCGCTCGGAGAAGCCGGTCGACCACCGGGCCCAGCGCACCGCCGCGGAGTCCAACAGCGCCGCCGACACCCGGGAGTCGGGGGCCCACTCGGCCGGCGCGTCCGTGCGCGAGTCCGGGTCGCGCACCTCACATTGGACCAACCGAGCCAACGGCTGAACCCGGTGAACCGCCACGCCGCGATCAAGGTTGCGACAGTCGCCCTGGGGGCCATGGCGGGAGCCTTGGCGGGCGCGGTGTTCGTCTGGGGTCTCGACACCGGCAGCTACAACGTGTGGGGAGCGATGGTGGCCATCCCCATCGTCGTGCTCGTGGATCTGCTCGTGCTGTCGGCGGTGCTCAAGCGTGAGGCCGATCCGTGGATCCGGCGGGTCATCATGGCCGGCTTCCTCGCCAAGCTCGTCGGCATCCTCGGCCGCTACCTCGTCGTCTACGTCGTCTACGCCGGCGCCTCGGACGCCGAGCGCTACAACCAGTACGCCGCGTTCAAGTACCTGAGGTGGCGAGCCGGAGACTTCGACCTGAGCTCCATCCCGCTCGAGGGCACGCAGTGGATGGAGATCACGACAACCGCCGTGTACACCGTCATCGGGCCGTCCCCGCTGGCCGGGTTCTTCGTCTTCGGGTCGGCGGCGTTCTGGGGGGTGTACCTCTGCTACCGGGCCTTCCGCACGGCCCTCCCCGGCGGCGGCGCACGGCGCTACGCCCTGCTCGTCTTCCTCCTGCCGTCGATCATCTACTGGCCCTCGAGCATCGGGAAGGAGTCGTGGCTCATGCTCTTCGTCGGGGTCACCGCACTCGGTGTCGCCCGGTTCTTCGCGGGGCGACACGACGCGGTCCCGCTGCTCGTGGCCGGAGCGTTCGGCACGGCCATCGTCCGGCCCCACATCGCCCTCATGCTCTTCGGCGCCCTGACGATCGCGCAGCTCTTCCGGCCGTCGTCCGGCCATGCCACGAGCATCCTGTCCAAGGTCGGTGGGTTCGCGGTGCTCGCCCTCGGCGCCGTGCTCCTCGCCAGCCAGTCAGCCGCCTTCCTCGGCATCGACGACCTCTCCGTCGGTGCGATCTCCGAGCAGCTCGAGGTGCGAGGTGAGAACGCCACCACCGGTGGGTCCTCGTTCAACGCCACCCCGGCGCTCTCGCCGCTGGCCTGGCCCGTGGCGCTCGTGACTGTCGTGTTCCGTCCGTTCCCGTTCGAGGCCGGCAACATCCAGCTCCTCGTCCAGAGCCTCGAGGGCCTCGTCCTGCTGGTCCTGTTCTACCGGCAGCGGTCGCAGCTGCGACACCTTCCCGGCACCCTGCGCCGCAACCCCTTCCTCGTGTTCGTCGTGTCCTACGTCCTCATCTTCTGCTGGGGGTTCTCGAGCATCGGCAACTTCGGCATCCTCGCCCGGCAGCGCGTCCTCATGCTCCCCCTGCTGCTCGTCCTCCTGGCGCTGCCACCGGTGCGCAGGGACGTCCACAAGGCCGTTCGAAAGAGGTTCCGTGTCGCAGCAGAGTGAGCCCGGGAGGCCCGGAGGGCTGCGCGGACGGGTCAAGGGCGCCCTCGCCCGGCTCGACCGGGGTGCCCCCGCGCAGGATGCGACCCTCCTCATCTACCACCGCGTCGGCGGAGGAACCCGCGACGAGCTCGACCTCGAGGTGGACACGTTCGCCCGTCAGGTCGCACTCCTCGACGGGCGCGACGTCCTGAGCCTTGACGGCGCTCTCGACCGCCTGGACGCGGGGGACGCGCGGCCCTCGGTGGTGCTGACCTTCGACGACGGCTTCACCGACGTCTATGACAACGCCTGGCCGCTCCTGCGGGAGCACCGGCTGCCGTTCACCATCTACCTCGCGACGGCATTCATGGGCGAGCCCATGCGCTGGGAGCACTCGACGGCCAGGGGCACGCCCGGTCAGGGGCTGTCGTGGCGCCAGCTCGAGGAGATGCTCGCCTCTGGCCTGTGCACGATCGGCAACCACACCCACCACCACGTGCGGCCCGAGGCGCTCACCGAGGACGAGCTCGACGCCTGCTCGTCGGCCGCCGAGGAGGCACTCGGGGTCCGGCCCCGGCACTTCACCTATCCGTGGGGGATCGCCGTGCCGGCCATGGAGGGCGCCTTGAGGGCCCGCTTCCGCAGCGCGTCCACCGGCGAGCTCGGTCGCAACGCGCCGGACTGCGACCGGATGCGGCTGAGGCGGGTTCCGGTGCGCCGCACCGACCCCGACGAGTTCTTCGCGGCCAAGCTCACCGGGCGACTCTTGCCCGAGCGGGCCTACGCCACCACGGTCTCCGCGGCGAAGGCGCTAGGCGTACGCGCCTGACGCCCTGAACCACGCGACGGTCTGCGTCAGCCCGTCGCGCAGGCTGGTCGGCGCCACGTCGGGGAAGTGGGCCCGGAGCCGGTCGTTGGCGGCCTGCGAGTCGCGCACGTCCCCCACCCGCGGCTCGACGTGCTCGACGCGGACGTCGTGGCCGAGGACCTCGCTGAGCTCACGGACGAGCTCGTTGAGGGTGGTGCGGGTCCCGAACGCGAGGTTGACCGGCTCGAGGTCGGTGACCCGGTGCAGGGCCGCGTCGGCGAGCACCCGCGTCACGGTGCCCACGTAGGTGAAGTCGCGGGACTGGCCACCGTCGCCGTGGATCGTCAGCGGCTCGCCGCGCATCGCCGCGTCGACGAACGACGGGACGACCGCGGCATACGCGTGCCCGGCGGCCTGGAGCGGCCCGTAGACGTTGAAGAACCGGAACGCCAGCGTCGGGAGGCCGTACGCGTGGGCGAACGCCACGGCATACGACTCGGTGGCCTGCTTGCTGACGGCGTAGGGGGAGATGGGCATCGTCCGCAGCCCCTCGTGCTTGGGCAGCTCCGGATTGGCGCCGTAGACCGACGACGACGACGCGACGACGACCGGCAGGTCGCCCGCGCGACGGGCTGCCTGGAGCACCTCGAGGGTGCCCGTGGCGTTGGCGTGGTGCGAGGCGACCGGGTCCTTGACCGAGCGAGGCACGGACGGGCGCGCGGCGAGGTGGACGATGGCATCGACGCCTCGGCACACGCCGTCCAGCGCAGCGGGGTCGAGGATGGTGCCGACGGTCAGCTCCACGTCGAGGCCGTCGAGGTTGGACCGGAACCCGCTCGACAGGTCGTCGAGCACGCACACGCCCTCGACCTCGTCGCGGGTCAGCAGCTCACGGCACAGGTTGGCGCCGATGAACCCGGCACCGCCGGTCACGAGAACCCTCATCGTCGATCGCCTCCGCTCCCACGACCGGGCGACGTCACGTCGGCCCCTTCGCGGAGGCTAGCAGCGGAGACAGTCCTTTCGGACCTGCTTGGGAAGTCCGGTCCGGGACTACGGTGTGCGCATGGTGGCGCGCAGGACGAGGAAGGACACCGACCCCTTCCGCGTGCTCTTCGTCTGCACCGCCAACATCGCCCGCTCGCCGTACGCCGCCCGCCGCGCGGCGGATCTCGCCCTCCCCGGGCAGCTCGTGGCCGCCGGAGCCGGCATCCCGGGCTCTCCCGGGCGCGGTCTCGAGAAGGAGATGGTGAGGATCCTCAAGGAGCACGGCTCCGACCACCTCGGCCACGTGAGCAAGAAGATCGACGACGAGGACCTCGCCTGGGCCGACCTCGTGCTCGTCATGGAGTTCGCGCAACAGATGCGGATCTACGACGGGTGGCCGCAGTACGACGCCAAGGTCTTCGGGCTCTTGCAGTTCGCCGAGACGATGCGCCTCACGCCACCGGGACCCGACGACGACGTCACGGCGTTCGCCTACGAGAACGCCCCACCGAACTCGATCGTGTGGGACGTCGAGGACCCGTACGGCAGGGGAGCGGCGGCGTCACGGGCCGCGAGCCAGGTCATCGACGAGGCCCTGCGCATCCTCGTCCCGTACCTCCGCAGGCCGCAGCCCGGCGACGAGCCGCAGCCCGGCGACGGGCCCCGGACCGGCGACGGGCCCCGGACCGGCGACGGGCCCCGGACCGGCGACGCGCCCGAGCCCACCGACGGTGCCCGGGCCGCCGATTAGGGTGGTTCCGACCGCCTCGGGTAGCCTTGTCCCGCCGTGAGAATCGGCCGCGGATCCATAGAGCCCCGGTGAACCAGCCCGGGAGCGCCGCGCAACCGCACCAGAAGGAGTCAGTCGCCCATGCCTTTGGACGCAGACGTCAAGCAGAAGATCATGTCCGAGTACGCCACGACCGAGGGTGACACCGGCTCCCCCGAGGTCCAGATCGCGCTCCTCACCCAGCGCATCCTCGACCTCACCGAGCACAGCCGTGAGCACAAGCACGACCACCACAGCCGTCGTGGCCTGCTGCTCCTCGTCGGCCGCCGCCGTCGCCTCCTCCGCTACCTGGAGAGCATCGACATCGAGCGCTACCGCTCGCTGATCAAGCGCCTCGGCCTGCGTCGCTGACGCCCCCGACTTCCGTCGGAGCGGCTCTCCACTCCTGGAGGGCCGCTCTTTCGGATGTGTAGGACCACAACTTCATAGCAAGAGCGCACCACCAGAAGACCGCCCGTGCACAACGACGATGCACGAGGTTCGTTGGACTGACAGAAAAGGAGGACCCATGGAGGGTCCTGAGATCACTTTCGCCGAAGCCACCATCGACAACGGCTCGTTCGGCACCCGCACCGTCCGGTTCGAGACCGGACGCCTGGCCAAGCAGGCCGGCGGCGCAGTCGCCGCGTACCTGGACGAGGACACGATGCTCCTCTCCACCACCACTGCAGGGAAGTCCCCTCGCGAGGGTTTCGACTTCTTCCCCCTGACCGTCGACGTCGAAGAGCGCATGTATGCCGCGGGCAAGATCCCCGGCTCCTTCTTCCGTCGTGAGGGCCGCCCGTCCACCGAGGCGATCCTCACCTGCCGCCTCATCGACCGCCCGCTGCGCCCGACCTTCAAGAAGGGTCTGCGCAACGAGGTCCAGGTCGTCATCTCGGTCCTCGCGCTCAACCCCGACGCGCAGTACGACGTGCTCGCGATCAACGCCGCGTCCGCCTCGACGCAGATCTCCGGTCTGCCGTTCTCGGGCCCGATCGGCGCGACCCGCCTGTCGCTCATCGACGGCCAGTGGGTCGCCTTCCCGCAGTTCTCCGACGTGGAGCGCTCCACGTTCGACATGGTCGTCGCCGGCCGTGTCGCCGGTGACGACGTCGCGATCATGATGGTCGAGGCCGAGGCCACCGACAGCACCTGGAACCTCGTCAAGAACGAGGGCAAGACGGCCCCCACCGAGGACGTCGTCGCCGAGGGCCTCGAGGCCTCCAAGAAGTTCATCAAGGCCCTCTGCGAGGCCCAGGCCGAGCTCGCCGCCAAAGCAGCCAAGCCGGTCCAGGAGTTCCCGGTCTTCCTCGACTACGAGGACGACGCCTACGCCGCCGTCGAGGCCCACGTGGGCCCCGACACCGCTGCCGCCCTGCAGATCGCGGGCAAGCAGGAGCGCGAGGACCGTCTCGACGAGATCAAGGACTCCATGAAGGAGGCCCTGTCCGCTCAGTTCGAGGGCCGCGAGAAGGAGCTGTCCGCCGCCTACCGCTCGGTGCAGAAGAAGCTCATCCGTGAGCGCATCATCACCGACAAGGTCCGCATCGACGGCCGTGGCCTCGCTGACATCCGCGCGCTCAGCGCCGAGGTCGAGGTCCTGCCGCGCGTGCACGGCTCGGCGATCTTCGAGCGTGGCGAGACCCAGATCATGGGTGTCACGACGCTCAACATGCTCCGCATGGAGCAGCAGCTCGACACGCTGTCGCCGGTGACGCGCAAGCGCTACATGCACAACTACAACTTCCCGCCGTACTCGACCGGTGAGACCGGTCGCGTCGGTTCGCCGAAGCGTCGCGAGATCGGCCACGGAGCGCTCGCCGAGCGTGCGCTCATGCCGGTCCTGCCGACGCGCGAGGAGTTCCCCTACGCGATCCGCCAGGTGTCCGAGGCTCTCGGCTCCAACGGCTCGACGTCCATGGGCTCGGTCTGCGCCTCGACCCTGTCGCTGCTCAACGCCGGTGTGCCGCTGCGCGCCCCGGTCGCCGGCATCGCGATGGGTCTCGTCACCGCTGAGGTCGACGGCAAGACCCAGTACGCCGCGCTCACCGACATCCTCGGCGCCGAGGACGCGTTCGGTGACATGGACTTCAAGGTCGCCGGCACGCGCGAGTTCGTCACGGCCATCCAGCTCGACACCAAGCTCGACGGCATCCCCGCCGACGTGCTGGCCGGCGCGCTGACCCAGGCCCGTGAGGCCCGCCTGCACATCCTCGACGTCATGAACGAGGCCATCGACGCGCCCGACGAGATGAGCCCCTTCGCTCCTCGCGTCATCGCGGTGACGGTCCCCGTCGACAAGATCGGTGAGGTCATCGGCCCGAAGGGCAAGATGATCAACCAGATCCAGGACGACACCGGCGCCCAGATCTCCATCGAGGACGACGGCACGATCTACATCGGTGCGACCGACGGCCCCTCGGCCGAGGCTGCGCGTGCGGCGATCAACGCGATCGCCAACCCGCAGATGCCCGAGATCGGCGAGCGCTTCCTGGGGACCGTCGTCAAGACGACGACCTTCGGTGCGTTCATCTCCTTGCTCCCGGGCAAGGACGGTCTGCTCCACATCTCCGAGGTGCGCAAGCTCGTCGGTGGCAAGCGGATCGACGCGGTCGAGGACGTCCTCGCGGTGGGCCAGAAGGTCCAGGTCGAGCTCAAGGAGATCGACCCGCGCGGCAAGCTCTCGCTCGCTGCGGTGCTCGCCGAGGGTGAGGGTGACTCTCAGGCCCAGGCCGACGACGACGCCGCTCCCGTCGAGGACGACGACGTCGACGCCGTGTCGGCCGACAACGACAACGACACCGACTCCGACGAGTCGGGCGAGTCCACCGAGGGTGGCGAGGAGCGTGGCGAGCGTCGCCAGCGCAGCCGCCGCCGTGGTGGTCGTGGCCGCGGTCAGCGCTCTGAAGCAGGAGACGCCTCCGGCGACGAGTGACCGACGTACCCACGTCAGGCGACGGGGCGGCATACCTTCTCGGTATGCCGCCCCGTCGGCGTACCGGGGGAGGGCCGGGCGACGTGAGCAGCCACGCGACGTCGCCGTCGTTGTCCGTCAAACGCGAGTCAGGACGGGAGCTCGCGCCCTACCGTGGGGGTGAGGGCGAGGGTCGCCCTCCCACGGGAGGTGGTCATGGCCGACGAGGCCGAGCGCGCGCCCCGGGTCAGCCTGGGGATGCCCATCTACAACGCCCAGCGCTACCTGCGCTCGTCCATCGAGTCGGTGCTGGCGCAGGACTTCACCGACTTCGAGCTCATCATCAGCGACAACGGCTCGACCGACGACACCTGGCAGATCTGCCAGGAGTACGCCTCCCGTGATCCGCGAATCCGGTTGTACCGCAACGAGACCAACGTCGGTGTGGCCGGCAACTTCAACCGGGTCGTCGAGCTCGCGCGGGGCGAGCTCTTCCGCTGGGTCGCCTACGACGACCTCCTCGCGCCGTCGCTCCTCTCGGCGTGCGTCGAGGAGCTCGACCGCTCGGGTCCGGGGACGGTGCTCGCCTACCCTCGCGCCGACCTCATCGACGACGAGGGTGAGCTGATCAAGCACTACGAGGACCATCTCGACCTCAGGCACCGCCTCGCCGTGGGCCGCGTCGCGGCTGCCGAGCGCCGCCGCACCCTGCTCAACCCGCTGTACGGGCTCATCCGTCTCGCGGGCCTCAGGCGCACGGGTCTGGAACGCCCCTACATGGCCGGTGACCTGCCGCTCATCATGGAGCTCGCGGCGATCGGTGAGTTCCACGAGGTGCCGCAGACGCTGTTCTACCGCCGGTTCCACGTGGGCTCGAGCGACAGCCGTCCGGAGGTCTGGTGGAGCCCGAACCGGCTCACCGCCGAGCACTTCGTCAAGCTGCGCCGCACCGGACGGGTCATGCGGGCGCTGGCGGACTCCGACCACCCGCGAGGCACCCGCCTGTCGCTCGTGGTGACGTATGCCGGCGCGTGGGCCTATCGGGAGAGCCGCGCCCAGCTGGCCCGGCGCACCTACCGGTTGCGCTCGCTCGTGCGTCGCACGGCTGAAGCCGGCTGACGCTCGGCCGCGTGCGGCCGCGTGCGGCCGCGTGCTGTGAGGCGCGTGCTGTGAGGCGCGCGGGCCGAGCCGTTCAGGCGCCGGGGGACAGCAGGATCTTGCGTGCGTGGAAGGCCTCGGCGATCTGGCTGGAGGAGTTGCACTCCATGCCGCGGATCCGCAACAGCGACCAGAACAGGTCGGCGGTGAACCAGTTCTTGTCGCGCTGGCTGAGGTAGACCTCCTCGAGCAGCTCGATCTTCTGCCTGCCCGTGGACTGCGGGATGGCGACGTAGGCGTTGGGCACCCCGAGGTCGCCGTCCCACTTGGGGATCTCGTACTCGAGCACGAGGTGGTTGCGGAAGGTGTTCCACGTCAGCTCGTTGATGAGGCGGTGGTCCTGGTGGAGGTCGTGGCGGTAGTGGGTGAGGACGAGGTCCGGCGCGACGTCCTGCTTGATCTGCTCGAACAGCTCCTTGACCTCGGTCCCCGAGTGGGGGAGGAACCCGTCGCGCAGGTCGAAGATGCGCAGGTCCAACCGTCCGGCCCTGCTCGTGAACCGCTTGGCGCCCTCGATCGCCTCGAGCTTGCGCTCCGGCGTCGACGTGAAGACGACCCACGTCACCTCGAGGCCGGGGTTCTGCTCCAGCAGCGTGAGCAGCGTTCCGCCGCAACCGATCTCGATGTCGTCGCAGTGGGCACCGAGGCAGAGGACCTGTCGGTAGCGGTTCCCGTCCAACATCAGTGGCTCGGCCATCTCAGTCCTCCGTCCGCCAGACCTGCCAGGGGCAGTCGCCGACGGTGTACATGTCGTCGAACGTCTGCTTGTCCTTGAAGGTGTCCATGCACATCCAGAAGCCGTCGTACTGGTAGGCCACGAGCTGGTTCTCGGCGATGAGCCGGTCGAACGGCTCGTGCACGAGCTCCTCGCCGTCGCGCATGTAGTCGAAGATCTTCTTCTTGAAGATGAAGAAGCCGCCGTTGACCGTGAGCCCGGTGCTGGTCGTGTCCTGGAAGTCCTTGACGGTGGAGTCCGGGTTGAGGTGGACGTAGTGGAAGGTCAGCTGCGGCTTGACGCAGAGGAAGCACGCGACCTTGTCGGACTTCTCGAACCACTCGATCATCTCGTCGAGCGGCACGTCGGACAGCCCGTCGGCGTAGTTCGCCATGAACATGTCTTCTGGACCGAGGTCGTCGAGGTACTTCTCGACCGACCTGAGCCGCATCCCGATGTTCGACGTCAGCCCGGTGTCGGCGAAGGTCACCGTCCAGTCGTCGATGTCGGTCCTGAGCATGTGCGGTGTGCTGTTCTGCAGGACGAAGTCGTTGGAGAGGTACTCGTGGTAGTTGACGAAGTACTCCTTGATGACGTGGCCGTTGTGGCCCAGGCACAGGATGAAGTCCCTGTGGCCCTGATGGGCGTAGAACTTCATGAGGTTCCACACGATGGGCCGGTGGCCGATCGGGACCATCGGCTTGGGCACCGAGTCGGAGTACTCGCGCAGGCGCATCCCCAGCCCCCCGCAGAACAGCACCACCTTCATCGTCTCGTCCTTCCTGTTCGCATCGATGTCCCCTCGAGGTCGTGGGAGCCGGGCCGCGTCACGGGCTCGGTCGGAGTAGTGGGAAACGCTCTTCCTGCTCCACCCGGAGCCGGTCGCACAGACGGTCCGGGGGCAGGGTCACGTCGGCGTAGGTGACCGCCTCGTCCTTGGCGACGTCGCGGGTGAGGACGCAGTCGAGCGAGATGGCGATCGGCAGGAAGTTCTCCTGCCGGCAGACCTCGTAGCGCTCCACGAGGCCGTAGCACGTGTAGCCACCCATCCCGTCGAGCCGCTCGCCGGCCTTGAGGTCGCGCTTCGCGTAGGAGATCGAGTCGCACACTGGTGCGCCCCGCGGGGTGATCGTCGGGTCGTTGAACACGACGGCCCGTCCCACCGAGTGCGCGACCTGCCACGGTGGCAGGTGGTAGGGCTGGTAGAACATGTAGAGCGGTCCCTCGCCCATCTTGAGGTAGCCCATGAGGTGCCTCTTGGCGGGGTGGTCGTTGTGGCAGATGACGAACGCACCGGTGTGCGGCGCCGCCCCCAGGGCGTACTCGACGAGCCCTTCCTGGGCGAAGTCGTCCGCGGTGAACTCGGCGAGCATGTCGTTGATGTGGGCCAGCGGGTACCCCTTCATCCCGCGCACCTGCGGGACGAAGCCGGTCGCGTTGCCCATGACGGACGCTTCGAGGGCGAGCTTGGAGCCGTCGGCGAAGGACGCGAGCACGGTGGGGTTCTGGCCGTACCTCTCGGCGAAGCCGATCTGGGTCTCCGGGGTGCGGTAGCGGTCGAGGAAGCCCTTGAGCTGGCCCATGAGAACGGGGCGGTAGCCCATCGAGTCGAGGAAGCGGTGGAGGTTCATGCCCACGCCGGGCTCGTCACCGTCGGTGTAGGTGTAGACGACGCCGGAGCTGTCCGCGTAGGTCTTGAGGATCGGCCCGACGGAGGCATCGATCTCCGCACTGAGAGTGACGACGTGCTTGCCGTTGCGCAGCGCCTCGAAACACACCTGGGTGCCGAACTCCACGTGTCCGGTCGCCTCGATGACGGCGTCGATGGCGCCGGCGCCGCACATGGCGAGGATGTCGTCGGTCACCGCTGGCCGGCCGGCCTCGATCGCCTGCTGGAGCTCGGAGGACGAGCCGACGCGGACCGGGTCGGTGACGTCGGCCTCACGGAAGGCGGCCTCCGCCTTCTCGACCGTGCGGTTGACGATGACGACGAGCTCCATGCCCCGCACCGACGACACGATCTGCAGCGCGATGCAGCGCGCCATGTAGCCCGCCCCGACGAGCGCCACGCGCACCGGCCTGCCCTCCTCGGCCCGCTTCGCCAGCGCTGTGTCCAGGATGATCATGTCGTCTCCTCGATTCTCGTCACGGTTCCCACGACCTCGTCGAACTGGCGCTGGAGCTGTGCCCTGTAGTCCGACACCCGAGCCCGGATCCCCGCCACCGGTGCCACCGGCTGCGCGGCGAGCTGGTCGACCTGGCTCAGGACGGAGTCGACGTCGAAGGCGTCGGCGGTGTGGCAGTAGTCCTCCAGCCCGACGTCGTGCATGAGCTGGCTGTTCTTGCGGCCGTACTCCAGCGAGATCGTGGGCCGCTCCAGCAGCAGCGACTTGACGACGGTGTGGAAGCGGCTGGCGATGACGAGGTCCGAGCTCGCGATGTGCTCGAGCGCGTCGCGGTAGGTCGTGATCTCGGGCGCGCCCACACGGGCCCGGTCCTCGGGCGCGAGCAGGGCCAACAGGTCCTGGGCTGCCGCAGGGTCCGTGACCCGGGCTCCGGCGAGCAGGCGCACGTCGTAGCCTCGGTCGAGGAGTCCCTGCGTCAGCAGGCGCAGCCGGTCGAGGTAGTCGACGTAGAGCTGTCGACCGTCTGCACCGCCGGCGTTCCAGCCCCGGAACGCCATGACCCCCAGCCCCACCTCACGGGGCGGCCAGCGCAGGGGCCGGCGCTCGAGGTAGTCGTCGACCGGCAGGCTGAACACGAGGTCCGGGAGCACCGGGTCGTGGCGGGCGTCGACCCCGATCCGGACGGCGAACCGGTGCGAGGAGGGCTCCCGGTAGGAGCGGTAGTCCGCGCTGGACAGGGCCTGCCTGAACCAGCGCACACCGAGGGGGTTGGCGACTGGCCCCGCGCCGATCGACAGGAACCGGACTCGGCCTCCAGCCTCCTGCACCGCGGCGCACCAGCGCCGGAGGTGGAACGCGACCTCGAACGGACCGGTCTGGTAGTCGTCGGCGATGCCCGTGCCCGGAACCAGGAGCGTGTCGAACCCCTGGGTGCGCTCGCGCGTGAGGGCACGCCGCCGGGGCTCGGTGAGCAGCACCAGGGCGGGCAGCAGCCACCGGCGAAGGCGACGCAGCGGACCCGACCGGAGGCGCCCACCGACCGGGAGCAGGTCGAGGCCCATCGCCTCCAGCTCGGGGAGCCCGGCGCGTGCCTCGGGCGGCTGGGAGAGCAGGACGAGCCGGGCGTGCGGCACGCGCTCCCGGACGGCGTGGACGGCCGCTGCCAAGGTGGCCTCGTTGCCGAGGTTGCCGCCGCCGAACAGTCCGAAGAGGGCGATCCGGGGTGGGTCGTCGGCCCGCAGCTCGGACAGGGGGGCGCTCATGGTGCACCCAGCAGGGGCCACGAGTCGTCCCGCTCGGCCACGTCACGGGCGGGCAGCGGCCAGTCGATCCCGAGTGCGGGGTCGCTCCACCGCACGCCCTTCTCGCGACCGGGGGCATAGAACTCGTCGGTGAGGTACATGAACTCGGTGTCGTCCTCGAGCACCTGGTAGCCGTGGGCGACGCCGGCCGGGACGAACAGCGCCGAGCGGTTCACCGTGTCGAGGGTGGCCTCATGGACGTGGCGATGGGTCGGGGAGCCCGGGCGCATGTCGACGATGACGTCACGGACCGCCCCGGCGACGCAGCGCACGAGCTTCTGCTCGCCCTCGTCCTGATAGTGCAGACCGCGCACGACACCGGCTCGCGTCGTGCGCGCGAGGTTCGCCTGGAGCACCTGGAACTCGATGCCCTGCTCCGCGAACTCGCGCAGGCAGAAGGCGCGCGCGAACGAGCCGCGGTCGTCCGCGTGGGGCTCGAGCTCCACGAGCCAGGCGCCGTCGATGGTGGTGGGTGTGAACTTCATCGGCTGCCTTCCTCAGTCCACCGGCACGATCTGCATGAACCGTTTGATGTCCGCAACGCTCGCCTCACGCATGTCCTGACCCGCCTCGAAGCGGCGCGTCCAGTCGACGATCCACTCCAGGGTGGTGGGCAGGTCGAGCTTCGGCCGCCAGCCGAGGTAGCCGCGGGCCTTGGCGGCGTCGAGCTTGAGGAACGTGCACTCCGGGGGTCCGGGGTTGTCGTCCTTCTCCCAGTCGAAGTCGACGCCCCACAGGCCGTAGAGCTGGGCGATGATCCAGCCCACGGTCTTCTCGCTCTGCTCGGGTGGGCCGAAGTTCCAGGCGCTCGCGAACTCGTGCCCGTCGGTGTAGAGGCGTTCGGCCAGCATGAGGTAGCCGTGCAGCGGCTCGAGGACGTGCTGCCAGGGGCGGGTCGCCTGGGGGTTGCGGATCAGCGTCGGCTCGCCCTTGAGCAGCGAGCGGATGATGTCGGGGACGAGCCGGTCCTGCGCCCAGTCGCCACCCCCGATGACGTTGCCGGCGCGGCTCGACGCCACCGCGGGAACGTCCCGGCCCTGGTTCTCCGGGTTGTAGAAGGACTGCTGGAAGGCGTGCACGACGAGCTCGGCGGCTCCCTTGCTCGCGCTGTAGGGGTCGTCTCCGCCCAGCCGGGAGCTCTCCCGGTAGCCCCAGACCCACTCCTCGTTGTGGTAGCACTTGTCCGACGTCACGATGACGACCGCTCGCACCGACGGCACCCGGCGCGACGCGTCGAGCACGTTCACGGTCCCCATGATGTTGGTGGAGAAGGTCTCGACAGGGTGCTCGTACGAGTAGCGCACGAGCGTCTGTGCCGCCATGTGGATGACGATCTCGGGCTCGGCGGCGCGCAGGGCCGCCTCGAGGCTGGGCTGGTCCCTCACGTCACCGACGACCGAGTCCATCGTCTCGGCGATGCCGGCGAGCTCGAACAGGCTGGGCTCGGTCGGGGCGGGCAGGGCGTACCCCGTGACGTGGGCACCCATGTGCTCGAGCCACAGGCACAGCCAGCTGCCCTTGAAGCCGGTGTGGCCGGTGACGAAGACGCGCTTCTCTGACCAGAACTCGGGGTTGAGCATGTCGCTGCCACTGTCCTTTCACCGGGGGTTGCGAGTCATCACGCGTAGGGCCTGATGGCGGGTTGCACCGGACGGCCCCTGAGGAAGCGTTCGATGCCGTGGTCGAGGGCCTGGCGGTAGACGCCGAGGGCGTCGGCGAAGACGGAGACGGTGTGGTCGATGTCGTCCTCGCTGTGCGAGTAGCCGACGACGAGGGACGTCGCCAGCACGCCCCGGTCGAGCAGCTCCTGGATGAGGAGCGTGCGAAACGGCTGTGAAGGCTGGCCCTGCTCGTCGCGGCTGCCGAACACCAGGCAGCAGGGCTTGCCCAGGATCGGCACGGCATCCGTGACACCGGCAGCGGCGGTGGCGGCCCTGAGCCCGTCCGCGAGGCGCTGCCCCCGCTGCCACAGCGTGTCCACCACGGGGTGTGAGTCGTAGAAGTCCATCGTGGCGATCGCCGCTGCCAGGGCATGGGTCTCGGCACCGTGGGTGGTCGACATGAGGAACACCCGCTCACGGTCGTGCGCGGCGCCACCGAGCTGCATGAGCTCTCGGCGACCCACGAGGGCGGACACCGAGAACCCGTTGCCCAGCCCCTTGCCGAAGGTCGAGAGGTCCGGCTCGATGCCGTAGTAGGTCTGGGCGCCCTGGTGGTGCCAGCGGAACCCGGTGATCATCTCGTCGAGCACGAGGATCGTGCCGTGCCGGTCGCACCGCTCGCGGAGTCCGGCGAGGAACTCCGGCGTCGGGGGAGTCTCCTTCTCGGCCTCGAGGAACACGGCGGCGATCTCGTCGGGGTGCTCCTCGAAGAGGGCGTCGAGACTGGCCAGGTCGTTGTAGGCGAACTTGAGGGTCAGCGCCCGCGCGGACTCGGGGATGCCGCCGGGCATGGCGCTCGCCCCGATGAACCAGTCGTCGACCGAGAAGAACGGGTGGTTGGCGCAGATCGCGACGCGGTCGCGGCCGGTGAAGGCGCGGGCCAGCTTGAGCGCACCGGAGGTCGCATCCGACCCGTCCTTGCAGAACTTCACCATCTCGGCGCCGGGGATGAGCGCGACGAGCCTCTCGGCCGCCTCCAGCTCGATCGTGGCGGGCCGGACGAAGTTGGCCCCCAGCTCCAGCTGACGACGGACCGCCTCCAGCACGGGCTCGAACGCGTGGCCCAGGGTCACCGACCGCAGGCCCGAGCCGTACTCGATGTACTCGTTGCCGTCGACGTCCCACACGTGGGACCCGGCGCCGCGCACGAGGTAGGGCGCCATGTCCTGGGGGTACTGGTCGTCGCCCTTGGCATAGGTGTGGCTGCCGCCGGGGATGGTCTGGTGGAACCGTGGTCGGAGTTCGTTGGACGCGTCGAAGCGACGCCCGATCCGTCCTTGCGCCTCGGCGCTCATGTGGTGGCCTCCGTCCTCATCGGCTCCAGGCGGTCGGCGAGCGTCCCGAAGGTCATGGTCTCCAGACGGCCCTGCGCCCTCAGCTCGGCGGCGAGGCGGCACAGCCGATCCAGCCCGCGCAGGGCGCTGTCCGGGTCGCGCTGAAGGTTGTGGGGGTGGAACCAGATGTGGAACAGCCCGTCGTGCCGCGCTGCGTGGCGCAGGCGCCGCCGCAGCTGCCACTGCCAGGAGTGGGCCGCGCCCGGGCGCAGGTCGGGGCCGTACATCACCGTGGTGGGGAAGTTCCACAGGTCGCCCTCGAGGATCGGTCGCACGACCGACCTGTGGTTGGGCAGGACGCGGTCGAGCAGGCGCCACATTGGGCGAGGGCTGCCGTGCTCGGAGCTGAACGGGTCGCGACGAACGCCGCGATAGGCGACGTAGCCATGGTGCGGCAGCAGCTCCTGGTGTCCGATCGCGTTGCGCGGGTAGACGAACGACCGGAGCTGGACGCCGTAGGGCTCCGCCGCTGCCCGAGCAGCCACGAGCTCGCTGTCGAAGACCTCCGCCGAGCACCCGGGGTCGCCGACGATGAGGTGCGAGAACCCGTGCGAGGCCAGCTCGTGGCGCGTGGGCCGGTCGAGGATCTCGCGGACGAGGTCGGGCGCGTACCACCGGGACCCCTCGGTGGCGGGCCCGCACGGGTCCTCGTGGAACCAGTCGTGCTCGCGCCAGGCATAGTCGGGGCGAGTGATCTCGGGGTGCACGTGCCCTTCCACCTGCTCGCAGCCCTCGAGGAACAGGTGCCCGACGGTGGCCCACGTCGCCGGCACGTCGTGCTCGTCGAAGATGTCGAGCAGAGAACGCAGGACGTCGCGCTCCTCCGGCCAGTGGTAGCGGGTCGGAGGCCCGCGGTGCACCGCACCCCACGCCATCTCGGTGTCGATCGAGATGAGCATGACGGCGCGCTCGAGGTGGGTCGTCACGGACGCACCGCCCCTCCCCGGTGCTCCCTCACGCGCAGTGCCAGGGCCGCATGCCGCAGACGGCGGGTCACGGCCGCAGGCATCCGCGTGGAGGCGATCGAGAACGACACGAGGTCGTGCGCGTCGGTGGCCCAGCGGCTCTTGTAGCCCCCTTCGCCCCGACCGAGGTTGAACTCCTGCACGCCTGTCGCGAGGCACTCGGCGACGACCTCGGACAGCAGGATGTGCCCCGGACCGAACTTCGCGAACTCCGGGTCGAACGCCGGCTTGTGGTAGAGGTAGGCGTCGCCGACGCGGTAGCCGAGGCAGGCGGCGATCGTCCGGCCCTCGAGGCGCAGCGTCGACAGCCACAGGACGTCGCGTGCACCCAGGGCCGTCGCCGCCTCGCGCGCGAAGGCCCGCAGCGCAGGGCTCGAGAGCAGCCCCTGCTCCCAGTCGCGGTCCGCCCAGCGCCGGTCATAGACGTCGAGGAGCTCGTCGAACCCTCCGGCGACAGGAGTGTGGAGCTCGACGGTGAGCGCTCCGTGCTCGGAGAGTCGGCGCCGCAGGCGGGGGACGTCGGCCTTCTTCGCCCGCAGCTGGATCTCCCTCGAGGGGTCGGGCATCGTGCCGAACCGCAGGACCGGGCAGGTGGCGCGGCCCTCCTCGGTCACGAGCACGGACGGCGTCCTCGGCCCACCGGAGGCGAGCGCGTGGTCCGCGCCACCCTCGCGCAGCCGGGGGAGGTTGACCACCCGGCGCCCTCCGGCCACGAGGCCGCCGAGCGCCTCGAGGATGCGCGGCCCGCCGTCGTGGACGTCACCGAGGACGAACAGTGCCTCGTCGGCGTGGTCCTGCCCCAGCGGCGTGAACAGCTCGAAGGAGACCGGCCCGGCTCCGATCCGCGTGGGGTGCAGCACGGTCATGGCGACCACCTCCTCGTCGCGGCGCACCGCCACGACGTGGACGGGGCGGCGACGGCCGAGAGTGCGCCACCATGCCTCCACCCACTCCCAGGTCTGGAACGCGGTGAGCGCCGAGGTGGACGCCTCCAAGCGGCGCCAGTCCGTCTCGAGGATCCCCAGCTCCGAGACGACACGAGTCGAGGTGGTCACCTGAGTGCCCGTGCGCATCATGTGGCTCCCCAACCCTTCCTCTCGGTGCCTCCGGAAGGTGCGGGGCTCCGTGAGGGAACCTTCCCACCCGTGGAAGGCGTGGTCAGGGGGTTGCCCGGAAATGGCCCGGTCGGGCTGACCCGGGGTGCCTCATGGGCCACGATGGGCCGGTCATCCCGATGACGGGTGGGCGTGCGGCTCCACCAGCAACACCACGAGCCACAGGCGTGACCAGCCCTAGCGACCTCCGTCGAGGGGCAGGGCGGCGGACTCCGCAGCCACCACGCTCATCTTCCCCGTCGCCTCGAGGAGGGCGACCACGGTCAGGCCGTTGCGGAGACGAATCTGGGTGGCGTAGTCGCTCGCCTGCCCCGTGGCCGTGAGATAGCTGTTGCGCAACCGCCGCGTGTCGAAGTACTCGCCCGGCTCGGCATCGTGGATGGTCTCGGCCACCAGGTCGACGAGGGCGAGGGTCGCGCCACCCTCGACCGCGACGGCGTGGACGGAGCCCCGGGGAGCCAGCTGGTCCTTCTGTGCCGACCAGAGGCGGTACTCCGTGCGCCCCCCGGCGGGGGCCGCGAGGGCCTTGACCTTGGTGGCGAGGTCGCCCGTGACCAGGGGCCCGGCGCCGGCGTCGAGCTGGCGCACCAGCTCGTCGACGCGGGCCAGGAGCGTCGACCTCGTGGCTGCCGCGAGCGTCCCGGCACGCCCGGGGCTGCGTGGCGCGGGGAGTGCGACGTCGGTGTGCGCCGCCCTCGAGGTCATGAGCCAGGGGGAGCCCTCGGCCTGCTGGGTCATCGCCCCGATGACGGAGGTCGCAGCCCCGCCCGTCGTCCGGTCGAGGTCGACGATGGCGAGGCGCGGGTAGGTCTCGTGGGCGGGCGCGAAGACCGAGCGAACGGCGTGGGTCGAGGGTGCGGTCCTCCGGTTGCCCTCGACCTTGCGGACGGCCGTGTCGAGACGGTTGCGGGCATAGAGCATGCCCGTGTCGGCCTTCGACCATGGGACGGGGTCGAACCGCCTCACGGAAGCGGCGAGGGCTGCATTGCGTCTCATGTCGTAGTCCTTGACCACGGTGTCGGCCTGCTCGGGAGTGATCGTCGCCTCGACCCGGGACTCTGCAGGCTCTGACGCGGGGTCTGCGACGGTGCAGGCGGTCAGGACCACCATGAGTGTCGTGACCAGGGCGGCGGCCGAGGCCGACCCGAGCCCCCAGAGGCGGTGGCCCCGCGAGCCTGTCCGTCGTCCTCCAGCCGGCGACTGCTGCTTCATCACGATCTCCCCTCGACCCGGGTTCCCCCGTGGACCCCTCGGCTCCCCAAGTCTGGACGTGACGCGTCCACGGCTCGCGGAGTTGTCCACAGGCCCGGACGCGACGAGACCATGCGCCGGGCGAAGTCGCCCGGGAGCAGGCCCCCCGGGCCACGGGACGTCCGAGAAGGCGGGACCCCGCCCTCGAGGGCGAGGCCCGGTGGTGTGGTCGGGAACCCGGTGTCAGGAGGCCTTGGGGACGCGGCGCACCACGGCGGGCGCGCTCCAGCGCATCTCCATCCGCGTGCGGCCGTCGATGGTGACCGGCACCCAGCGCATCGTCAGGCAGGCCGGTCCCGTGGCGGTCGTCGAGACCTTCTTCATGGGTGGCTCCTCTGCGTGCCTGCGTCGCGGAACGGCACCGAGAGGGCCGTTCACCTGTTGTTCACCCAAGGGTAGCGCAAAGGTGAACGGAAGGTGAACGACCCTGCCCACCGCGCGTGCCGCGCCGCCCCGGCCCACGCACCCCGAGCGTCCGCTGGCCCCGTGGCTAGAGTTCGGGGGTGAGCAACACGAAGGTCTCGGTCATCGGCGCATCGGGTCGCATGGGTTCGGAGGTGTGCCGCGCGGTGGAGTCCGCCGACGGTCTCGAGCTCGTCGGCCGGTTCGACATGGGTGACGAGCTCGGCGACCTCTCCGGCGCCGACGTGGTCGTCGAGTTCTCGGTCCCCGCGGCCTCGGCCGGCAACGTCGCGCACTGCGTCGAGCGGGGCGTCCACGTCGTCGTCGGCACGACCGGCTGGGACGACGCGAAGCTCACCCAGCTGCGCACCCGGCTCGAGGACCACCCCGAGGTCGGTGTCCTCATCGCGCCCAACTTCGCCATCGGGGCGGTCCTCATGATGGCGTTCGCGAGCAAGGCCGCGGAGTTCTACGAGTCGGCCGAGGTCATCGAGCTGCACCACCCGGACAAGGTCGACGCACCCTCCGGCACCGCCGCCCGCACCGCCGAGCTCATCGGCGCGGCCCGGGAGCAGGCCGGCCTGGCCGACGTCCCCGACGCGACCACGAGCGACCCGGACGGAGCGCGCGGGGCCCGGGTGCACGGCATACCGGTCCACTCGGTCCGGCTGCGCGGCCTGGTGGCCCACCAAGAGGTCCTGTTCGGGCAGACCGGCGAGATGCTGACGATCCGGCACGACTCCTTCGACCGGGTCTCGTTCATGCCGGGCGTCGTCGCTGCGGTGCGCAAGGTGGGGGAGCACCCCGGTCTCACCGTGGGGCTCGAGCACTACCTCGGGATCTAGCCCCAGCCGATCGCGCGCAGCACGCCGGCCACGACGGCCGCGCCGATGACGACGACGAGGAAGTTCGCCCGCAGCAGGAGCAGCACGATCGCGGCGCCCACGGCGGCGAGCCGCGCGTCGACGTGGAGCGAGCCGCCGCTGCCACCGAACGTCTGGATCGCCACGAGCCCGGACAGCAGGGCCACCGGCAGCAGCGTGAGGACGCGGCTGCGCCTGGGTCCCTCGACCCACGACTCGGGCACGAGGTAGCCCGCGAGCTTGGTGGCGTAGGCCAGCCCGGAGGCGAGCAGCACGACGGTCCACGTCGTCATGACTCGTCCACCTCGGCCCGTCGCTCGTGCCGTCCGCCACCGGAGAGCCCGACGACGACCGCGGCCACCACGGTGAGGATGACGGGTACCCCGACCGGCAGCACGGGGGAGGTGAGCAGCGCGATCGCGACGGCGAGGACCATCGTCGCGGCGGCGTCCCGGCTGCGCAGGCGGGGCCACAGCAGGGCGGTGAAGGCCGCGGCGGCCGCAGCGTCGAGGCCCCACCGCTGCGGGTCGCCGAGCGCGTTGCCGACGGCGGCACCGAGGAGCGTCATGAGGTTCCAGCAGACGAAGACCGCGACACCGGTGACGAAGAAGCCGAGCCGGCCCGCCCGCCGGTCCTCGCGGCCCACGGCGACAGCGGTCGACTCGTCGATGGTGAGGTGGGCGGCCCAGAGCCGTCGCAGCCCCCGGACGTCGAGGATGCGCGAGGTCTGGAGCGCATAGAGCCCGTTTCGGACCCCGAGCAGTGTCGAGGTCGCCACGGCCGCGGACCCGGTGCCGCCCGCGCCGAGGATGCCGACGAGCGCGAACTGCGAGCCGCCGCTGAAGAGCAGCACCGACAGCGCCATCGTCTGCAGGATGGTCAGGCCGGACGCGACCCCGAGCGCGCCGAAGCTGATGCCGTAGGCGCCCGTCGCGAGCCCGATCGAGAGCGACTGCCGGACCACGGCTCGTCGCGTGTGGTGCTCGAGCGGTGCGTATGCCGTTCGCGCACCGGCCGTCGTCCCGTCACCCTCGGCGCCGGCGGCCTCACTCGTCACTCGGGGTCGTCCGTCGCCAGGGAGGCGACGAGGCGGACCTCCCGCAGGGTGGAGCCGTCGGGGGAGACGACGCGGTCGCGGTAGGCGCCGTCGGGGCCGAGCCCCGAGTCGGCGAGGAACGCGCGGGTGTCCTCGTCGTCGGCGAGCACCCAGATCGCGACGTCGTCGGCGCCGGCGCCGCGCAGGGTGTCGACGCAGGCGTTGAGGAGGCGGGACCCGTGGCCGAGACGGCGGGCGCCCGGGTGGACGCCGATGGCCGTCACCTCACCGCGCGCGGGCCCGGCATCGGCGTCCTGGCTCGGGCCGATGGCCGCGAAGCCGACGACCTGCTCGCCGGCGCGCGCCACGAGGAGCCGGTGGACGCCCTCGGGCGGGTTCTCGAGCGACTGCCGCCAGGCCTTGGCGAAGGCGGGAGCCTCGAAGAGGGCGACGACGTCGTCGGGGACGCGGCCGGCATACGCCTGGGTCCAGACGGCGGACTGGACGACACCCACGGCGGGTGCGTCGGTCGGCTTGGCGATCCGGACGCTCGCGTCGGCGACGGGTCCGGGCTCGTGCGAGTGGTCGTGGCTCATCGGCCCTGGAACTCCGGCGTCCGGCGCTCGCGGAAGGCCGAGCGCCCCTCGCTGAGGTCGTCGCTCGACCACGCGGTGGCGAAGGCGGCCTCGTAGCGGGCCACCTCGGAGGAGTCGCCGCCGTGGGTGTCGAAGCCGAGCTTGGACCCGGCCTGGGTGAGCGGGGCGAGGTCGACGGCGCGACGCGCCAGCTCGAGGGCCGCGTCGAGGTCGCCGCGGACCTGGGTGAAGCCGAGCCGCCACGCGTCGTCGGAGGTGAGGACGGCGCCGGTGAGGACCATGTGGCGCGCCGCGCCCTCGCCCCAGAACCTGGTGACCCGCTCGAGCGTCCAGTGGTTGACCATGAGGCCGAGGCGGGCGACGGGCACCGCGAACGCCGCGCCGTCGCTGACGACCCGCAGGTCGCACGCGACGGCCAGCTGCATGCCCAGCCCCATGCAGGACCCCGAGATCGCGGCGACGGTCGTGATCGGGGCCCGCGAGAGCAGGTCGAGGACCTCGGCGAGGCGGTCGGTGAAGCTCACGTCCTCGAGCTCGGTGAGGTCGGCGCCGGCGCAGAAGTGGCCGGCGGCGCCCGTGACGACGAGTGCGCGGGACTCGGCCACGGCGGCGACGATCCCCGCCTCGAGCTCGTCGAGCGCGTCGTGGTTGAGCGCGTTGCGGCGCTCCGGACGGTCGAGGGTGAGGACGGTGACCCGGTCGGTGGTGCGTGAGGAAATCATCACGCGGTCGAGCCTAACGGGACGACGTTTGTGAGGATGGAGGGCGTGTCCCTGCTGCGCCGTCCCTCGAAGCCGCACCCGACGTTCCGGCCGCTCGCCGTCGCCGAGGTCGACCCGGTCGCCGAGCACGCCGTCTCGATCGGGTTCGACGTGAGCGCGATGCCCGGCTTCCTCGACTACGAGGCGGGGCAGTACGTCACGCTGCGCGCGCTGGTCGGCGGCGAGGACGTGCGCCAGTCGTACTCGATCTGGGTGCCTCCGAGCCGGGCCCGCCGCGAGGGCGTCATCAGGGTCGCGGCCGCGGCGGTGCAGGGCGGGCGCATGTCGCCGTGGCTGGCCAACGAGGTCCGGGTCGGCGAGGTCATGGGCGTCCTGCCGCCGCTCGGCGAGTTCGTCCTCGACGACGCGGACGGTCCGCGCCACCACGTCGGCATCGTCGGCGGCTCGGGGATCACCCCGGTCCTCGCCATCGCCGCCGCTGCTCTCGAGCAGCACCCCGACTCGAGCGTCGACCTCATCGTCGCCAACCGAACCCGGGAGTCGACCGTGCTCGGGCGCGAGGTCTCCGAGCTGGCGGACGCGTCCGGCGGGCGGCTGCGCGTCGAGCACGTGCTCAGCCGCGAGCGCGTCGACGGGGTGCGGCACGGCCGCATCGACCCGCTCGTGGTGCGCAGCGTCCTCGCCGACGTCGGCGGGATCGAGGGTGCCGACGACTGGTGGCTCTGCGGCCCCGAGGGTCTCATCGCCGACGTCGAGGCATGGCTCGGAGGAGAGGGCGTCGCGGCTGACCGGATCCACCGCGAGCGGTTCACCTCGACCGGCCCGGTCGACCCACGCAAGCGCTGAGGCTCAGCGCTCGTAGGTCACCCAGGCGAACCCGTCACGCTCCTCGCGTGCGGTCTCGCGCCACACCGCCGGGTCGATCTCGGGGAACGTCACGTCACCCTCGGGCTCCTGCTCGACCTCGGTGATGAGCAGCCGCTGCGCGAACGGCATCGCCTGCGCGTAGATCTCGCCGCCACCGGCGACGAAGACCTCACCCACCGGGCCCGCGAGCCCCAGCGCGTCGTCGAGCGAGTGCACGGTCTCGACGTCGGGGTGGCGCCAGTCGGGCTGCCGCGTGATGACGATAGTGCGGCGACCCGGCAGCGCCCGCCCGATCGAGTCGAACGTCTTGCGGCCCATGACCATCGCGTGGCCCATCGTCGTGCGCTTGAAGAACGCGAAGTCCTCCGGCAGGTGCCACGGCATGTCGTTGTCCGAGCCGATCACACCGTTGCGCCCGACGGCCGCGATGAGTGTCACCTGGGTCATGGCCTCACCCTAGGGCGAGGGCGGCACGACGTCACGGTATGCCGGGTGCGCACCGTGGGCGCAGGGCACACGTCCGTGGTGGTTCAGACCGCGATCGGCGCCTTGATCGCGGGGTGCGGGTCGTAGCCGACGAGCTCGAAGTCGTCGAGGTCGTAGTCGTCGATCGCGGCCCTGCGCGTGATGTGCATCGTCGGCAGCGGGCGCGGCTCGCGGGTGAGCTGGAGGCGGGCCTGGTCGAGGTGGTTGGAGTAGAGGTGCGCGTCGCCGAGGGTGTGGACGAACTCACCGGGCTCGAGGTCGGTGAGCTGGGCGACCATCATCGTGAGCAAGGCGTAGGAGGCGATGTTGAACGGGACGCCGAGGAAGACGTCGGCCGAGCGCTGGTAGAGCTGGCACGAGAGCCGCCCGTTGCTCACGTAGAACTGGAAGAGCGCGTGGCACGGCGGCAGCGCCATGTCGTCGACGTCGGCGACGTTCCAGGCGCTGACGATGTGGCGGCGGCTGTCGGGGTTGGTGCGGATCGAGGCGATGACCTTGGCGATCTGGTCGACCTGGCGGCCGTCGGGCGTGGGCCAGGACCGCCACTGGTGACCGTAGACGGGTCCGAGGTCGCCGAGCTCGTCGGCCCACTCGTCCCAGATCGAGATCCCGCGCTCCTGGAGCCAGCGGACGTTGGTGTCGCCGCGCAGGAACCAGAGCAGCTCGCCGATGATCGACTTGAGGTGCAGCTTCTTGGTCGTGACGACGGGGAAGCCCTCGGAGAGGTCGAACCGCATCTGGTGGCCGAAGACGGAGCGCGTCCCCGTGCCCGTGCGGTCGGACTTGTCGACGCCCTCGTCGAGGATGCGGTCGAGGAGGTCGAGGTACTGGCGCATGGTTGCAGAGCGTAACCGCGAGCACCGTCATGCCGGCGGGCGCAGTCGCGACGCCGTGGCGGTGGTGCCGTCCCGCCAGCGACTACCCTGAGGGCCATGACGACGAACCCCTTCGGCCGGGTCATCACGGCCATGGTCACTCCCATGCGCCCCGACGGATCCCTGGACGAGGTGGGCGTGCGTGCCGTCGTCGAGCACCTCGTCGCCAGCGGGCACGACGGCGTCGTCGTCAACGGCACGACCGGGGAGTCGGCCACCCTCACCGACGACGAGAGCATCGACGCGGTGCGCATCGTGGTCGAGGCCGCGGCCGGCCGCCTCGCGGTCACCGCCGGTGTCGGCTCCAACTCCACCGCGCACAGCATCGAGATGGCCGAGCGCGCCGCCCAGGTCGGCGCCGACGCGCTGCTGCTCGTCTCGCCGTACTACAACAAGCCGACGCAAGCCGGGCTCCTCGCCCACTGCCGCGCCGTCGCGGACTCGACCGAGCTGCCGATCATGCTCTACGACATCCCGGGTCGCACCGGGGTCGCCTTCAGCACGCAGACGCTCGTCGAGCTCGCCGCCCACCCGCGGATCGTCGCGGTCAAGGATGCCAAGGCGGACCTGTGGGCCTCGACCCACGTCATGGCCGCGACCGACCTGCTGTGGTTCAGCGGTGACGACGTCCTCACGCTGGCGCACCTCGTCCAGGGCGCCGTGGGCTGCGTCTCGGTCGTCGGTCACGTCGCCGGCAAGGAGTATGCCGCGATGCTCGCCGCCGTGGACGCGGGCGACCTCGCGACCGCCCGCCAGATCCACCAGCGCCTCATCCCCGTCGTCGACGCGATCATGACCACCTCGCAGGGCGCGATCATGGCCAAGGCCGCGCTCGCCGAGCTGGGTGTGATTGCGTCATCGACCGTGAGGTTGCCGCTCGTCGAGTCACCACCGGAGGACCTCGAGATCCTCCGCAAGGGTCTCGCGGAAGCAGGTCTGCGATGAGCCACCCGCACCCCGAGCTGTCCCTGCCCGCACCGCTCAAGGACGGTGGCGTCCGCGTCGTCGCCCTCGGCGGTCTCGGCGAGGTCGGCCGCAACATGGCGGTCATCGAGCACAAGGGCCAGCTGCTCGTCATCGACTGCGGAGTCCTCTTCCCCGACGACCACCACCCGGGCATCGACCTCATCCTCCCGGACTTCAGCTACATCAAGGACCGCCTCGACGACATCCAGGCGATCGTGCTCACCCACGGTCACGAGGACCACATCGGCGCCGTCCCGTTCCTGCTGCGCCTCAAGCCGGACATCCCGCTCGTCGGCTCGACGCTGACGCTGGCCCTCATCGAGGCCAAGCTCAAGGAGCACCGGATCAAGCCCTACACGTTCTCCGTCAAGGAGGGCGACCGTGAGAGCTTCGGCGTCTTCGACTGCGAGTTCGTCGCCGTCAACCACTCGATCCCCGACGCGCTCGCGGTGTTCGTCCGGACGTCCGGTGGCACGCTGCTCCACACGGGCGACTTCAAGATGGACCAGCTGCCGCTCGACGGGCGGCTCACCGACCTGCGCGCCTTCGCCCGGCTGGGCGAGGAGGGGGTCGACCTCTTCCTCACCGACTCGACCAACGCCGAGGTGCCCGGGTTCACGACACCCGAGAAGGACATCGCCCCGGCGATCGACCGGGTCTTCCGCGACGCGAAGCGGCGGATCATCGTCGCCTGCTTCTCCTCCCACGTGCACCGCGTCCAGCAGGTGCTCGACGCCGCCGAGAAGTCCGGACGCAAGGTCGCCATGGTCGGCCGCTCGATGGTCCGCAACATGGGCATCGCCGCCGACCTGGGCTACCTCCACGTGCCCGACGGCATCCTCGTCGACTTCAAGAAGCTCGGCGACCTGCCCGACAACAAGGTGACGCTCATCTGCACCGGGTCCCAGGGCGAGCCGATGGCCGCCCTGTCCCGGATGGCCAACCGCGACCACCAGATCGAGGTGGGCAAGGGCGACACCGTGCTCATGGCCTCCTCGCTCATCCCCGGCAACGAGAACGCCGTCTACCGCGTCATCAACGGGCTCATGCGGCTGGGCGCCGACGTCGTGCACAAGGGCAACGCCAAGGTCCACGTCTCGGGTCACGCCAGCGCTGGCGAGCTCCTCTACTGCTACAACATCGTCAAGCCGCGCAACGTCATGCCGGTGCACGGTGAGTGGCGCCACCTGCGGGCCAACGCCGACCTCGCCCTCGCGACCGGTGTCCACCCCAGGGGTGTCGTCGTCGTCGAGGACGGCGTCGTCGTCGACCTGCTCGACGGCAAGGTCAGGGTCGCGGGCGCGGTCGAGTGCGGCTACGTCTACGTCGACGGCTCCTCCGTGGGCGAGGCCGACGAGACGCTGCTCAAGGACCGGCGCATCCTGCGCGACGAGGGCTTCGTCTCCGTCATCGTCGTCATGGACTCGACGAGCGGCAAGATCGTCGCCGGGCCCGAGATCACGGCACGGGGCTTCGTCGAGGACGACGTGGTCTTCGACGACGTCATGCCGCAGCTCACCAGGGCGCTCGACGAGGCCACCGGGCAGGGGGTCTCCGACACCTACCAGCTCGAGCAGGTCATGCGGCGCACCGTCGGAGGCTGGGTCGGCCGCAAGATCCGCCGCCGTCCGATGATCATCCCGGTCGTCATCGAGGCCTGACCGCCGGGCAGTCGGGTGCCCGGTGGTGCGCGTGTGACGCGTGTGTCTGGGGTGACTTTGGCCTAGGGTGCGGACCATGGCCTCCCGTTCGACGTCCCCTGCGCGTTCCCGCACGGCATCCTCCCGTCCGGCGAACCGTCGGGCCCCTGCCCGCACGACGACGCGCAAGAAGGCGCCTGCCAAGGGCGGCACGCCCATGCCCGTGGCCGCCGTCCGCGGCGCCTGGATGGGGCTCGCCCACGTCGCAGGAGGCACCGCGCGCAAGGTCTCGCACGCGGGTCAGGACCTCGAGCCGGAGCACCGCCGCGACGGCGCCGGCCTCACCCTCATCGCCCTCGCGGTCGTCGTCGCCGCCCGTGAGTGGTGGGGTCTGGCCGGTCTGGTCGGTGACGCGACGCACGCCGTCGTGGCCGGCACCTTCGGCCGGGTCGGCTACGCCCTGCCCATCGTGCTGCTGCTCTTCGGCCTGCACCTGTGGCGGACCCCGCGCGAGCACCCCGCGACCAACCGGATGAGCATCGGCACGGCCCTCCTCGCCTTCGCCGCCTGCGGCATCGCCCACGTCGCGGCCGGCATCCCCGAGCCCCCGGCCGGCGCCGACGGCATGCGTGCCGCCGGCGGCATCATCGGCTTCCTCGCCTCGAGTCCGCTCGAGGCCGCCGTCTCGATCTACGGCACCATCCCGCTGCTCATCCTCATCGGCATCTTCGGCCTGCTCGTGCTCACGGCCACGCCCGTTCACGAGATCCCCGACCGCCTCGACCAGCTGCGCGCCACGCTCCTGGGGCACCCGGCATACGCCGACGAGGACGCCACCGACGAGGTCCCGGTCAAGAAGCCGCGCCGCACGCGCGCCAAGTCCGACGAGCCGATGGTCGGGGACGAGGCCTACGAGCAGGCCGCGATCGTCGACTACGAGGACGGCAAGGACAGCAAGGGCCGCTCGTCCCGACGCGTCCCGCCGGCCGCCGACGTCGAGGAGGGCGGACCCCGTCCCGGCCAGAAGCGGCCCACGGCACCCGGCGTCCTCGCTCCGTCGTCGACCGCCAAGGCCCCCCTCGAGCCGACCCGGCTCGAGGCCCCGCCGACGACTCCGCTGCCGCAGCGCGTCGAGCAGCTCTCGCTCGCGGGCGACGTCACCTACACGCTTCCGGACAACTCCGTGCTCAAGCAGGGCGCCCCCCACAAGGAGCGCTCCGAGGCCAACGACCGCGTGGTCGAGTCGCTCACCACCGTCCTGGACGAGTTCGGGATCGACGCGCAGGTCACGGGCTTCACCCGCGGCCCGACCGTGACCCGCTACATCGTCGAGCTCGGCCCGGGCATCAAGGTCGAACGCGTCACGGCGCTCTCCAAGAACATCGCGTATGCCGTCGCCTCGGCCGACGTGCGCATCCTCAGTCCCATCCCGGGCAAGTCGGCGATCGGTATCGAGATCCCCAACCCGGACAAGGAGATGGTCTGCCTCGGCGACGTCCTGCGCAGCCGGGTCGCGCGCGACAACCACCACCCGATGGTCATGGGCGTCGGCAAGGACGTCGAGGGCGGCTACGTCATCGCCAACCTCGCCAAGATGCCGCACCTGCTCGTGGCCGGTGCCACGGGTTCGGGAAAGTCCAGCTTCGTGAACTCGATGATCACCTCGATCCTCATGCGGTCCACGCCCGACGAGGTGCGCATGGTGCTCGTGGACCCGAAGCGGGTCGAGCTGACCGCGTACGAGGGGATCCCGCACCTCATCACGCCGATCATCACCAACCCCAAGAAGGCCGCCGAGGCCCTCCAGTGGGTCGTGCGCGAGATGGACGCCCGCTACGACGACCTCGCGGCCTACGGCTACAAGCACGTCGACGACTTCAACAAGGCGGTGAAGGCCGGCAAGGTCCAGCCGCTGCCGGGTTCGAAGCGGGTCATCCAGGCCTACCCGTACCTCCTCGTGGTCGTCGACGAGCTCGCCGACCTCATGATGGTCGCCCCGCGCGACGTCGAGGAGTGCATCGTCCGCATCACCCAGCTGGCCCGGGCCGCCGGCATCCACCTCGTCCTCGCGACCCAGCGCCCGTCCGTCGACGTCGTCACCGGCCTCATCAAGGCCAACGTGCCGAGCCGCATGGCGTTCGCGACGTCCTCGCTCGCCGACAGCCGCGTCGTGCTCGACCAGCCCGGCGCCGAGAAGCTGCTCGGACAGGGCGATGCGCTCTTCCTCCCCATGGGTGCGAGCAAGCCGATGCGCGTCCAGGGTGCGTGGGTCACCGAGTCCGAGATCCAGGACGCCGTCTCGCACGTGACCGGCCAGCTCAAGCCGACGTACCGCGAGGACGTGGCCGTCATCGCGCCCAAGAAGGACCTCGACGACGACATCGGCGACGACCTCGACCTGCTGCTGCAGGCCACCGAGCTCGTCGTGACGACGCAGTTCGGGTCGACCTCGATGCTCCAGCGCAAGCTGCGGGTCGGGTTCGCCAAGGCCGGTCGCCTCATGGACCTGCTCGAGTCGCGCGGGGTCGTGGGCCCCTCCGAGGGGTCGAAGGCCCGCGACGTGCTCGTGCGTCCCGACGACCTGCCGACGACCCTGGCGCTGCTGCGGGGCGACGACGTCCCCGAGACCGATGCGGCGTTCGACAACGAGGCCGCGGACGGGTTCGAGGACGACGCTGCTCCGTCACAGGTGGCGGACGCCGGGACGGCACAGCCGCAGGCCGCGCCGCACGACCGCTACGGCTCCGACGCCGTCGCCGACGACCTCGCCCGGCGCCCCCAGGTCGAGTCGTGGGACGAGGACGAGGACGACAGCGAGGACGCGTGGGAGCTCACCGGTCGGCGGTGAGCCTCACTGGTCGTCGGTGCTGACCCGTCGCCACTCCTCACCGCTCGCCGGTGAGCTGTCCCTGGTCGATGGGGTGACCTGACCCGGTCGCCGGGTCGTCGACGAGTCGGCCGTCCTCGACGAGGCGTGCCTGCGCCTCATGGTGGTGGTGTCCGGTGTGGTCGTCGTGGGTGCCTGCCCCCGCCGCCCCGACCGAGGCAGCACCGGCCGCCGGCCCCGCCTGCCCCGTGGGCTCCGGCAGCGACTCCCGCAGGACCTCCGCGACCTCGTCGAGGAGCTCGAGGACCTCGGTGGCCCCCGACACCGGCCCACCGGCGAGGTGGCCGTCGATGCCGAGGAGCACGGCGCTGGGGGAGTCGGTGAGCCCGAACGCCTCCCAGGCCAGCCCGGCGTGGTCGACCAGCGTGCCCGCAGGCGGTGGACCGAGCGAGTCGATGAGGGGGATCGAGAACACCAGCCGTACGTCGACGAGGTCGAAGCGCGCGTCCCACGCGGCGACCTGTGCCATCGCCTCTCGGGTCGAGGCGCAGTAGCAGTTGACGAACACGAGGAGCTGCGCGCGCTCGGCCGAGAGCTCGTGCAGCGTCACGGGGCCGCTGGCGAGGTCGTGGAGCACCAGCCGTGGCGTGGGCGTGCGGACGTAGTCACCGTCGTCCGCCGCATCGCCGGCGAGGAGGTCGCCCTGACCGACCGGGTCAACGGGCGAGGTGACCACGACGTCGGAGCGCGGCGCCGCGAGCACGAGCGCGGTGACGACGCAGGCCAGTGCGGCGAGGGCCAGCCACCACCAGTCGCCGGTACCGGCGTCGCCCAGCAGGGACAGGGTCGTGCGTCCGGACACCGCCAGGGCGAGCGTGGCCGCCGCCGCGAGGACGAGGAGGGTGTTGCGCAGCAGGGTCCGTCCGGTGATCTGGTGCTCGCCCGCCTGCCCGAAGCAGCCGCAGGACGGTCGCGGGTGCAGCGTCAGGCCACGGGCGATGAGCGCCCAGTAGACGAGCATGAGCACGAGGCAGCCCACGGCCGCGAGGGTGAACAGCGGCTGGACGGAGCCGACGAGCAGCAGGGCGAGCACGAGCTCGAGGCCCGGGATCGCCCGCGCGAGTGGCTTCGGGAGGATCCGGTCGGACAGGTGCAGGTTGCGCACGATGCTGCGCAGGGACTCGCCCTTGCCGAGCTTGGTGACGGCACTGAAGCAGAGCACGGCGGCGAGGACCAGGGGCGGGAGGACCCACGCGACGTGGTGCATGTCGTCATCCTAGGTCGGGCTCCCGCCTCCTGTACGCGCCTAGAGTGACGCCCATGGAGACGAGTGTCTGGGACGACCTGCGCGAGCCGCCGACCCGCGCCCAGCGGTGGCGGGCCGTGCTCCGCAAGCAGCCCTCGGCGTTCCTGCTGGGGGTGCAGCTCGTCGTCATCATGCTCCTCCCGTGGCTGCAGGACCTCGAGTACGGCCGCGTGGCCCTCACGGTGCTGAGCCTGTGCGCGCTCACCGTCGCGGTCTTCACCGTCCGCAGCACCCCCGCGCTGACCTGGCTCTCCGTCGGGCTCGGGCTGCCCGCCGGCGTCCTCGAGGTCTGGTCCTCGATCTCGGCCGACAACACCGTCGTCGTCGCGCTGGCCCACACGGCGCTGTCGCTCTTCTACTTCTACACGGCATACGGGCTCGTCGCCTACATGTTCGAGGACGCCTGGGTGACCAAGGACGAGCTGTTCGCCGTGGGTGCGGCGTTCACCGTCCTGCTCTTCGCGTTCGCCTACCTCTTCCTCGCGGTCCAGGAGATGTGGCCGGGCTCCTTCATCGGCCACGGCGGCGGCGACAAGCGCGACTTCCTCGAGCTGCTCTACTTCTCGGGCGCCAACCTCACGAGCGTCGGCCTGTCCGACGTCCTGCCGGTGGGCCCGCAGGCGCGGGCTGTCTCGATCATCGAGCAGCTCGGCGGCGTCATGTACGTCGCGATGGTGATCTCGCGCCTCGTCGCGCTCACCGTGATGCGCAACCAGCGCTGACGTTCAGACGCCGCCGGGCCCGTCGAGGTCCTCGATCCGGGCCAGGCTCGGACCACGTGACGACAGGTCGCGCGAGGTCGCCTCGACGCCCTCGAGCACGCGCAGCGCGTTGGTCCAGGTGAGCCGCCCGAGGTCGTCGTCGGACCAGCCGCGGTCGGCGAGCGCCTCGAGCAGCCGCGGGTAGCCGGAGACGTCCTCGAGCCCGGTCGGCAGCTGGCCGACCCCGTCGTAGTCGCCGCCGAGCCCGATGTGCTCGACTCCCGCGACCTCGCGCACGTGCTCGACGTGCGCGACGACGTCGTCGATCGTGGCACGGGGCTGGGGATGGGTCACCTTCCAGCGTGCGATGAACGCGCTGTATGCCGTGTGGTCGGCCCAGTGGACGTGCTCGGCCGCCGCGGCATCCGCCGCCTCGAGGTCCCACTCGCGCACCGCGGGGGAGATGAACTTGGGGACGAAGGTCACCATGCACAGCCCGCCGTTGGTGGCGAGGGTGGCGAGCACGTCGTCGGGGACGTTGCGCGGGTGGTCGCAGACGGCACGGGCCGACGAATGCGAGAACATCACCGGCGCGACGGTGGTGTCGAGGGCGTCGCGCATCGTGTCGGCCGACACGTGGGACAGGTCGACGACCATGCCGATCCGGTTCATCTCGCGCACGACCTCGCGGCCGAAGGGGGAGAGGCCGCCGAGCACCGGCTCGTCCGTGGCCGAGTCGGCCCACGGGACGTTGTCGTTGTGGGTGAGCGTCATGTACCTCACGCCGAGCGCGTGCAGCATCCGCAGGGTCCCGAGCGAGCTGTCGATGCTGTGGCCGCCCTCGGCGCCCATGAGGGAGGCGATGCGACCCGATGCGCGGGCCTCGCTCACGTCGGCCGAGGTGACCGCGAGAGCCAGCTCGCCGGCATACCGGCTCGTGAAGGTCCGGACGAAGTCGACCTGCTCGAGCGTGGCCGTCACGGCGCGCTCGCCGGCCCACTTCGCGTCGACGTAGACCGACCAGAACTGCGCACCCATCCCGCCGCGGCGCATCCGCGGGATGTCGGTGTGGGTCGAGCCGACCTCGCCGCCGATGTCGAGTCGGTCGAGGTCATACGCGACCTGCTCGCGAGCCGCCCACGGGAGGTCGTTGTGACCGTCCCAGACAGGGTGGCTCGCGAGCAGGTCGGTGATGCGCTGGGGCGTCGAAGTCATCGCCCCAACCTAGGGGTCAGCCCCGGTTGGCGCGCTTCGCCAGGCGACGCGCGAACTTCTTGGCCGTGGCGACGCGGGCCCCACCGGCAGCACGGCCGGTCTTGGCGGCGTCGTAGCCGGACCAGTCGTTGCGGGTGCCGATGACGCGGACCGAGACGGTGCCGCCGGCCGTGCCACCCGCGACCGAGACGACGTTGGTCGTGCCGTTGGTCGTGATCCACAGGTTCGGCATCGGGCCCGAGTTCGCGGACACGAGCGAGACGGCGCCGGTGAGGTCGACGTCGTCGCTGCCCGGACCGGTGAGGTCCCAGGTCGCCGCGCCGGAGCCGTTGAGCGTGAGCTGCGTGCTGTAGACGACCTCGGGGCCCATGGCGGAGGTGACGCCGTAGACGACGGCGCCGCCCGCGGTCTCGACGACCTCGTGGCCCTCGATGAAGTAGAGGTCGCCGATGGAGACGACGGCCGGGACGCCGATCGGGGAGATCGCGGCGATGCCGACGCCCTCGCCACCGTCGGCCCAGAGGCCACCGCCGGAGCCCTCACCCGAGTTGCTCGTGGAGAGGTTGGTGGCCTCGACCGCGAAACGGTCGAGGTTGCCCGTGTTGGCGAGGACGCCGGTGTTGTTGACACCGCTGGCGGCCAGGCCGGCGCCGGTGGCCGCGCCACCCGTGTTGGCGGCGGAGAGGCCGTACTTGGTGCCGGCGCCGGTGCCACCGGCGAAGCCGTTGTTGTTCTGGCCGAAGAAGTAGGCCGCCGCACCCGTGCCGGTGTTCTTGACGGTCAGGGTGATGGCCGAGCCGTTGCTCACGAGCGTCGTGCCCGCGGCGCCGGCGCCGTTGGCGCGGCCGGCGAGGATGGCCTGGCCGGCGGCAGCGGAGGCGCTGGACGCCGTGGCGACGGTGCCGACGGTCGCGGCGGTGGCGGCAGCGCCGACGGCGCCGACCCGGATCGCGGAACGACGGTCGAGGGCGGAGTTTGCCTTCTTGGACATGGTGGGGGCCCCTTGGTGGAGAGAAGTGAAGGTGACAGGAGTCGGGGCGAGTATCCACGCTCTGACCTGCGGTGCATAGGGTTTTGTGGAAATTTGCCGAGAGGTCGTGGCGGCCGAGCGCGGCCGCCTGCGTGGCAGGTCGATGCTGGTGGCCGTGGCGGCGTCGGGGAGCGCCACCCGGCGCAACTAGAGTGGGTGCATGCCAGCACCGGAGACGACCTCACGTTCGGTGGCCGTCGTGACGCTGGGGTGCACGCGCAACGACGTCGACTCCGAGGAGCTCGCCGGCCGGCTCGCCGCCGGTGGCTGGACGCTCGTCGACGACGCCGCCGAGGCCGACGTCGCGGTCGTCAACACCTGTGGCTTCGTCGAGCAGGCCAAGAAGGACTCCATCGACAGCCTGCTCGAGGCGTCGTCGCTCAAGGAGCACGGGCGCACCCAGAAGGTCGTCGCCGTCGGCTGTCTCGCGGAGCGCTACGGCCAGACCCTCGCCGACGAGCTGCCCGAGGCCGACGCCGTGCTCGGCTTCGACACCTACGCCGACATGTCGACGCACCTCCGCACGATCCTCGACGGCGGCACCGTCGCGAGCCACGTGCCGAGCGACCGTCGCAAGCTCCTGCCCCTCTCACCCGCGACCCGCCAGGACGCCTCCGCGGACGTGGCGCTCCCCGGTCACTCCGCGCCGCGCGCCCGGCTCGACAGCGGCCCCTGGGCGCCGCTCAAGATCGCCTCGGGATGCGACCGCCGGTGCGCCTTCTGTGCCATCCCGATGTTCCGCGGCTCGTTCGTGTCCCGCCGCCCCACCGACGTCCTCGACGAGGCGCGCTGGCTGGCCGGGCAGGGTGTGCGCGAGCTCTTCCTCGTGAGCGAGAACTCCACCTCCTACGGCAAGGACCTCGGCGACCTCGCCCTCATGGACGCCCTGCTGCCCGAGCTCGCCGGCATCGACGGCATCGAGCGGGTCCGCGTGTCCTACCTCCAGCCGGCCGAGGTGCGCCCCGGGCTGCTCGATGCGATGGTCGCCGTGCCCGAGGTCATGCCGTGGTTCGACCTGTCCTTCCAGCACGCCTCGGCGCCGCTGCTGCGCCGGATGCGCCGGTTCGGCGGCACCGAGAGCTTCCTCGGCCTCATCGACGACGTCCGTCGGCGATCGCCGCTCGCGGGCATCCGCAGCAACGTCATCGTCGGCTTCCCCGGTGAGACCGAGGCGGAGGTCGACGAGCTGGCCGAGTTCCTCACCGCTGCGCGGCTCGACGTCGTCGGGGTGTTCGGCTACTCCGACGAGGACGGCACCGAGGGCGAGCTCCTGCCCGACAAGGTCGCACCGGAGGCCATCGCCGAGCGCGTCGCCCGGATCACCGACCTCGTCGAGGAGCTCACGGCCCAGCGTGCCGAGGACCGCATCGGCGAGACGGTGCGCGTCCTCGTGGAGGAGGTCGACGCCGTCGACGGGCCCGACGGCCACGTCGTCGGACGGGCCGAGCACCAGGGGCCCGACGTCGACGGCACGACCCGCGTCCACGGCGTCACCGCACGGGTGGGGGAGACCGTCCTCGCCACAGTCGTGGGGACCGAGGGCATCGACCTCGTCGCGGAACCGACATGAGCGAGCGGCCCTCGCCGGTCGCGCGCATGGCGCCCAGTGCCTGGAACATCGCCAACGGCCTGACCATCCTGCGCCTGCTGCTGGTGCCGGTCTTCGGGTGGCTGCTGCTCTGGGGTGACGGGCAGGACGCCGCCACCCGGTGGTGGGCCTTCGCCGTCTTCGCCGTCGCCATGGTCACCGACCGGATCGACGGCGACATCGCCCGCAGCCGGGGCCTCATCACCGACTTCGGCAAGGTCGCCGACCCCATCGCCGACAAGGCGCTCGTGACGATGGCGCTCGTCGGCCTGTCGATGATCGGCGAGATCCCGTGGTGGATCACCGTCGTCATCATCGTGCGCGAGTGGGGCATCACCGCGATGCGTTTCTGGGTGATCCGGCACGGCGTCATGGCGGCCGGGCGTGGCGGCAAGGTCAAGACCCTGCTGCAGGCCCTGGCCCTCGGCTTCTTCGTCATCCCGCGCTTCTCGCTCCCGCTCAGCGGCGCCCTCGACGCCGTGGCATGGTTCACCCTCGTCGCCGCCCTCGTCGTCACCGTCGTCACCGGTGTCGACTACGCCGTCGACGCCTTCCGGCTCCGGCGGACGAGCCCACGCGCGCTCGCCAAGAAGGCAGCGCGAGCCGCCGCGCGCGACGACTCCCTCGACCCGTGAGCCCCACCGAGTCCCTCGTCGCCACGCTCGTCGAGCGAGGGCTCACCGTGGCCACGGCCGAGTCGCTCACCGGCGGGCTCGTCTGTGCGGCCCTCACCTCGGTCGCGGGCTCGTCGCGGACCGTGCGGGGAGGCGTCGTGTCCTATGCCACCGACCTCAAGGCCGACCTGCTCGGCGTGGACCCGGACCGCCTGCACGAGGTCGGCCCGGTCGACGCGCGGGTGGCCGAGGAGATGGCCCTCGGGGCGGCGCGACTCCTCGGGGCCGACGTCGGTCTCGCGACGACCGGTGTGGCCGGTCCCGGACCTGCCGACGGTATGCCGGCCGGCACCGTCTTCGTCGCGGCCGCCGGTCCGTGGCCGGGCGGCGTCCGGAGCCGGAGGCTGGCACTGTCGGGGGACCGGGCCGAGGTGAGGCAGGCGAGCGTCGACGCCGTCCTCGACCTGCTCGACGAGCTGCTGCGCGGGTGAGCCCGGGTGTGGGAATAGCCCGGCTCGGGGAAGTCTTCGACGGAAGGACACCCTCCCGATGTAGCGTGGAGGCAGACGACCACCGGTCACGACGAAGGGAGGCCCGATCATGATCCTGCTGCGACACGAGCTCGGTGAAGCACTGCGCGAGCGGCGACAGCTCCAGGGCCGCACCCTGCGCGACGTGGCCGCGACGGCCTCGGTGTCGCTGGGCTACCTCAGCGAGGTCGAGCGCGGCGTTAAGGAGGCCTCGTCCGAGCTGCTCTCGGCGATCTGCCTCGCGCTCGACGTGCCGCTCTCCGTCGTGCTCGACGACGTGAGCCGCCGGGCCGCCCACATGGAGTCGCTCAGCGCCCCCGTCTCCCTGCCGGTGGCCGGACGCTCCGAGGACGTCTCCGCCTCCGCTGCCTGACCCGTCGCGTGGTGCCCGCCGAGTACGTCGAGGGCCGCGCCGCACCCTGGTCGGTTCCCGTCGTCCTGCACGACCCCGACCCGCAGTGGCCAGCGCTCTTCGAAGCCGACGCCGCCGGGATCCGGGCCGTGCTCGGTGACGTGGCGCTCGCGGTCGACCACGTCGGCTCCACCTCGGTGCCGGGGCTGCCGGCCAAGCCCGTCATCGACATCCTGCTGCAGGTGCGCGACCCCGCGGACGAGGACGCCTACGTCCCGGGTCTGGCCGGGCTCGGCTACTGGCTGCAGATCCGCGAGCCCGACTGGCTCGAGCACCGCGTGCTCTACCAGCGGGTGGAGCGTGGCAGTGCGCACGACGTCAACGTGCACGTGCTCGCGCCCGACACCGGCCGCGAGGAGGTCGGGCGGCTGCTCGGCCTGCGAGACTGGCTGCGCTCGCACGCCGACGACCGCGAGCTGTACGCAGCCGAGAAGAGACGGCTCGCGGCGCGGCGGTGGCGCCACGTCCAGGACTACGCGGACGCCAAGTCCGGCGTCATCGAGGAGATCCTCGCTCGGGTGGCTTGGGGCAAGGGATAGCGGCTTGAGTGCCGGTGGGGCGTGACCGGCGCAGAGCGTGGTGACCGGCGCAGGCCGGGGTGACCGGTGCGGTGCGTGGTGACCGGCGCAGGGCGTGGTGACCGGCGCACCGATGGGAGGGCCGTGCGTCACCCTCCGCGCCAGTGGCGTGCGATGGACCCCGGGTCTCGCTCAGGCGCGCCGGTAGGGCGTCGCACGGCCGCCGGTGGAACCGAGCGGACGCTGACGACGTCCGTCGTCGGTGGGCGCGAGGCCGCCCTGGCACGTGGGGCAGTAGAACATCGTCCGCTCACGGCCGGGCGGCCCGATCATCGACACCCGGATGGTGTCGCCGCACCGGCGGCAGGGACGACCCGAGCGGGCATGGACGTAGTTCTCCTCGCCCTTGCGCCGCACGCCGGTGCTGGACTGGATGGCGTGGTGCCGCGCGAGGTCCAGCAGCCGGGAGACCCTCGCGAGGAGTGGGTCGACGCGTTCGCGCCCGAGCTCGGCTGCGGCCGTCCACGGCCCGATGCGCTCGAGGAAGAGCGACTCCGAGGCCCAGAGCGTGCCGACCCCGGCGAGCACCCGCTGGTCGAGCAGGGCGGCGCTGACCTCCGTGCCCGAGGCCAAGAGCCGGGTCGCGGCCTCCTCGGGATCCCAGTCGGGCCCCAGGACGTCGGGGCCGAGGTGCCCCACGACCCGGTCCTCGTGCTGGGTGGGGAGCACCTCGAGCAGCCCGAGACGCAGCCCGAGGGCCGACCACGTGTCGGTCCCGACGGCGACGCGCAGGTCGGCCCGGCGCAGCCAGCGGGGTGTGTCGTCGGGACGCTCCACGCGCCACTGGCCCTCCATCTTGAGGTGCGAGTGGATCGTCACGCCCGAGTCGACGCGGTGCAGGAGGTGCTTGCCCCGGCTGACGACCTCGATCGTGCTGCTGCCGCGGAGGTCGAGGGTGGCGATCTCGGGGAAGCGGAAGTCGCTCAGCGTGATGACCTCACCGGCGAGGGCGCGGTGGAGGCGGTCGGCCGAGCGCCAGACGGTGTCGCCCTCAGGCACGGCGGGTCACCGCCGCAGCCGCAGGCCGCGTGGCGTCGCGTGGAAGCCGGCCTGGGCGAGGGCGTCGACAAGCGGGTGGCCCGAGCCGAGCAGGGCACCACCGTCAGCCTTCTCGACGGTGAGCCGGCCGAGGGCACCCTCGCGCACGGCGAGAGCAAGGGCATCCGCCGAGGCCTGCAGGCTTGCCGGGTCGTCGGTCCACGACAGCAGCGTCTTGCCGCCGCGCTCGACGTAGAGGACGAGGTCACCGTCGACGAGGACGACGAGGGCACCCGCCTTGCGTCCCGGCTGGTGACCCTTGCGGCCCGTGGACTCGCCCTCGTCGGCGGACGGGCTCACCGGCCGGTCCGGCCACGGCAGGGCGGCGCCGTAGGCGTTGGCCGGGTCCGTGGCCGCGAGGACCAGCGCGTGCTGGGCGCTCGCGTCGGGCGTCGAGCCCAGCACGCGTGCCCCGGCCCGGAGCCGGTCGATCGCGCCGGTGGTCGCGAACTGGGCGGCACCGAGCGACTCGACGAAGTAGCCGCGTCTCACCCGCCCCGACTCCTCGGCCGCGGCGAGCACGCGGTAGACGGCTGCGAAGCTGCCGGGGACGTCCTCGGCGACGACGCTGCCCCGAGTGAGGACGCCGTAGCGGTCCTGGAGGATCTCTGCGGTCGCCAGGGTGCGCACGGTCGTGTCGGACTCGACCTCGGGCAGCAGCGCCCACCGACCCGCCGCGGCCCCGGGCGCGGACCGCGCCACCGGGACGGGGCGTGAGCCGCGACGGCCGCCGAGGGTGCCGAGCGAGCCGGCGCGACCGGCATACCTCGTCGACCGTGGGCCGGAGGTGGCGCGCTTGTGCGCGGTGCGGCCGCCCGCGAGCAGGGCCCGCACGGGAGCGAAGGTGTCGCCGGAGACGTGACCGGACCAGACGAGGGCCCAGAGGTCGTCGAGGACCTCGGTGTCGGAACCCTCGACCGCGTCGGCGAGCCCGCGGAAGAAGTAGGCGCCGCCGCGAGCGAGCACGTCGAGGATCGACTGGGCGCGGTCGCCGAGCTCGGTGTCGTCGGGGGCGCTCATCGTGAGGTGGGCGGTGTCGGCGAGGTGCAGTGAGACCCAGCCGTCGTCTCCGGGCAGCGATCCGTGCCCGCGCCACACGACCTCGCCGACGCTCATGAGCTCGTCGAGCATCGCCGGGGAGTAGCCGGCCACGCGGGCGGTCAGGACGAGCGTCTCGAGGGCGCTGGCGGGCAGCACGGCGCCGGCCAGCTGCTCGACCGCGCGGATGAGCCCCTCGCGTCCGCGCAGGCCACCACCGACGGACTGCCACTGCGGCAGGAAGCGCGCGAGCTCGACGGCGGCCACCGGCTCGACCTCGGCGCGCAGGGCGGCCAGCGAGCGGCGCCGCAGGGTGCGCAGCACCTCGGCGTCGCAGTAGTCGAGGCCGTGCACGCCGCCGCCGCTCTCGGTGGGCAGCAGCTCGCCCTCGACGACGCGGCCGGACGAGACGAGACGGCGCAGGGCGTCGAGCGCCACGGCCGGTCCGACGCCCCACCACTGGGCGACGGCCGACACCGGGAAGGGTGCGTGCGTGCGGGCGTAGCGGGCGACGAGGTCGCCCAGCGGGTCCGGCACGGGGTCGAGGAAGGTCTGAGGCACCCCGACCGGCAGCGAGGCACCCAGGGCGTCGCGCAGCCGGGAGGCGTCCTCGATGGCGGCCCACCGCTCCTCACCGGCGATCCGCACCCGGATCACGCGTCGCGCGCCCTCGAGGTCGACGAGCCACGTGCCGATGTCGCGCACGCCGGCGCCCTCGCGGGTGCGTCGCTCGATCTCGGGGAGCGACAGCGGCCCGAGGGTGCGGAGCAGGTCGGCGACGTCCTCACCGTCACGGCAGCGCCGCTCCTCGGCGAGCCGCTGGAGCTCGGACTCGGTGCGGGCCACGGCCTCGGGGTCGAGGAGGTCGCGCAGCGACAGGCCCTCGCCCCGGCCGAGGAGCTCGGCGAGGAGGGTCGGGTCGAGCGAGAGGGCGGCGGCGCGCTTCTCGGCGAGCGGGGAGTCGCCCTCGTAGAGGAACTGGGCGACGTATCCGAACATCAGCGACCTGGCGAAGGGCGAGGGCTGCGCCGACTCGACGTCGACGAGCGTGACCTCGCGCGAGGCGATCGACGACATCAGGGCTGTGAGCCCGGGGACGTCGAAGACGTCCTGCACGCACTCGCGGACGGTCTCGAGGACGATCGGGAACGAGGCGTACTGGCTCGCCACCTGGAGCAGCTGCGCCGCCCGCTGACGCTGCTGCCAGAGGGGCTGGCGCCGGTCGGGACGGCGGCGGGGGAGCAGCAGGGCGCGTGAGGCGCACTCGCGGAAACGTGCGGCGAAGAGGGCGGACCCGCCGATCTCGCCGGTGACGAGGTCGTGGACGTCGTCGGGCTCGAGGCGCACGAGGTCGAGCAGCTCGGCGGCGGCGCCGCGACCGCTCGACCCCTCACCGTCGAGCTCGAGGTCGGGCAGGCGGAAGACGATGCCGTCGTCGCCGTGCATGGCCTGGACGTCGACGCCGAAGCGCTCGCGCATCCGTGCGGACACGCAGAGCGCCCACGGGGCGTGCACCTGTCCGCCGAACGGGCTGTGGACGGCGACCCGCCAGTCGCCGATCTCGTCGCGGAAGCGCTCGACGACGATGGTGCGGTCGTCGGGCACGTGTCCGGTCGCGGCGCGCTGCTCCTCGAGGTAGGCGACGAGGTTGTCGGTGGCCCACTCGTCGAGCCCGGCCTCGGAGACGCGGGCGCGCGCCTGCGCGGGGGTCGATGCGGCGACCTCGCGGACGAAGGCGCCGACGGCCTTGCCGAGCTCGGCCGGCCGGCCGAGCTGGTCGCCCTTCCAGAACGGGAGCTTGCCGGGCTGGCCCGGCGCCGGGGTCACGAGGACGCGGTCGTGGGTGATGTCCTCGATCCGCCAGGTCGAGGTTCCGAGGGTGAAGACGTCGCCCACCCGCGACTCGTAGACCATCTCCTCGTCGAGCTCACCGACCCGGCGACCGGTGCCCTCACCGGTGGCGAGGAAGACGGCATACAGGCCTCGGTCCGGGATGGTGCCACCGGAGGTGACCGCGAGCCGTTGGGCGCCGGGACGCCCCGACAGCACGCCGGTGACGCGGTCCCAGACGATGCGCGGGCGCAGCTCGGCGAACTCGTCGCTGGGGTAGCGGCCGGACAGCATGTCGAGGACCGACTCGAGGATCGACCGGGGGAGCGAGGCGAACGGCGCCGCCCGGCGCACGACCTGCTCGAGCTCGTCGACGGTCCAGTCGTCGAGGGCCGTCATGGCGACGACCTGCTGGGCGAGGACGTCGACCGGGTTGGCGGGCACGTGCAGCGACTCGATCGCACCCGCGCGCATGCGCTCGACGACGACCGCGGTCTGGACGAGGTCGCCGCGGAACTTCGGGAAGAGCACGCCACGCGAGACGGCCCCCACCTGGTGACCGGCACGCCCGACGCGCTGGAGCCCGCTCGCGACCGACGGCGGCGACTCGACCTGCACGACGAGGTCGACCGCGCCCATGTCGATGCCGAGCTCGAGGCTCGAGGTCGCGACCACCGCCGGGAGCCGCCCGGCCTTGAGGTCCTCCTCGATGACCTGGCGGTGCTCCTTGCTCACCGAGCCGTGGTGCGCCCGCGCCAGCACCGGTGGCGCACCGGAGGACGTGCCCGCCTGCGCCATCATCTGGGCGGGCGTCCGGACCGAGCCGGTATGCCGGGCGCCCCCGTCCGCGAGCGGCACACCGCCGTCGCCGGTCTCGGCCCGGGCTGCCTCGGCCGCCGCCGTGAGGCGCTCGTCCCAGATCTCGTTGAGCCGCGAGGTGAGCCGCTCGGCGAGGCGGCGGGAGTTGGCGAAGACCAGTGTGGACCGGTGCGAGGCGACGAGGTCGACGATGCGCTCCTCGACGTGCGGCCAGATCGACGCGCGGCGCTCGGACCCCGAGGCGGGGCCACTGAGGTCGTCCTCGACGACCTCACCGAGCGACGACATGTCGGCGATGGGGACGACGACGTCGAGGTCCCACTCTTTGGTCGAGGGCGGTCGCACGACGTCGACGGGCCGGCCACCGGCGAGGTAGCGGGCCACCTCGTCGACCGGCTCGACCGTGGCCGACAGCCCGATGCGCTGGGCCGGGGTGTCGAGGAGCGCGTCGAGGCGCTCGAGCGACAGGGCCAGGTGCGCGCCGCGCTTGGTGCCGGCGACGGCGTGCACCTCGTCGAGGATCACGGTCTCGACGCCACGCAGTGCCTCGCGCGCCTGGGAGGTGAGGATGAGGAAGAGCGACTCAGGAGTCGTGATGAGGATGTCGCTCGGGGTCCGCGCGAACGCCCGGCGCTCGTTGGCGGGCGTGTCACCGCTGCGGACCGACACCGTGATGTCGGGCTGGGCCTGCCCGAGCCGGGTGGCGGCGTGGCCGATGCCGACGAGGGGGCTGCGCAGGTTGCGCTCGACGTCGACGGCGAGCGCCTTCATCGGCGAGACGTAGAGGACCCGGCAGCGCTTGAGCCGCTCCTCGGGCACCGGCTCGGTGCCGAGCCGGTCGAGCGCCCAGAGGAAGGCCGACAGCGTCTTGCCCGAGCCGGTCGGGGCGACGACGAGTGCGTGGTGGCCCGAGCTGATGGCCTCCCAGGCGCCCGCCTGTGCCGCCGTGGGCGCGCTGAAGGAGTCCCGGAACCACGTGGCCGTGGCCGGGGAGAACCGCTCGAGGACGTCAGTGGTCATGGCAGGACCAGCCTGTCACTCGGGTCTGACACCGGTCCGGTCTCGGTCCATCTCGCGCCACTCCGGTCTCAGCCCCGGGACGACCGTCGAGACGAGGTATGCCGTGCCCGCCACTCCCAGCGCCGGCGCGGCTCCCAGCGCGGTCACCGCGAGACCACCCACCACGCCGCCGACGGGCAGCCCGGCCCAGGCGAGGGCGTCGGCGAGCGAGCCGACACGTCCGACGAGGTGGCGCGGGACCCGCTCGAAGAAGAGCGCGTTGATCGTCGGGTTGATGAAGCCGGCGCCCAGCCCGGCGCCGACGTTCGCGGTCAGGATGACCCAGAGCGGCGCGCCGACCGCCAGCGCGAGGTAGCGGGGCGCCCCGGCGAGCGTGAAGCCGGCGAGGAACGCCGTGCGCCGGCTGAACCGGCCCGCCATCGACGTGGCGACGACGCTCGACGCGACGGCCGCCCCGCCGTAGAGGACGCCGACGAGGCCGACGAGCCCGGCGTCGTAGCCGTTGTCGAAGGCCCACTTGGGCAGCATGACGCCGATGTAGGCGGCCTCGAGCAGGTTGGTCACGGCGATCATCGCCAGGATGCTTCGCAGCAACCGGTCGCCTCGCAGGTAGTCCACGCCTGCCCTCAGCTGCCCGAGGTAGGAGCCCGGGTCGTCGGGGTGGGTGGACCTGAGGTGGGGGACCACCGCTGCCACGACGATGGCGCTGAGGAAGGACGCGGCTGCCGTCACGGTCACCGTCTGGGCGGCGCCGAAGGCGGAGACGAGCAGACCGCCCACGCCGGCGCCGACGAGCCCGCTCGCACGGTCGATCGTGCTGTCGATGCCGGTGATCCGCTCGACGGGCATGCCGACGGTCTCGGCCACCCCGGGGATCATCGCGTTGCGGGCGCCGTCACCGGGGCCGCGCACCGCACCCGCGAGGGCCACGAGGGCCAGCAGCAGCGGGAGGCGGTCGGGGAGCGAGAGCTGCCCCGCGGCATACAGGATCGGGATGAGCACGAGGAACGCGCCGCTGAACAGGTCGCCGACGACGCTGATCCGGCGGGGACCGTAGCGGTCGACGAGGGGTCCGCCGAGCGCCTTGGAGGCGACGTACGGCGTCATCTCGGCGGTGAGCACGAGACCGGCGAAGGCGGCGGACCGCGTCTCGCTATAGACGAGCCAGGGCAGCGCGATGGTCGCGACGCGGGTGCCCGCGATCGACACGCCCGACGCGAAGAGCATGCCGTGGAGACTGCGCCGCGAGGGGCGCGCGGAAGCGCTCACTCCGTGGGCATCCCGGGGGCGAGGAAGACCTCGAGGTTGACGGACACCGGGCGGGCGTCCCCGGGCGCGTCGGTCGTGCCCTGGTGGGGGCGGTAGCCGCGGATGAGCGTGGTGAGCTCGGAGATGAGGGAGGCCGCCTCGTCGGGGGTGAGCCGCAGGGTGAAGTTGCTGAAGGTCCCGGCGTCCTCCCACTCGCTGGGCAGCGTCGCGATCTCGGCGATCGCCCGCTGGGCGTTGTCGGCGTAGCCCGCGGCGACGGCCGACAGGTAGGCCGCGGAGGTCTCGGTGTCGGCGTCGTGGGTGTCGAAGTAGGTGCGCGCGTGCGCCGCCCTCCACCACCGGTCGCGGGCGTTGCCCATCTCGGTGGCCTCGACGACGAACCCGGCCTCGGCCAGCTGGCGCACGTGGTAGCTCGTGGCCCCGGTGTTGACCCCGAGGTGCTCCGCGAGACGCGACGCGGTGGCCGGTCCGTGGAGGCGCAGGGCGCTGAGGATCCGGGGTCGCAGGGGGTGGGTCAGTGCCTTGAGGGTCGTCGCGTCGAGGACGAGATCCCGTCTCGGGTCCGGCTCCAGTGCACGCGACATGTCGATGACCTTACAAAGGATGTTCTGGAAACGCAGTATAGAGCCGGACACGCTCCGGCAGGAGGGCTCGAACGGGGGGTGTGACACACTCGCCGCCATGCGGATCAGCCACTTCTGGACGCTGATGAACGACGAGTTCGGCGAGTCCTACGCACCCACCCTGGCGCGTGACCACGTCCTCGGAGTCCTCGGCGGACGCAGCGTCGCCCAGGCGCTCGAGGACGGCATGCACCCGCGCCTCGTCTGGCTCGCGCTGTGCGACGACATGGACGTCCCGCAGGAGCGCCGGCTCGGCCGGGACGACCCCGCTCGGCGCGGCTGACCCGTGACCCTCCTCGACCGGCGGCTCGTGCTCGCGCCCATGGCCGGGGGGCCGAGCACGGTCGAGCTCGCCGCCGCCGTCACCGCTGCCGGGGGCTTCGGCTTCCTCGCCGGCGCCTACCTCGCGCCCGACCGGCTCCGCGACGACATCGTCCTGCTGCGCTCGGCGGTCGGGGGAGCACCGTTCGGCGTCAACCTCTTCGCCCCCTCGCCCTACGAGCCGGGCAGCGCCTCGCGCGTCCTCGAGTACGCCGCCCGCCTCCAGCCCCTCGCCGACAAGGCCGGCGTCTCCCTCGGTGAGGCGATCCACGACGACGACTCGTTCGACGCCAAGATCGAGGTGGTGCTCGCCGAGCGACCGGCCGTCGTGTCCTTCGCCTTCGCGTGGCCGCCCGCCGACGTCGTCGACCGGCTCCGTGCCGCGGGCATCGAGGTCTGGGTGACGCTCAACGACGCGGGCGAGACCGCGTGGGCCGACGAGCTCGGCGTCGACGCCGTGGTGGCGCAGGGGTGGGAGGCCGGCGGGCACCGCGGCGGACCGGTCGACACCGGGCACCCCCAGACGCCGACCCGCGCGCTCCTGCAGGGGATCCGGCGGCTCACCTCGCTGCCGGTCATCGCCGCCGGCGGTGTGGGCGACGGCGCGCACGTCGCCGCGCTGCTCGAGGCCGGGGCCCACGCGGTCGCCTGCGGCACCGCGTTCCTCCGGGCGGACGAGGCCGGCACCGCGGAGGTGCACCGGCACGAGCTCACCCACCGCACCGAGACCATCGTGACGCGAGCCTTCACCGGCCGCAGCGCCCGCGCGCTCGTGACGTCGTGGACCGAGGTGTTCGGCGAGGTCGCCCCCGCGGCGTACCCCCAGGTGCACCACCTCACGGCGCCGCTGCGGCGTCACGGCAGGGCGACCGGCCAGCCGGACCTCGTGCACCTCTGGGCCGGCACCGGCCACCGCAGCGCCCGCTCGGCGCCTGCCTCCGAGATCGTCACCGACCTGCTGTCGCGCACCTGAGCCCAGGCCTCCGCCTCGGCGGAGCGGGCGCCGAGCGCGCGCGCCCAGCGCGTGCCGAGGGTGCCCCGAGGGTCTCAGGCCTCGGCGGTGCCCTGGTGGAACAGCTGCTGCCAGTGGCCCTTGTCCCGCACCCACAGCGAGGACCGCAGGGTCGAGCCCGTGTCGGTCACCGAGCGCCAGGTGAGGAGCAGCGCGTCCTGGGCGGCCGGCACACACGCGATGACGTCGAGCGTGACCTCCTCGGGGAGCGGGCCGATCTCGTCGAGGATCTCCTCGCGCGACCACAGCCGGCCGGACCGGCCGACCTCGGACCACTGCGGGTGGAGCAGGGCCGCGACGGCGGCCGGGTCGCTGCGCACCTCGTCGGTGAGCAGCGAGCGCTCGAGGGCGATGACCGTCTCGGCGTCCGAGGCGGGGGAGTCCTCGGCGAGCTCCGAGAACAGGTCGGGCTCGGGCGCCGCCGGAGCGTTCGTCGCCGGGGCGGGCAGGTCGGGGGTCGCGGTGCCGCGGCCCTCCCACCCGGGACCGGGGTCCGGTGCACCGCCCTTCTGGTATGCCGTGGCCGCGCCGTTCGCGAGCCGGTCCGCCTCCTCGTTGAGCGCGTGCCCGGAGTGCCCCTTGACCCACTCGAAGCGCACGCGGCGCCCGGTCATCGCGGTGTCGAGCGCCTTCATGATCTCGACGTTGAGGACCGGCTTGCCGTCGCCCTTCTTCCACCCCTTGCGCTTCCAGCCGGGCATCCACTGGGTCACGGAGTTGATGACGTACTTGCTGTCGCAGTAGACGACGAGGTCGTCGTCGGTGCCCGCCGTCTGCTGGAGCAGGTCGAGGACCGCCGTGAGCTCGCCCTGGTTGTTGGTGCCGTGGGGCCAGCCCCCGGCCGCCCAGTGATCGGCGTCGACGTACCAGGCCCACCCCGCGGGTCCGGGGTTGCCGAGGGCCGAGCCGTCCGCTGCCGCAATGATCGTCACGGCGCAGGAGTCTGCCAGTTGCCTAGGGTGGCTCCGTGGACCAGCCGGACGACGACCTTCGCGCCCAGCGCTTCGCCGACCTCGAACCCCTTGTGGCGTACCGGTTGTGGGCGCTGCGCTCGCGGGTGTTCGTCCTCGAGCAGGAGGCGGTCTACCTCGACCTCGACGGTCGAGACACCGAGCCGGGGACGTGGCACCTGTGGTGCGCCGACGACGCCGGTGCTCCGGTCGCGACGCTGCGCGTGCTCGACGACGTGGCCGTGTGGCGCGTGGGCCGGGTCGCCACCGACGCCGCCCACCGGGGCCGTGGGCTCGCCGGTCGCCTCATGCGTGGCGTGCTGGAGCGGTGGGGCAGCGAGCCGGTCGTCCTCGACGCGCAGGTGTACCTGCGGGACTGGTATGCCGGGTTCGGCTTCGTCGAGTCCGGTCCGGTCTTCGAGGACGAGGACGGCATCCCGCACGTCCCGATGCGGCGTGAGGGCACGACCGGCTGAGCTGTCGGAACGAGGCTCGGCGTGTCGCTGCCGTGGTGCCGACGTCGAACACGTGTTCGTCTACTGTTGTCCACAGGTCGCCGGACCCGCAGCACCTGTCCACAGCCTCCACGGCAGCTGCAGACGGCTGTCGGTGCGACGACCTAGCGTCTGACCCGAGATCGCGACGAGACCGACCGCGGACACGGGTCGCCGGCGGGCGCGCACATCGAACGACACAGGAAGAGCAGGTGCGACATGGCTGCAGCAGCCGTCACCAACGACCGCGCGAAGTCCCTCGGGCTGGTCCTCGGGCAGATCGAGAAGCAGCACGGCAAGGGCGCGGTCATGCGTCTGGGCGACGACGTGCGTCCGCCCATCGAGGTCATCCCGACGGGGTCGATCGCCCTCGACGTCGCGCTCGGCATCGGCGGCCTGCCCCGCGGCCGTGTCGTCGAGATCTACGGCCCCGAGAGCTCGGGCAAGACGACCGTCGCCCTGCACGCGGTGGCCAGCGCCCAGCGCGCCGGCGGCATCGCGGCCTTCATCGACGCGGAGCACGCCCTCGACCCGGAGTACGCCGCGAAGCTCGGCGTCGACACCGACAACCTCCTCGTCTCCCAGCCCGACACGGGTGAGCAGGCGCTCGAGATCGCCGACATGCTCATCCGCTCCGGCGCCCTCGACATCATCGTCATCGACTCCGTCGCCGCCCTCGTGCCGCGCGCCGAGATCGAGGGCGAGATGGGCGACAGCCACGTCGGTCTCCAGGCCCGTCTCATGAGCCAGGCCCTGCGCAAGATCACCGGTGCCCTCAACAACACCGGCACCACGGCGATCTTCATCAACCAGCTCCGCGAGAAGATCGGCGTGATGTTCGGCTCGCCCGAGACCACGACCGGTGGCAAGGCGCTCAAGTTCTACGCGTCGGTCCGTCTCGACGTGCGCCGCATCGAGACGCTCAAGGACGGCACCGACCCGGTCGGCAACCGCACCCGCGTCAAGGTCGTCAAGAACAAGGTCTCTCCGCCGTTCAAGCAGGCCGAGTTCGACATCCTCTACGGGCAGGGCATCTCCCGCGAGGGCGGCCTCATCGACATGGGTGTCGACCAGGGCTTCGTCCGCAAGGCGGGTGCCTGGTACACCTACGACGGCGACCAGCTCGGGCAGGGCAAGGAGAACGCCCGCAACTTCCTCAAGGACAACCCGGACCTCTCCGACGAGCTCGAGAAGCGGATCAAGGAGAAGCTCGGCATCGGGCCGCAGGTCGACAAGCCGCTCGAGGTCGTGCCCGAGGTCCCGGTCGACTTCTGAGCAGGCGGCGACCTCCATGCCGTTTGCCGACTCGGACGCACCTCCACCCTCGTGGGTGGAGGTGCGTCCTCCGTCCAGCCCACCGCCCAGCCCAGGGTCCAGCCCGCCACCGCCCGACGCTGCGGTCGAGGGCGTCGAGCCCGACGCCCACGACGTCGCGCGCCAGATCGTCCTGCGCCAGCTGACCAACGCCCCCAAGTCGCGGGCGCAGCTCGAGCAGGCGCTCGCCCGCAAGGGGTACGACCCCGATGTCGCCGCCACCGTCCTCGACCGGATGGAGGAGGTCGGCCTCGTCGACGACGAGGCCTATGCCGGGATGCTCGTCCGGTCGCAGCAGGCCGGCCGCGGGCTCGCCCGGCGCGCCCTGGCCCAGACGCTGCGCCAGAAGGGCGTGAGCGACGAGGTCGCCGAGTCCGTCCTCGACGAGGTCGACCCGGCCGACGAGGAGGAGCGGGCCCGTGAGCTCGTCGCCAAGCGGATGCGCCGGCTCCACGGACTCGACGCCACGGTCCAGACCCGCCGGCTCGCGGGCTTGCTGGCGCGCAAGGGCTACCCGTCCGAGGTGTCGATGCGGCTCATCCGCGAGGCGATCGCCGAGGCCGACGAGCACCGCCGCGACTGACCTCGCCGTGCCGGCCGATGGCACCGTGCCGACGGTGCGGTGCCGCCCACGGCGACGCTGAGGTTCCGGGCCGGCCAGGACATGACGAAGGGCGAGGACCACGTGGTCCTCGCCCTTCGGGTGTCGTGCGGGGGTCAGGCGACGGCCGGGACCTGGGCGATCGCGGAGATGTCGAACTCGAGCTTGACCTTCTCGCTCACGAGGACGCCACCGGTCTCGAGGGCGGCGTTGAAGCTGAGGCCCCAGTCGCCGCGGTCGATCGTCGTCGCACCCTCGAAGCCGATGCGGGTGTTGCCGTAGGGGTCCTTGGCCGAGCCGGTCTCCTCGAAGTCGATGGTGACGGGCTTGGTGACACCGTTGATGGTGAGGTCGCCCGTGATGGCCCAGTCGGCCCCCTGACGCGCGACGGAGGTCGACGTGAAGGTGATCGTCGGGTGGTTCTCGATGTCGAAGAAGTCGGGGGTCTTGAGGTGACCGTCGCGCTGCTCGTTGCCGGTGGTGACCGAGGCGGCCGTGATCGTGACGTCGACCTTGGAGGCGGCCGGGTTCGCGGTGTCGACGTGGGCGGTGCCCTCGAACTCCTCGAAGCTGCCGCGGACCTTGGTGACCATCGCGTGGCGGGCCGAGAAGCCGAGACGCGAGTGGCTCGGGTCGAGGACGTAGTCGCCGGTGATGTCGGAGACGAAGCTGCTGGCCGGCTCGGTGGCGACGGGGGCCGCCTGGGCGGCGGGGGCGGAGGTCTTGGCGGAGCGGTTGAACAGGCCCATGAGGAGTTCCTTCGTGTGGAGTAGTTGTACCTTCAACAAACAGTCTGCCCGACATTGGTTGTCTTGTCAAGTATTGACCGCTCCCCGCGCGACGGGGCACCGGGTCTGCCCATGCGGGCCATCACGCTGGGAGCCTCCGTCATCCCGGAGCACCACTGCCGCTGACGCCACCGGGTTCTGGTGGAGGGGCAGGGCGAGGGGCACTCTTGCCCCGGACGCCGGACCGGCGACTCGGACGGGCAGGAGACACCAGGGCCGATGAGCGAAGGCGAAGCGGGAGCTCCTGCCACGGGGGAGATCGGAGGCGGTCCTCGGTGGGTCACCGACGGAGGTCTCGAGACGGACGTGATCTTCAACCACGGGGTCGAGCTGCCCCACTTCGCGGCGTACCCGTTGCTCGACAGCCCCGAGGGGCGGGCGCTGCTCACCGACTACTACTCGGGCTACGCCGGGGTGGCGAGCCGGGCGGGTGCGAGCCTGCTGCTGGAGACGCCGACGTGGCGGGCGAGCCCGGACTGGGTCGCGACCGTCGGCGGGCCGGCGACCGACGTGCACCGGGTCGCCCTCGAGAGCGTCGTCTTCCTCGCCGCCCTCGGTGAGTCGCTCCTCGCCACGGGAGTGCTCTCCGCCGGTCGCCACGACTACGACAGCTTCCGGGTGAGCGGGATGATCGGCCCACGCGGCGACGGCTACGTGGCGGGGAACCCGGCGCCGCCGGACGAGTTCGCGACGTACCACTCGCACCAGGTGGCGGCGTTCGCCGAGAGCGGGGCCGGCAGGGTCGCGGCCTACACCCTCACGACGGTCTCGGAGGCGGTCGGGGTGGTCCAGGCGGCCCGCGCCCACGGGCTCGACGTCGCCGTGTCCTTCACGGTCGAGACCGACGGACACCTGCCCGACGGCACCGCACTCGGCGAGGCGGTGGCCACCCTCTGGGAGCAGGCGGCCCCGGACGAGCTGCTCGTCAACTGCGCGCACCCCAGCCACGTCGCCCGGGCCCTCGCCGACGACGACTCGTGGGCGGCGCGCGTCACCGGGCTGCGGGTCAACGCCTCACGGCAGTCCCATGCGGAGCTCGACGCCGCCGAGGTGCTCGACCCCGGCGACATCGCCGACCTCGTACGGGAGCACGACGCCCTCGCGGCCCGCCTGCCGAACCTCGACGTCGTCGGCGGCTGCTGCGGGACCGACGTCCGCCACGTCGCCGCCCTGTGGGGCGTGGACGCCTGAGCGAGCACGTACCCTTGAGGGTGCCATGAATGAGCTCAAGACGTACGACGTGCGCACGCACGGCTGCCAGATGAACGTCCACGACTCGGAACGCCTCGCGGGGCTCCTCGAGACGGCGGGCTACGTCGACCTCGCCAGCGTCCCCACGCACGAGCGACCGGCCACCGCCGACGTCGTCGTGTTCAACACGTGCGCCGTGCGCGAGAACGCCGACAACAAGCTCTACGGCAACCTCGGGCAGCTGCGCCCCGCCAAGACGGCCAACCCCGACATGCAGATCGCCGTCGGCGGGTGCATGGCGCAGAAGGACCGCGCGAGCATCGTGCAGCGCGCGCCCTGGGTCGACGTCGTCTTCGGCACCCACAACATCGGCAGCCTCCCGGCGCTGCTCGACCGGGCCCGGCACAACAAGCGCGCCGAGGTCGAGATCCTCGAGTCGCTCGAGACCTTCCCGTCGACCCTCCCGACCCGACGTGACTCCGCGTATGCCGCGTGGGTCTCGATCTCGGTCGGCTGCAACAACACGTGCACGTTCTGCATCGTGCCGAGCCTGCGCGGTAAGGAGACCGACCGCCGGCCGGGCGAGATCCTCGCCGAGATCCAGGCCCTCGTCGACCAGGGAGTCGTCGAGATCACCCTGCTCGGCCAGAACGTCAACACCTACGGCGTCGAGTTCGGCGACCGCCTCGCGTTCGGCAAGCTGCTCCGGGCCTGCGGCGAGATCGACGGCCTCGAGCGCGTGCGGTTCACCAGCCCCCACCCCGCGGCCTTCACCGACGACGTCATCACGGCGATGGCGGAGACGCCCAACGTCATGCCGAGCCTGCACATGCCGCTCCAGTCCGGCTCCGACAAGGTCCTCAAGGACATGCGCCGCTCGTACCGGAGCGCGAAGTTCCTCGGCATCATCGACCGGGTCCGCGAGCAGATCCCGGACGCAGCGATCACCACCGACATCATCGTCGGCTTCCCGGGTGAGACCGAGGAGGACTTCGCGGAGACGCTGCGGGTCGTCGAGCAGTCCCGCTTCTCGAGCGCCTTCACCTTCCAGTACTCCATCCGCCCCGGCACCCCGGCCGCGACGATGGAGGGCCAGGTCCCCAAGGCCGTCGTCCAGGAGCGCTTCGAGCGGCTCGTCGCCCTCCAGGACGAGCTGTCCTGGGCCGAGAACCGCGCCATCGAGGGTCGTACCGTCGAGGTGCTCGTCGCACCGTTCGAGGGACGCAAGGACACCGAGACCTCCCGGATGAGCGGTCGCGCCAAGGACAACCGCCTCGTGCACTTCTCGGTCCCCGAGGGCGGCGACCGGCCGCGCCCGGGTGATGTGGTGAGCGTCGACGTCACCTACGGCGCACCGCACCACCTCGTCGCCGACGGTGCGCTCCACGGCGGGACGTATGCCGTGCGCCGCACCTCCGGTGGGGACGCGTGGGAGTCGCTCCAGGACGCGCCCGTCCCGGGCAAGCCCTCGGTGAGCCTCGGGATGCCCTCGATCGGCAAGCCGTCCGCGGCCCCGGTGAGCGCTCCCGCCTGCGGCATCTGACCGTCAGGCGGGAGGGGGCTCGTCCCCGGCGGTCGCGGCATCGCCGCCGTCCCCGACCCGGTCGTCGAGGAAGTCACGGCCCTGACCGACCTTGTCGGCGTCGACGCCCCTGTCCTCGGCGAGGGTCCCGGCCCGGTCCAGGCCCTGGTCGCTCAGCTCCTCGACCTTGTCGTCGTGCTCCCGCATCAGGTCCTTGGCCTTGTCGAACATGCTCATGGTCACTCCTCGCGTCGGGCGGTTGCGGACACCACCACTGTGCTCCTGTCGCACGGCTCCTGCCACGGGAGGCGCAGGTCCTCTCTCCCGATCTGAGAGAATCTGCGCATGACGATCCGCCCCATCACCATCACCGGCGAGCCGGTGCTCCACCGACGTGCCGAGCCGGTCGAGGTCATCGACGACGGCATCCGCGAGCTCGTGGCCGACATGTACGAGACGATGGACGCCGCCCGCGGGGTCGGTCTCGCGGCGCCCCAGGTCGGTGTGGGGCTGCGGATCTTCACGTGGCAGATGGACAACCACGACGGCATCCCGGCGCGGGGTGTCGTCATCAACCCGTTCGTCTCCGCGAGCAAGCCGGCCGTGGGTGACCCCGACCCGCACGACGAGTCCGAGGGCTGCCTGTCGGTGCCGGGGGAGTCCTTCCCGCTGCGGCGCGGCGAGAGCGCGACGCTCACCGGCCTCGACCTCGACGGCAACGAGATCTCCTACACCGCCACCGGCTGGTTCGCCCGGATGTTCCAGCACGAGTACGACCACCTCAACGGCTTCCTCTACGTCGACCGGCTCCAGGGCAAGTGGGCCCGCAAGGCCAAGAAGGCCGTGAAGTCGCACGAGTGGGGCAAGCCGGGCCTCACGTGGATGCCGGGCCAGGACCGCGACCCGTTCGGCCACGACGACGTCGACGAGGACGAGTTCGAGGCAGAGGGCGGGCACGCCGAGGACCACACGAGGTCCGAGGACGAGCTTGCCCGCTGACGCAGCGAGCGGGAGCCCGCTCGTCGTCGCCGTCGTCGGGCCCACCGCCAGCGGCAAGTCCGAGCTCGCCCTGCGGGTCGCCGAGAGGGTCGGCGGCGAGGTCGTCAGTGCCGACGCCATGCAGCTCTACCGCGGCATGGACATCGGCACCGCGAAGCTCCCGCTCGTGGAGCGCAGGGGTATCCCGCACCACCTCGTCGACGTCCTCGACGTCACCGACGAGGCGACGATCGCGCGCTACCAGGTCGACGCCCGCGCCTGCATCGACGACATCCGTGGCCGCGGGCTGCACCCCGTCGTCGCGGGTGGGTCCGGCCTCTACGTCCGGGCGGCGCTCGACCACCTCGACATCCCACCGACGGACCCCGACGTGCGCGCCCGTCTCGAGGCCGACGCGCAGCAGCGTGGCGGTGACGCGATGTATGCCGTCCTCACCGAACGCGATCCCGTTGCGGCACAGGCGATCGAGCCCCGCAACGTCCGCCGCGTCATCCGAGCGCTCGAGGTCATCGAGATCACCGGTCGGCCGTTCAGTGCCTCCATGCCCGAGCGGCGCCACCTGCACCCGACGGTGACCGTGGGCCTGCGCCCGCCGCGCGACGTCCTCGACGAGCGCATCGACCGCCGGGTCGGGCAGATGTGGCGCGACGGCCTCGTCGACGAGGTCCGCGCACTCGTGCCCCACGGCATACGAGAGGGACGGACGGCCTCGCGGGCGCTCGGCTACGCGCAGGCGCTGGCCGAGATCGACGGCACGATGAGCGCGGCCGCCGCGCAGGCCGAGACGGCGCAGCTGACCCGTCGCTACGCGCGCCGCCAGGAGTCCTGGTTCCGCCCGGACCCGCGCACGTGGTGGGTCGACCCGACGGCCGAGGGTGCCCTCGACGAGGCGGTCACGCATGTCGAGCGCGCCATCGCGGACAATGACTGACATGTCAGAGCTGCGGTTCACCAAGGGGCACGGCACCGAGAACGACTTCGTGGTCGTGCCCGACGTCGACGCGCGCCTCGACCTCGACGCCGACCTCACGCGGCGGCTGGCCGACCGCCACGCCGGGGTGGGCGGCGACGGGGTGATCCGGGTCGTGCCGACCGCCGCCGCGACCGACGAGTCCGTGCGCGCGATGGCCGACCGGGCGCCGTGGTTCATGGACTACCGCAACGCCGACGGCTCGTTCGCCGAGATGTGCGGCAACGGCACCCGGGTCTTCGCGGCCTACCTGCGTCGTGAGGGTCTGGAGACGGCGGGCGAGTTCGAGATCGCCACCCGCGCAGGCATCAAGGGGATCCGGTTCGAGGGCGACGTCGTCGCGACCAACATGGGCCGCTGGCACCTGCCCGAGGAGGAGAAGGCACGGGCCGACGGCTTCGACGCCCTCGTCCACGTCGTCGGGCACGGCGACCCGTGGTCGGCGCTCTCCGTCGACATGGGCAACCCCCACACCGTCGTCGCGCTGCCCGAGGACGTCGACCTCGGCGGGCTCGACCTGCTGCACGTCCCCGAGGTCCGGCCGGTGCCACCGCACGGCACCAACGTCGAGTTCGTCCGGATTATCGGCCCCGCCCACATCGCCATGCGCGTGCACGAGCGCGGCGTGGGGGAGACGCGGTCGTGTGGCACGGGTGTCTGCGCCGCGGCGCTGGCGACGAGCTTCTGGGCCGGTGAGGCCGAGCCGGTGCAGGACTGGACCGTCGACGTCCCGGGCGGTCGTCTGCGCGTGCGCGCCCTGCCGCACCACGAGGTCGAGCTCGCCGGACCTGCAGCGCTCGTGGCCGACGGCACGATCGATCTCTCGAGCCTCTGACTCCAGGGCGCTCGGCGCACGCGCACGCCCGGTCCCGGCGTCAGGCGGGGCGGACCTCGAGGACGCGGAAGCCCTTGCTCGACGCCAGGCGCACGCACGGCATACGAAGCTCTGCCTCGATCCACCGCTGGAGGCTGTCGGAGCCGAGGTTCCTCTGGACGACGAGGTAGGCCCTGCCGCCGGGGCCCAGCCGTGGCAGCCAGAGCCGGAGGAGGTCGTGCAGCGCGGCCTTGCCGACGCGGATCGGCGGGTTGGACCAGATGAGGTCGTATGCCGCGCCGTCCGCGACCGCCTCGGGCGTCACCGCGCGGACGTGGTCCAGACCGAGGGCCTCGGCGTTGCGGTTGGTGAGGTCCACGCTGCGCTCGTTGACGTCGACCGCGACGACGTCGGCGTGGGTCGACAGCATCCCCAGCGTGAGTGCGATCGGGCCCCAGCCGCAGCCGAGGTCGAGGAACCGTCCTGAGGGCGGGGGAGCCGGGACCTCCTCGAAGAGGACGGCGGTGCCCTTGTCGAGCCCGCCGGGGCTGAAGATGCCCGGCGCGACCTCGACGGTCACGCGCCGGCCGGCGAGGGTGACGGCGAGCGGACGTCGCTCGTCCGGGGTGGCCGGGTTGGCGGTGAAGTAGTGCTCGCGCGAATCCGTTCGCCCCGAGTCGGTCATAGGTGAGACCCTAGACGGAACATGACTGCACGACACGATCACCTTTCCGGCTCGGCCGATGCCCTGTCCGACGACGCCTTCGATGACGACGGCTTCCTGAGCGAGGGCGACGACGACGAGTCCAGGCCCTCCGCCCTCTACGACGGCGACCAGCTCGAGCGCGAGGAGCGTGCGGCGCTGCGCCGTGTCGCCGGCCTCTCCACGGAGCTCGAGGACGTCACCGAGGTCGAGTACCGCCAGCTCCGCCTCGAGCGGGTCGTCCTCGCGAGCGTCTGGTCCGAGGGGACCCTCGTCGACGCCGAGAACTCCCTGCGCGAGCTCGCCGCACTCGCCGAGACCGCCGGCGCGGAGGTCCTCGAGGGCCTGATCCAGCGCCGCCAGAAGCCCGACACCGCGACCTACCTCGGCAAGGGCAAGGCCGAGGAGCTGCGCGACATCGTCGTGAGCGAGGGGGCGGACACGGTCATCTGCGACACCGAGCTCGCCCCGTCGCAACGACGCGCGCTCGAGGACGTCGTCAAGGTCAAGGTCATCGACCGCACGGCGCTGATCCTCGACATCTTCGCCCAGCACGCCAAGAGCCGTGAGGGCAAGGCGCAGGTCGAGCTCGCCCAGCTCCAGTACCTCCTGCCGCGCCTGCGCGGCTGGGGTGAGTCGATGTCGCGCCAGGCCGGTGGCCAGGCCGCCGGCGGCCAGGGCATGGGCTCGCGTGGTCCGGGTGAGACCAAGATCGAGCTCGACCGCCGCCGGATCAACACCCGCGTCGCCAAGCTCAAGCGCGACATCGCGGGGATGAAGACGCACCGCGACACCAAGCGTGGGAGCCGTCGCGCCAACGGCATCCCGAGCGTGGCGATCGCGGGCTACACCAACGCCGGCAAGTCCTCGATCCTCAACCGGCTCACCGGGGCCGGCGTCCTGGTCCAGAACCAGCTCTTCGCCACCCTCGACCCGACGGTGCGGCGCAGCGAGACCCCCGACGGTCGCGAGTTCACCTTCGCCGACACGGTCGGGTTCGTCCGCCAGCTGCCCCACCAGCTCGTCGAGGCGTTCCGCTCGACCCTCGAGGAGGTGGCCGACTCCGACCTCCTGCTCCACGTCGTCGACGGGTCGCACCCGGACCCCGAGGGCCAGATCTCGGCCGTGCGCTCCGTGCTCGCCGACGTCGACGCGACCGACGTCAAGGAGATCATCGTCGTCAACAAGGCCGACATCGCCGACCCCGAGGTCGTCGACCGGCTGCTGCGCCACGAGAAGCACGCGGTGGCCGTCTCGGCGCGCACCGGGGCGGGTCTCGACGAGCTCCGGGCACTCATCGCCGACGAGCTCCCGAGCCCCGACATCGACATCGAGGTGCTCCTGCCCTACGGCCGGGGCGACCTCGTGAGCCGGATCCACGACGAGGGCGAGATCCTGGCGAGCGAGCACGTGGGCGAGGGGACCCGCGTCACGGCGCGGGTCAACGCCGACCTCGCGGCCGAGCTCACGGCATACCGCACCTGAGTGCAGTTGTTGCAAGTCCCTTGCAATAACATCCCGGTATGCCGTCCCCGAACGTCGTCGAGACCGCCCGCCTGATCCTCCGGCCGCCGACCGAGGCGGACCGTGACGCCTGGGTGCGCCTGCACCGCGACCCCCGGACCTACTGGCACGCGCCGCACGCGATGTCACAGACCGATGACGACGCGGCGGCCTTCCTCGAGCGGACGCTGGCGCACTGGGACGAGCACGGCTTCGGTCTCTGGCTGGCGCAGGACAAGGTCACCCGCGAGGTCGTCGGGGTGTGCGGGCTCAAGGACGTCGAGGGCGCGTTCCTCAACCTCTACTACCGGCTCGTCTTCGTCGGGCTCGGGCACGGGCTGGGACGCGAGATGTCGAGGGCCTCGGCCGCGCACGCGCTCGAGTTCCTGCCCGCCCTGCCCGTGCGCGCGCTCGTCAAGGAGGTCAACACCCCGTCGGTGCGGACCGCGCTCGGCACCGGGTTCGAACGGGTCGGAACCAAGGTGCTGCACGACGACCTGCCGGACGAGCCGCCGTCGACCGTGTTCGAGTCCCCGCGGGCGGAAGCCGTCAAGGCCTTCGACGCATCCACCCGCGAGCAGGTCCTCGACCTCTGGGTGCGCACCAACGACGCGGGCGGCTCGGTCGGCTTCCTGCCGGGTGCTGCCCTGGACCGCGTCGACGCGGCGCTGAGGGCGCACGAGGACTCCATGGCTGCGGGCTCGACCGTGGCCGTCCTGCTCCGCTCCGCCGCGGACGACCGCGTGCTCGGGACGTCCTTCCTCGTGCAGGGGTCGAACCCGCTGCTCGACCACACCCGCACCGTCTACCGCGTCATGACCGATCCCGATCGTCGCGGCCAGAACCTCGGCCGGCTCCTCATGGCCGCCACGCATCGCGTCGCCCGTGAGTCCGGCGTCGAGATCCTCAGCCTCGGGGTGCGCAGCGGCAGCGGCCTGAGTCGCTTCTATGCCTCCTGCGGCTACGAGGAGTCGGGCCGCGTGCTCGGTGCCATCCGCGTCGCGCCCGGTGACGAGCGCGACGACATCACCCTGACCCGTCGCCTCGACGACCGCACCCTCACCCCCGACCCCCGCGGCTAGCAAGGCACGTGCACAACTCACCAATTCCTCGGGTTCGGCACAGCCCGCGGCGGTCATGTACGCGCACAACTCACCAATTCCTCGGGTTCGGCACAGCCCGCGGCGGGTCATGTCGTGCACAACTCGCCAATTCCTCGGGTTCGGCACAGCCCGCGGCGGGTCATGTACGTGCACAACTCGCCAATTCCTCGGGTTCGGCACAGCCAGGGGCGAGTCATGTCGTGCACAACTCACCAATTCCTCGGGTTCGGCACAGCCAGGGGCGAGTCATGTCGTGCACAACTCACCAATTCCTCGGGCTCGGCACAGCCCGCGGCGGATCATGTCGTGCACAACTCGCCAATTCCTCGGGTTCGGCACAGCCCGCGGCGGGTCATGTCGTGCACAACTCACCAATTCCTCGGGTTCGGCACAGCCCGCGGGGGGTCATGTACCGAACGGGAGGAATTGGTGAGTTCGGTGCGTTCTACAGGCGGCGGAGGGCGGTGGCGGCGATGACGAGCTCGCCCGAGGCATCGCTGGCGTCGAGGTCGACGACGGCCTCGATGGCCCAGTCCCGGTCGTCCGCAGGGGCGGCGAGCACCTGGCGGACGCGCCAGATGCGGTGCTCGGTGTCGTCGTCAAGACCCGGCACGAGGTCGCGAGCGGGCTCCACCTGGAGCAGTTCGGGGCCGCGGGCGTCGGCGTCGGTGCCGATGGTGCCGTGCTCGTCCCAGTAGGCGCCGAGCGCGGTGTCCCACGCGTCGAGGTCCATGACGCGCGACCGGCCGTCCTCGGGGACGGCGGCGGAGTCTGCTTCGAGCCGGGCCAGCGCCTCGATGTCGTCACGCTCGGCGAGCTCGACGCGACGCCACATGGCCTGACGCACCATCGCGCGAAAGGCCCTGTCGTTGGCGGTGATCGGGCGCGGCGGGGGCGGGGCGTCGCCGTGGGCGGCGGCCGCGTTGCGCACCGACTCGGGGTCGGTGAGGGCGGCCCACTCGTCGATGAGCGATGAGTCGGTCTGGCGGATCGTCTCGCCCAGCCACTCGATGAGGGTGTCGAGCTCCTCACCGCGGTGGGCCTCCGGCACGGTCTGGCGCAGCGTCCGGTAGGCGTCCGAGAGGTAGCGCAGCACGACGCCCTCGGAGCGGGTGAGCCCGTAGCGGCGGATGAGGTCGCCGAAGCTCATCGCCTGCTCCCACATCTCGCGGACGATGCTCTTGGGGTCGAGTGCCTCGTCCGGCAGCCACGGGTGGGTCTGGCGGTAGGTCTCGTATGCCGGCTCGAGCATGTCGAGGAGCGGTCGTGGCCAGGTGATCTCCTCGACGATGGCGGTGCGCTCGTCGTACTCGACCCCCTCGGCCTTGAGCTCGGCGATCCGCTCGCCACGGGCAGCCCACTGCTGGGCGCGGAGCACGGGGCGGGGGGAGTCGAGGACGGCCTCGACGACGGAGACGACGTCGAGGGCGTGGGTGGGGGAGTCGGGGTCGAGCAGGTCGAGCGCCGCCAGGGCGAAGTGCGCCAGTGGCTGGTTGAGCGCGAAGTCGGCAGGAAGGTCCACGGTGAGCTCGACGGTGCGGCCGTCGGCGGCGGGCTCGGGCAGCCGGACGACGACGCCGGAGTCGAGGAGGGAACGACCGAGCCGGATGGCGCGTCGAGCGAGCCGCGCCTGACCCGCGAGCGTCTCGTGGTTGTCGCGGACGAGGCGGCTCACCGCGCCCACGGGGTCACCGGGCCTGGCGATGAGGTTGAGGATCATCGCGTTGTCGATCCGCATCTTCGAGGTGAGCGCTTCGGGCTCGCTCGCGACGAGCTTGTCGAAGGTCTGCTCGGTCCACACGATCGAACCCTCGGGCGGCTTGCGGCGCTGGACCTTGCGGAGCTTCTTGGGGTCGTCGCCGGCCTTGGCGATGTTGCGCTCGTTCTCGATGACGTGCGGCGGCGCCTGGACGATGACCGAGCCGCTCGTGTCGAACCCTGCGCGCCCGGCGCGTCCGGCGATCTGGTGGAACTCGCGCGACCGGAACACCCGGTCCCGCTGTCCGTCGAACTTCGCCAGCCCGGTGAACAGCACGGTCCGGATGGGCACGTTGATGCCCACGCCGAGGGTGTCGGTGCCGGCGATGACCTTGAGCAGTCCGGCCTGCGCGAGCTGCTCGACGATGCGCCGGTAGCGGGGGAGCAGGCCGGCATGGTGCACGCCGATCCCACGCCGCAGCAGCCCGGAGAGCGTCTTGCCGAACCCGGCCGCGAACCGCACCGGCGCCAGCCGTTCGGCGATCGCGGCCTTCTCCTCCGGCGTGAGCAGCTTGAGGGTGATGAGCGAGGCGGCGTGCTCGGCGGCGAGCTGCTGGGTGGGGTGCACGACGTAGACCGGGGCCTGGTGGGTCGTGACGATCTCCTCGACCATCTCGGCGAGCGGCGTGAGCGACCACGTGAACGACAGCGGCACCGGGCGCTCGGCGGTGGTGACGAGGGCGACGTCGCGACCCGTCCGGCGCTCGAGGTCCTCGCTGATCGTGCTCATGTCGCCGAGCGTCGCCGACATGAGCAGGAACTGCGCCTGCGGCAGCTCGAGCAGCGGCACCTGCCAGGCCCAGCCGCGCTGCCCGTCGGCGTAGTAGTGGAACTCGTCCATGACCACGAGACCGACGTCGGCCGAACTGCCCTCTCGCAGAGCGATGTTCGCGAGCACCTCGGCGGTGCAGCAGATGATCGGCGCGTCCGCGTTCACGGCCGCATCACCGGTCAACAAACCCACGTTCTCGGCCCCGAACACGTCGCACAACGCGAAGAACTTCTCGTTGACCAGCGCCTTGATGGGGGCGGTGTAGAAGCTCACCCGGTCACCGGCGAGCGCGGCGAAGTGGGCAGCGACCCCGACGAGCGACTTGCCGGACCCGGTCGGGGTGGCCAGCACGACGTTGCGTCCCGACACCACCTCGATGACGGCTTCGTCCTGGTGGGGGTACAACGCGATCCCGGACTCCTCCGCCCAGGCCGCGAAGACGGCATACAGGGTGTCGGGATCGGTGGTGACGGAGGTGAGGGCGCGCTCGGCCAGCGGGTGCGAGGTCATTGCCGTGCATCCTCCCACCTCGCGCGGGCCATGCACGGTTGCCCGGGTCGTCGGGACCGCTGCCCCTGCCGGTCGGGACGTCGGGCGCGCCACGCTTCGAGACGACACAGCACCCCGACCACGAAAGGACGGTGCGTCATGCGGAACCTGCGCAACCACCCCGACCGGATCCGCCGCCTCACGACAGGGACGACCTTGTGCCTCTCCGCGGTCCTCATGATCACCGCGCTCCTCGTCGACCCCGGCACGTGGGGCGACGACCGCGAGGTCGTGAGCTACCAGGACAACCCCGCCCTCGCGCAGCTCCAGTCCGCGCTCTACCACTGGGGCTACCTGCTCATGGCGGTCGCGGTCCTCGGCCTCGCGCACTTCACCCGCCGCCGGGCGGTCCTCGCCGGGCACGTCGTGGCCGGTGTGGCGGCCATCGGCTGGATCAACCTCTCCGCGCTGCTGCTCACCGACCCGGTCAACTGGTGGTTCGGCGCGCAGTACCCGCCTGAGGAGGCCGAGCGGCTCACCAACGAGGTCCTCGAGATCCCGGGCGTGATCGTCGGCTTCATGATCCCCGGCCCGCTCCTCGCCCTCGGCGGCACGGTGGCCCTCCTCGTCGTCCTGTGGCGAGCCGGCTTCGTCCGCGTCTGGGTCCCGGTCCTCTTCGCCGCGTGGGTCGTCGGCAGCTTCACCGTGCCCTACGGTCCCGCCGCGATCCCGCTCTGGCTCGCCGGCACAAGTGCCCTCGCCTTCCTCGGCCAGCGAGTCCTCCGGATGAGCGACAGCGCGTATGCCGCCCACGCCCGTCCCGTCGTCGCCGCGCCTGCCGAGGAGCTCACCACCACCGCGGCCTGAGGCCCGTCGCCATCGCCCCCACCTCGGCACCCGCGTGCCAAGGTGGGGGCATGACGTCGGCCACGAACACCCCTGTCCCACAGCACCGCCCGCTCGAGGGCAAGGTCGTCGTCGTCACCGGTGGCAACAGCGGCATCGGTGAGGGCATCGTCCGCGAGGCCGCTGCCCAGGGCGCCCGGGTCGTCATCGACTACGTGTCCAGGCCCGAGGCGACGCAGGCGATCGTCGACGAGATCGTCGCCGCCGGGGGAGAGGCGGTCGGCTGCGAGGCCGACGTCTCGAAGGTCGCGGACCTCCAACGGCTGGTCGACACCGCCGTGAGCGAGTTCGGCCGGCTCGACGTCATGGTCAACAACGCCGGTGTCGAGTTCGGCGAGACGCTCGCGACCCTCACCGAGGAGAAGTACGACCTGCTCATGGGCATCAACCTCAAGGGCGCGGTCTTCGGGTCCAAGCTCGCCGCCGAGCAGATGCGCCGGCAGGGCGACGGCGGCGTGATCGTCAACATCACCTCGACCCACGAGGACTGGCCGATGCCGAGCGACCTCGCCTACTGCGTCTCCAAGGGCGGCATGCGGATGCTCACGCGCACGTCGGGGGTGGAGCTTGGCCCGGACCGGATCCGCGTCGTCGGGGTCGGGCCCGGGGCCATCGACACGCCGATCAACGACGACGACACCCCCGCGGAGACCAGGGCGCTCGAGGCCGCCGTGCCGCTGGGCTACATCGGCACGCCGCAGGAGATGGGACGCGTCGTGTGCTGGGCGGCGAGCGACGCCGCGTCCTACGTCACGGCCACGACCGTCATGGCCGATGGCGGTCTCATGCAGAGGCCCGGCGCCGTCTGACCCACCTCGCCGCGCACCCGCCGCGGCTGATCGCGACGGGCCTGTGGAGGGTCGGACCGCGGCGTCGGCGGGACGGCATAGGCTGCTGCGGTGCCGACCCTCGACGACCTCCTCGCAGCTGCTGTCAGCGGGGTCAAGGGCAGCGAGCGGCCCGGCCAGGTGTCGATGGCCAAGGCGGTCGCCCACGCGATCGACAGCGAGGAGCACCTCCTCGTGCAGGCCGGCACCGGCACCGGCAAGTCGCTCGCCTACCTCGTCCCGGCGGTGCAGCACGCCATCGACGCGGGCAAGCCCGCCGTCGTCGCGACGGCGACGCTGGCGCTCCAGGCGCAGATCGTCGACCGTGACATGCCCCGCGTCGCCGACGCCCTGACGCCCCTGCTCGGCCGCCGCCCGACCTACGCGATCGTCAAGGGCCGGCGCAACTACCTCTGCGCCCACAAGCTCGAGGGCGGCTTCCCCGACGACGAGGAGGGCCTGTTCGGGGTCGGCGACGTCGACAAGCAGGCCGGACGCCTCGGCCAGGAGGTCGTCCGCCTGCGCGAGTGGGCCGACGAGACCGAGTCGGGCGACCGCGACGAGCTCGTCCCCGGTGTCTCCGAGCGCGCGTGGCGCCAGGTCTCGGTGAGCGCGCACGAGTGCCTCGGCAGCAAGTGCCCGATGATCGCCGAGTGCTTCGTCGAGCGCTCGCGCGAGGCCGCCAAGAGCGTCGACGTCATCGTCACCAACCACTCGTTCATGGCCATCGACGCCTTCGAGGGACGGCAGATGCTGCCCGAGCACGACGTGCTCGTCGTCGACGAGGCCCACGAGCTCGTCGACCGCGTCACCGCGACGATCACCGACGAGGTGACGCCCGGCATGGCGCGGCTCGCGGCCAAGCGCGCCGGCCGGCAGGCCGACTCGAGCGAGACCGTCGACGACGCCGGCACGTTCCTCGAGTCCGTCCTCGACGAGATCCCCGAGGGCCGCCTTCCCGGCATACCCGACAACCTCGCGCTCGCCCTCGCCCGGCTGCGTGACACGACGCGCCAGGTGCAGACCGAGCTCAAGCCCGCGCAGGGCCAAGAGGTCGACGGCTCCCGGCAGGTCGCCCGCGCCGCCATCGACGAGCTCCACGAGAACGCCTCGCGCGTGCTCGAGGAGCGCGAGCTCGACGTCGTCTGGGTGAGCAAGGACCCGCGGCGGGGGAGCGTCCTGCGGGTGGCCCCGATGAGCGTCTCGATGCTCGTGCGCGACAAGATCTTCGAGGAGCGCACCGTGATCCTCACCTCCGCCACCCTCGAGCTCGGCGGCACCTTCGACGCCGTGGCCGGCACGATCGGCCTGCGCGGCGAGGGCGCGCCGAAGTGGACCGGCCTCGACGTCGGCAGCCCGTTCGACTACCCGCAGCAGGGCATCGCCTACGTCGCCAAGCACCTCCCGCCGCCCGGCCGCGACGGCGCCTCGCCCGAGACGATGGACGAGATCGAGACGCTGGTGCGTGCCGCCGGCGGCCGGACCCTCGGCCTCTTCTCCTCGATGCGTGCCGCCCGCGCCGCGACCGACGAGATGCGCGAGCGCCTCAAGGACCTCGACGGCGAGGTCGCCGTGCTCTGCCAGGGCGAGGACCAGATCTCGACCCTCGTGCGGCAGTTCGCCCGGGACCCGCGCACCTGCCTGTTCGGCACCCTCAGCCTCTGGCAGGGCGTCGACGTCCCCGGGTCGAGCTGCCAGCTCGTCATCATCGACCGCATCCCGTTCCCGCGCCCCGACGACCCGCTGGCGTCCGCGCGCTCCCAGGCCATCGCCCGGATGGGCGGCAACGGCTTCATGGCGGTGTCCGCGACCCACGCCGCGCTGCGGCTCGCGCAGGGCGCCGGCCGTCTCATCCGCCGCGGCGACGACCGTGGCGTGGTCGCCTTCCTGGACTCCCGCATGATGAGTGCCCGGTATGCCGGGTTCCTCCAGCGCTCGCTGCCGCCCTTCTGGCCCACCTCCGACCGCAACCTCGTGCTCAACGCCCTCAAGCGGCTCGACGCCACCGCGCCCCCGCCGCTCGACGTCGCCGACCCGGCGCTGCGCGGTCTCACCGGCGCCGTCAAGGGCACGGCGATGGGTGACGCCGAGGTCAGGGGTGAGGTCGACGCGACCGACACCCGACCCGTGGCGACCGCTCCGCCCGTGGCCCCGTCGGCCCGCACCGCCGTGACCCAGGGCCACGCGTGGACCGACGAGGAGGACGAGGAGCTGCGTGACGGCGTCGAGCTCGGCCTCGACGTCGAGGAGCTGAGCGAGTCCCTCGAGCTCCCGGCCGACGTCATCGCCGCCCGGCTCGAGGGTCTCGGCCTCCAGGCAGGCGAGGGCTCGACCCTGAGCTTCGACTGACGACCGGAACCGCGCACCGACGCGGACGGTGTCGGGGGGCAGTGGCAGAGTGAGCGCTGTGAGCGATCTGGTCGAGGTGCAGCGCCGGGTGCCCCCGCTCGTCCTCATCGCCGGGCCCGAGCAGGTCCTCGCCGAGCGCGGTCTGGGCGAGGTCCTCCAGTCGGTGCGCGAGCGCGCCCCCGACGTCGAGGTCATCCGGCTCCACGCCAGCACCTACGAGCCCGGCGAGCTCACCGTGCACGCCAGCCCGTCGCTGTTCGGGGGCGACAAGGCCGTCGTCGTCCACGACCTCGACGAGGCGACCGACGAGCTCCAGCAGGACCTTCTCGCCTACCTCGCCGCGCCGCCCGACGACGTCACGCTCGTCGTCGTCCACAAGGGCGGCAACCGCGGCAAGAAGGTCCTCGACACGCTCAAGAAGTCCAGGGCCCGGGTCATCGACGCCCCCGCGGTCAAGACCGACCGCGACAAGGCCGACTTCGCCATGAACGAGTTCCGGCGCGCCAAGCGCCGGGCGACCGGCGAGGCCGTCCAGGCCCTCGTCGACGCCATCGGCAAGGACCTGCGCGAGCTCGCCTCGGCCTGCCAGCAGCTCATCGCCGACACCACCGGCGTCATCGACGAGCAGGTCGTCCTCACCTACCACGGTGGCAAGGTCGAGGCCACGGGCTTCAAGGTCGCCGACGCCGCCGTCGCCGGTGACACGGGGGAGGCGCTCCGCCTGCTGCGCCACGCCATCGCCGTCGGCGTCGACCCGGTCCCCATCGTCGCCGTGCTCGCCCAGCAGATCCGCCAGCTCATCAAGGTGGGCTCGGCCGGGCGCGGACGCTCCGCCGACCTGGCCCGTGACCTCGGCATGGCGCCATGGCAGGTCGACAAGGCCCGCCGCTCGCTCCAGGGGTGGACCGCGGAGGCGCTCGCCCGCTCGCTGCGCGCCGTCGCCGCCGCCGACTTCGAGGTCAAGGGCGGTGGCCGCGACCCCGTCTACGCCGTCGAGCGCGCCGTCCTCACGATCACCCGCGAGAAGGCCGCGGGCGACCGCTGAGCGGCAGGGGAGCGCACGGCATACGCGGGCGTTTCGGCGTTTTGCCAGTGCCAGCGTCCCGCTGGTAGATTTGCCCCTTGCGTGCGCGCTCAGGTCGTGCGCGTACGTAGTTCCATCCAGAGCGGTTCAGCAAGGGTGTCCCCACTCCCGGTCCCGAGCCGCATCTGCCGCCCTCTAACGGCAACCACCGACCTCTCAGAAAGTTCTCTTCGTGGCAAACATCAAGTCCCAGCTCAAGCGCATCAAGACCAACAAGGTCGCGACCGAGCGCAACAAGGCCGTCAAGTCCGACGTCCGCACCGCGGTCCGCAAGTTCCGCGAGGCCGCCGACGCGGGCAAGGTCGACGAGGCCAAGGACGCCCTCAAGGTGGCGTCGGCCAAGCTCGACAAGGCCGTCAGCAAGGGTGTTCTGCACCAGAACAACGCGGCCAACAAGAAGTCGGCCATGGCCAAGAAGGCTGCCGGCCTCTGAGCCAGCGACACCGCGGTTCCTGACCGCACGCACGAGGGCCCGTCACCATCACGGTGACGGGCCCTCGCGCATGTGCCCGGCGGCGTCACCCGAGCGCGAGCGCCTTGAGCCGGGTGAGGTCGCCGTTGAAGGCGTTCTTGTCGAGCGGGCTGCTCGTGTACTGCCAGAAGGTGTAGTAGCTCCAGCCGGCGGGCAGGACGCCGGGCGAGGTGTTGTAGCGGGCGATCCACAGCGGGTTGGTCTGCGAGAACTGGCTCGTGTTGCCGGTGCACTGGGTCCACCAGTCCAGCGTCGTGTAGATCACGGCGTCGCGACCGGTACGGGCCTTGTAGCGCGAGGTGAAGGCAGAGATCCAGTTGCGCATCCCCGCCTGCGACAGGCCGTAGCAGGTGGCGCCGTAGGGGTTGTACTCGATGTCGAGCACGCCCGGCAGGGTCTTGCCGTCGCGCGACCACCCGCCGCCGTTGCCGACGAACCAGTCGGCCTGTGCCGTCCCGGTCGAGCTCGCCGGCAGGGCGAAGTGGTAGGCGCCGCGGATCATGCCGACGTTGTAGGAGCCGTTGTACTGCTGCGCGAAGTAGGGGTTCTTGTAGGTCGTCCCCTCAGTCGCCTTGACGTAGGCGAACTTCATGCCCTGTCCCCACCAGTAGGCCCAGTCGACGTTGCCCTGGTGGGACGAGACGTCCATGCCCGCGGTCGTCGCCACGGCCGCGGTCGCTGCCGTCGTGCGCTGCTGCACCGGTGCGGTCTTCGCGGTGGCGGTCTGGCCCGCCAGCGGGACGAGGGCGAGGGAGGTGGCTGCGGCCACTCCGGCGAATCGGCGGATCCTGCTCATGAGCACTCCTTGGTTCGGCGCTCGGGACCCCCCCGGGCGGAGCTTCAGCCAAGGGGTCCCCGGAACCCGTCGCAACCGGAGGGGAGGTTTTTTGCGAAGTCTTTACCTCTTGCGGAACATGTTCACCAGACGGTCGAGGGGCGAGCGCCGCCTCGTCACCGCTCGGTCGACCTGCGGGTGGGGGTGGGCCGCGTGCGCCGCGACGACCTCGTCCCACCTCGCCCGGTCGAGCACGGCTCCCTCGCGGCGGATCGTCGCCGGGTCGATCCGCACGACCCGGTTGACCCGCACCTCGGAGGGGCGCCCCTTGGCGTCCCAGCCGCCGGAACCGACGTCGACCCAGAACCGGCTGGCGCGCTGCTCCTGCTGTGCGTCACGGTCGTGGTCCTTGCTCGTGAGCTGCATGCCGAGCACCCACCGGCCGTCGCGCCCCACGACGAGGACGGGCCGGTCCTTGCCCCGGGTCGGGTCGTCCTCGTAGGCCACGTGGGCCCACACGACCTCTCCCGGGTCCGGCTCGCCGTCGACCTCCGGCGCGTAGTCGGGGTCCAGGGGGCCGTCGTAGTCGCCGGGATAGCTCGCCATGGCGCCCACGCTACCCAGCGGGCGCGGACGACAGCCGTATGCCGTGGCGCACCACGGCATACCGGTTCGGCTCGCGAGGTGGCCGGCGGAGGAGGTGTGCGGTTCGGTTCGGCAGCGTCGCCATGGGAGACTGTCCCGACTCCCGATCCGCTCTTCCCGAGGACTTGACGCCTGTGTCTCCCCGCGCCCGCACCGTGCTGCAGCCGCACGCCACGCCGCCGGAGGCGATCCGCAACTTCTGCATCATCGCCCACATCGACCACGGCAAGTCGACCCTGGCCGACCGGATGCTCCAGATCACCGGTGTCGTCGACGACCGGGCGATGCGCGCGCAGTACCTCGACCGCATGGACATCGAGCGTGAGCGCGGCATCACGATCAAGAGCCAGGCCGTGCGCATGCCGTGGGAGACGGTCGACGCCGAGGGCCGCTCCGGCGACTTCATCCTCAACATGATCGACACCCCGGGCCACGTCGACTTCACCTACGAGGTGTCGCGCTCGCTCGCCGCCTCCGAGGGCGCGGTCCTGCTCGTGGACGCGGCGCAGGGCATCGAGGCGCAGACCCTGGCCAACCTCTACCTCGCGATGGAGAACGACCTCACCATCGTCCCGGTGCTCAACAAGATCGACCTCCCGGCGGCCCAGCCCGAGAAGTACGCCGAGGAGCTCGCGGGCCTCATCGGCTGCGAGCCCGAGGACTGCCTCATGGTGTCGGGCAAGACGGGCGTCGGCGTCGAGCCGCTGCTCGACGAGATCGTCCGCCAGATCCCGCACCCCGTCGGCGACCCGAACGCTCCGGCCCGCGCGATGATCTTCGACTCCGTCTACGACACCTACCGCGGCGTCGTGACCTACGTCCGCGTGGTCGACGGCAACCTCAACCCGCGCGAGAAGATCATCATGATGTCGACGCGCGCGACGCACGAGCTCCTCGAGATCGGTGTCATCAGCCCGGAGCCGGTGCCCGGCAAGGGTCTCGGCGTCGGCGAGGTCGGCTACCTCATCACCGGTGTCAAGGACGTGCGGCAGTCCCGCGTCGGTGACACGGTCACCAACGAGCGCACGCCCGCCGCCGAGGGCCTGGGTGGCTACCGCGACCCCAAGCCGATGGTCTTCTCGGGGCTCTTCCCGATCGACGGCTCCGACTACCCGCTCCTGCGCGACGCCCTCGACAAGCTCAAGCTCAACGACGCGGCGCTCGTCTACGAGCCCGAGACGTCGGTCGCCCTCGGGTTCGGCTTCCGCTGCGGCTTCCTCGGCCTGCTCCACCTCGAGATCGTCCGCGAGCGGCTCGAGCGCGAGTTCGACCTCGACCTCATCTCGACCCAGCCCAACGTCGTCTACGACGTGACGATGGACGACGGCTCGGTCATCGTCGTGACCAACCCGAGCGAGTTCCCCTACGGCAAGGTCGCCGAGGTGCGCGAGCCGGTGGTCAAGTCGACCATCCTCGCGCCGAGCGAGTTCATCGGCGCGATCATGGAGCTGTGTCAGGGCAAGCGCGGCCAGCTCCTCGGCATGGACTACCTCTCCGAGGACCGGGTCGAGCTGCGCTACTCGCTGCCGCTCGCCGAGGTCGTCTTCGACTTCTTCGACCAGCTCAAGTCGCGCACCCGCGGCTACGCCTCGCTGGACTACCAGGAGGCCGGTGACCAGGTGGCCGACCTCGTCAAGGTCGACATCCTGCTCCAGGGCGAGAACGTCGACGCGTTCAGCTCGGTGGTGCACAAGGACAAGGCCTACGCCTACGGCAACATGATGGCGGGCAAGCTCAAGGAGCTCATCCCGCGCCAGCAGTTCGAGGTGCCGATCCAGGCCGCCATCGGCGCCCGGGTCATCGCCCGCGAGAACATCCGCGCGATCCGCAAGGACGTCCTCGCCAAGTGCTACGGCGGTGACATCAGCCGCAAGCGCAAGCTGCTCGAGAAGCAGAAGGCCGGCAAGAAGCGGATGAAGAACATCGGCACCGTCGAGGTCCCGCCGGAGGCCTTCATCGCCGCGCTGTCGTCCGACGACGGCGGCGACACCAAGAAGAAGTAGCGGCCGCCTGCCGCATGCCGGCTGCTTGCGTCCGCAGAGGTGGTCGGGTTCGCGACCAAGGTTGCGGACGCTGTCGTATGCCGGCTGGTTGCGTCCGCAAAGGTGGCCGGGTTCGCGACCACAGTTGCGGACGCAAGGAGCGAGCGGCGGGTGAGGGTCGCCACGCGGCGGGAGGCGTCCGGCATACCGGGAAGTAACATCGGCGTATGCCGGAGACCTTCGCCCTGTACCGAAAGCTCACCTCCCTGCCCCTGGGCAAGCAGGCGTTCTCGTTCCTGTTCGCGCAGAAGGCGCCGTACTTCTGGACGGTCCGCCCCCAGGTGCGCGACGTCCGCGAGAACCACGCCGAGCTCGTCATCCGCAAGCGTCGCGCGGTGCAGAACCACATCGGCACCGTCCACGCCATCGCGGTGTGCAACGGCCTCGAGGCCGCGATGGGGCTGCTCGCCGAGGCGACGACGCCGCCCGGACGGCGCTGGATCCCCAAGGGCATGGAGGTCGCCTACACCGCGAAGTCGACGACCGACCTGCTCTGCACCGCCGACACCGACCCGGCCGACTGGGCCGAGCCCGGTGACGTGCCGGTGCGCGTCAAGGCGATCCGCGAGGACGGCACCGTCGTCGTCGAGGGCGTCATCACGATCTATGTGAGCGATCGGAAGAAGTAGCCCCGTCCATGGTGTTGTGGGTGTCATGACGATCACCGGAACGTACGTCCCGAGCCCGAGCGCCTGGGTCCGCAAGCAGGTCGAGACCATCGAGGAGACCGGGACCACCGGGTCCGTCGACATCCAGGGCAGGCCGGTCGTGCTGCTCACGATGAACGGCGTCACGGGGTCGGTGCGCAAGGTGCCGCTCATGCGAGTCGAGCACGACGGCGTGTATGCCGCGGTCGCGAGCAAGGGCGGGGCCCCCGACCACCCGAAGTGGTACGGGAACCTGCGCAAGAACCCCGTCCTCGAGCTCCAGGACGGAGAGCGGTCCTGGGTCGCGCGAGCCCGCGAGATCGAGGGCGCCGAGCGCGACGAGTGGTGGGAGCGGTGCGTCGCGGCGTTCCCGAACTACGCGGAGTACCAGCGCAACACCGAGCGGCTCATCCCCGTGTTCGTGCTGGAGCCGGTCGACGCGCACTGACGCCTGGCGCCTGACGCCTGACGCCACCGGCCTGACGCGTCAGGTCGGTGCGACGGTCGACTCGTCGACGTCGCCGAGCGCCAGTGGTGCGCCGGCGGCAGCCACGTCCTCGGCCGTGACGCGGTCCAGGATGGCGAGCAGGTCGCGAGGCCAGATCTCCTCGGTGGTGGCTGCCAGCTCGTCGCGGGTCCACCAGTGGTGGGCCGTCATCGTGGCGAGCTCGACCTCGGTGTGGCCAGCGGTCGAGACCTCGAACCGCTCGCAGCGCACGAACCAGAACTGCTCGTCCTGGGTGGTCACCACGTCGCTGTAGCCGTGGACGACGACCCGCTCGGCGAGCGGCCCGACGAGGGCGGACTCGGTGATGACCAGCCCGGTCTCCTCGGCGACCTCACGGACGGCGGCCTCGAGGTCGCTCTCGCCGGGGTCCACGCCACCGCCGGGCGTGATCCAGAAGACGGGGACGGGGGTGAGGCCCGGGTCGCTGTCGCGGAAGAGCAGGATCCGGTCGTCGGTGTCGACGAGCAGCACGCGCATGGCCCGGCGGCGGTTGCGCGGACGGGTGTCCGGCTCGGGCGCGCCGAGGACGGGGAGCGCGCTCGTCACGTGGTGAGCCGCTTGCGGAGGCGGTCGATGTCGGCGGTCGACCACCCCTGCTGCGTGAGCCAGCCGGTGGCGCCGCCGAACTCGCTCTGCACCGTGTCGAGGATGGTCTGCATCGTCTCGGGGCGCGGGCGCTGGTCGTCGACGCTCTGTTCGCGCAGCGCCTGACCGTAGAGGTCGCGCGGCAGCAGGCGGGCGATGATCTTCTCGATCCGCTCGCCGGTGAGGGCGTAGTCCTCGACGATGACGTCGTGCGGGACGCCGGCCGCGTCGAGTGCCAGGGCGACGACGGTGCCGGTGCGGTCCTTGCCTGCGGCGCAGTGGACGACGGTCGCACCCGTGCTGCGCGACACGACGTCGAGCGCGGCCGAGATCGAGTCCGGTCGGGTGGAGAGGTAGCCGAGGTAGTGCTCGGACCAGAACTGCGCGTCCCGCTCCGGGCGGGTCGAGTGCTCGGGCACGGCGAGGGCCTGCTCGGCGGTGACCGGGCGTCCGTCGCGGAAGAGGGAGTGGTGGTGGTGGGTCAGCGACTCGATGTGCCACAGCGGCCCTGGGCCCTCGGTGCTCACCTCGGTGTCGCTGCGCAGGTCGACGATGTCGCTCACGCCCAGGACGTCGACCACGTGGCGGACGTCGGCCGGGCTGAGGTCCTGGAGGTTGTCCGAGCGGAGCAGGCGGCGCGGCTGGACCGTGCCACCGTCCCGGGTGGGCAGCCCGCCGGAGTCGCGCATGTTGACGACCCCCTCGAGCTCGACCCAGCGCTCGGTGGCGGACACGTCGGACCTGCGGTCATCGCTCACGCCGCCATCGTAGGTCCCTCAGATGTCGACGACCTGTCCGGTCCGCGTCGCCTCGGCCCGGGCGGCGACGGCGCTCGCGACGACGAGGTCGCTGATGCCGGTGCCGAGGTTCGAGACGACGAGACGGCCCTCGGGTCGCGGGGCGTGCAGGAGATGCCCGGTCCACGCGGTGGCCGCGGGGTAGCCGTCGAGCTTGCCCCTCACGGCCCGGACCGCGGCGAACTGCACCGGGTCGTCCGAGGCGAGGACGGCGGTGTCGGCCAGGGCCGCGTCCACCGAGCTCGCGTAGTCGATGGGCAGGAGGAGGGCGTCCTCGCGCGGCCACGTCGGCGGGATCGCCATGTCGGTGAGGCCGATGGAGAGCCCGGTGATGACGACGTCCGCGTCGCGCACGGCGGCCTCCCGCGACGGAGAGACGAGGACCCGTATGCCGGGTGCGACCTTCTCGGTCTCGCGCACCAGGGCGTCGACCGCCTCGCGCCGTCGGGCCCAGACCGTCACCTCCGTGTGGCCGAGCGCCTCGAGGACGCGCAGGTGCGAGGCCGCCTGGACGCCCGCGCCGAGGAACGAGACCGTCGCGTCCGGGGGAGCGAGCGCTCGCACGCAGGCGCCGGTGACGGCCGCCGTCCGGACCGCGGTGAGCTCGGCAGCGGGAAGGAGGGCGGACGGCATACCGGTCGTGCCGTCGTTGACCACCATGACCCCGGTCGCGGTCGGCAGCCCGCGGACCGGGTTGTCGGGCACGAGGCTGATCCACTTGCAGCCCAACAGGTTTCGTTCCGGGTAGGCCGCCGGCATCGCGTTGGCGAACATCCCGGGGGAGGTGCGCACCGTGGGCTTGGGCGGGACGTCCGCACGGCCCTCCGCCAGGGCGGTGAGGGCGTCGGCGACGAGGTCGACCACCTCGACGAGAGGTGGGAGGCAGGCCCGGACGTCGGCGTCGGTGAGGATGCGCACGGTCGCCAACCTAGCCGTGGCCGGTGTGGCGGCAGGGGAGGCGGGGAAGACAGGGGCGCGGCGGGGGCACATAGGTGAGGGCCTCGGAAAGTATGAGTTTCCGAGGCCCTCGACAGATCAAGAACCGAAGTTCTTTCTCTGACGCTCTCACCGAGGTGAGTGCGTAGGGCCATGTCTAGTCGGGCGGGTGGGGGTGCGCAAGAGGTTGGCTCGAAATGGGTCGAACTTTCTCGGGCCGTGCGGCGTGTCACGCTGGACACGCCGCATCGGAGGCTCGGCGGGCCTCTGGCGCGGTCCTCGGAGCCGCTGGACAGGGGCCGGCCCTGGGGGTGGGAGGATCTGCGTCATGCCCCGACTGCCCGACGGCGACCCCGCGCCCGCCTCCGGAGAGCTGCCGCCGCAGTCGCTCGCGGCGCTGGGCAGCAGGCCTTTCGGCATCTACCTGCACGTGCCGTTCTGCCGGGTCCGGTGCGGCTACTGCGACTTCAACACCTACACGCTGACCGAGCTCGGACCCGGCGCCAGCACGTCGACCTTTGCGGACACGGCGCTGGCCGAGCTCGACCTGGCGCGCTCCGTGCTCGGCGACCGCGCGCCTCGCGTCGACACGGTGTTCGTCGGTGGCGGGACGCCCACGATGCTGCCGGCGGCCGACCTCGTGAGGGTCGTGGACGGCATACGGGAGAGGTTCGGGCTGGCCGACGACGTCGAGGTGACGACCGAGGCCAACCCTGACTCGGTGACCCCCGAGTCCCTGAGCGAGCTGGCCGACGGCGGGTTCACCCGCATCTCGCTCGGCATGCAGTCGGCGGTGCCGCACGTCCTCGCGACGCTCGACCGGACGCATGACCCCGAAGGGGTGGGGCGGGCCGTCCGCGCCGCACAGGACGCGGGGCTCGTGACGAGCGTCGACCTCATCTACGGCACGCCGGGGGAGTCGCTCGACGACTGGCGGCGCTCGCTCGACGCAGCGGTCTCCCTTGCGCCGGAGCACATCTCGGCCTACGCGCTGGTCGTCGAGGAGGGGACGAAGCTCGCCGCCCAGGTCCGGCGCGGGGAGGTCGAGAGGCCCGACGACGACGACGAGGCGACGAAGTACGAGCTCGCCGAGGAGATGCTGTCCGCCGCCGGGTTCGGCTGGTACGAGGTGAGCAACTGGACCCGCACGCCGGCCGGGCGCTGCCGCCACAACGACGGCTACTGGACCGGCGCCGACTGGTGGGGCGTCGGACCCGGCGCGCACAGCCACGTCGGCGGGGTGCGCTGGTGGAACGTCAAGCACCCCAGGGCGTATGCCGACCGCCTCGCCTCGGGCACGTCCCCGGGTGCGGGACGCGAGACGCTCACGCCCGAGCAGGTGCGCGACGAGCAGGTGCTGCTCGGGGTCCGGGTGCGCGACGGGCTGGCCGTCGACGGCCTCGACGAGGTGGGGCGGCGTGCCGTGGCGGGGCTGGTCGCCGACGGGCTCGTCGACGGGGTGGCCGCCGTGCGCGACCGCCGGGTGGTGCTCACGCTGCGCGGCCGCCTGCTCGCCGACACCGTGGTCCGCCGACTCCTCGGCGTCGACACTTGACCGAACCGCCTCCTCGGGCCCGCTGGGCTGGCACACTCGCTGCGTGATGGGGGAGGCATGCGCCGAGACGGCAGGGCAGTGGTGGTGGTTCCCGGCCCTGGTGCTGTGCGCTGCCGCCGCCATGACCTTCATCCCGGCGGTCCTCGACCTCTGGACTGGCGTCCTGCCGGCCGGCCACGGACAGCTCGGGGACGACGACGCCCGCGAACCGGAGTCGAGCGGCCCACGGGCGCTCTTGTCCAAGGTGATCGGCTGGGTGCTCGTGCCTGCCCTCTTCCTGTACTACTTCAGGGACATGGTCAAGGCCGAGGGCTGGCCCTCGGCTTCGGGGGTCGTCGGCGGATGCATCGTGGTGGGCGCGGGGCTGTGGGTGCTCAGCACGGCCTTCGAGCGGGTCGGTGATGTCGTCGACCTGCGGTTCGCCGCCCTCGGGTCTGACGTGCCCCTCGACGCAGCGCAGGCCCACCGCGTCGCGCGGGCGCGGGTGCTGACCGGGGCGGCGCTCGGAGTCTCCGCCCTGGGCTTCGTGGTGATTCTCGCGGTGTATGCCGGGACGATGACCGACGCCGCCTGCCCCGTGTGACCGGGCGCCCCTAGGGTGGCGCGCATGACTGCTGCGACGCACACCCGACGGCTCGAGGGCCGCACCGCCATCGTCACCGGAGCGAGCCGGGGCATCGGCCTCGGCATCGCCGAGCGCCTCGTCGCCGAGGGCGCGCGGGTCTGCATCACCGCCCGCAAGCAGGACGCCCTCGATGCCGCCGTCGAGTCGCTCGGTGGAGCGGACGTCGCGATGGCCGTCGCGGGTCGCGCCGACGACCCGGCCCACCAGGACGAGGTGCTGGCCGCGGTTGCCGACACGTTCGGCCCCGTGGACCTGCTGGTCAACAACACCGGGATCAACCCGGCATACGGGCGGCTCGTCGACCTCGACCTCGACGCGGCCCGCAAGATCGTCGAGGTCAACTGCATCGCGGCCCTGTCGTGGATCCAGAAGGCCGTGGCGGGCGGGCTCGAGGAGCGGGGCGGCGCGATCGTCAACGTCTCGTCGGTCGCGGGGGTCCGGCCGGCGCCCGGCATCGGCTTCTACGGCGCGAGCAAGGCGATGCTCACCCACCTCACCGAGGAGCTCGCCGTCGAGCTGGGGCCGTCGGTGCGCGTCAACGCCGTCGCGCCGGCCGTCGTCAAGACCCAGTTCGCGACGGCGCTCTACGAGGGGCGCGAGGAGAAGGTCGCGGCCGGCTACCCGCTGGGGCGGCTCGGCGTTCCCGAGGACATCGCCGGTGTCGTGGCGTTCCTGCTCTCCGACGACGCAGCGTGGATGACCGGCCAGCTCGTCGTCGTCGACGGAGGGCTCCTCCTCAAGGGCGGCGTCTGACCCGCACCACCCCCAAGCACCTGATTGCCCCACGGCACGCGCCGTGGGGCAATCAGGTGAGGTGGTCGGATCGGTCAGGCGGGCACTGCGCTCACTTGACGAAGGCGGGGGTCAGCGGCGGTGACCACTGCTGGCCCTCGTTGGCGCGCAGCGCTCCGATGATGTGCAGGACGAACGCGATCGCGAGCGCGATGAAGTACGTCGCGAAGCCGACGAGGACGAGCATCAGCGGGAAGCTGATGAGCAGCACGATCCCCGTCATGATCTGGATGTTGAGCGAGTTCGCGGCGTGCTGCCGGACGAAGTCGCCGCGGTCCTTGTACATGACGTAGATGACGAGCGACCCGACGAAGCCGAGCAGGCCGGCGCTCAGCACCATCGCGATGAGCGGGATCACGTGGGCGAACATGCCCCACTGCCGCTGCTGCGCGGGGTCGAGGACCTGCTGCCCGTATGCCGTGGCCTGGGCCGGCTGCCCCTGTCCCGGCTGCTGGTAGGCCGGCTGCTGGTGGGCAGGCTGCGAGTACGACTGGGCCGGCGGCGTGTGGACGTGACCGGGCCCGGGGTTCGCGGGCTGTGGCTGTGCGGGCGGGGGCGGAGGGGGAGTCGAGCCCTGCGCCGAGGACGGCGCCGGGGGAGGTGGCGGCGTCGACGGATCGGCGGTCGGGTCCTGCGGCTGTCCCTCGAACTCCGGGCTGGGAGTGGTGGTCATGGTGTCCTCCTTCAGGGGACGGGGTGCTTTCACCCAGTCAAACCCATCAGCGGCGCGTTTGATCCCCACTTCGGGGTGCGGTCAGGGTGCGTTCAGGGGCGACCCTGCCGAGGGAGGTGGGCACACGGCATACACCCGCCTGAAGCCCCGCAGCGTCCGCAACGTTGGTCGCAGAGCCGACCAGCCCTGCGGACGCAGCCAGGGGCAGCGCGCCCAGCGTCCGCAACGTTGGTCGCAGAGTCGACCAGCTCTGCGGACGCAAGCGGCGCGAGCCGGGCGGGCGGACCGGTCAGGGGGCCGTGACGAAGTCGATGAGCTCCTCCACCCGGCCGAGCAGCGAGGGCTCGAGGTCGGCGTAGGTGCGGACGGTGCCCAGGATCTGCTTCCACGCTCGGGCGATGTCGGCCTGCTCGTCGTGGGCCCAGCCGAGGTGCGCGCAGATGCCGTGCTTCCACGACGTGCCGCGCGGGATGACCGGCCACTGCGTCATCCCGAGCCGCTCGGGACGCACCGACTGCCACACGTCGACATAGGGGTGGCCGACGATGAGGACGTGCGGGGCCCAGGGCTGCAGGCGCGAGGCGGCCTCGACGACCCGCGTCTCCTTGGTGCCCGGCACGAGGTGGTCGACGAGCACGCCCATGCGCTTGCCCGGGCCTGGTCGGAAGTCACGGATGGCGGCCTCGAGGTCGTCGACGCCGTCGAGCATCTCGACGACGACGCCCTCGACGCGCAGGTCGTGGCCCCAGACCTTCTCGACGAGCTCGGCGTCGTGCCGGCCCTCGACGAAGATCCGCGAGGCGCTCGCGACCTTGGCCGGCGCGTTCGTCACGGCACGCGACCCACTCGCGGTGCGGGAGGCCGCCTGGCGGGCGACGGCCAGCTGCGCCGAGCTGGCTGCCGTCGGCCTGGTGAGGGTGACCGGGCGCCCGTCGACGTGGAAGCCCGGGCCCAGCGGGAACGCCTTGGTGCGACCGCGCCGGTCCTCGAGGTGGACGACCTGGATGCCACCGGCCTTCTCGACGCGGACCACGGCGCCGACCCAGCCGGTCTCGACGTCCTCGACCACGACGCCCACCTCGGCGGCGAGGGGGGTGGAACGGCCGCCGCGCGGCGCCTTCCAGTCCCCGGAGAGCACGTCCCGGCCGTAGCGATCAGTCACCTGCGCGAGGGTAGACGTAGAATTGGCACTCACCAAGAATGAGTGCCAGCAACGGGAGGAGGTGTCGCAGATGAGTGAGGACCGTCGGCTCGCGGTGTTGCGGGCGATCGTCCAGGACTACGTCGAGACGTCCGAACCGGTGGGCTCCAAGGCTCTCCTGGAGCGTCACTCCCTCGGCGTCTCCGCGGCAACGGTGCGCAACGACATGGCCGTCCTCGAGGAGGAGGGGCTCATCGCGGCCCCGCACACGAGCGCGGGCCGCATCCCCACGGACGCGGGCTACCGGCTCTTCGTCGACCGGCTCAGCACGCTCAAGCCGCTCAGTGGCGCCGAGCGGCGGGCCATCAGCGCCCTGCTCGACGGCGCGATGGACCTCGACGACGTCGTCGACCGCACCGTGCGCCTGCTCGCGTCACTGACCCGCCAGGTCGCCGTGGTCCAGTACCCCTCGCTCACCCGATCGTCGGTCCGCCACATCGAGCTCGTCCCGCTGGGCGCCTCACGGCTGCTCGTCGTGCTCATCACGACGACCGGCCGGGTCGAGCAGCGCGTCCTCGAGACCGGCATGGACCTCGCCGACCCGGCCACCGAGCGGATGCTGTCCTCGCTGCGTTCCGACGTCAACGGCGCGACCGTGGGCAAGACGCTGGCCGACGCGGCCGGCGGGCTCGGCGAGCTGCCGACCCAGGTCGACCCGGATGCGCGTGGGCTGCTCGCCGCCATCGCCGCCGAGCTCACCGAGGTGCTCGTCGAGCAGCGCGAGGAGCGGGTCGTCATGGCCGGCACCTCCAACCTCGTGCGCGCCGGCGAGGACTTCCCCAGCTCGATCGGGCCGGTCCTCGAGGCGCTCGAGGAGCATGTGGTCCTCCTCAAGCTCCTCGGTACGGTGACCGAGCAGGGTTCGGCCGTCGCCGTCCGAATCGGTGCCGAGAACCCGTATGCCGGGCTGCAGACGACGTCGCTCGTCACCTCGGGCTACGGCACCGGATCCGACCTCGTGGCCGGCCTCGGTGTCGTCGGCCCGACCCGCATGGACTACCCGACGACGATGGCCGCGGTGCGCGCCGTCGCGACCTACGTCAGCCGGATCCTTGCGGAATGACCGGGTGACTCCCGGCCTTTGCACTTCCAGCCCCACTCCCTGAACCGAACAGCCCCCAGCGAAGGACGTCCTCCGAAGTGAACGACTACTACGCCGACCTCGGCGTGGCCCGTGACGCGAGCGCCGACGAGATCAAGAAGGCCTACCGCCGCGCGGCCCGCAAGCTCCACCCCGACGTCAACTCCGGCCCCGAGGCCGAGGAGCAGTTCAAGAAGGTCTCGCAGGCCTACGACGTGCTCTCGGACCCCGAGAAGAAGCGCAGCTACGACATGGGCGCCGACCCCTACTCCGGGGCCGGTGCGGCCGGCTTCGGCCAGGGCTTCTCGTTCAGCGACGTCATGGACGCGTTCTTCGGAGCCGGCGCCGGGCAGGCCCAGGGTCGCGGACCGCGTTCGCGCCAGGCCCGGGGTCAGGACGCGCTCGTCCGGCTCGACCTCGACCTCGTCGACGCGGTCTTCGGTGCCGAGAAGGAGCTCACCATCGACACCGCCGAGGGCTGCGGCACGTGCCACGGCGCCGGCACCCAGCCCGGCACCGGCACCCGCACCTGCGACGTCTGCCAGGGACAGGGTCAGGTCCAGCAGGTGCAGCGCAGCTTCCTCGGCCAGGTCATGACCTCGCGACCGTGCGTCAACTGCCAGGCCACCGGCCAGGTCATCGAGGCGCCCTGCTACGAGTGCTCCGGCGACGGCCGCGTCCGCACCCGCCGCACCCTGACGATCCGCGTGCCCGCCGGCGTCGACACGGGCACCCGGATCCAGCTCGCCGGCGAGGGCGAGGTCGGACCCGGGGCGGGTCCGTCCGGCGACCTCTACGTCGAGGTGGCGGTCCGGCGCGACCAGCGCTTCCAGCGTCAGGGCGACGACCTGCACGCCACCGTGGAGCTGCCGATGACGGCTGCCGCACTCGGTGCGTCGGTGCCGTTCGAGACGTTCGACGGCGAGCAGGAGCTCGACATCCGTGCGGGGACCCAGTCCGGTGAGCAGATCCTGCTGCGCGGCCTCGGCGTCACCCACCTGCGCGGCTCGGGTCGCGGCGACATCATCGTGCACGCGATGGTGGCCACCCCGACCAGGCTCAACCAGGAGCAGGAGGACCTGCTCCGCCGCCTCGCCACCCTGCGTGGCGAGGAGAAGCCCACCGGCCAGATCGCCAACCCGGCGGACGGCTCGATCTTCGGCAAGCTGCGCGACGCCTTCAAGGCCCGCTGATGCCCGACTTCTTGCGCACCGGCGACACCGGAGCCCCGTTCCTGGGCGCTCTCGTGTCGCTCGTGCGCAAGAAGTCGGAGTGTGTGGGCGGTGTGAGGCGATGAGCCTGGCGCTCTACCTCGTCGCGGCGGGCAGCCTCGACGCCACCAGCCCCGGTGACCTCGTCGTCCTCGACGGACCCGAGGGTCGCCACGCCGTGACGGTGCGGCGGACCCAGCGCGGCGAGCGCCTTCGTCTCGCCGACGGCGCCGGGCGCGTCGTCACCGGCGAGGTGGAGTCGGTCGACAGGGCCGAGCTGTCGCTGCGGGTCGACGCGGTCGAGGCCGACCCCGAGCCGTCGCCGCGCTTCGTCCTCGTCCAGGCGCTCGCCAAGGGTGACCGTGACGACCAGGCCATCGAGGCCGCGACCGAGCTCGGTGTCGACGAGGTCGTGCCGTGGCAGGCCGGGAGGAGCATCGTCCAGTGGCGTGGCGAGCGTGGTGACAAGGCGTGGCGCAAGTGGGACGCGGTGCTGGTCGCCGCCACCAAGCAGTCCCGCCGCACCCGCCGCCCGCACCTCGCCCCCGTCGTCACCACGGCGGGACTGGCGTCGCGGATCGCCGCTGGTGGCACGGCATACGTCCTGCACGAGGACGCCGGTGTGCGACTGGCGGCGCAGGACCTGCCGTCCGACGGAGAGGTCCTGCTCGTCGTCGGGCCCGAGGGCGGGATCTCGCCCGACGAGCTCGAGGCGTTCCGGGTGGCGGGGGCCCACACCGTGCGCCTCGGCGACACCGTCCTGCGCTCGTCCAGCGCCGGTCCGGCCGCGCTCGCGGTCCTCAGCGCCGCCGCGCGCTGGCGCTGATCACCGCACCGAGAACGTCACGACGCGTTCGGCCTGGGGGGAACCGTCCTTCGCCGACGAGGTGAACGCCCGGAACGTCCACGTCCCCGCGGCGAGCCGGCCGAGGTCGACGGTGAACGTCCCCCGGCCCGGCGCACCGATCGACGCGGTCGTGAACCCCTTGCGCACGACCCGGTCGCCCGAGCGCAACTCCCACTCGACGTTGGCCTCGAAGGCGACCGCGAGGCCACGCACGAGCACCGGTCGCGCGCTGTCGACCGAGGACCCGGGGACGGGAGTGTCGACCCAGATGTCGCAGAGGGCGTCGGCGGGGGTGCCGGCCCGGGTGAAGGTGCGCGACGGGTCGACGAACCCGAGCAGGAGGCCGGGAGATCCGGACCGGACGGTGACGGGCAGGTCGCCGCGGCCGACGGCGGCCTGGGCCGTCCACACGAGCGACGAGACGGCGAGCTCGGCCGTGCGGGCGTCAGGGGCGGCCCTGCCCGGTCCGGTCAGCTCGATCGTGATCCGCTCACGGTCCACCGCGAGCGTGTCGAGCCCGACACCCGCCCACAGGGCCGGTTGCTGCGTGCGCCGGATCGACTCGACGACCGCGAAGCCGGCTCGGTCGGACTCGGGTGCGTCGCCACCCAGGGGTGCCGTCCAGAACTCCCGGACCAGCCCCGGGCGGTTGGCCGTGCCGCCGTTGGTGCCGACCCGGTAGATGCCCAAGGAGGTCGTGGCGCCGGCCACCGGACCCGCCGGGCCCGTCGCCGACGGGGACGGGTCGGGCGACGACGAGGTGCTCGCCGACCGGGTCGGCGACGAGGACGGCGACGCTGACGGGGAGGAGGCTCCCGACGGCGTCGAGCTCGTCGACGGCGGTCCGCCGGGCAGGGTCGCGGGGGAGTCGGGGCGCGACGCCCATACCGTGCCGGCCACGACCGCTGCGGCCGCGGCGACGGCGAGGCCGACGAGCCACCGGCTCCGACGGGCGGCGGGGGCAGGCATGGACGCCTCCCGGAGGATCGCGTCGAGCCGCGAGGACGGATGCACCTCCCGGGCGCGGTCGGACAGCGCCGCCCGCAGCTCACGCTCGGTCCGCGACTGCTCGTCATAGGTCGTCATGGCCGCGCCTCCATCTCGGTGCGCAGCGCGGCGAGGCCGCGGTGCGCGTGGGCCTTGACCGACCCGGGAGCGATCCCGAGGGCGTCGGCGATCTGGGCCTCGCTCAGGTCGAGGTAGTAGCGGAGCACGAGCACCTCGCGTTGTCGGGTGGGGAGTCCCTGCAGCCGTTCGAACATGTCGGCGGAGGCGACGGCGGCGACCGCCTCGTCCTCGGCGCTCGCGACGCTGAGCCGACGTGGCCCGGGGCGGATCGAGTCGAGGTAGCGCTGCTCCACCTTGTGGTGCCGCAGCGCCGACCGTGCACCGTTGACGACGCACTGCCGCAGGTATGCCGCACCGCTGGCCCCCGTGACCTCGTGCCACTTCCGGTGGAGCGAGACGAAGGCCTCCTGGGCGATCTCCTCGGCGAGGAGGTCGTCGTGGACGAAGAGCCAGGCGAGGCGGACCATGGGAGCCCAGTGGACGGCATACAGGCTCGACACGCCGTCATCCGCGGCGGCGCGCGCTGCTGCGTCACGTCCGAAGCCCACGGAAGTCATTGTCATGCCGGGAAGACGCCCGAGCAGGCCGATCGGTTTACTGTCGGTGGCATGAGCGCTGCCCCCACCCACCCCGACTGCCTGTTCTGCCGAATCGTCGCCGGCGAGATCCCGGCCGAGGTGGTGGCCAGGACCGACACCAGCCTCGCCTTCCGCGACGTGGGCCCGCAGGCGCCGACCCACGTCCTCGTCGTGCCGCGGCGACATGTCGCCAACGCCGGTGAGCTGGCCGACGCCTCGCCGGCCGAGCTCGCCGACGTCACGCTCCTCGCGCGCACCGTGGCGGAGCAGGAGGGGCTGGACGGCGACTACCGGCTCGTCTTCAACACCGGCGCCGGCGCCGGCCAGAGCGTCTTCCACGCGCACCTGCACCTGCTGGGTGGCCGGGCAATGAAATGGCCTCCGGGCTGAGCCGAACCGTAGACTCGTGGTGACATGACAGACGCACCGCATACGCCCACGTCCGACCAGCCACCGGCGCACACCCCGGTCCACACCGTCACGATCCCCGGGGACGTGTCGATGGTGGCCCTGCTGGGACCGCGCGACGAGCTGCTCCGCACGATGGAGCGCCAGTTCCCCCTCACCGTGATCCACGTGCGCGGCAACGAGTTCCACATCTCGGGCCCCAGCGCCGAGGTCGCCCTGGTCGAGCGGGTGATCGACGAGCTGCTCGCCGTGATCGACGGCGGGCAGGCGCTCAACCGCGACTCCGTCGAGCGCTCCATCGGCATGCTGCGCGCCCAGACGACCGAGCGACCCGCCGACGTCCTCACGATGAACATCGTGTCGTCGCGCGGCCGCACGATCCGCCCCAAGACGCTGGGCCAGAAGCGCTACGTCGACGCGATCGACGAGCACACGATCACGTTCGGCATCGGCCCCGCCGGTACGGGCAAGACCTACCTCGCCATGGCCAAGGCCGTCGCCGCCCTCCAGTCCAAGCAGGTCAACCGGATCATCCTCACGCGCCCTGCCGTCGAGGCGGGGGAGCGCCTCGGCTTCCTCCCGGGCACCCTCAACGACAAGATCGACCCCTACCTGCGGCCGCTCTACGACGCGCTGCACGACATGGTCGACCCCGACTCGATCCCGCGCCTCATGGCCGCCGGGACGATCGAGGTGGCGCCGCTGGCGTTCATGCGCGGTCGCTCGATCAACGACTCCTTCGTCATCCTCGACGAGGCACAGAACACCACGCCCGAGCAGATGAAGATGTTCCTCACCCGCCTCGGCTTCGGCTCCCGGATGGTCGTCACCGGTGACGTCACGCAGGTCGACCTGCCCGGAGGCACGCAGAGCGGCCTGCGGGTCGTGCGCGAGATCCTCGAGAGCCTCGAGGACGTGCACTTCGCCGAGCTCACCGCCCAGGACGTCGTCCGCCACCGCCTCGTCGGCGAGATCGTCGACGCCTACGGCCGCTGGGACGCCCGCCACCAGTCGCACTCGGCGGGGTCCACCCGTCCCGCGCGCCCGGCCCGTCGCCCGGCGAAGGCCAGCCGCGACGCCGGCGACGTCGCTCACGAGGCGACAGAGGCGACCGGGGCGCGCGGGGCCACCGAGACGACCGGGGCGCTGGAGGCGACCGAGGCGACCGAGACGACCGGGGGAGAGGCGTGAGCATCGACGTCCTCAACGAGACCGAGTTCGCCCTCGACGAGCTCGAGCTCGTCGCCTGCGCCCGCTACGTCATGGGCGAGATGAAGGTCCACCCGCAGGCCGATCTCTGCCTCCGCCTCGTCGACGAGGCCGCGATGGAGACCCTGCACGTGCAGTGGATGGACCTCCCGGGCCCGACCGACGTCATGAGCTTCCCGATGGACGAGCTGCGCCCGGGCCGCGACGGCGACGAGCCCGAGGAGGGCGTCCTCGGCGACATCGTGCTCTGCCCGAGCGTCGCCGAGAAGCAGGCCGCGACCGCCGGTCACGCCACCGAGGAGGAGCTGCTGCTCCTCACGACCCACGGCATCCTCCACCTGCTCGGCTACGACCACGCCGAGCCCGAGGAGGAGAAGGAGATGTTCGAGCTGCAGCGCCAGCTCCTCCTCACCTTCCTCGCGACGAGGGGCCGGAACGGTGCCTGACCCAGCCAGTCCCGATACCCGAGCGGTGTCGGCGTCCGGGTCGGTGCGCTCATGACCCGGCTCGTCGTCCTCACCCTCCTCGGCGTCATCCTGTCCTTCCTCCTGTCGGCCGCCGAGGCTGCGCTGCACCGCATCTCGCGGGTGCGCGCCCAGGAGCTGCTCGACGACGGGCGCGCGGGGTCGCAGGCCCTCGCCACGGTCGTCGGTGACAGCGCGGCATACCTGTCGGTCCTGTCGTTCGTCCGCGTCATCGCCGAGATGACCACGGCCGTCCTCGTGACGACCGCCGTCTACCGCGTCGTGGACGGGACGTGGAAGCCGCTCCTCATCGCCATCGCGATCCTCGCGTTCGTCTCGTTCGCGCTCGTCGGCGTCTCGCCGCGCACGCTTGGTGGCCAGCACGCGTCCCGGGTGTCGCTCGTCGCGGCCCCGGTCGCCATCTGGCTGCGCCGGGTGCTCGGCCCGTTCGCGCGGCTCCTCGTGCTGCTCGCCAACGCGGTGACCCCGGGGCGCGGCTACCGTGACGGGCCGTTCGACAGCGAGTCCGAGCTGCGCGATCTCGTCGACATGGCGGGGGAGTCGGCCCTCATCGAGGCGGGCGAGCGGCAGATGATCCACTCCGTCTTCGAGCTCGGCGACACCCTCGCCCGCGAGGTCATGGTGCCGCGTACCGACATGGTGACGATCGACAGCGACCGGGTGGCCCGTCAGGCGATGAACCTGTTCCTGCGCAGCGGCTACTCACGCATCCCGGTGACCGGAGAGGACTCCGACGACGTGCTCGGCCTCCTCTACTTCAAGGACGTCGTGCGTCGGGTCACCGCTGACCCGGCGAGCGCCAACACCCCTGTCGCGGACTTCATGCGGCCGATGCCGTTCATCCCGGAGTCCAAGCCGGTCGACGCCCTGCTGCGCGAGATGCAGCGCGACCAGACGCACTTCGCCCTCGTCGTCGACGAGTGGGGCGGCACCGCCGGGCTCGTGACGATCGAGGACATCATCGAGGAGATCGTCGGTGAGATCGCCGACGAGTACGACCGCGAGACCCCCGACCTCGAGGACCTGGGCGACGGACGCTGGCGGGTCGACGCGACGATGGACATCGACGACCTCGCCGACGAGCTCGGCGTGACCATCGACGAGGACGAGGTGGACACCGTCGGTGGCCTCATCGGCAAGACGATCGGCCGCGTGCCGATCCTCGGGTCGTCCTGCGAGGTCGCCGGGCTGCGGCTCACCGCCGAGCGCATGGCCGGCCGCCGCCACCGCATCGCCACCGTGATCGTCGAACGCGTCGCCGCGACCCCGCACGACCTGATGGAACCAGCCGAGACCGGGAGCACCCATGACTGACGACGCCGCCGCCGACACCGGCGTGAGCACCGCCCAGCCGTATGCCGCAGGGTTCGCCTGCCTCATCGGGCGCCCCAACGCAGGCAAGTCGACCCTGACCAACGCGCTCGTCGGCGAGAAGGTCGCGATCACCTCGAGCAAGCCGCAGACGACGCGCCACACCATCCGGGGCATCGTCACGTCGCCGACGAGCCAGATCGTCCTCGTCGACACTCCCGGCCTGCACAAACCGCGCACCCTGCTCGGTGAGCGGCTCAACGACCTCGTGCGCGAGACGCTGCTCGACGTCGACGTGGTGGGCTTCTGCCTGCCGTCCGACCAGCGGATCGGTCCCGGTGACCAGTTCATCGCCCGCGAGCTCGCCGAGCTGCGCCAGGCCAGGAGGACCCCGATCGTGGCCCTCGCGACGAAGTCCGACAAGGTCGACCGCAAGCGCCTGGCCGAGCACCTCATCGCCATCGACCAGCTCGGCGAGTGGGCCGAGATCGTGCCGTGCTCGGCGACCAAGGGCGACCAGGTCGACACGGTGGCCTCCGTCCTCGCGAAGTACCTCCCGCCGTCGCCGGGGCCGCTCTATCCCGACGACGTCCTCACCGACGAGCCCGAGGCCATCATGATCGCCGAGCTCGTGCGCGAGGCGGCCCTCGAGGGCGTGCGCGACGAGCTCCCGCACTCCCTCGCCGTCGTCGTCGAGGAGATGGTGCCGAGGCCCGACCGACCGGAGGGCAAGCCCCTCATGGACGTGCGTGTCAACGTCTTCGTCGAGCGCTCGTCGCAGAAGGCGATCATCATCGGCCGCGGCGGCTCCCGGCTGCGCGACGTCGGCGCGACGGCCCGCCAGGGCATCGAGAAGCTCCTCGGGCAGCGCGTCCACCTCGACCTCCACGTCAAGATCGCCAAGGACTGGCAGCGCGACCCCAAGCAGCTCCAGCGGCTGGGGTTCTAGCCCTCCGCGTCCTCGTCATCGTTGTGGAGCCGTGACCGAAGTTGCTCCTCGGTCGGGAACTCCGGCATGGTGGTGCGGCTGCACCCCGAGGGGTGTAGCCGACCTGAAGCAGACGGCATACGCGCCGCACACGAGACTGACGAGAACAACGAAGGAGCGGCGTTCGCGCCGAATCACCCGTGACAACGAAACTCATGAAGACTGGCCCGACCGCGCCGGGGGACGCCGCGGGAGAGCGCCCCATCCTCGACGGACCGCTGCACGAGGAGCCCCCGCACCCGGCTCTCGACCACGAGGTCGAGGAGCACGCCGCCGAGGAACCCCAGAAGCTCGACAGGATCGTGTTCGGCGTCACCGCCGCCATCGCGATCGGCTTCGTCGTGTGGGGCTTCGTCAGCACCGAGACCCTCGGCTCCGCCTCCGCCTCCGGGCTCGGCTGGGTCGTGCACAACATGGGCTGGCTGTTCGCGCTCGTCGCGTCCGGCTTCGTCGTGTTCGTCATCTGGCTGGCCGCCAGCAAGTTCGGCCGCATCCCGCTGGGACGTGACGACGAGCAGCCGGAGTTCCGGACCGTGTCGTGGATCGCGATGATGTTCTCCGCGGGCATGGGCATCGGCCTCATGTTCTACGGCGTCTCGGAGCCGGTGTCGCACTTCGTCACCCCGCCTCCGGGCACCGGCGCCGCGGGGAACCCGCAGGCCGTGCAGACCGCCATGGCGACCACGCTCTTCCACTGGACGCTGCACCCGTGGGCGATCTATGCCGTCGTCGGGCTCGCGGTGGCCTACGGCGTCTTCCGCCGCGGTCGCTCGCTCCTCATCAGCTCGGCGTTCGCGCCGCTGCTGGGTGAGCGTCGGGCGTCCGGCCCGGCCGGTCGGATCATCGACATCCTCGCGATCTTCGCCACGCTCTTCGGCTCGGCCGCCTCGCTGGGCCTCGGCGCCCTGCAGATCGGCTCAGGCCTCGAGATCGTCGCGGGTCTCGACAGCACCGGCAACGGCATCCTCGTCGCGATCATCACGGTCCTGACGCTCTGCTTCATCCTGTCCGCGGTCTCGGGTGTCTCCAAGGGCATCCAGTGGCTGTCCAACACCAACATGGTGCTGGCGGTCGTGCTCGCCGTCTTCGTCTTCGTCGTCGGCCCGACCGTCTTCATCCTCAACCTGGTCCCGACCGCTGTCGGCAGCTACTTCCAGGACCTGGCGATGATGTCCGCCCGCACCGACGCCGCCGGCGGCGACGCCATGCAGACCTGGCTGTCGGGCTGGACGATCTTCTACTGGGCCTGGTGGGTCTCGTGGACCCCGTTCGTCGGCATGTTCATCGCGCGCATCTCGCGTGGTCGCACCATTCGCCAGTTCGTCACCGGTGTCCTGCTCGTGCCGAGCCTGGTCTCGCTCGTGTGGTTCGCCGTCTTCGGTGGCGCGGGCATCTTCACCCAGCGCTCCGGCACCGACCTGGCCGGCGCCGAGACGCCGGAGGCCACGCTCTTCAGCATGCTCGACACGATGCCGTTGGCGACCGTGACCTCGATCCTCGTGATGCTGCTCGTCGCGATCTTCTTCGTCTCGGGTGCCGACGCTGCCTCGATCGTCATGGGCACCCTGTCCGAGCGCGGCACCCTCGTGCCGAGCCGCCCGACGGTGATCTTCTGGGGCGCTGCCACCGGAGCCGTCGCGGCCGTCATGCTCGTGGTCGGTGGTGCCGATGCGTTGTCGGGCCTGCAGAACATCACGATCGTCGCGGCGCTGCCCTTCCTCCTCGTGATGGTGGGCCTGGCGTTCTCGCTCGTGAAGGACCTGTCGAACGACCCGCTCGTCGTCCGTCGCGCGTATGCCGTCGCCGCGGTCGAGCAGGCCGTCGTCGCCGGCGTGACCGAGCACGGCGACGACTTCACGCTCACCTTCGAGGAGTCCGCCCCCGGTGAGGGTGTCGGCGAGCTCGTCACCCTGCCCGGCTCGTCGTCCAACGGCGCCAACGGGTCGAGCGACAAGACCGCCGACGATGCGGACGAGGAGTCCGCCCAGCCGGCGCCCACGTCCTGATCGCCTGACGCACCCGACTCGCATGGCTCCTACACTTGGGGCCATGCGAGTCGGTGTTTTCGGAGCGACCGGTCAGGTCGGCAATGTCATGCGCGCTCTCCTCGAGGAGCGCGGTTTCCCGGTCGAGGAGATGCGCTACTTCGCCTCGGCCCGGTCCGCCGGCAGCACGCTGCCGTGGAAGGACACGCAGGTCACCGTCGAGGACACCGCCACGGCGGACTTCAGCGGCCTCGACATCGCGCTGTTCTCCAACGGCGGCTCGACCTCCAAGGAGTGGGCCCCGCGGGTCGCGGCGGCCGGCGCCACGGTCATCGACAACTCCTCGGCGTGGCGCAAGGACCCCGACGTCCCGCTCGTCGTCGCCGAGGTCAACCCCGAGGACCTCGACACCATCCCCAAGGGGATCGTCGCGAACCCCAACTGCACGACGATGGCGGCGATGCCGGTGCTCAAGCCGCTCCACGACGTCGCCGGGCTCGTCCGCCTCACCGTCGCCTCCTACCAGGCCGTGTCCGGTTCGGGCGGCAAGGGTGTCCAGGAGCTCGACGGCCAGCTCAGGGGCGCGTATGCCGCCGGCTCACCCGCCGATCTCGCGCTCGACGGCCGTGCCGTCGAGGTTCCCGCCCCCAACGTGTATGCCGTGCCCGTCGGCTTCAACGTCATCCCGCTCGCGGGCTCGGTCGTCGACGACGGCTCGTTGGAGACCGACGAGGAGCAGAAGCTCCGCAACGAGTCCCGCAAGATCCTGCACGTGCCGGACCTTCGCGTGTCGGGCACCTGCGTGCGCGTGCCGGTCTTCACCGGCCACTCGCTCGCGATCCACGCCGAGTTCGCCGACGACATCTCGCCCGAGCGCGCCCTCGAGCTGCTCGGCAAGGCGCCGGGCGTCGTCGTGACCGACGTGCCCAACCCGCTCGACGCCGCCGGTCGTGACGAGGTCTTCGTCGGCCGCGTGCGTGCCGACCAGTCCGCGCCGGAGGGCAAGGGCCTCGTCCTCTTCGTCGTCGGCGACAACCTGCGCAAGGGCGCTGCGCTCAACGCGGTGCAGGTCGCCGAGGAGCTCCTCAAGCGCCGGTGAGCACCACCGACGGGGGCCGGGCCGCGCGTCCGGCCCGACGACGCAGCGCTGCCGCGATCGTCGCCGCCACCGCGACCATGCTCGTCACGCTGCTCGGTGCCTGCTCCTCCGGCGCCGGCGGTGGCGGTGGGGCGAGCGGTGCCTCGGCATCGGCCCCGTCGACGGCGAGCCCCACGGGAGGGGCAGCGGGACTCGAGGGGACGGCATACCGGGTTCCGCAGTCGTGTCGTCCGCTCCAGGCTCAGCCGGGAGGCACGCTCGCGGGCCCGGCGCTGGCCGACTGCTGGGGTGATGCGCTCGAGGCGCACGGCTCGGTGCGCGCCTGGACCAACGGACCGCCCGACATGGAGGCCGAGGTCGTCCTGGGGACGTCGCAGCGGCTGCGCACCCAGGCCTCGGACGGGCGCGTCGTCGTGGTCGTCGACGGTGCGTCGTGGTCGCGCAGCGGGGACCGCTGGGTGGCCGGGGTGCTCAACTCGGCGGACGAGGACGAGGCGCTGGGCGCCGCGACCGGCGAGTTCGCCTGGGCGACACTGTCGCTCGAGGGGATGACCCGGGGTGTCGGCGAGTGCCCGACGTGGAAGGTCGCGGCCGACCGCGGGCCGGTCACGCTGCACGACGGATCGGCGTCGTCGGGCCTCGTCCGGCTCGACTGCATCGCGCCGTTCGAGGTCATGGGCGCAACGACCACGGCCGCATCGCTGTGGGTCGGCACCGACTGGACGCCGGTGCGGCACGCGTCGACGCTCACGCTCTCGGGTGTCGCCGTCGAGTCCCTCGTCGAGCTCACCGACCACGGTGTACGGTTCGACATCCCCGTCCCGGCCGCCCAGTGACGTCCGCCTTGTCGGGGAACCTTTCAGCAAGCCTTGCCTGTCGAACCCGAGGCGCGTGCGTCTCTGAGTGGGTGGACGCTGCGCAGCGGTGCACGTCTCATGTGAGTTCGTCGACCCAGTCCCCAGCCGCTTGGTCCGAAGGATCCGGCTGAGCGGCTGAGCGTCTGGCAACGCGAGCTGCCCACGTCCCTGGATCTCGGACGGCGACGTGCTCACCGAGAAACCGTGTCACGCCCTGCCGGTCTGTGGCTGGTCACCGACGCCGCTTGCGTTTTCGATTCGCTCGCGCCCACTGGGCGTCGCGTTCGCGAGCCGCGCGACGTTCCGCGCGTGTGGCCCCCGGGTAGGTGCGACCTGGAGATGCGGTGCCGCGACGTGTCCACGATGTCCACGCCATTGCGCCGCCGATACCGATGACGATGGACCCGGTGCCGATGACGAGATCGATCTCAGGGTCGTAGTTCTCCTCGACCCAGTACTCGATGTCCCGCGCGGCGACCATCGCCTCAGGCTCCCCGTCCGGGCCAGGAATGACCTTGACGGTGAGCGGCATGGTGTAGCCGGTCTCGTCGGTCGCGTCCTGCCATCCCTCGTTCCAGCCGTGCTCGTCGGTGAGCGTGTCCTCGTTGGCGACCGCGTCCAGCTCGTGCCACCGGCTCGAGTCGGCAAGCATGACTCGCACCTGGTCCACTTCGTGCCAGCCGCCGCCCTTGGCGTGCTCGTAGTCGACGTAGACCTCCACGTCCACGGGAACCTCTGACCATTCGCTGGTCGCGGCCCGGCGCGCAAGGTCACGGTCACCGAAGTCGCCCGGGGCGTTGAAAAGGCCGAACGCAGCCAGGATCGCCCAGACGACAAGCCAAGCGGGCGCAGTCGTCGCTACGTCCAGTCCCCACGCGAACGTGCGTGCGAGGCGCGAGCGCGAACCGGCTGAGTTCATGCCCACATTGTCGGCATCGCTCAGGCGGCAGAGCAGGCGCCACGCCTGCTCGCGCAGGTCGTGACGCGAATCGTAAGAAGTCCGACGCCCTGATCCTCGTTCGGGCAACTCCTACCTCCCGTCAGAGGTCGGTCATCCAGTGCCGCCACGTCTGCGTCACGTGCATCCCGACGTGCTCGTAGAGGCCGAGCGCTCCGGTGCGTGAGTCGGTCGACAGCTCGCTGACGCTCGCCCCGTGCTCGCGGGCACGTGCGAACGCGTCGGCGAGCAGCGCGCGAGCGAGACCGAGGCCCCGCTGGTCAGCGCGCACGGCGATGGCGTCGACGTAGCCGGTCGCCCCGGCGAGGATCGTGTAGCAGACACCGACGTCGGTGCCGTCGGCGTCGGTGACGAACCGGATCTGCCACGGCTCGAACCCCGGTCGCAGCGGCCCGCGCGGCGCCCAGTCGTCGTAGTTCGACGGCTCGCGGTCGGGCCACTCGTTGAAGGCGTCCTCGACGAGGTGGAAGGCCGTCCAGCCGTCCTCGCCGCCACGGAACTCGCGCAGCGCGTGGCCGTGGGGGAGTGGTTGGGGCTCGATCGTGGCGTCGGGCGGGAGCTGGAGCACCCAAGACGTCCAGCCCTCTCGGTAGCCGCGGTCCCGGAAGAACTCCTCGGCGCCGCTCCCGCCCGGCACGGTCTGGCCCACGAGCTTCGAGCCGCTCGAGCGGGCACAGTCCTCGACCCATCCGGCGAGCCACGTCCCGATGCCGCGCCCACGGTGCTCCGGGTGGACTCCTGCGTCCGCCCGGCGCCCCTTGAACACCTCACCGGCCGCGACGAGCCGGCTGCCGTCCCAGAGCCCGATGCTCTGCGTCGCGAGGTCGAAGCTGCTCCGCGCCCAGTCGCCCTGTATGTCCTCGAGCTCGATGGCCGCCTCGCCGGCGTCGACGATCTCGGTCGCGGCGACGAGGTCGCAGACGGCCTGCGCGTCGTCGAGCGTGTGCGGTCGCGCGGTGAGTCCGTCGGGGAGGGCCATGGGGTGAGAGTGCCCGACCGCGCGTCGGCTTGTCACCGCAATTGTCGCGGTGGCCGCCGATGCAGAACTGTGAGAGAGTTCTTTCGAGAGGGTTCTCTCACATCTGTACGGAGGCCCCATGAGCAACCCCTACGGCGACATCGAGCTCACCCCGCGGAGCATCCGGGCGCTGGCACACCCGGTTCGCCTGGCCATCCTCAGCCGGCTCCAGGGTCACGGGCCGAGCACGGCGACCGCCCTCGCGCCCCTCGTCGGGGCGACGCCCTCGGTGACGAGCTGGCACCTGCGCCACCTCGCCGAGCACGGCCTCGTGCGCGATGCCGCCGTCGAGTCCGACGGGCGGCAGCGGTGGTGGGAGGCGGTCGGCAGGGGGTTCCGGTTCACCCCGGCGGAGGACGCCGTCGGGCAGGAGGCGGCGAGCCTGCTGTCGCGCGTGATGTTCGACCAGGCCGCGGGCCTGCCGGACGCCTGGGCTCGCGACACCGAGCCCCTGCTCGAGACGGAGTGGCGTCGGTCGGCTGGACTGTCCAACACGTCCATCGTCGCGACGGCCGACGAGCTCGCCGAGATCGAGGCCGCCGTCGAGGCCCTGCTCGCGCCGTACGTGCTCCGCAAGGGCGCCGACGAACCCACGCCGGGGGCCCGCCGGGTCCGGCTGCTCCGCTACGTCCTGCCGTCGGCGGCCGACGAGCACGTCGAGGATGCGGGCGAGCGGGCGTGAGCGACGCTGCCGCGCGGACGCCGCTCTGGCGGGACCGGCGCTTCGCGACCTACTGGGCCGGACAGGGCATCTCGCAGTTCGGCGACCGCATCACCGAGCTCGCGCTGCCCTTCATCGCGGTGACGACATTGAACGCGAGCGCGCGCACCGTCGGCCTGCTCACCGCCGCCGTGTGGGCGCCCAACCTCCTCTCGCTCCTCGTGGGCACGTGGGTCGACCACCGTCCGCGCAAGCGCCGCCTGCTCGTCCTGGCCGACCTGCTCAGGGCCGCCGTCCTGCTGAGCCTGCCCGTCGCCCACTGGGTCGGTGCGGTCACCCTAGGCCAGCTCTTCGTCGTGGCGCTGCTCGCCGGACTGGGGCAGGTGCTCTACCAGACGGCATACCCGAGCTTCTTCGTCTCGCTCGTCCGCCGCGAGCAGTTCGTCGAGGCCAACGGACTGCTCAGCTCCACCCGGTCGATCTCGTACGTCGGCGGTCCGGCGCTCGCCGGAGGCCTGATCCAGGTGCTCACCGCACCCGTGGCTCTGCTCGTCGACGCGGTGACCTTCCTCGCCTCGGCAGTGCTCATCGGCCGGGTCAAGGTCGAGGAGCGCCCGGTCGAGGTGAGTGGTGGACCGCTGCTGCGGCGGGCCCGTGACGGGATGGGCCTGGTCCTGCGACACCGCTACCTCAGGGCGTCGCTGGCCTGCGTCACCACGATCAATTTCTTCAACTTCGTCGCGGCGGCGCTTCTCATCCTCTTCGCGAGCCGGCAGCTCGGGCTGTCGGCCGGGGCCATCGGACTCGCCCTCGGCATCGGCGCCACCGGCGGTGTCCTCGGTGCGGTGCTCGCCGGTCCCGTGACCCGCCGACTGGGAGTCGGCCGGACGATCTGTGTCGGGGCGGTGCTGTTCTCGGCACCGTTCGCCCTGCTGCCCCTCGCCGGAGGGCCGCTGTGGCTGCGGATGGGAGTCCTCGGACTGGTCGAGTTCATCGCCGGCTTCGGGGTCATGCTGCTCGACGTCCCCCTCAACGCGCTGCAGACCGCGGTCACGCCAGACGCCGTCCGCAGCCGCGTGACCGGCGCGTTCTCGACGGTGAACTACGGGATCCGGCCACTCGGCGCGATCCTCGGAGGTCTGCTGGGCGAGTGGATCGGGATCGGCCCGACCATGGTGGTCGCCGCCGTCGGCGGCACGCTGTCCGTCCTCTGGCTGGTCGGGTCGCCGATCCGGGGCACGCGCACCATCGAGGAGCTCGACCATGCGCCGGACCTCTCGACGGGGCCCGCCTGACGCGTCGTAGGGTCGGCGGGTGACTCGTCGAACCGCCCTCGTCCGTCGTCCCGGTCCCCGTCTCGCCGACGGACTGGTCACCCACCTCGAGAAGTCGTCGATCGACCTCGACCTCGCGATGCAGCAGTGGGACGCGTATGCCGCGTGCCTGCGGTCCGCGGGATGGGAGACGGTCGAGGTCCCCGCGGCCGACGACTGCCCCGACGCCGTCTTCATCGAGGACGCCGTCGTCGTGGCCGGCGACGTCGCCGTGCTCACCAATCCCGGTGCGGCAGAGCGCAAGCCGGAGGTCGCGGCGGTGGAGGGCGTCGTGCGCGACCTCGGCTACCGCGTCGTGCGGATCGAGGACCCCGGGACGCTCGACGGGGGAGACGTCCTCAAGGTCGGGGACACGGCATACGTCGGGCTCGGTGGACGCACCAACGGTGCCGGCATCCAGCAGCTCGCGACCCACCTCGGGTCGGTCGGGATGCGCACGCAGGCGGTCACCGTCGAGCGGGCCCTGCACCTCAAGTCGGCGGTCACGGCGCTGCCCGACGGCACGGTCATCGGCTGGGACCCCGTCGTCGACTGGCCCGGCGCCTTCCCGGCCTACGAGGGGATGCCCGAAGAGGGCGGCGCGCACGTCGTGCTGCTCGACGACTCGACCCTGCTCATGGCCGCCAGCGCACCCCGCACCGCCGAGCTGCTGCGCGGTCGCGGGCACGAGGTCGTCACCGTCGACATCAGCGAGTTCGAGAAGCTCGAGGGCTGCGTCACCTGCCTGTCCGTGCGCTGCCGCGGCTGACGCCGCGCCCAAGGTGACCACAGTGCGGACCGGAGGGCGACTCGCGGGTGGGCGGACGGCATACTCGATGTCGTGCGTTATTCGCGGCTCCTCCTTCTCTGCCGCGGCGAGGCCTGAATCGGCCCTCCTCGTCGCGGAGCTCGCTGTGCCCCGGCTGAGCACATGACGAGAAGTGAGTAGAGGAAGCACGAGATGATCTCCCCCCAGCAGACCAGTGGGATGCCGGCGACGAAGTACCTGCCCTTCCAGGAGCAGATCGACGTCCGGCTGCCCGACCGCACGTGGCCCGACCAGGTCATGTCCAAGGCGCCGCGGTGGTGCGCCGTCGACCTGCGCGACGGCAACCAGGCGCTCATCGACCCGATGGACTCCGAGCGCAAGATGCGGATGTTCAAGCTGCTCGTGAAGATGGGCTACAAGGAGATCGAGGTCGGCTTCCCGAGCGCGAGCCAGACCGACTTCGACTTCTGCCGCGAGCTCATCGACGGCGGGCACATACCCGACGACGTGACGATCCAGGTGCTCACCCAGTGCCGCGACCACCTCGTCGAGCGGACCTTCGACGCGATCCGCGGCAGCAAGCAGGCGATCGTCCACTTCTACAACTCCACCTCGGTGCTCCAGCGGCGCGTGGTCTTCGACCTGCCGCAGGAGGGCATCATCGACATCGCGCTCCAGGGTGCGCGGCTGTGCAGGAAGCTCGAGGAGACGATTCCCGAGACGACCGTCTACTACGAGTACTCGCCGGAGTCCTACACGGGCACCGAGCTCGAGTTCGCCGTGCGCGTCTGCAACGAGGTCATCGCCGTCATCGACCCGACGCCGGACCACAAGATGATCATCAACCTGCCGGCGACGGTCGAGATGGCCACGCCCAACGTCTACGCCGACTCGATCGAGTGGATGATCCGCCACCTCGACCGGCGCGAGTCGATCGTCGTCAGCCTGCACCCGCACAACGACCGTGGCGAGGGTGTCGCGGCGGCCGAGCTCGGCTACCTCGCCGGCGCCGACCGGATCGAGGGCTGCCTCTTCGGCAACGGTGAGCGCACCGGCAACGTCTGCCTCGTCACCCTCGGCATGAACCTCTACAGCCAGGGCATCGACCCGCAAATCGACTTCTCCGACATGGCCGAGATCCGGCGCACCGTCGAGTACTGCAACCAGCTGCCGGTGCACGAGCGCCACCCGTGGGGCGGCGACCTCGTCTACACGGCGTTCTCCGGGTCGCACCAGGACGCGATCAAGAAGGGCCTCGACGACATGGAGCGTCGGAGCAAGGCGGCGGGCAAGACGGTCGACGACCTCGACTGGGGCGTGCCCTACCTGCCGATCGACCCGCACGACATCGGCCGGTCCTACGAGGCCGTCGTCCGCGTCAACAGCCAGTCGGGCAAGGGCGGTTCGGCCTACCTGCTCAAGACCGAGCACGGCCTCGACCTGCCGCGGCGGCTCCAGGTGGAGTTCAGCCAGGTCGTCCAGCGTCGTGCCGACTCCCAGGGCGGCGAGATCACGGCCAAGGAGCTGTGGTCGATCTTCCGCGACGAGTACCTGCCGGCCAAGCCGGGCAAGCGCAACGACTGGGGCCGGTTCACGCCGGTGAGCCACACCCTCGTCAGCGCGGGCGACGGACGGGACCACATCACCGCGGTCATGCTCGACGGCGGCCACGAGATCACCATCGACGGGTTCGGCAACGGCCCGATCGCGGCCTTCATCGACGCGCTGTCGAGCGTCGGGGTGGACGTGCGGGTGCTCGACTACTCCGAGCACGCGCTGTCGTCCGGTGGCGACGCGAAGGCTGCGGCCTACGTCGAGTGCGCCGTCGGCGACCGGGTCCTCTGGGGCATCGGCATGCACTCCTCGATCGTGCGCGCCTCGCTCACGGCGGTGCTCTCGGCGGTCAACCGTGCGGTGCGCGACGACGCCGCCTGACCTGTCCGACGCATGCCGACAGGGCCGTCCCGGCACCACCGGGACGGCCCTGCGTTCGTCGGAGGACGGCATACGAGCGCAGTGCTCGTATGCCGTCGGCTCAGCCGACGGTGACCCGAGCCGTGCGGCTCACGCCGTTGACGACGACCGTGAGCGTGCCGGTCCCGGGACGCAGCCCGGTGAGCCTGCCGGTCGCGGGGTCGTATGCCGCCACGGCACTTCCCGGGGCGTTGCCGGCTCCGACGTGGACGCCGTCGCCGGACCAGGCCGCGCTCACCGGGTAGGCGAGCGGGAACGACCGGGTGCCCTGGGTGACCGTCGTCGTCACGGGTGAAGTCGCCCCCACGGCCACGGTCGGTGCCGACACCGTGAGCTCGTCGACGTGCGGCCGGATCTGGACCCGCGCCCACGGGTGCGGTCCGGGGTCGGCGGGGTTCGCGCGGTACAGCCTGGCGCCCGGGGTCCGCGGCGCCTCCGGGTCGATCCGCACGGTCGTCCAGCCCGAGAACCCGCCCTCGTCCGGTGAGGTCGAGGGCGCCTTGCCCGAGTTGCCGTTGACGACGTAGGGGACGGCGTCGACCCGGCCGGCCGAGAAGGCCCCGACGTGGCCGCCGACGAAGAGCGCGCCCTTGCCGCTGCGGAGCCGGAAGTCGGACAGCCATGCCTCGACGGTCTCGGCCTCGACCCGGTCGGTCATCTGCGAGCCCTTGACCGGGCTGGGGTCGCGCGGCGGGTGGTGCCAGCCGACGACGACGCCGTGGACCGCGTCGTTGCTCTCGGCGTCGTCGAGGGCGGAGCGGAGCATCTGCCACTGGTCGAAGCCGCCGCCGCGCAACGTCCCGGTGGAGGAGTCGAGCAGCACGAACCGCGTGCCCTTGTGCACGAAGCTGTGGTGGGTCTCGCCGAAGACGGTGCTGAAGTTGCTCGTCGACCCCGGGCCGTAGATCTCGTGGTTGCCGGGCAGGTAGTACCAGCGCAGGCCCTTGGCGGTGAGCTCCTCGTCGATGACCTTCCTGGCGAGGGCGAAGTCGGCCGGGTAGCCGGTGTCCACCAGGTCGCCGGTGATGACGACGAAGTCCGGGCGGCTGGCGACGATCTCGCGCATGGTGCGCCGCACCGCGGGGACGAGCGACTGGTTGTCGGCCGTGAACTGCCCGTCGGACATCACGGCATAGGTGAACTGCTCGCCCGAGGGGCTCAGGGCCGTGTGCTGCTGGACCACGGGGTCCTGGACCACCGCAGCAGCGGGTGCGCTGACGGGCGGCGCGGTCTTGACGGTGAGGTCGTCCAGGACGACGGCGCCGGTGTAGGAGCGGGCGGCGCCGGTTTCGATGGTCGCGACGAAGTTGAGGGTGACCGGGCCGGGAAGGGTCTGGGGGACCGGGACCTCCATGTACTTCCAGCCCGTCCACGTGACATAGGGGCCGTAGAGCGAGGCCGCCTTTCCCTGGCCGTCGCTGATGCCGAACGAGGTCCACGCTCCCTTGCCGTCGCCGAGCACCCACACCCCGAGGGCGAGCGGCTGGCCCTGCGTGATCGTGATGGGAGTCGGGGGTCGCGCGTAGCCGACCCTGGTGGCCGTGGACTTCGTGAAGTCGTAGGTCATCCTGAGCCCGGTTCCGCCCTCACGACCTGGGGCGGGTTCGACGGAGCCGGCGGCGCGCGCCTGGGTGAAGCGCCACGAGGCGGCCTCGTCGAACGTGCTCAGCGTCGTGCTCACCGACCCGATGGCGACCGGGACGTGCGTCACGACGCCCTTGGCGGTGGCCTTGACGACGAGGGCGCCGGTGGTGACGCCGGGCTTGGCCTTGACCGTGAAGTCGACACCGCTGCGCTGCACGTCGACGAGGGCGTCGTCGACGTCGAGGGTGACGTCACCAGTCTCCAGCGGGGTCTCGAACCCGTTGGCGTCCGCACCGATGACGCGGAACGTCGCCGGCTGTGCGGGGTCGAGGATCGACACCTTGTCGACGCTCGGTCGCGTCCGCTCCAGCGGCCCGAGGACGGTGAGGTCGAGCGACTCCTTGGCGGCGCCGATCCGGGCGGTGACGACCGTGGTCCCGGGAGCAGCCGGCTTCACGAGTCCCGTCGCCGAGACCGTTGCGGCGTTCGTCGCCCGGTATGCCGGCGTCGCGGCGACCGGGGCGTACGTCTCGTCGTGGCCGAGCCCGGTGAGCTGCCGGGTGAGCCCGGGGAAGACCCGGAGCAGGTCGTGGTTCTCCTCGTCGGACGTCGTGACGAGCCGGAGGCCGCGCACCTGGCCCGAACCAGCGTCCGCGAACAGGCCGATGCCGTCCGGCACAGGGCGCAACCCGCCGTCGGAGGGCTGGTTCTCGACGTCGAGGTCGTCCTCGCCTGCCTCACGGGCGAGCATCGTCGAGGAGCCGCCGCCGTCGAGGTTGATGGCGTCGTCGGCCCCGACCTCCTTGAGGAAGGCGCCGGTCTCGGCGTAGGTCATGCCACGCGAGTCGGCCATCCGTCCGTCGACGGTGAGCAGGAACATCGTCGAGCCGTCCGCGTCGAAGCCGACAGCTGTGCGGGGGTGGATCGCCGTGTCACCCTGGGGGACGACCGCGCCGTCCTCGAGCAGCATCGTGTTGCCCGAGATGGCCATGGCGAGGTTGTCGCCGTCGTTGCGCAGGGAGTAGTCGAGCCTGACTTTGTCGCCGACGGCCAGCGTGGCCAGGCGGTCGGCGCCGGTGCCGCGTCCGACGAGGGCGAGCTGCGTGGGGGCCAGCTGGCCCTCGCCCGCGGTGGTGGCGACGGACTCGACGACCCCGTCGCGCACGAGCACCTCACGCACCTTGGTCGCGCCGCCGGTCACGCGGGTGCGTGTGTAAGCGCCCCAGGCGGGCGTGAACGCGGTGACGGCGTTCGTCGGGATGGCCGACTGGTTGAGCCCGTCGAGCGTGGTGCTGGTGCCGTCCCACGACACCGTCCCCTGGAGGAACATCGAGCTGATCCGGCCCAGACCGTCGGCGCCGACACCGACGGCTCGGTTGTGGCCCGGGTTGGGGCCCTTGACGACCGTGCCGTCGAGCTTCTTGGCCCCTCCTTGCGGGGCGTTCGAGTTGTTGATGTCGAAGTAGTCGCCGTTGACGGCCGCGACGGAGCGGCGGGGGTCGGCCAGCTCTGTCAGGGGGCTCGCGGAGGCGACCTTGCCGGCGTTGATGTAGTCGGGCCGGACCGACCCCGCGGCGAGGTCGACCTTGAGGAGGTCGCCGCGCATGAACCCGCCGGCGTCCAGCCACTCGAAGGACCTCAGCGAGACGGCGGGGGCGACGGGGCGCGTCACGTCGCTGAGCCACAGCCGGTTGGCGGTCTGGAGCGCGGTCGGGGCGAGCACCCACGGTTCGGACAGGTCGGAGCTGCCTGCGGCGACCCGACCCTGCGATGGGTCGACCCCCGTCGTGACGGGTGCAGCTCCGCCCGAGTCGGGACCAGCCGGACCGGCGTGGGCCAAGGGGACTGAGAGGACGAGTGGGAGCGCGGCCAAGGCCGCGACGACAGTGCGTCGCAGACGTGGCGGCGCGGCAGTGGAGAGCATGTCCCCGATCCGACCCGACCCCGACGTCATAGGAACAATCTTCCGGCTAACACGTGGCAAACGTGGCTTGTTCACACAGCGAGGATGGCACGCATGCGTCGGTTGCGCTCGTCGAAGCGGAGTCAGCGGATCCCGCGGGGGCGGAACTGGATCGAGATCCTCGGCCCGACCGGCTTGCTCGTCTTGGGGATGGCGTGGTCCCACGTGCGCTGGCACGACCCGCCCATGACGACGAGGTCGCCGTGTCCGAGCGAGAAGCCCATCGACGCACCACCACCTCGGGGTCGCAGCATGAGCGAGCGCGCCGAGCCGACCGAGAGGATGGCGACCATCGTGTCCATGTCACGGGCACGGCCGATGCGGTCGCCGTGCCACGCGACCGAGTCGCGGCCGTCGCGGTAGAGGCACATCCCTGCGGAGACGAAAGGCTCGCCCAGCTCACCGGCATACCTGCGGGACAACGCTTCTCGCGCCTCGGTGAGGGCGGGGTGGGGGAGTGTCTCGCCCTCTTCATAGAACTTGAGCAGGCGGGGGACGTCGACGACGCGTTCGTACATCTCGCGGCGCTCGGCCTTCCACGGGACGTCGTGGTGCAGTGCGTCGAAGAGCAGGTCGGCGCCGGTCAGCCACGCCGGCTGGTAGTCGACCCAGGCCCCGCGAGAGAGGAGGGTGCGCGTCGGCGCCAGGTGGCCGAGCTCGATGGCGTCGGCGGTGTCGAAGAGCGAGTGCTGCAGGACCGCGTCCATGCCGCCGAGACTAGCGCAGATCGAACACCTGTTCTAGCCTTGGCGGAGCCGCGTGTCAGATGGTGAGCTTCGCCCAGGTCTGGGCGCCGACCACACCGTCGGCCAGGAGGCCCCGCGAGGTCTGGAACGCCCTCGCCTTCGAGGCCGTCGTCGCCCCGAACACGCCGTCCGCAGTGAGGGTGTAGCCGCGGGCGGTGAGCGACTTCTGGGCGGCGACGACGGCCTGCCCGGACGAGCCGTTCTGCACGGTGACGACGAGCGCGGCCCACGTCCTCGGTCCGACGACGCCGTCGGCGAGCAGGCTTCGCGAGGTCTGGAACGCCTTGACCCTGCTCACCGTGACCGCCCCGAACACCCCGTCGAGGGTGAGGGACTGGCCACGGGCGCGCAGCAGGTGCTGGATGGCGGTGACCCGGAAGCCGGTGGCGCCGGACTGCACCGTCGACCACGCGATCGTGGGCGTCGGGGCCGGCGAGCCGCCGATCTTGGCCACCAGCGGCGCGAGGCGCGAGTCGCCGGGGCGGACGTTGATCTCGAAGTGCATCTCGTCCTTGCGGCCCGAGTAGTCGCCGCCCCAGCGCACCACTCCGTTGCAGAAGGCGAGGATCGAACGGATCCGGCTGACCTGCGTCGCCGAGAACGTCCCTGACGCACCCAGCGGGTGGCGCGGCGCGTTGACGTCGATCGCCGTCCCCGAGGCGTGGTTCGACAGGCTCGTGCTCCCCGAGATGACGCGATAGTTGTAGCCCCAGTTGCCCGGCGTCACCAGCGTCTCGACCTCGTCGTGGAAGCGCCGTGCCACGTGGCCGAGGATCGTGTGGACCTGCCCGCCGCGCACCCCGGACGGGAAGGCGTGACTGGCGACGGTGAGTCCGGTGATGCCGATCGCGCTCGGGCTGCTGCTCGCCGGCCAGCCGTTCTGCGAGGTCGCCGCCTGGGCGGCACCGGCACCGGCGACGACGAGCCCGCCGCCGAGGAGGAGCCCGCCGGCCCCGCGCACGAGGGCGCGCCGCCCCACGTCCGGTGACGTCGTGCGTGCCTCGTGCGGTCCCCGGTGCTCGTGCAGCTCGCACATGGTGCTTCCCCTCGTTCGGTTCGTGGATCGGCCTCTGCCGCAACCGAACCTAGGAGCGCCGTGGGTCGGCGTACATGGGGAGCGCTACCCCTCGCCTCGCGTGGCGGGACCGGGTCAGGGCGTGTATGCCGTGCCTTCCATCGTCGACCACCCGAACCAGCCGCCCTCGGGGTGGTCGGCGTCGGGCACGTGCCACAGCACCCGGGCGCGGGCGCTCGCCTCCCGCACGGCGACCAGGTCGAGCGGCACGAACGTCTCCGGGACGTCGAGCGCCTCCCACGCCACGACCAGCTCGGCGTCTCCCTCGGGCACGGGGTGCAGCCACCACGACTGGGTCGCCCGCAGCTCGCCCGTGCCGCCGCCGCTCATGACGAAGCTGGGACGCTCGGGGGAGCCGGGCTCCTCGGGCGCCATGTCGGGGGAGTACCCGGGCTCGCCCGCGCCGAGCTTCGTGCCGTCGCCGAGCAGGATCCCGACCCGCGGCTCCTCCGGCAGGCCGTGCTCGCCCACCGCTCGCTCGGCCGCCTGCGGGTGGACCCACGCCTCGACGCGCAGCAGCATGCCTCGGTCGAATGCCTGGATCTCGGGCACCCGGAGAACGACGGAGTCGCTCGTGAACACGTCTGCGTCGACGGGCACCGAGACCGGCACGACGTTGATCGGCGGTGTCCACGGGTGGTTGACGAACTGCTGCGGCTCCTCCATCTGCTGCGGAGGTGGCAGGGGCGGTTCGAAGAACGGCGCACGAGAGCTCATGGCGACACCGTAGGGCTCCGGGCGGCACGGCATACCGGCATTGTCAGAGGCTCGGGAGACAATGGGGCGTGCCGCTCTACCGTGACCAGGGGATCGTGCTGCGCACCCACAAGCTGGGCGAGGCAGATCGCATCATCACCGTGCTCACGCGCAGCCTGGGCAAGGTCCGCACGGTCGGCAAGGGCGTGCGCCGCACGAAGTCGCGCTTCGGTGCGCGGCTGGAGCCGGGGATGCTCGTCGACCTCCAGTGCTACGAGGGGCGCAACCTCGACACCGTGACCCAGGCCGAGACGATCGAGTCGTGGGGCGACGTGTGCGCGCGCGACTACGACGCGTGGACCGCGGCCAACGCCGTCCTCGAGACGTGCGACCGGCTCACCGAGGAGCGCGAGCCGGCGCTCCAGCAGTACCTCCTCGTCACCGGCGCGATGCGCTCGCTCGCCGGCAAGGAGCACGACCCCAACCTCGTCCTCGACGCCTACCTGCTGCGCGCGCTCGCGGTCGCGGGCTGGGCCCCGAGCTTCCACGACTGCGCCAAGTGCGGCGCCGAGGGGCCGCACCGCGCGTTCCACATCGTGTCCGGTGGCGCCGTGTGCTCCGTATGCCGTCCGCCCGGCTCCTCCGCCCCCGCACCGGAGACGCTCCGCCTGCTCGCCGCGCTGCTTGCGGGTGACTGGATGATCGCCGACGGGTCCGACCTGCGACACCGCCGCGAGGGCAGCGGTCTGACGACGGCCTTCCTGCAGTGGCACCTCGAACGCGGGGTGCGCTCGCTCCGTATGGTGGAGCGGTGACGAGCCGCCCCTTCCCGCACCCCAGCGGAGCCCAGCCTCCGGCAGTTCCGGCGCAGCAGGTCCCGGGCCACGTGGCGATCGTCATGGACGGCAACGGGCGCTGGGCCAACCAGCGTGGACTGCCGCGCACCAAGGGTCACGAGGCCGGTGAGGGTGCGCTGCTCGATGTCGTCGCCGGTGCGGTCGAGATCGGCGTGACCCACCTGTCGGCCTACGCGTTCTCCACCGAGAACTGGCGCCGCTCGCCCGACGAGGTCCGCTTCCTCATGGGGTTCAACCGCGACGTCATCCGGCGCCGACGTGACCAGCTGCACGACTGGGGCGTGCGGATGCGCTGGGTCGGGCGGCGACCACGGCTGTGGAGCTCGGTCATCAAGGAGCTCGAGGTCGCCCAGGAGCTCACCCAGCACAACACCGGGCTCACCCTCTACTTCTGCGTCAACTACGGCGGCCGGGCCGAGCTCGGCGACGCCGCCCGGGCCATGGCCGAGGACGTGGCGCGTGGCCGGCTCAAGCCCCGCAACGTCGATGACAAGGCGCTCGCGCGCTACCTTCCCGAGCCCGACATGCCTGACGTCGACCTCTTCGTCCGCAGCTCGGGGGAGCAGCGCACGAGCAACTTCCTGCTGTGGCAGAGCGCCTACGCCGAGATGGTCTTCCTCGACACGCTCTGGCCCGACTTCGACCGGCGCGACCTCTGGCGGGCGATCGAGATCTATGCCGACCGTGACCGTCGCTACGGCGGCGCCGTCGACCTCGCCGCCGAGTCCACGCCCGACGCCTGACGCCTGACGCGGTGGCTTGGCCGGACGTCGTGCCCGCGGCGTCACACCATTCCCGCCCGAAGTGGGTTGGGTGCACTGCGCCCGGTGGCGGCGGCCCTGCCCAGTGACCGGTTCCCACTTCGGGCGGGAATGGGCCTGCGGGTCCATCGGTGCTGCGGGTCCATCGGTGCCGCGGGTCAGTGCGAGGTGCAGGTCCCGAACAGCTCGATGGTGTGGGTCACGTCGCTGAAGCCGTGCTGGCGCGCGACCTCGGAGGCCCACTGCTCCACGGCCGGGCCCTCGACCTCGACGGTCCGGCCGCACTCGCGGCAGACGAGGTGGTGGTGGTGCGCGTCGGTGCCGCAGGAGCGGTAGACGGACTCGCCGTCGTCGGTGCGCAGCACGTCGACGTCGCCGTCCGCGGCCATGGCCTGGAGGTTGCGGTAGACCGTGGCCAGTCCCACGGAGTCGCCACGCTCCTGGAGCTTGGCGTGGAGGTCCTGGGCCGAGAGGAAGCCCGAGGTCGTCGACATGAGCTCGGCGAGGGCCGCCCGCTGGCGGGTCGGGCGACGGGCCGCACCGGCCGCACCGGCCGCACCGGCCGCACCGGCCGCACCGGCCGCACCGGCCGCACCGGCCGCACCGGCCGCACCGGCCGCACCGACCGCACCCGACGATGACTGGTCGGTGGGGTGGGCGCTCATCGGGGGACCTCCTCGGTCTGGTGGTCGCTGTGCTCGTCGTGCCGGTGGCCGCCGTGCCCGACCTCGTCGTGGTGGTGGTCGTGCTCGTCGTAGTGGTCCCGGTGCGGGGCGTGCCGGTGCCCGTCGTGGAGGTAGTCCACGTGTCCGTCGTGCTCGATGGCCGGGTGCCCGCAGGTCGGGCCGTGCTCGTGGTCGTGCCGCTCGGCCCGCTCGTGCGCTGCGCGTCGCGCCCGCGCCACCACACCGGTGAGCACGCTCGTGACGAGGAAGGTCGCGATCGCCAGCAGCACGATCGTGCCGCCCGACGGCGTCTCGGCATAGAACGACACCACGACCCCACCGACGCTCGACAGGATGCCGATGACGGACGCGGCCAGCAGGCTGCTCCGGAAGCTGCGTGAGACGAGCTGCGCCGTCGCGTTGGGGATGATCATGAGCGCGGTGATGAGCAGCAGCCCGACGACCCGCATCGAGACGACGACCGTCACGGCGGTGAGCACCGACAGGGCGATGTTGTAGCCCATGACCGGCATGCCGGCGGCGCGCGCGTACTCCTCGTCGTTGGCGACCGCGAAGAAGCGGTGACGCAGCGACCACGTCACGGCGACGACGACCACGGCGAGCGCGGCGAACACGGCGATGTCGGCACGGCTCGTCGTGAGGATCGCGCCGAACAGGTAGCCGGTGAGGTTGCCGGGTGAGGTGGCGCTCGACTTCGAGATGAGGACCACGCCGAGCGCGATGCCGCCGTAGAACATCACGGCGAGGGCGATGTCGCCGCTCGTGCGCCCTGCGGCGCGGATGAGCTCGACGCCGACCGCAGCGGCCACCGCCGCCACGAGAGCCGTGAACACCGGCATCGAGCCGGTGAGGATCCCGATGGCGACACCGGCGAGGGCGACGTGGCCGATGCCGTCACCGATGAGCGACATGCGCCGCTGCACGAGGAAGGCGCCGACCAGTGGTGCGGCGAGGCCGACGAGCACGGCGGCGACGAGCGCCTGGCGCATGAAGTCGAGGGACAGCAGGTCGCTCATGGCCGCACCTCGCGGGTGGGGAGGGTGTCGGTGACGATGCCGGCGAGACCGGGCGAGTGGCCCGCGCCGGTGGGGGACGGGTGGTGGTGCGCGTCGCCGGCCTCGTGGCCACGGTGGCCGCTGGCCCACGCCGTGGGCGCCCCGTCGAAGTCGACGTGGCCGGCGTCCATGCAGACGATCCGGGTGACGACGTCGCGCAGTGCCGCGAGCTCGTGCGTGACGATGAGCATCGACGTGCCCCGAGCGGCGAGGCCGGACAGCACCTCGGCGAGCACGGCTTGGTTGGCGGCGTCGACGCCCGCCGTCGGCTCGTCCATGACGAGGAGGTCAGGGCCGGCCGCGAGGGCCCGGGCGATGAGGACCCGCCGCTGCTGGCCGCCACTCAGGGTGGCCACGTCCTCGCGCTCGCGGTCACGCAGGCCGACGGCGTCCAAGGCCTCGTCGACGGCTCGCGCGTCCTCGCTGCCGGACGGTCGCCAGAACGGGCGCAGCGGCAGCCGGCCGACCTCGACCACCTCGCGGACGGTGGCGCGCACGGACGACGACAGCGAGTGGCGCTGAGGGACGTAGCCGATGCGCGGCTTGTCCCGGAAGCGCGCCAGCGGCGTCCCGAAGAGGACGACCTCGCCACCGAGGTGGTCCGACAGGCCGAGCAGTCCCTTGACGAGGGTGGACTTGCCCGAGCCGTTGGGGCCGAGCAGCGCGATCACCTCGCCGGGCCCCTGCGTGAGGGTGACGCCCTCGACGACCGTCCGGTCGGCGTACCCGAAGGTCGCCGAGCGGAGCGAGATGAGCGCGGTGTCGGTCATGAGCAGCCCAGACCCTTCCGGAGCGCGGTGAGGTTGGATCGCATGATCTCGAAGTAGTCGCTCCCGGCGGAAGCCTTGCTCAGCCCTTCGATCGGGTCGAGGACCGCCACGGTGGCTCCGGACTCCTTGGCGATGGTCTCGGTGAGGTCGCGGCTCACGAGCGGCTCGGCATAGATCGTCGTCACCTTGTGCTCGCGCACGTGCTCGACGATGTCCTTCATCGTCGCGGCGTTGGGCTCGGCGTCGGGGGAGAGGCCCGAGACACCCGACTGGTGCAGGTCGTAGCGGTCCGCGAGGTAGGCGAACGCCACGTGCCCGGTCACGAGGTCCCGGTTGGTGCAGGTCCTGAGGCCGGTCGTGAACTCGGTGTCGAGCGTGGTCAGCTCCGCGACCATGGTCTCGGCATTGGCGCGGTATGCCGTCGCGCCGGCCGGGTCGACCGCCGCCAGCTTCTCGGCGATCGCCTTCACGGCCGAGGCGTAGCGCGTCGGGTCGAGCCAGAAGTGGGGGTCCACGTCACCCTCGTCACCGTGCTCCTCGCCCCCACCGTGGTCGTGCCCGTCGTCGGTGGCGGCGACCGTGAGGTCGACCTCGGTCGCGACGTCGAGTGCCTTGGCGGTGTCGACCTGCGAGCTGATGGCGTCGTCGACGGCGGGCTGGAACCCCTTCTCGTAGACGACGAGCGAGGAGCGGGCGAGGTCGGCCACGTCGCGCGGGGTGAGCTCGACGTCGTGCGGCTCGGCGCCGGGCTTGGTGAGCGAGGTGACGTCCACGCGCTTCCCGCCGACCCGCTCGAGGGCGTAGCCCAACGGGTAGAACGCCGCGACGACCGGCAGCGCACCCGGCTCCGGCGAGCCCGACGAGTCGGCCTCCGAGGTGCCGCCACATCCGGCGAGGACGAGCGCTCCGACGAGCGGGGCGGCGACGAGGAGGCTGCGCTTCATGACAACCATTCTCAACTCATATGAGAATGATTGTCAACAACGGTCCCGCGCGGTGGTGGGGCAGTCAGTTGCGGGGGGCGGCGGTCAGCGGGGGACGGCCTGGGTGACCGTGATGGCCAGCGCGATCGCAACGACGGCGATCCGCATGAGTCGCTCGGGCGCGGTGAGGCGCGGCCATCCGAGGACGAGCAGCCAGGTGAGGAAGAGCGTCACGACGGCAAGCAGCACCCAGCCCCATCCGGGGATGAAGGCTCCCGCGACCATGAGGACCAGGACCGCGAGGAACGGCACGGCGCGGGGGAGCGAGGCGATCGTCCGCAGGGCGGGCGCGCTCGCGTTCTCGAGGGATTCGCGAAGGGGTGACACGAGCGTGCAGCCTACGGGAGCGGACGGCATACCCGGTCGGCCCCTCGGGAGCGGCACCGGAACCGCGGGGGTCGGTCAAACCGGTGCGAGGAGGCGTCCGCGCGGCCAGTAACCTTGCGCCCATGGCCAAGGAGACCTCCACCGTCGATACCGTCGTCAACCTCTGCAAGCGGAGGGGTTTCGTCTTCCCCAGCGGTGAGATCTACGGCGGCACCCGCTCGGCGTGGGACTACGGGCCCCTTGGCGTCGAGCTCAAGGAGAACATCCGCCGCCAGTGGTGGAAGTCCATGGTCATCGGCCGTGACGACGTCGTCGGTCTCGACTCCTCGATCATCCTGCCGCGCGAGACCTGGGTCGCCTCCGGCCACGTCGGCACCTTCACCGACCCCCTGACCGAGTGCCTCAGCTGCCACAAGCGCTTCCGCGTCGACCACATGCAGGAGGCGATCGCGGACAAGCAGAACAAGCGGGCCGCCGCCGACGCGCAGGTGGACCCCGACACGATCCCGCTCACCGAGATCGCCTGCCCCAACTGTGGCACGCGCGGCCAGTGGACCGAGGCCCGCGAGTTCAACATGATGCTCAAGACCAACCTCGGCGTCATCGACGACGAGTCCGGGCTGCACTACCTGCGCCCCGAGACGGCGCAGGGCATCTTCGTCAACTTCCTCAACGTCATGCAGACCTCGCGCAAGAAGCCGCCCTTCGGCATCGCCCAGACCGGCAAGAGCTTCCGCAACGAGATCACGCCGGGCAACTTCATCTTCCGCACGCGCGAGTTCGAGCAGATGGAGATGGAGTTCTTCGTCAAGCCCGGCGACGACGACGACTGGTTCCAGTACTGGATCGACGAGCGCACCCGCTGGTACGTCGACCTCGGCATCAACCCCGACAACCTGCGCCACTACGAGCACCCCGCCGAGAAGCTGTCGCACTACTCCAAGCGCACCGTCGACATCGAGTACCGCTTCCGCTTCGCCGGCAGCGAGTGGGGCGAGCTCGAGGGCATCGCCAACCGCACCGACTTCGACCTCTCCACGCACTCCAAGCACTCGGGCACCGACCTCGTCTACTTCGACCAGACGAGCGGGGAGCGCTACACCCCGTACGTCATCGAGCCGGCGGCCGGTCTCTCGCGCAGCCTCATGACGTTCCTCGTCGACGCCTACGCCGAGGACGAGGCCCCCAACACCAAGGGTGGCGTCGACAAGCGCGTCGTGCTCAAGCTCGACCGCCGCCTCGCCCCGGTCAAGGCCGCGGTGCTCCCGCTGTCGCGCAACGCCGACCTCTCGCCCAAGGCCCGCGACCTCGCGGCGGCCCTGCGCAAGAACTGGAACGTCGACTTCGACGACGCCGGCGCCATCGGCAAGCGCTACCGCCGACAGGACGAGATCGGCACGCCGTTCTGCATCACCGTCGACTTCGACACGCTCGAGGACCAGGCCGTGACGATCCGCGAGCGCGACACGATGGCGCAGGAGCGGGTGGCACTCGACCAGGTCGAGGGCTACCTCGCCCAGCGCCTCCTCGGCTGCTGATGCGCACCCCGCGCCGGGCGCGCACGACCTCGTGACCGGCGCGGCACCCACGGACGCCACGCGGGCGGGCGCGCCGGGTGGCCCCTCGCGACGTCATGCGGGGCTGCTGCTCACGCTCGTCCTCGCGGGCATGGCCATGCTCGGCCCGTTCTCGATCGACACCCCGTTCCCCGCCTTCGCGCAGATGCGCGGCGAGTTCGGGGTCGGCGTCGACGAGATGCAGCTCGTCGTGAGCGCCTACATGCTCGCGTTCGCGGTGATGACGCCCTTCCACGGGCCGCTGTCCGACGCCGTCGGCCGCAAACCGGTCGTCATCGGCGCCCTCGCGGCCTACACGCTCGCGAGCATCGGGTGCGCCCTGTCGCCCAGCCTGCCGGTGCTGCTCGCCTTCCGTGTCCTGCAGGGGATCTCGGCCGGCGGGTCGACGATCATCGGCCGCACGATCATCCGTGACCTCTTCGACGGTGCCGAGGCCCAGCGGGTCATGAGCCGCGTCATGATGATCTTCGGGCTGGCGCCCGCGGTGGCCCCGATCATCGGTGGGCTGCTGCTCGGGCTGGGACCGTGGCCGACGATCTTCTGGTTCATCGGCGCCTTCGCCCTCGTTCTCGCGGTGGTCGTGCTCCTCGTCGTCCCCGAGACCCACCCGCGCGAGCGCCGCCGCCCGCTGCGGGTCGGCCCGATGCTCCGCGACCTCGCGCACGTCGCGCGCGACGGCCGGTTCGAGCGCATGGGCTGGGCCATCACCCTCGTCTTCGCGGGGCAGTTCATCTACATCGGCGGTGCGGCCATCTTCGTCGTCGACCTGCTGGGCAAGGGCGAGGGCGACTTCTGGCAGTTCTTCGTCCCGATGATCAGCGGGGTCGTCGTCGGGTCCTGGGTGAGTGGGCGCGCCGCCGGCCGGGTCGACCCGCGCCGCCTCATCACCTGGGCGTTCGCCGTCTCGGCCGTCGCTGCCGTGGCCAACGTCGTGCTCGCCGCGGCCTTCGGCCCCTCGCTTCCGTGGGCCGTCATCGGACCGAGCCTCATCGCGATCGGCACGGGCACGGCGTTCCCGACGATCCAGGTCGCGCTCCTCGACCTCTTCCCGGCAGTCCGCGGTGCGGCGGCGTCGGTCGCCGGGGTCATGCCGCTGGCGACCAACGCGCTCGTCGCGGCCGCACTCACCCCGCTCGTCACCGGGTCGGTGACGACCCTGGCCGTGGCCGGCCTCGTTCTCGTGCTCCTCGGGGTCCTCATGTGGGTCTGGCACCTCGTCGTCGACTCGGCCCACGGTCGCGCCGGGAAGCCGGCCCCCTCACCCGACGCGACCTGACCGGCGACGACCGGTCCGGCCGTTATCGTCGGCGTCATGGCTGAGACCACCGAGGACGGTGCCGACGGCGCCGTCGCCGACGCTGCCGGTCGTCTGTATGCCGTCCCGCTCGCGGACTTCGTCGCGTCCCGCAAGGCGCTGGCGGCCGAGGTCAAGGCGGTCGCGGGTCCGTCCGCTGCCAAGGCCGTGCTCGCCCTGCGCAAGCCGACGCTCACGGCGTGGGCGATGAACCTCGTTCCCCGAGGGGACGCGAGCGCGCTCGCCGAGCTCCTCGGGCTGGGTGCCCGGATGCGGGCCGCCCAGTCGCGGCTCGACACGGCCCTGCTCACGTCGGTGAGGGGCGAGCGGGACGCGGCGCTCACGGCATACGTCGCCTCGGTCGTGGCGGCCGCGGAAGGTGAGGGAGGGTCGCTGTCCGCTGCCGCGCGGGACGAGGTGCGGGCCTCGGCGATCGCCGCGCTCGCCGACGAGACCGCGGCGCAGGCGCTCGCGTCCGGTCAGCTCACCCGGGCGCTGAGCTACAGCGGGTTCGGCGAGGTCGACCTCTCCGGCGCCGTGGGGGTCACGAGCTCGGGCTCGATCATGTCGGTGCTCAAGGGCGGCGGACAGGGCCCGACGGCCGAGACGGGGGCCGCCGCGGACGGGGCAGACGCGGGCGGCGACGGCTCCGCCGACTCCGAGTCCGAGTCCGAGCACGAGGACGACGACGAGGACGACGAGGACGAGCTCACCCCCGAGGAGCTGGCCCGGGCCGTCGCGGAGGCCAAGGCGGCCAAGGCACAGGCCAAGGCCCGGGCGCAGGAGCGTCGCAGGGCCGAGGCCGAGCTCGAGTCGGCGCAAGCCGAGATGACGCAGGCCCAGGCGACCCTCGACGCCGCGGAGCAGGCGGCGCGCACGGCTCGACGGGCAGTCGTCGACGCCCAGTCACGGCTCGACGCGGCGCGTTCCGCGGTCGCCGGGCTGCCCGCCGAAGGCGGCTGACGCTGCCAGGTTCCGTCCAGCCGGCTCCGTAGGATGTGGCGCATGGATCGCCCCCGAAGTCCCATCCGGAACCTGTCTGAGCGCCCCGCCAGGAGGTTCCGGTGAACCAGGACACCGCGCTCGCCTTCGGGCTCGTGCTCGTCTTCGTCCTCGTCGGAGGCATCTTCGCCGCCACCGAGCTCGCGCTGGTCTCGTTGCGAGACACCCAGCTCGGCGCGATGGAGCGCAGCAGTGCGCGTGGGGCCAAGGTCGCCCGGCTTGCGCGCGACCCCAACACCTTCCTCGCCGCCGTCCAGATCGGTGTCACCGTCGCCGGCTTCCTCTCCGCCGCCTACGGCGCGACGACGATCGCACCCGACGTGGCTCCGCTGCTCGAGCGGTTGGGGGTGCCCGAGGGGGCGGCGGGCACGCTGGCGCTCGTCCTCATGACCCTCGTCATCGCCTACCTGTCGCTCGTCTTCGGCGAGCTCGTGCCCAAGCGGCTCGCGCTCCAGCGTGCGGCGCCGATCGCGCTCGCCGTGGCGCCGCCACTGTCCCGCTTCGCGACGCTCATGAAGCCGGTCATCTGGCTCCTGTCGCGCTCGACCAACGCCGTCGTCCGGCTGCTCGGTGCCAACCCCGAGGCCGCCGGCGACGAGATGAGCGAGGAGGAGCTGCGGCACCTCGTCGGTCACCACAAGGACCTCGAGGCCGACGAGCGACAGATCCTCAAGGACGTCTTCGCCGCGACCGACCGCAACCTCAAGGAGGTCATGCGTCCACGTGGTGAGGTCGACTTCCTCGACGCCTCCGCGACGCTGGCCGAGGCGCGCGAGGTCATCAGCAGGACGCCGCACTCCCGCTTCCCGGTGACCCGCCGGCACTCCGTCGACGACGTCGTCGGCTTCGTGCACGTGCGCGACCTCCTCTCCGCCGACGCCGGTGCCGGCGGCACCGGTGACGGCACTGGTGACGGCACCGGTGAGCCCGCCACGATCGAGCCGCTGGTCCGCGAGATCACCGTGATGCCCAGCAGCGGCAGGGTGCTCTCCGCCCTGACCCGGATGCGCGAGGGCGTGCACATGGCCCTCGTCGTCGACGAGTACGGCGGCACCGACGGCATCGTCACCCTCGAGGACATCGTCGAGGAGCTCGTCGGTGACATCCGCGACGAGTACGACCCGGCCGAGGAGCAGCCGGCGAGCGAGGAGCCCGGAGAGGGCGAGCTCCCGATGGACGCGACCACCGACATCGACGGTGGCACGCACCTGTCCGACTACGCCGAGCTCACCGGCACCGAGCTCACCATCGAGCGCTACTCCACCGTCGCCGGGCTCGTGCTCGAGCACCTCCAGGACATCCCGGTGGTCGGTGACAGTGTCGTGGTCGACGGTCGCCGGCTCACGGTCCTCGAGATGGACGGTCGACGGGTGGCGCGGGTGCGGGTCAGCGGCGCGCTCGACACCGTCACGCGCGACGCCTGACGCGCCCGTCCCGAGGGCGGGAATGCCGACGAGCCTGCCGTCGTTCAGGTAGATGAATCGTCAACTAAGTAGCAGAAGGAGTGGGCCAGATGGAGTTCGGCATCTTCACCGTCGGGGACGTCACGATGGACCCGACGACCGGTCAGGCGCCCTCGGAGAACGAGCGCATCAAGGCCACCATCGCCATCGCGAAGAAGGCGGAGGAGGTCGGGCTCGATGTCTTCGCCACCGGTGAGCACCACAACCCGCCGTTCGCGGCCCCGGCCAACCCGCCGGTGCTCCTCGCGGCCATCGCCGCGCAGACCGAGCGCCTCGTCCTGTCGACCTCGACGACGCTCATCACGACGAACGACCCGGTGCGCATCGCCGAGGACTACGCCTACCTGCAGCACCTCTCCGACGGCCGCATGGACCTCATGATGGGCCGTGGCAACACGGGCCCGGTCTACCCGTGGTTCGGCAAGGACATCCGCGACGGGCTCGACCTCGCCGTCGAGAACTACGCGCTCCTGCACCGCCTCTGGCGCGAGGAGGCCGTGACCTGGCAGGGCAAGTTCCGCACCCCGCTCCAGGGCTTCACGTCCACGCCCCGCCCGCTCGACGGCATACCGCCGTTCGTCTGGCACGGCTCGATCCGCAGCCCCGAGATCGCCGAGCAGGCCGCGTTCTACGGCGACGGGTTCTTCCACAACAACATCTTCTGGCCGCTCTCGCACACCAAGCAGATGGTCAACCTCTACCGGCGTCGCTACCAGCACCACGGCCACGGCAAGCACGACCAGGCCATCGTCGGCCTGGGTGGCCAGGTCTTCATGCGCAGGAACAGCCAGGACGCCGTGCGCGAGTTCCGTCCCTACTTCGACAACGCCCCGGTCTACGGACACGGTCCGTCGATGGAGGACTTCACCCGCGAGACGCCGCTCACCGTCGGTTCGCCGCAGCAGGTCATCGAGCGCTACGGCGCCATGGCCGACCACGTCGGCGACTACCAGCGCCAGCTGTTCCTCATGGACCACGCCGGCCTGCCGCTCAAGACCGTCCTCGAGCAGCTCGACATCCTCGGTGGCGAGGTCGTGCCCGAGCTGCGCAAGATCGCGGACGCCCGCCGTCCCGCCCACGTGCCCGCCACGGCACCTCGTCACGCCGAGCGCCTCGTCGCGCTCGACGGCACCCCGGTGGAGGCCTGAGATGACCCGTCGCATCGTCGCCGTGACCGCCGGCCTGTCCGAGCCCAGCTCGACCCGGCTGCTCGCCGACCGCCTCACCGAGGCCGTCGACCGGCACGTCACCGCCCACGGAGAGGCCGCCACGATCGAGGTCGTCGAGCTGCGACCGCTCGCCAAGCTCATCGCCGAGCAGATGCTCACCCGCTTCCCCAGCGGTGAGCTCACGGCGGCGATCGAGAAGGTCCTCTCGGCCGACGCCCTCGTCGTGGTCACGCCGGTCTTCTCGGGGTCCTACAGCGGCCTGTTCAAGTCCTTCTTCGACAACCTCGACGTGGGTGCCCTGGACGGCAAGCCGGTCCTCGTCGCGGCGACGGGCGGGTCCTCACGGCACTCGCTCATGCTCGACCACGCGATGCGTCCGCTGTTCTCCTACCTGCACGCCTCGGTCGTCCCGACCGGCGTCATGGCGGCGACCGACGACTTCGGCACGACCGGGCTCGACCGCAGGGTCGACCGGGCCGCCGCCGAGCTCGTGGCGGCGCTGCTTGGCGCGGCGGCAGGGGCCTCCGCGGGCCGGTCCGGGTTCCTGCCCGCCGAGGGTGAGCAGCGAGAGGCCGGCTTCACCGACCGCTTCGACGAGGTGCCCGACTTCACCGAGCTGCTCCGTCGCGCCTCGTCCTGAGATCGGGACACGCCAGCAACTCCCCTCTCGATGGGTGGTCAGCGGGTGAAGGCTGCTACCGTTTGTCCTGCTTGCCTTTCAGACCACGTTTTCTGCGTGGCCGACATGACCGACTCGCCCTCGCGAACAGCTCGCGGTGTGTGACCGGGTCGGGAATCGGCGGCAAAGAGGACTCCACACGGGAGTCCTCGCAACACACAGAAGAGGCATCACCAGTGGCAACCGGTACCGTGAAGTGGTTCAACAGCGAAAAGGGCTTCGGCTTCATCGAGCAGGACGGCGGCGGCGCCGACGTCTTCGTTCACTACTCGGCGATCGAGAGCAGCGGCTACCGCGAGCTCACCGAAGGCCAGAAGGTCGAGTTCGACGTCACGCAGGGCCCCAAGGGCCCGCAGGCCGAGAAGGTCAAGGGTCTCTGACCTTCGATCACCTTCGAGACTCAGTTCTCACGAAGACCCCCCGACCGCGAGGTCGGGGGGTTTTCGTATGCCGTGGTGTCCGGACCGCTTCCCTGACCGGTTCCGTGGCGGGACAGTGGAGAGGTGACGAGCCCGCGACGCGAGGTCGACGCCGACTTCGCCGAGTACGTGCGCGCGAGGCAGCAGCAGCTGCTGCACGCGGCATACCTCGTCTGTGGCGACGCGAAGCTGGCCGAGAGCGTCACCGAGTCGACCTTCGCCGCGCTGCTGCTGCGGTGGCGACGGCTGCGGGACGACGACCCCGACACGTTCACGCGGCGCGTCCTGCACCGAGCGGCGCTCACGGAACGGGTCCACGGCCGCGGGCGTGCCCCGTCGCAGCCGGGGTGGGACGGGTCCAGGGGCCCCCAGCTCCCGCCCGAGCTCGCCGCCCTGACCCGCCGGCAGCGCGCCGTGGCCGTCCTGCGGCGCTACGAGGGCCGCTCCGAGGTCGAGACGGCTGAGGCCCTCGGCATGTCCCTCGCGGCGGTGCGTCGCCAGCTGCCGCCGACCACCGGCGATGCGCTCTCGGACGCCGCGGCACCCCTGGGTGAGCCCGACTTCGTCGACCGGGCGCGGACCCGTGCCCAGGCGCTGAGGCGGCGCACCCGCCGCACCCGGCTGGTGTCGCTCGTCGGGGTCGCGGCGCTCGTGGCCGCCGTCGCCGTCGTCCCGCGCGGTGCGGGTGGGCCCGTGGCGCCGGCGCCGACCCCCACGCCGTCACCGTCGCGGGACCGACCCGAGTCCTCGGCGGTGTGGGACCCGGCACCTTTCGAGCTGCTCGGCACCCTGGCGCAGGTGGGGCCGACGCCGGGGCAGCTGCCGCAGCTGCCGCGGATCGACGACCTCACCCGTGGCCAGCTCGCCCTGCCCGACGTGCTCTCGTTCGGTCCGCGCACCGTGATGCGCGACCTCAGCGACGTGGGGGCCAGCAGTGCACCCGTGCGCGCCGTCCTGCTGCGGCACACGCCCGACGGGCTGCGCGCCGTCCTCGTGCGCCCGACCCTGAGCGACCCCTTCGTGCTCGTCGACTCGGTGCCGCTCGTGCCCAACGTCGACGAGGCGGGCAACCAGACCCCGCCCCTCGAGGTCAAGGCCGTCGCGGACGACCGGCGGCGGGTTGCCTTCGTCCAACCGGGCCGGGTCGTCGTGCTCGACGCCTTCACCGGGCGGGCCACGACGTTCACCGTCCCCGACCGCTACCTCACCGCTGGGGGGTGGGCCCCGGACGGCCGGTCCGTCCTCGTGTGGTCGCAGACCCGCCGGTGGCGCGTCACCCCCGAGACCGGCACCGTCCGCGACGTCCACCGCGCCGCGCTGTCGGTGCACCCGGGCGCCTACGAGGTGCAGGTCCAGCCGCCCGACGAGATGCGGGTGCTCGGCTTCGACGAGCAGGGCTCCGGCTCGTCGACGCGGACCGGCCCGGCCGCGTTCTCGGGGGTGTGGGGCTCCACCTTCGCCTCGGGGGAGCGGTTCGCCACGGGCGGGTTCCTCGGCCAGGCGGCCGCGCTCGCGGCCAACCGGCGGCGCCCCGACGGCCTGTTCCAGGGGGTCTACGCCGCGGCGGCCGACGACTCGGTGACCGCGCGGCTGCTCATCTCGCCGGGCAGCGAAGGGGTGGCCCTGGGCTGCTGCGAGGTGCTGGGCTGGGTCTACCGCGACCAGGTCCTCGTGCGCTGGCACACGACCGACCTGCTGTCCTGGAACACGACGACCGGGACGCTGCTCCGGGTGGCGACGCTGCCGGGCGTCGAGGAGCGACCGGTGCAGGGCGGCCCCGCCGAGTCAGTCGCGATCGCTCCCTGACCCCGCGGGCCCGGTCGCCACGGGCCGGGACGGGTCGGTGATCCAGTGGCTCCACGACCCGATGTAGGGCGTCGCCTCGATCCCGGCCAGGTGCAGGGCGAGCGCGGTGTGGGCGGCCGTCACGCCGGACCCGCACGAGGTCCCCACCTCGGCCGCGTCGTGGGCGCCGAGGGCGGCGAAGTAGGCGCGGAGCTCGTCGGCGGAGCGGAAGCGCCCGTCGGCCTCGAGCTGCTCGGCCATCGGCGCGTTGCGTGCGCCGGGGATGTGGCCGGCGACCGCGTCGATCGGCTCGGTCTCGCCCCGGAAGCGTTCTCCCGCGCGGGAGTCGAGGAGTATGCCGTCCAGCGCCACTCGCGCTGCACCGTCGGCGTCGAGGACGGCGACCGAACCGGGGCGCACCGTGACGTTGCCAGGGCTGGGGGTGGGCACGTCCGTCGTCACCGCGCCGCCGGAGGCCTGCCACGCAGCCAGCCCACCGTCGAGCACGCGGACGTCCGTGATGCCCGCCCAGCGCAGCACCCACCAGGCCCGCGCCGAGGCCAGCGACGTCTTCTGGTCGTAGACGACGAGGGTGTCGCCGTCGTCGACCCCGACGGCGCGCAACCCGTCCTGGAGCACCGACGGGTGGGGCAGCGGGTGCCGCCCACCGTCGCCGGGCGGGCCGGCGAGCACGGCGTCGAGGTCGAGGTGGGGCGCGCCGGGGAGATGCGCCACGGCATACAGGGCAGGTCCGTCGCCCGCGAGCGAGTACTGGACGTCGAGGACGCGGACGCTGCCGGCCTCGATGGCGGTGGCGAGCTCGGCCGGGGTGAGGAGCGTGGACATGGCGCCAGTCAACCAGTGGGACAATCGTGCGGTCATGACTGCCGCACCCCCGACCTCCGCCACCCCCGTCCTGCCACCGTTGCAGATCGGGCGCCACACCATCGAGTCGCCCGTCGTGCTCGCGCCGATGGCCGGGATCACGAACCGGGCGTTCCGGCGACTCTGCCGCGAGTACGGCTCGGCCGGGTCCGCCACCGGTGGCGCGACCGGCGCGACGAGCCTCTACGTCAACGAGATGGTCACGTCACGCGCCCTCGTCGAGCGGACGCCCGAGACGATGCGGCTCATCAGCCACGGCCCCGAGGAGAACCCGCGCTCGGTGCAGCTGTACTCCGTCGACCCGGCCACCGCGGGCCTCGCCGCGCGGATGCTCGTCACCGAGGACCTCGCCGACCACATCGACCTCAACTTCGGCTGCCCCGTCCCCAAGGTGACCCGCAAGGGTGGGGGAGCGGCGCTGCCCTGGAAGACCGAGCTGTTCCGCGGGATCGTCAGCAGCGTCGTGCGTGAGGCCAGCCCCTACGGCGTGCCCGTCACGGTGAAGATGCGGATCGGCATCGACGCCGACCACGTCACCTACCTCGACGCCGGGCGGATCGCCGAGGGCGAGGGTGCTGCCGCCGTCGCCCTGCACGGAAGGACCGCGGCACAGGCCTACTCGGGTCAGGCCGACTGGTCGGCGATCGCGCGGCTCAAGGAGGCCGTGACGTCGGTGCCGGTGCTCGGCAACGGCGACATCTGGTCGGCCGAGGACGCCCTCGAGATGGTGCGCCAGACCGGCTGCGACGGTGTCGTCGTCGGGCGGGGCTGCCTCGGGCGGCCCTGGCTCTTCACCGACCTCGCGGCCGCCTTTGCCGGTAGCACGGCCCGCGTCCAACCCGGCCTGCGCGAGGTGACCGACACGCTCCGGCGGCACGCGGCCTACCTCGTCGACTTCTACGACGGCGACGAGCTGCGCGGCTGCCGCGACATCCGCAAGCACATCGCGTGGTACCTCAAGGGGTTCCCGGCCGGGTCGAGCGTGCGCAACCAGCTCGCCCTCGTCGACAGCCTGCAGGCCCTCGACGACCTCATCGGCACGATGGACCTCGACGCACCGTGGCCCGGCGAGCCGGCCGAGGGGCAGCGGGGCCGCGCCGGGTCGCCGCGCGTCGTCGCGCTCCCCGAGAACTGGCTGCGCTCGCGCGACCTCGACGAGTCGCAGCGCGCCCAGATCGCGCACGCGGAGCTCTCTGTCTCAGGCGGCTGACAGACTGCACCGCATGGTGCAGATCGGTATGCCGGGTGGTTCCGCCGAGCGCCCCGCGGTCTTCTTCCGCGACGCGGCCGAGTTCCGGGCGTGGCTCGAGGCGCACCACGAGAGCGCCACCGAGCTCTGGATGGGGCTGCACAAGAAGCACGTGCCCGACCGTGGCCTCACGTGGGACGACGCCGTCCCCGTGGCCCTCTGCTTCGGCTGGATCGACAGCGTCTCGCAGGGCATCGACGAGGACTCGCGCCGCCAGCGCTGGACGCCCCGCAAGTCCTCGAGCGTCTGGAGCGCGGTCAACATCGCGCACGTCGAGCGGCTCACCGCGGAGGGCCTCATGCGTCCTGCCGGGATCGCCGCGTTCGAGCGCCGCAAGCCCGAGCTGAGCGGCTACTCCTACGAGACGCGTCAGCAGCTCGGTGACGAGCAGCGGGCCCGGTTGCTCGCCGACCCCGCGGCCGCGGCGTTCTGGGAGGTCGCGACCGCGTCCTACCGCAACGTCGCCGAGAACTGGGTGGTCACGGCCAAGCGCGAGGAGACCCGCGAGTCCCGGCTCGTCCAGCTCATCGACGACAGCGCGCACGGACGCCTCATCCCGAGCCAGCGCTACGGCACGACCCCCAAGTGGGTCGAGCGGGCCGCGCAGGCAGCTGCAGCGGCCTCGACGGGCGGGACCGCGTCCGCTCAGGACGCCGGCGCATAGCCCTGCCCGACGAGGTTGGGCGGCGGGGCGATCGCGTCGACGGCCGACCCCCACCCGGTGAAGACCGACGTCGTCACCTCGTCGCCCGCAGTCACGACGAGCTCGAGCGGTCGCCGGTCGCCGTCGACGCAGATGCGCGCCGACTGCGGAGCCGGGCCGTCACCGGCGTCGGCGTCCGGGTCGGGCCCCAGCGTGAGGGTGTGGCAGGTCGCGGCCTGCGCAGCGACGGTGGCCTTCTCGGTCTTCGTGACCCTGGTGGCGTTGTCGAGGTCGCCGAGCAGACCATCGAGGGTGACGTCCTCGAGCCGCTCCGTGGTCTGCGCGGCCGACAGCCTGGTCCAGCGGTTGTTCGACTTCCTCGTGGTCTGGTCCTTGAGGTAGCCGACGCCGTCGACGACGTCGAGGGTCCAGATCTCCTCGCCGACGTGGAGCACCCGGCCCGAGGGCGGCTCGGTGAGCTCGACCTCGATCTCCTCGTGGGTGGTGTCGTCCGCATCGCTGCCCGAGGCCGTCGTGCGCGTCACGACGACCGAGCCGGCGGCCAGCGCCGCATCCTTGATCGGCGCGGTCGTGTCCGAAGGCCTGGCCTGGCGAGGCTTGCTCGTCGACGACGTGGGACCGTCACCGGAGCCCTCGTCGCCGCCACCGTCGGCCGAGCAGGCCGACACCACGACGGTGAGGGCCAATGCGCCAGCTGCCACTCGCGCCAGACGTGTGCGCACCGCCACCTCGCTCCCTGGGTCGTCGTCGTCGGCGCCCGGCTCCTGCCCCGCGCTGGAGCAACCCTAAGCGGGCGGGGGCGCACCCTCTAGTGTCGTGCGCGTGACGTACACCGCCCGCGACCGGGAGCGCTGGGTCGCCGAGGACCCGGCGCACAAGCGTGCTGACCGTGACGACTTCGCCCGCGACCGTGCGCGACTGGTCCACTCGGCCTCGTTGCGACGCCTGTCGGCCAAGACCCAGGTGCTCCAGCCGGGCAGCGACGACTTCATCCGCAACCGCCTCACGCACAGCCTCGAGGTGGCCCAGATCGGCCGGGAGTTCGGCGCCGCGCTCGGCTGCGACGCCGACGTCGTCGACACCGCCTGCCTGGCGCACGACCTCGGGCACCCGCCGTTCGGTCACAACGGCGAGACGGCCCTCAACGAGATCGCGACCGACATCGGCGGGTTCGAGGGCAATGCCCAGACGCTGCGGATCCTCACCCGCCTCGAGCCCAAGCGGTTCCACGCCGACGGTCGCCCCGCCGGCCTCAACCTCACCCGGGCCTCGCTCGACGCGACGACGAAGTACCCGTGGCCGCGCGGTGAGCTCGCGTCCTCGACGCCGAAGTTCGGGGTGTATGCCGACGACCTCACGGTCTTCGAGTGGTTCCGGGAGGGCGCCACCCCGGGCCGCCGGGCGTTCGAGGCCGAGGTCATGGACTGGTCCGACGACGTCGCCTACTCGGTGCACGACGTCGAGGACGCCATCGCCTCCGGCCGTCTGGACCCGCGTCGGCTGCGCGACGCCTCCGACGTCGACGCCGTCCTCGACGTGGCGACGGCGACCTACGCCTCCGACCTCGGCCGCGACGCCCTCGGCGCCGCGCTGGAACGCGTGCTGGCGACGGGAACGGTGCCGACGGCATACGCAGGCACCCGCAGCGACCTCGCCCTGCTCAAGGACATGACGTCACGGGTCATCGGCCGCTTCGTGCACTCCGTCGAGGCAGCGACGCGCGACCGGCACGGCACCGGCGCGTTGGTGCGGCACGAGGCCGACCTCGTCGTCCCGGTCGCGACCCGCGCCGAGGTCGCCGTGCTCAAGGCGGTCGCTGCCCACTTCGTCATGAACGCCGCCGAGCGCGTCGAGCTCATGGCGGGCGAGCGCGAGGTCATCGCCGACCTCGTCGGCGCCTACCTCGCGGACCCGTCTCGCCTCGACGCCGACCTGCTCGCCGACCACGAGGCTGCGCCGGACGACGCGGGCGCGCTGCGCGTCGTCGTCGACCAGGTGGCCTCGCTCACCGACGTGCGTGCGCTGCACCTGCACGGCCAGTGGTGCTGACGCACGGTCTGGGGACATGCCGCCACCGCCCTCGGGACCACGCGGCATACTGAACTCCTCACAGGAGCACACGAGGACGGGAGGCGCGCGTGGCCGGGCGGATCAACGCTGACGACGTGCAGTCCGTCAAGGAGCGGTCCTCGATCGAGGACGTCGTGCGCGACCACGTGACGCTCCGTCCGGGTGGCGTCGGCTCACTCAAGGGGCTGTGCCCGTTCCACGACGAGAAGACCCCGTCGTTCACGGTGCGCCCGACCGTCGGCGCCTACCACTGCTTCGGCTGCGGCGAGGGTGGCGACGTCATCTCGTTCGTCCAGAAGGTCGAGCACCTGACCTTCGCCGAGTCGGTCGAGCGCCTTGCGGCCAAGATCGGCATGGAGCTGCGCTACGAGGAGGGCGGGGGGCCGCGCGCCGAGGGTGGCATCGGCAGGCGCTCGCGGCTCATCGAGGCGCACCGCGTCGCCGAGGAGTTCTATGCCTCGATCCTCGTCGACCGGCCCGATGCCCGGCCCGGGCGCGACTTCATGCGCGACCGCGGGTTCGACCGCAAGGTCGCCGAGAGGTTCGGCATGGGCTTCGCGCCCCGCGGCGGCGAGGAGCTGACCCGCCACCTGCGCGAGAAGGGCTTCACCGAGGACGAGATGGTCACCGCCGGGCTGAGTGGGCGGGGGAGCCGCGGGCTCTACGACCGCTTCCGCGGTCGGCTCGTCTGGCCGATCCGCGACGTCACCGGCGACACCGTGGGGTTCGGCGCGCGACGGCTCCTCGACGACGACCGGATCGCCGCGAAGTACCTCAACACCTCCGAGACGCCCATCTACAAGAAGTCGATGGTCCTCTACGGCCTCGACGCCGCCAAGAAGTCGATCGCCAGCGAGCGGCAGGCGGTCATCGTCGAGGGCTACACCGACGTCATGGCCGCGCAGCTGTCGGGCGTCGAGGGAGCCGTGGCGACGTGTGGCACGGCCTTCGGCATCGACCACATCAAGATCCTGCGCCGGATCATGCGTGATGAGGCTGACGGCGCACCGGCGAAGGTCGTCTTCACCTTCGACGGTGACGCCGCCGGCCAGAAGGCCGCCATGAAGGCGTTCGGTGAGGACCAGCGTTGGGCCTCGCAGTCCTTCGTCGCCGTCGCCCCCGACGGCATGGACCCGTGCGACCTGCGCCTGGCCAAGGGCGACGAGGCGGTCAAGGCGCTCGTCGAGGACGCCGTCCCGATGTTCGAGTTCGCGGTCCGCACGACCATCAAGCGCTTCGACCTCGAGACCGCCGAGGGCCGGGTCCAGGCGATGCAGGCCGTGGCGCCGATCATCAACTCGATCCGCGACTCCTCCCTGCGCCCCGAGTACATGCGCACCGTCGCCGGCATGCTCGGCGTCGAGGTCGAGCAGGTGCGCAGCGAGGTGCAGCGCGCCGGGCGGATCAAGGCGCGCGAGGCATCCGAGGGGCCCTCCGGGCGGCCGGGCGACCGGACGCCCGCGTCGACCGACGACGTGCCCGAGCCCAACGCCCAAGAGGGGATGGCGGCCATGCCGGCGCCCAACCTGCGCGACCCGGTCGTCATGACCGAGCGCCAGCTGCTCCAGGCGCTGCTCCAGTACCCCACCCGCTTCAGCACCGAGACCATCGACGCGCTGCCGTCCGTCGCCTTCACTGCGCCGGCGCACGCAGCGATCTTCGACGGCATCCGCACCGTGGCCTCCCGTGCGTCGCAGCTCTCCACGGCCGGGTGGACCGCCGCCGTGGCCGAGGCGGGGCCGCTGGCCGTGCGCGGGCTGCTCGCCGAGCTCTCCGTCGCCCCGCTGCCGACCCGGGTCGACCCGACGACCGGGCTGCCGCCGCAGCGCTATCTCGACTCGCTCGTCATCGGCGTCCACGACGCCGGGCTGAGCCGCCAGATCGCCGACGAGACCGCAGCGATCCGCCGGCTCCAGAACTCACCCGAACCCGCCCCGGAGGCCATCCGTGAACGCTCCCGCCAGCTCATCGAGCTCGAGATGAGCCGCGCCCGCCTGCGCGATCGGCTCACGTCGTGAGGCTCGGACGGCTGGGGCGCCGCGGCCCCGACGTGCCCGACGAGGTGTCCTCGGTCCTGGGTGACCGCGCGCGCGTGGTGTTGAGCGTCTCGCGCGACGAGCGTTCCGGTGCGGACCTCGTCGCGACGACGACCCACGTGTATGCCGTCCGTTCCGGTTCCGTGGAGCTCGAGCGGCCGTGGCACATGGTCGACACCGGCTCGTGGGACGACCAGACGCGGCTGCTCACCGTGCAGTGGGTCGACAAGGCGCCCGCCTCGGTGTGGGAGGTCGAGCTGCCGTCGACGTTCCCGCAGGTGCTGCGCGAGCGGGTCCAGGCGACCGTCGTCCTCTCCGACGAGGTCGACCTCGGGTCCAGACGGCGGGCGCGGGTCGTCGTCCGCAAGGACCTCGCGACACAGGCGCTGCTCGGTCAGACGATCCTCGGTCGGGGAGTGCGCTCCACCGATCCGGGGGTGCGCGAGGAGACCCGCGCGGCGCTGGACCGGCTCCGCGAGCAGGTCGGTCTCGACTGACCTGCAGGTCCCGGCCGGAGGCGCGGGAGCCGTTTTCGTGACTGGCCCCACCCTTTGCTATCGTTGCGCAGCGCGCCGCCCGCGGCACGCCACGCACGACAGTCAGCAGTGACTGGTCTGCGTTCCCCTGTAGCTCAATTGGCAGAGCAGCCGACTGTTAATCGGCAGGTTGTTGGTTCGAGTCCAACCGGGGGAGCAGCCGGATGTCCTCCGACATCCACCCAGCCGGACCCGCGTCATGTGGGTCCGGCTGTTGCGTTGTCGGCTCGGCTCGACGCGACCTGAAGACCCGTGGTGCTGGGCGACATGGCCCCCAACGCTGTGACCAGCAGACAACGTCGCGCGAACGCCTATGCTGCGGGAATGTCTGTCTCCGTCCTGGCTGGAAGAATGGCGCGGTTGCTCGACGCCGCAGAGGCGGCGTCGCCGGTCGAGGCCGTGCAGTCGGTGACCCGCGAGCTCGCAGAGGCCTTCGGAGCCACCGAGGTGTCGTTCCTCATCGCCGACCTGTCGGGGCGGGCACTCGTCCGCCTGGCACACGTACCGCACGGCTCCGAGGGCGAGCCGACGTCGGCCGAGCCGCCGGCGGCCAACGAGCGCCAGGAGGCCGCCGAGCGCGCCACCGTCCTGCCGTTCGACGGGGGGCCGGCCGAGCAGGCGGTGCGCACCCAGACCGTCCAGGTGGTCGCACCGGGAGCCACCGGGGAGGGCGGCAGCGTGGACGAGTGGACGCTGCTGGCTCCCATGACCGAGCGGGGCGAGGTCCTTGGGGTGTTGGAGATGCTCCTCCCGCACGAGCCGGACGAGGACACCCGCACCGAGGTCTGCCAGCTGGCACACTTCCTCGGCTTCGTCGTCATCGCCAACCGTCGGCACACCGACCTGTTCGAGTGGGGGCAGCGCAGCCGTCCCTCGAGCCTGTCCGCCGAGATCCAGCAGCGGCTGCTCCCCGCGTCCCGCACCTGTGAGGCGGGCGCGTTCACGCTGGCGGCCTGGCTCGAGCCGGCCAGCGACATCGCGGGGGACACCTTCGACTACAGCCTGGCTCGCGACCAGCTCCACCTGTCGATCACCGACGCCATGGGTCACGGGGTCGGGGCGGCCCTCACGGCGACGCTGAGCGTGGGCGCCCTGCGAGGCGCCCGCCGACGCGGTGCCTCGCTGCTGGAGCAGATGGCGGCCACCAACGGGGCGCTGCTCGAGCACTCCAGCGAGCGTGGCGCCGACGACTACGTCACGGGTGTGGTCGGACGGCTGGACCTGAGCCAGGGGAGGCTGGAGCTCGTCAACGCGGGCCACGTCCCGCCCTACCTGGCCCGCGGCGGCTCGGTCGAGAGGATCGACCTGCCTGCCAACCTGCCGCTCGGCCTCTTCCCGGACACCGACTATCGCAGCACCGTCGTCGACCTCCAGCCCGGCGACCGGGTCGTCATCGTCACCGACGGCATGCTCGAGCGCAACGCCGCCGACCTCGACCTCGCGACCGTCATCGGTGAGACGCAGTTCCTGCACCCCCGTGAGGCCGCCCGCCACCTCGCCGACCGGGTCCTCACCGCGACCGGACACGACCTGCGGGACGACGCCACCATCCTGCTGTTCGATTGGTACGGCGAGCACGGCCAGGCCCGCTCGACGGTCTTCGGGGCGGACCCGGCCCGCGCCAGCGCCCGCCTGACCTAGGACGACGACGAAGGGCCCGGATCCTCAGTGGATCCGGGCCCTTCGTCGTCGCTCCGTGAGGGGATGCTGCGTGACGACGTCGACGCCGTCAGTCGGCCACGGCCGCGCCCGGCAGTGGAGCCGGCGTGGCATGCGCTCCGCCGGCCGTCTTGCCGCGGCGGTTGAGCCGCTTCTCGACGAGGACCGCCAAGCGCGACAGGAGGTAGTTCATCGTGATGAAGAGGATCGCCGCGACGATGTAGGCCGGCACCGTGTTGGTGAAGGCCGACCCGAGCGTCTTGGACCAGGTGAGCAGCTCGGTGTAGGTGATGGCCGTGCCGAGCGCGGAGTCCTTGAGGATCGTGACGAACTGGCCGATGAGCGCCGGCAGCATGGCGGTGAGCGCCTGCGGGAGCTGGATCGACCGCAGCACCTGGCTCGTCGTCAGACCGACCGAGAGCCCGGCCTCGCCCTGTCCCTTGGGCAGCGAGTACACGCCCGACCGGACGAGCTCGGCGATGACCGCACCGTTGTAGAGCGTCAGGGCCGTCACCACCGCGGCGAGCGGGTTGATGTCGTTGGCGAAGACGCCGTTGCGGGTGTAGACCCCGAACGCGAAGATCATCATGATGAGCACGGGGACGGCCCGGAAGAACTCGACGACGACGCCGCAGAACCAGCGCAGGGGAGCGATGGTCGACAGGCGCCCCACGCCGAAGACGAGCCCGAAGATGCCGGCGAAGACGATCGAGATGAGCGCCGCCTTGATGGTGCCCCACAGTCCCTTGAGGAGGTAGTCGCGCCAGACCGAGCGGTCGGTGACGAACGGCTCCCACATGTAGCCCTGCAGCTGGCTGGCCTCCTGCATCTTGCGGATGACGAAGTACAGCCCGACGAGGGCGATGAGGCCCCCGATGACGGCGAGGATGGCGTGCCGACGGCGGGCCCGGGGCCCCGGTGCGTCGAAGAGGACCGACTGCGCACTCATCGCTTCACCGCCAGACGACGGGACATGCTCGTGAAGAGCAGGCCGAGGGGCAGCGTCAGGATGACGAAGCCGATGGCGAAGATGAGGAACACGCTGAACCGGCTTCCCTCGTTCTCGATGATCGTCGACATGAGGTTGGCGGCCTCCCCGGCGCCGATGACCTGCGCCACGGTGCTGTTCTTGATGAGGGCGATGATCGTGGACCCGATGGGGGCGATCGACCCGCGGAAGGCCTGCGGCAGCAGGACGTGCTGCATGCTCTGCCCGAAGGTCAGGCCGATCGCGCGCGCCGCCTCGGCCTGGCCGGCCGGCACCGTGTTGACGCCGGAGCGCAGCGCCTCGCAGATGAACGCGCCGTGGTAGACCGACAGCATCACGACGGCCCATCGGAAGACGTTGCTGCTGATGTCGGTGGTGTTGAGCTGGATGCCGAGGATGAAGCTCAGCCCGAGGATGCTGAACACCATGAGCAGCGTCAGCGGGGTGTTGCGGAACGTGTTGACGTACCAGGTGCCGATCCACTGGAAGACCCGCACCGGGGAGAGTCGCAGGATCGCGACGATGGTGCCGAGGATCATCGCGCCGACCGTCCCGAGGATCGACAGCTGGATGGTGCCCCAGAAGGCAGCCAGCACGTCGTAGTTGCTCAGGATCTCACCCATGCAGGGGACCTTTCCTTGCTGTCGTCGTCGTTCGCGGGCTCAGGTATGCCGTCCGCCCGGGTGAGCGGACGGCATACCCGAGACGCCGTGGAGCTGGTCAGGTGCCGATCAGGAGCAGGCGTCGGGCTTCGGCGGGTTGACCGCCGTGTCGACCTTGAACCCGGCCGGGCCGAGGTTGGCGTCGACGGCCTTCTGCCAGTCACCGGAGTCGACCATCTTCTTGAGCGCGGTGTTGATCTTCTCGCAGAGGGCGGTGTCGCCCTTCTTGATGCCGACGCCGTAGCGCTCCTCGGAGAAGGTCTTGCCGACGACCTTGAGCTTGCCCTTGTACTGGTCCTGCGAGGCGTAGCCGGCGAGGATCGTGTTGTCGGTCGTCAGGGCGTCGACGCCCTTGGAGACGAGGGCCGCGACGCACTCGGAGTACGTGCCGAACTCCTGGAGCTGGACGCCGGGGTACTTGTCCTTGACCTTCTGGGCGGAGGTGGAACCCGTGACCGAGCACAGCTTCTTGCCGGTGAGGGTCTCGGGACCGGTGATCGAGCTGTCGTCGCCACGCACGAGGAGGTCCTGGCCGGCGACGAAGTACGGGCCGGCGAAGGAGACGGTCTCCTTGCGCTTGTCGGTGATCGAGTAGGTCGCGAAGATCATGTCGACCTGGCCGGTGGAGATGAGCGTCTCGCGCTGGGCCGACGGCGCCTGGACCCAGGTGATGTCGCCGTCGCCGCTGCCGAGCTCCTTGGCGACGTACTTGGCGACGTCGACGTCGAGGCCCGCGTAGTCGTTGCCCTTCTTGAGGCCGAGACCGGGCTGGTCGAACTTGATGCCGATCTTGACGGCCTTGCCGGTGCTGCCGCCACTGGCGTCGCCACCGGAGCCGGAGCCGCTGTCGTTGGCGCTGTCACCGCAGCCGGCGAGGCCGAGGGTGAGTGCCGAGGCGGCGAGAACCACGACGAGCTGACGAACCTTCATGTGTTTTCCTCCTGCTTGGGTGCTGACATCAGTGGGTGAGGATCTTGCCGAGGAAGTCCTTGGCCCGGTCGCTCTTGGGGTGGGTGAAGAACTCCTCGGGGGTGTTCTCCTCGACGATCTGGCCGTCGGCCATGAAGACGACCCGGTTGGCGGCCTTGCGGGCGAAGCCCATCTCGTGGGTGACGACGATCATCGTCATCCCCTCCTTGGCCAGGCCCACCATGACGTCGAGGACCTCGTTGATCATCTCGGGGTCGAGCGCGGAGGTCGGCTCGTCGAAGAGCATGACCTTGGGGTCCATCGCGAGGGAGCGGGCGATCGCGACGCGCTGCTGCTGGCCACCGGAGAGCTGGGCCGGGAACTTCTGCGCCTGCTGGGCGACGCCCACGCGCTCGAGGAGCTCCATGCCGCGCTTCTCGGCCGCGGCCTTGTTCTGCTTGCGGACCTTGATGGGCCCGAGCGTGACGTTGTCGAGGATCGTCTTGTGCGCGAAGAGGTTGAACGACTGGAAGACCATGCCGACGTCGGCGCGCAGCTGCGCGAGGGCCTTGCCCTCCTCGGGCAGCGCCTTGCCGTCGATGCTGATGGTGCCGGACTCGACCGTCTCGAGACGGTTGATCGCACGGCACAGGGTCGACTTGCCGGAGCCGGACGGGCCGATGACGACGACGACCTCTCCTTTGCCGATCTCCAGGTTGATGTCGCGCAGGACGTGGAGGTCGCCGAAGTGCTTCTGGACGTCCTTGAGGACGACGAGGGGCTCAGTCATGAGCGGAAACCTACCGCCATGTGCCAGCCGCCACGGTGCACTGGCCCGATGCGACACCCATTTGCAACGTCCTTCGGCTCGCTACTGCGCGGTATGCCGGGTGCCCACCCCCCGCAGGTAGGCTCGGCTCCGCTTCAGGGGCGGTAGCTCAGTCGGTCAGAGCAGCGGACTCATAATCCGTCGGTCCTCGGTTCAAGCCCGAGTCGCCCCACTCGCCTGCGATCGTTGGGGTCGAGGTAGCACGACATGCCGAGCGACGGGCCCGGCCGCGGCGTGTCGGGCTACCTCGACTGGGAAAGAAGTGACCGGGGTGTCCGCGTGGTGTTCATGGTGCCCATGCGGCATGATGTGGCTCACGGTTCACGGGTTCGCTCGTGAGGCGACAAACAGCGGCGCGGAAGCGCGCCCTCAGAGCCAGCTGGCCGGCATACATTTTCTGCCGCCTCCGAAGACCATGTGCGACGGCGTTGGGGAAGACGTCCCTTGCACACCAAGGAGGCCAGGATGTCTGTCGCAACGCGACGTGTGTCGACCCGGGGAGTGGTGTTCATCCACTCGGCCCCGGCAGCGCTGTGCCCGCACATCACCTGGGCGCTCGAGTCCGCGACGGGCTTGCGCGTCACCATCGACTGGACCCCGCAGCCCGCTGCGCCCGGTCTCAAGCGTGGTGAGTTCTCGTGGATCGGTGAGCAGGGCACCGGTGCCCGCATCGCCTCGACGCTGCGCGGCTGGCAGGGCGTGCGCTACGAGGTGACCGAGGACCCGAGCGCCGGTTGCGACGGCTCACGCTGGTCGCACACCCCGAGCCTGGGCATCCACCACACGACGACCTCCGCGAGCGGCGACGCCGTCATCAACGAGGAGCGCCTCAAGGAGATCCTCCTGCTCGCACAGGGCTCGCCGGACGCGATCGAGGAGATGATCGAGGAGGTCCTCGGCACCGAGTGGGACGCCGAGCTCGAGCCGTTCCGCTACGCCGGTGAGGGCGCACCCGTCCGCTGGCTGCACCAGGTCGGCTGAACCGCCGCACCCACTGCACGACCGACACACGTCGCGAGGCCCGCTCCGGTACAGGGGGAGCGGGCCTCGTGCTGCTTCGCCGGGGAAGCTCTCACCCCGCCGCACCGAGGAGGTGAGGCGAGGTGAGAGGAACCCACTTCAGGCGGGAAAGGTGCGGCGGGCGTGACGGGTCACAGGGGGATGTTGCCGTGGTCCCCGCGGCGCTGCGGCGCCTCCGCGATGGCGGTCGCCAAGGCCGAGCGGGTGGCGCTGGGCTCGACGATCTCGTCGACCACACCGATCTCGACCGCGCGGGCCAGACCGCCCGACATGAGGTCGTGCTCGTCGGCGAGCTGCTGCTCGACCGCCGCGCGTTCGGCGTCGTCGACCTCGGCGAGGCGGCGGCGGTGCAGGATCCGGATGGCCGCGACCGAGCCCATGACCGCGACGTGCGCCGTCGGCCAGGCGAAGACCTTGGTGGCACCGAGCGAGCGCGAGTTCATCGCGATGTAGGCGCCGCCGTAGGTCTTGCGGGTCACGAGCGTCACGCGGGGCACGGTGGCCTCGGCGAAGGCGTGGAGCAGCTTGGCGCCGCGGCGCACGACGCCGTCCCACTCCTGGCCGACGCCGGGCAGGTAGCCGGGGACGTCGACGAGGACGATGAGGGGCACGCCGAACGCGTCGCACATGCGCACGAAGCGGGCGGCCTTCTCGGCGCTGGGGGAGTCGAGGCAGCCACCCAGACGCATCGGGTTGTTGGCGATGACGCCGACGGTGCGGCCACCGAAGCGACCGAGCTGGGTGACGATGTTGGGCGCCCACCGGGGGTGGAGCTCGACGGAGTCGGCGTCCTTGTCGAGGACGTTGTCGACGACGGGGTGCACGTCGTAGGCACGCTTGGCCGACTCGGGGAAGGTCTCCTCGAGGTCGAGGTCCTCGATGCCCGAGACGTCGAGCGTGCCCTGGTCGGCGAGCAGCGAGCACAGCTGGCGGCCGCGCTCGTAGGCCTGCTCGGTCGACTCGGTGACGACGTGGACGACTCCGCTGCGACGCCCGTGCGGCTCGGGGCCGCCGAGGCGGAGCGCGTCGACCGCCTCACCGGTGACCGAGCGGACGACGTCCGGTCCGGTGACGAAGATGCGACCGTCGGGCGCGAGGATGACGATGTCGGTGAGAGCCGGACCGTAGGCGGCCCCGCCGGCGGCAGCGCCGATGACGACCGAGATCTGCGGGATCTTGCCCGACGCGCGGGTCATGATCGCGAAGACCTCGCCCACGGCGTGCAGGCTCACGACGCCCTCGGGGAGGCGGGCGCCTCCGGAGTGCCAGATGCCGACGACCGGTATGCCGTCCGCGAGCGCCCGCTCGTAGGCCGCGAGCACGACCTTGCAGCCGGCGACGCCCATGGCGCCACCCATGATCGTGGCGTCGGAGCAGAAGGCGGCGACGCGCGTGCCTTGGCAGGTGCCGACAGCGGCGAGCATGCCGGAGTCGTCCTCGGGCGTGATGAGCTCGAGCGAGCCCTCGTCGAAGAACTCGGCGAGCCGCAGCCGCGGGTTGCGCGGGTCGGTGGCGCGGTCGGGCTTGGGCTTGGTCGCCGCCGAGGCGGCGGCGGAGGCCTCGTTGGGCTGCTTGGCCATCAGATGCTCTTCACTGCGAGGGCGACGTTGTGGCCGCCGAAGCCGAACGAGTTGTTGAGAGCCGCGATGTCTCCGTCGGGGAGCTTGCGGTGCTCGCCGCGCACGACGTCGAGGGAGATCTGGGGGTCGAGGTTCTCGATGTTGATCGTGGCCGGGGCGATCCGGTGGTGCACGGACAGGATCGTGAAGAGCGCCTCGAGGGCACCGGCGGCGCCGAGCAGGTGACCGGTCATCGACTTGGTGCCGCTGACGCACATGCCGTCGGTGGCGTCACCGAACGCGCGCCGGATGGCGTTGGCCTCGGCGACGTCGCCCACGGGGGTGGACGTGGCGTGGGCGTTGATGTGCACGATGTCCGCGGGGGTGAGGCCGGCCCGCTGCACGGCCTCGCGCATGGCGCGGGAGGCGCCGGCGCCCTCGGGCTCGGGAGCGGTGATGTGGTGGGCGTCGGACGACATGCCCGCCGGTGCGAGCTCGGCATAGATCCGCGCGCCGCGGGCCCGGGCGTGCTCCTCGGACTCGAGGACGATGACGGCGGCACCCTCACCCATGACGAAGCCGTCGCGGGCGGTGTCGTAGGGCCGCGAGGCGTGGGCCGGGTCGTCGTTGCGGGTCGAGAGCGCCTGCATCTGGGCGAAGCCGGCGAAGGGCAGCGGGTGGATCGCGGCCTCGGTGCCACCGGCGATGACGATGTCGGCGCGGCCGGAGAGGATCTGGTCGACGGCCAGGCCCATGGACTCGGCGCCGGAGGCGCAGGCCGACACCGCCGTGTGTGCCCCGGCACGCGCGCCGAGGGCGAGCGAGACGTTGCCGCTGCTCGTGTTGGGCATGAGCATCGGGACGGCGAGCGGGAAGACCCGGCGCACGCCCTTCTCACGCAGGTTGTCCCACTGGGTCAGCAGGGTGTGGACGCCGCCGATGCCGGTGCCGATGGCGACCATGAAGCGTTCGGGGTCGACCTCCGGGCTTCCGGCGTCGGCCCAGGCCTCGCGCGACGCGACCATGGCGTACTGCGCGCTGGGGTCCATCCGGCGGCACTCGACCTTGGTGAGGACCTCTTCAGGGGAGGTGTGGATGGTGGCGGCGAAGGTGACGGGGAGCTCGTACTTCTCGACCCAGTCCTCGTTCAGCGGACGGGCGCCGGGGGTGCCGGCGAGGATCGCGTCCCAGGTGTCGGTGATCGTCCCACCGAGCGGGGTGGTGGCTCCGAGTCCGGTGACGACGACGCGACGTTCGGTGCTCATGTTCGGTGACTCCTTGGCGTGGGACGGTCCCGGTGCCGCCCCAGGTCCTGGGGCGGCACCGACGGATCAGCTCTGGTTGGACTGGATGAACGAGACGGCGTCGCCGACGGTGCGGAGGTTCTTGACCTCGTCGTCCGGGATGCGCACGCCGAACTTCTCCTCGGCGTTGACGACGATCGTCATCATCGACAGCGAGTCGATGTCGAGGTCGTCGGTGAACGCCTTGTCGCTCTGGACGGTCTCGGGGTCGAGGCCGGTCTCTTCGTTGACGATCTCTGCGAGACCCGCGAGGATCTCCTGCTCGCTCTGAGCCATGTCGTGCTCCTTCATGGTTCGGGTCCGCCGGGTGCGGACTCTCGGGGTGGGGTGATGCCGTCGTGCATGGTCCGTGATGACCCGTGGACCGCGGGAGTCTCTAGGGCAGCGTGATGACCTGGGCGGCATACGACAGGCCGGCACCGAAGCCGATCTGGAGGGCAAGGCCGCCGCGCGGGGCCGCTCCCTCCCGCAGCAGGCGCTCGGTCGCGAGCGGCACCGAGGCGGCCGAGGTGTTGGCCGAGTCGACGATGTCGCGAGCGACGGCGACGTGCTCGGGCATCTTGAGCTGCTTGCACATGGCGTCGATGATGCGGACGTTGGCCTGGTGCGGGATGAAGGCGTCGAGCTGGTCGACGGTCACCCCGGCGACCTCGAGGGCGCGCTGGGCGACGGGAGCCATGCTCCAGACGGCCCAGCGGAAGACCCGCTGGCCCTGCATGCCGATCGTGGGCCAGTCGAGCTTCTGCTCGTGGACGTCGATCCAGCTCTCGTTCTGGGCGATGACGTCCCACTTGTCGCCCTCGGACCCCCACACAGTCGGGCCGATGCCCGGGGTGTCGGAGGCGGTGACGATCGCGGCGCCGGCGCCGTCACCGAAGATGAAGGCGGTGCCGCGGTCGGTCCGGCTCGTGAAGTCCGAGAGGCGCTCGACCCCGACCACCGCGACGTTGCGGGCGCTGCCGCCGCGCACCATGTCGCTGGCCAGCGAGATGCCGTGGCAGTAGCCGGCGCACGCGGCGGAGATGTCGAAGGCGGCGGGCTTGCCCATGCCCATCCGGTCCGCGAGCGCCGGTGCGGCGGCAGGCGTCTGGTAGGGGTGGGTCACCGTGGCGAGGATGACCGCGTCGACCTCGCCGGCCTCGATGCCCGCCATCGCCAGGGCGTCCCGGGTCGCGAACTCGGACATGTCGATGACGCTCTCGCCGTCACCGGCGAAGTGCCGGGTCTTGATGCCGGAGCGCTCCTGGATCCACTCGTCGGAGGAGTCGATCGCCTCGACGAGCTCGGAGTTGGGGACGACGCGGCGCGGGCGGTAGGCGCCGATGCCGGAGATGCGCGCGTGGGCGGCGCCGCTGGGCGGGGTGATGAGTCCGGGCATCCGACTCAGCCTTCCTGGGGGTGCAGACGGAGGACGGGCTGGCCGGGGGAGACGGGGTCACCGTCCTCGACGAGCCATTCGACGACCCGGCCGCCGTGGGGGGCGACGACCTCGTAGGTGTCGCGCAGGGTGCCGACCGTGGCCACGATGCTGCCGGCCTCGACCGCGGTCCCGACCTCGCTGTGGGTGAACGAGACCATGCCCTTGGCGGGGCTGATGACGAGGCGCCACGTCGGGTCCTGGGCGGAGCCCGTCGACTTGCCGTGCTCCTTGACCATCCGGTGGGCCTGCTCGAGGTCGTCGGGGGACTTGAGCGCGAGGATCTCGACGTCCTTGAGGACCCGCTTGGCGAGTCCGGCGAGGGTCCCGGCCGGCGGCACCTCGATGATGCCGGTGACGCCGAGCTCCTTGAAGGTCTCCATGGTGAGGTCCCAGCGGACCGGGTTGCTCACCTGGCTCACGAGGCGGCCGAGCACCTCGCGTCCGCTGTGCACCACGGCCCCGTCGCGGTTGGACACGAGGGGGACGCGGGCGTCGTGCGTCGACATCGCCTTGGCGTAGCCGGACAGGACGTCGACGGCTGGCGCCATGTGCTCGGTGTGGAACGCACCCGCGACCTTGAGTGGGATGACCCGCGCCTTGGTGGGAGGCTCGGCGGTCAGGGCCGCGAGCTGCTCCATGGTGCCGGCGGCGACGACCTGGCCGGCGCCGTTGATGTTGGCGGGGGTGAGCCCGTGGCGGGTGAGCGTCGCGGTGACGTCGTCGGGGTCGCCGCCCATGACGGCGCTCATGCCGGTCGGCTGGACGGCGCTGGCCTGCGCCATGGCCCGGCCGCGCTCGCGCACGAAGACCATCGCCTGCTCGGCGGAGATCACGCCGCCGGCAGCCGCCGCGGTGATCTCACCCACGGAGTGGCCGGCGCCGGCACCGACGAGGCGGAAGCCGTCGGCGGGGTGCTCGAACAGCGCGAGCATCGAGACGAGGCCGGAGGCGACGATGAGGGGCTGCGCGACGGCGGTGTCCTTGATGGTCTGCTCGTCCGACTCGGTCCCGTGCTTGACGAGGTCCATGCCGGCGACGGCGCCGAGCCAGCCGAGCCGTTCGCGCACGCCGGGGATGGCGAGCCAGGGGGAGAGGAAGCCGGGGGTCTGGGAGCCCTGTCCAGGGCAGACGATCACGAGCACCCCTTCAGCGTGTCGGTCGAGCCCCCTTCCCGGCGCAGCCGGCGGTGACGATATCCGGCGCCGAGTTCTGTAGGGTTCCTACAACCCGCGGGGGGCGGGTCGCGGAGCCCGCTGGGAGGGCTCGGGGGCTACCCGTCCGTAGGCCAGCGCCAGCCGCACCGTCTGCGCGTCGTGCGGGTCGGTGAGGTCGTAGCCGATGGTGTCGGCGATCTTGCCTAGGCGGTAGCGCACGGTGTTGGTGTGGACGAAGAGCTCGCGCGCCGTGCCCTCGAGCCCGAGCCCGCCGTCGAGGTAGGCCGCCGCCGTCTCGAGCAGGTTGCCGCCGCCGCTGGCCGACAGCGGCGCATAGACGCGGGACACGAGCGACGCCCGCGCAGGCAGGTCGCCGAGCAGGGCGCGCTCGGCGAGGAGGTCGTCGCTGCTCACCGGGCGCGGGGCCTTGGGCCAGGCGTGGGCGGCCGTGTGACCCGAGAGTGCGGCACGCGCGCTGCGCCCCGCGGCATACAGGTGCGGGACGACGGGACCCACGACGATCGGGCCGTCGCCGAAGTGGTCCCCGAGGTGCGACGCGGTGACGAGCGGGTCCGAGACCTGGCCCACGATGCAGACGACGCGGCGACCGTGGATCGCGACGAGGACCTCGACACCGAGCCGCTTGGCAGAGCGGTGGAGCTGGTCCACGACCTGTGCGGCGCCCGTGCTCGGGGTCGACCCGACGATGACGCACACGTCGCTCGTCGTGCCCCACCCCAGCGCGGAGGCGCGCGACTGCATCGAGTCGTCGGCCTCGCCACGGATGACGGCGTCGACGACGAGCGCCTCGAGCCGCGCGTCCCACGCACCTCGCGCCTCGGCCGCGTGCGCGTAGACCTCGGCGGCGGAGAAGGCGATCTCGCGGCTGTAGAGCAGGACGGCCTCACGGACCTTGACCTCGTCGCCGCGCGCGGCCAGTCCCATCGACTCGCGCTCGACGACGTCGACGACGGTCCTCACGAGGTCGAGCGTCTGGCCGAGGCTGATCGACCGGGTCAGCTCACGGGGCGCGGTGCCGAACACGTCGGCCGTGACGTGCGCCTGGTCCTGGCTCCCGGTGAACCACTCGATGAAGGACCGGATGCCGGCCTGGGCGACGAGCCCGACCCACGAGCGCTCCTCCGGAGGCAGCGCGCGGTACCAGCCGTGGGAGCCCTCCATCTGCTGCACCGCCGCGGCGCCCAGGTCGCCCGCGGCGCGCTCGACGCGACGTCGCGTGGCCGCGGAAGGGCGGCTTCTCGAGGTGGGCACGTCCGGAGTCTATTTGTATGCCGTGCACAATCCGCATCCCGTGTCCACCGGTGTCGCGCATCGTGAGACGGGGGTCCGGATCAGGCCTGCCAGCCGAGCAGCGACTCACCGAGCGTCATCGTCAGCCACCACACTGCGGCCGCCACGAACGGCATCGCGAGGATCGGCCAGGGCCACCGGGTGAACCAGCGGATCGCCGTCGTGAGCAGGGCCAGCCAGAGCACGAGCAGCAGGACGACCGCCCACATCGGCGCCGCCAGCCCGGCCGCGACGTAGAACGGGAGCACGGCGAAGAGGCCGAGCACGCCGAGGGTCGCGACCACCCGCTCGACGATCCGCCGTCCGTCCACCGTTGCTCCCCGTCCGTCCACGACTGATTGCCCTTCCGGGGACATCCTCGCTGGCGCTCGGTCTCCCGGAAGGGCAATCGGTCGAATGCGTCAGTCGGTGCCGAACTCCATGGCGGCCCGGTCGAGGGCGTCGTCGTCGGGGCCGTCGGAGCCGGGGTTGTCGGTGATCCGGTCGTAGCCGCCCGCGGGCAGGTCGCCGAAGAGCGTGCCGTTCTCGACGAGCAGCTGACCCTGGTCGACGGGCTGCTCCGCATAGAGCTCGAGCTTGGCGCGGCTGTCGGCGATGTCGAGGTTGCGCATCGTGAGCTGGCCGATCCGGTCGAGCGGCCCGAAGGCGGCGTTCTCGACGCGCTCCATCGACAGCTTGTCGGGGTGGTAGCTGAAGTTCTCGCCCCGGGTGTCGACGATCGAGTAGTCGTCGCCGCGACGCAGCCGCAGGGTGACCTCGCCGGTGACGACGGAGGCGATCCACCGCTGGATGGCCTCGCGCAGCATGAGCGACTGCGGGTCGAGCCAGCGGCCTTCATAGAGAAGGCGGCCCAGGCGGCGGCCCTCGTTGTGGTAGTTGGCGACGGTGTCCTCGTTGTGGACCGCGTTGATGAGCCGCTCATAGGCGATGTGCAGCAGGGCCATGCCGGGCGCCTCGTAGATGCCGCGCGACTTCGCCTCGATGATGCGGTTCTCGATCTGGTCGGACATGCCGAGGCCGTGGCGTCCACCGATGGTGTTGGCGAGGTCGACGAGCGCGACGGGGGAGAGCTCCTCGCCGTTGATCGCGACCGGCCGGCCCTGGACGAACCGGACGGTGACGTCCTCCTGCTCGATGGCGACCGACTGGTCCCAGTGCTTGACGCCCATGATCGGCTCGACGATCTCCATCGACTCGTCGAGGTGCTCGAGCGTCTTGGCCTCGTGGGTGGCGCCCCAGATGTTGGCGTCGGTCGAGTAGGCCTTCTCGGCGCTCGACCGGTAGGGGAGCTCGCGCTCGGTGAGCCACTCGCTCATCTCGTGCCGGCCGCCGAGCTCGCCGACGAACGCCGGGTCGAGCCACGGCTTGTAGATGCGCAGGCTCGGGTTGGCGAGCAGCCCGTAGCGGTAGAACCGCTCGATGTCGTTGCCCTTGAAGGTCGACCCGTCGCCCCAGATCGAGACGTCGTCCGCCTGCATGGCCCGGACGAGGAGCGTCCCGGTGACGGCGCGCCCCAGGGGCGTGGTGTTGAAGTACGTCCTGCCACCGCTGCGGATGTGGAAGGCGCCGCACGCCAGGGCGGACAGCCCCTCCTCGACGAGCGCGCTGCGGCAGTCGACGAGGCGCGCGATCTCGGCGCCGTACTGGCCCGCGCGGTCGGGGACCGTGTCGATCTCGGGCTCGTCGTACTGGCCGAGGTCGGCGGTGTAGGTGCAGGGCACCGCCCCTCGCTCGCGCATCCAGGCGACGGCGACGGAGGTGTCGAGACCTCCGGAGAAGGCGATGCCGACGCGCTCGCCGACGGGCAGGGAAGTGAGTACCTTGGACACGTTGCAAGACTATACAGTCGGGCGCATAACCACAAATGCGCTCGTATGCCGGTCCCTCCCCGACGCGTGACCGTCACCTGGCGTCCACGTCCTCGACAGGCGAGACTCCCGCCGCCGCCCTACGTTGGTCGGCATGAGGCGACCTCTTCTCTCCGTCCTGCTCGCTGCCGGTGTGGCCCTGTCGACCGTGGCTGCCACCGCTCCTGCGGGGGCCGACGCACCACCGACCTCGCAGGGGCGCGCGAAGTTCACCGAGCCGCTCGTGCACGCCCACCGTGGCGCCTCGGGCTACCGCCCCGAGCACACGCTCGCGGCCTACCGGCTCGCCGTGCAGCAGGGCGCCGACTACATCGAGCCCGACCTCGTCATGACGAAGGACAGCGTGCTCGTCGACCGGCACGAGCCGGAGATCGGGGGCACGACGGACGTCGCGGCCCACCCCGAGTTCGCCGACCGCAAGGTCACCAAGAAGCTCGACGGCAAGGCCACGACCGGCTGGTGGGTCGAGGACTTCACCCTCGCCGAGCTCAAGACGCTGCGGGCCAAGGAGCGCATCCCCGCGCTCCGCCCCGAGAGCGCGAGCTTCGACGGCCAGTTCGAGGTCCCCACGCTCGCGGAGGTCCTCGCGCTGCGCGAGGAGCTGTCCGCCCGGACCGGTCGCACCGTCGGCGTCATCCCCGAGATCAAGCACTCGACCTTCCTCCACGACGCGGGCCTGGACCCCGAGGTCGCACTCATGGCGGCGCTCACGAAGCACGGTCTCAACCGTCCCAACGCCGCCCTGTGGGTGCAGAGCTTCGAGCTCACGCCGCTGGTCCGGCTCGACAACGAGCTCGGCTACAAGGCCAACCTCGTCTTCCTCGTCAGCGCCAGCGGACGGCCCTACGACCTCGAGGCGCACGGCGACCCGCGCACCTACACCGACCTGCTCGCCCCGGCGAGCCTCAAGGCGCTGAGCAAGGATCTCGACGGTCTCGGCGTGGACAAGAGCCGAGTCATCCCGCGCCTGGCCGACGGCACCCTCGGGACGCCGACCACGCTGGTCGCCGACGCCCACCGGGCCAGGCTCGACGTCACGCCGTGGACCTTCCGCGCCGAGAACTCGTTCCTGCCCGTCGACTACCGCATCGGCACGAGCCCGGCGACGCACGGCCGGATGGCCGACGAGGTGACCCGCTTCTTCGAGGCCGGGGTCGACGGAGTGTTCTGCGACCAGCCCGACATCTGCGTCGCCGCGCGGGCGGAGTTCCTCGCCGCCCCCTGACAGATGTCATGGCGAGGTCGTGCCTCCCGGCACTGTCGTGGGCCGTGGCCCGCACGCCAGCCTTGAGGCATGACCAGACACGACTCGCCCGCCGTCGAGATCACGGCCCTCACGAAGTCCTTCCCGAGCCGCGCCGGGACCGTCCAGGCGGTGCGCGGCATCGACCTCACCGTCACCCGCGGTGAGGTCGTCGCCTTCCTCGGGCCGAACGGTGCCGGCAAGACGACGGCCCTCGACGTCGTCCTCGGGCTGACGACGCCGACCTCCGGCGAGGTCCGCGTGCTCGGCCGGTCGCCACGCGAGGCGGTCCGCGCCGGTCGCGTCTCGGCGGTCCTGCAGACCGGCGGGCTCCTGCGCGACCTCACCGTCCGCGAGACGGTCGAGCTCATCGCGAGCACGTATGCCGTCCACGCACCCGTCGAGGACGTCATGCGTCGCGCGAACCTCACCGCGGTGTGCTCGCGCAAGGTCTCGAAGTGCTCGGGCGGCGAGCAGCAGCGACTGCGGTTCGCGCTCGCCCTCCTGCCCGACCCCGAGCTGCTCGTCCTCGACGAGCCGACGGCCGGGATGGACGTCTCCGCCCGGCGGGCCTTCTGGGACGCGATGCACGCCGAGGCAGCGGCTGGTCGCACGGTGCTCTTCGCGACGCACTACCTCGAGGAGGCCGACAGCTTCGCGAGCCGCATCGTGCTCGTCGCCGAGGGCCGGGTCGTGGCCGACGGACCCACCGACGTCATCCGCGGACAGGCCCTGGGCCGCAACGTCGCAGCCAGGCTCGACCTCGGCGCCGTCGACGGCGCAGCCACCGCCCTGCGTGCCCTTCCGTCGGTGCACGAGGTCCGGGTCGACCATGACCGCCTCAGCGTGACGACGTCGGACTCCGACGGCGTCGCGCGGGCCCTGCTCACCGACCTGGGTGCGCACGACCTCGAGGTGACCACCGGCTCGCTCGAGTCCGCCTTCGTCGCCCTCACCTCCGCACCCCCCACTCCCGAAGGAGCAGCAGCATGACCACCACAGCCACCTCACCCGACCGCCTCCCGGGCGACGAGGCCGCCCCGACCGCACAGCCCGGCACCACGACCGGCGAGCCGAGGACGCGAGGGGAGCGGACGGCATACGTGCGTCTCGAGCTCCGTCGCACCCTGCGCGACCTCGTGACGATGTTCTTCATCGTGGGGCTGCCGGCGTTCATGTACGTCCTCTTCGGTGCCAGTGCCGGCTACTCGCAGGAGAGCGCGGGCAACGGCAACGTCGCGCTCTACGTGATGATCTCGATGGCGGCCTACGGCGCCGTCACCGCGACCGTCGGCATCGGCGGCATGGCCGCGGTCGAGCGGATGCGGGGCTGGGGCCGCCAGCTCGGGCTCACCCCGCTGGGGGACGGGACGTACGTCGCGACCAAGGCGGTCGTCGCGCTCGCCGTCGCGACCCTGCCGATCCTCGTGGTCTACGTCCTTGGGGTCCTCACGGGGGCCGAGGGCACGCTCATGGCCTGGCTGGGCAGCGCGGCGGTCCTCGTCGTGGGTGCGGTGATGTTCGCGCTCTACGGGATGGTCTTCGGGCTCGCGCTCCGGTCGGAGGCGGCCGTGTCGGCGGCGTCGGGCTCGCTCGTCGTCCTCGGCTTCCTCGGCAACATCTTCTTCCCGCTCAGTGGCTTCCTCCTCGAGCTCGCGCGGTTCACACCGCTCTACGGCTACGTGTCGCTGGCGCGCTACCCGCTGACCGAGGGCTACGTCATCGACACCGAGGGCGGGCTGGTCCACGAGGCGCTGTGGATGTCGGTGGCTAACGTGGCCGTGTGGACGACGATCTTCGCGCTGCTCGCGACGTGGCTGGTGCGGCGAAGCCGCGGCCGTCAGTAGCCGTGCCGGCGCCCGCGGGCGAGGCCCTGCAGACCCATCCCTGGCAGCGCTGGGGATGGGTCATGGGCGGGGTGTGGCTCGTCTTCCTCGCCTTCCCGGTCGCGGGAGTGGTCGACAGCGGCGAGAGCCGGCCGCGCGTCGTCGCCGGGGTGGCGCTGTTCGTCCTGTTCGCCGTGGTCTACATCCGCGGGTTCCGGACGATGGCGCGAGCCGCCTCGGACGCCGAGGTGGTGCGCAGCGGCGTCGCCCACCTCGGGGCGCTGGTCCTCATCTGCGTCGCCATCCACGTGCTCGTCGGACCTGCGTCGGTCGGTGGGGGTCCCTACCTCGTCGCGCTCGCGATGTTCGTCCTGCCGATGTGGGCCGCCGTCTGCCTCACCGCCGCCGTGGTGCTGACGACCGTCGTGGTCACCGCGTTGTCCGACGCCTTCACGGACACGTGGTACCTCCCGGGCATCGTCCTCCTCGTCGCCGTCGTCACCGGCGTCGTGCGGGTCATCGAGCGGCGCAGCATCCTGCACGACGAGCTCGCCGCCGAGCTCACCGTCTCGGCCGAGCGGGACCGGCTGGCCCGTGACGTCCACGACGTCATCGGCCACACCCTCACCGCGATGAGCCTCAAGGCCGACGTCGCCGAGCGCCTGGTCGCCACCGACCCCGAGCGCGCACGCCGTGAGATCGCCGAGGTCGGCGTCCTCAGCCGCCAGGCCCTCGCCGAGGTGCGTGCTGCGGTCGGTGGGATCCGCTCCGCACGGCTCGACGACGAGATCGCCTCTGCCGAGCGGGTGCTCGCGTCCGCAGGCATCGTCGCCGACATGCCGACCGACCTCTCGGTCGTCGACCCGCGCCACCGGGTCGTCCTCGCCTGGGTCCTCCGGGAGGCCGTCACCAACGTCGTCCGTCACAGCGAGGCCTCCGTATGCCGTGTGGCCCTCGGACCGTCGTCCCTCACCGTCGAGGACGACGGGCGAGGTCCGTCGGGGCTGCGTGAGGGCAACGGCCTGCGCGGGGTCCGGGAGCGCGTGGACGCCGCCGGGGGAGCGCTGCGCGTTCTCGACGCCTCGCCCGGGACCCGGCTCGTGGTGACCCTGTGATCCGCGTGCTCGTCGCCGACGACCAGGCGCTCGTGCGGGGCGCCATCGTCACCCTGCTCGGCCTCGAGCCCGACCTCGACGTCGTCGCCGAGGCGGGGCGGGGTGACGAGGTGCTCGACCTGCTGACCGCTCACGACGTCGACGTCGCCCTCGTCGACGTCGAGATGCCCGGGCTCGACGGCATCGAGGTGTGCCGGGCGATGACCGCGGCCGGGCTGGCGACCCGGGCGCTCGTCGTGACGACGTTCGGGCGGCCCGGGTTCGTGCGCCGGGCCCTCGAGGCCGGCGCCGCCGGGTTCGTGGTCAAGGACACCCCGGCCTCGGAGCTCGCGGACGCGGTGCGCCGGGTCCACGCCGGTGAACGCGTCGTCGACGGCGCGCTGGCCGCCGAGTCCCTCATCGAGGGGGCCAACCCGCTCACCGCCCGAGAGCAGGACGTGCTGCGGGCGGCGCTCGGCGGGGCACCGATCGCGGTCGTCGCGAGGTCGGTCCACCTGTCCGAGGGGACCGTGCGCAACCACCTGTCGTCGGCGATGGCCAAGACGCACACCTCGACCCGCGCGGAGGCCGCCAACCACGCCCGGGACCGCGGCTGGCTCTGACCGGTACCTGACCCGGACCTGGCCCGGCTCTTCGCCCGGCTCTGCTCTGGCCCGGCAGGTCAGGCGCGCTGGTGGCTCGGGTCAGCAGCGCATCCCCGACACGGCGAGCCAGGTGCCGTCCTCGAGGTGCGCCAGCTCCAGCGAGGTCGCGCCGGCCCGCGCCGTGACGGACTCGCTCGACCCCGGTGCCGGTCTCGAGAGGGTCCACTGCTCCGCCGGGGTGGTCGAGTAGTCGCGGTGCTCATGGAGGTAGGCCGCGACGGCACCGGCGGGGGTGCCCGCTCCGGAGGCATCCGGCGTGACCGAGATGGCCCACCCCGCACATGCGGCGCCCGGGCCTCCGTTGGGGGCGGGGCTGTCGAGGGCCGGCGTGCCGAGGGGGGAGGGCGGGGTGCGGGTGCCGGAGGGAGGCGGGGTGTCGGGAGAGGAGGTCGGGGGAGCAGCGCTCGTCGGGCTCGTCCCGGTCGTGCCGCCGGGTGTGGCCTCGGGCCCCTGCGCCGTCCCGCAGCCGCCCAGCACGGCCACGAGCAGAGCGAGGGCGGCCCCGGGCCGCGCGTGTCGCAGGCTCCACCGCATCTCCATGTCCCTTCGACGCGCGGGTCAGCCGCCCGGTTCCCGGCCCCCACGATCGGTGACGGTTGCCGGGAGGTGGGAGTGCGGCATACACAGCACTGCGCCCGCCACCCCGGAAGGGCGACGGGCGCAGGAGGACCTCAGGTCAGCTGTCGCCGCCCTCGTTGCCGCTCGTGCCCGCGCGGACGTCGAGGAGGTCGTACTTCTCGGCCGCCTTACCCGGCACATCCGCGGGCACCTCGCCGCGAGCGGCGAGCACCTGGAGCGTGCGGACCGCGAGCGACGGGCCGTCGACGTGGAAGAAGCGTCGCGCCGCGGGACGGGTGTCGGCGAAGCCGAAGCCGTCGGTACCGAGCGAGTGGAACTCGCCGGGGACCCACTGCGCGATCTGGTCCGGGACCGCCCGCATGTAGTCGGAGGTCGCGAGCACCGGGCCCTCGGCGTCCTTGAGCTTCTGCGCGACGTAGGGGACGCGCTTGTCGTTCTCCGGGTGGAGGAACGCCTCCTCGTCGCAGGAGAGACCGTCGCGGCGCAGCTCGCCCCACGACGTCACGGACCACACGTCGGCGGCCACGCCCCAGTGGTCGGCGAGCAGCCGCTGGGCCTCGAGGGCCCACGGCACACCGACGCCGGACGCGAGCAGCTGCGCGCGGGCCGGGGTGTGGGTCCAGCCCGACGTGTCGGCCTTCTCGATGAGGTGCATGCCGCGCAGGATGCCCTCGGCGTCGACGTCCTCCGGCTCGGCCGGCTGCACGTTGGGCTCGTTGTAGACCGTGAGGTAGTAGATGAGGTCCTCGGGCGAGTCGCCGTACATGCGCTGGAGACCGTCGCGCATGATGTGCCCGATCTCGTAGCCGAACGCGGGGTCGTAGGACACGACCGCCGGGTTGGTCGAGGCGAGCAGCGGCGAGTGGCCGTCGGCGTGCTGGGTGCCCTCGCCGGTGAGCGTGGTGCGCCCGGCGGTGGCGCCGATGAGGAAGCCTCGCGCCATCTGGTCGGCAGCCGCCCAGATCGAGTCGCCCGTGCGCTGGAACCCGAACATCGAGTAGAAGATGTAGATCGGGATCATCGGCTCGCCGTGCGTCGAGTAGCTCGTCGCCGCCGCGGTGAAGGCCGCGACCGAGCCCGCCTCGTTGATGCCGAGGTGCAGGATCTGGCCCTGCTCGGACTCTCGGTAGCTGAGCATGAGGTCGTGGTCGACCGGGGTGTAGTTCTGCCCGTGCGGGTTGTAGATCTTCAGCGTCGGGAAGAAGCTGTCCATGCCGAAGGTCCGCGCCTCGTCGGGGATGATCGGCACGATGCGCTTGCCGAACTCCTTGTCGCGCATGAGGTCCTTGAGCAGGCGGACGAAGGCCATCGTCGTGGCGATCGTCTGCTTGCCGGAGCCCTTCTTGACCTGCTTGTAGGCCTCGTCGCCCGGCAGCGAGAGCTGGGTGTACTTGCTGCGGCGCTGGGGGATCGGCCCACCGAGCTGACGACGGCGCTCGAGCATGTACTGGAGCGTCGGGTCGTTCTCGCCGGGGTGGAAGTACGGCGGCTGGTAGGGGTTCTCCTCGATCTGCGCGTCCGTGATCGGGAGGCGCAGGACGTCGCGGTAGCCCTTGAGGTCGTCGACCGTCATCTTCTTCATCTGGTGCGTCGCGTTGCGACCGGCGAAGCCCTTGCCCAGCGAGTAGCCCTTGATGGTGTGGGCGAGGATGACCGTCGGCTGGCCGGTGTGGTTGACCGCGGCCTGGTACCCGGCGAACACCTTGCGGTAGTCGTGGCCACCGCGCTGGAGGTCGTGCCAGATCTGGTCGTCGGTGAGGCCCTCGACCATCTTGCGGGTGCGGGGGTCGCGCCCGAAGAAGTGCTCGCGGACGTAGGCGCCGTCGTTGGCGCGGAACGTCTGGTAGTCACCGTCGGTCGTGGTGTTCATGATGTGCCGCAGCGCGTGGTCGCGGTCGGCGGCGAGCAGCGGGTCCCACCCGCGGCCCCAGATGACCTTGACGACGTTCCAGCCGGCACCCCGGAAGAACGCCTCGAGCTCCTGGATGATCTTGCCGTTGCCGCGCACCGGGCCGTCGAGCCGCTGCAGGTTGCAGTTGACGACGAAGGTGAGGTTGTCGAGCTCCTCGGTGGCCGCAAGCTGGAGCAGACCGCGCGACTCCGGCTCGTCCATCTCGCCGTCGCCGAGGAAGGCCCACACGCGCTGGTCGGTCGTGTCCTTGATGCCCCGGTTGTGGAGGTACTTGTTGAACTGCGCCTGGTAGATCGCGTTCATCGGGCCGATACCCATCGACACCGTCGGGAACTGCCAGTAGTCCGGCATCATCCGCGGGTGCGGGTAGGACGACAGGGCGCGGATGCGGCCGTCGACGATGTGGCTCTTCTCCTGGCGGAACCCGTCGAGGTCGGTCTCGCCGAGGTGGCCCTCGAGGAAGCTCCGGGCGTACATGCCGGGGGAGGCGTGGCCCTGGAAGAAGATCTGGTCGCCACCGCCGGGGTGGTCCTGGCCGCGCCAGAAGTGGTTGAAGCCGACCTCGTAGAGGGTGGCGGCCGAGGCGTAGGTGGAGATGTGGCCGCCGACGCCGACGCCGGGGCGCTGGGCGCGGTGCACCATGACCGCGGCGTTCCAGCGGATCCAGCGGCGGTACTGGCGCTCGACCTCCTCGTCTCCGGGGAACCAGGGCTCCTGCTCCTGGTCGATGCTGTTGACGTAGTCGGTGGCCGTGAGCGACGGGACGCCGATGGCGTTCTCACGTGCCCGCTCGAGCAACCGCAGCATGAGGTAGCGGGCGCGCTGCCGGCCACCCTCGTCGATCACCTGGTCGAGCGAGTCCAACCACTCCGAGGTCTCCTCGGGGTCGATGTCGGTGAGGCTGCTCGGGAGGCCATTGAGGATCGGTCCGGCTTCCTCGCGAAACGTCACGACGGTGTCCCTTCTTCTTGCGGATTCGACCAAGAGGTGGTCGCGACCATCCTGTCACTGGGGAGTGGCAACCGTCACACTCGGGTCGGCTGGCAGGCTGTGGCCATGACAACCGAGCTCGACCCGGGCGCCGTCACCCTCCGTGGTGGCGAGCTGCCGTGGCGCCCCGTGAGCCCCGCCCTGCGCACCGTCCGCCTCATCACGCTGTTCGCGTGGCTCGTGCCGTTCGTCGTGGCCTTCGCCGTGCCCGCCGTGCTGGTGTCCGCGTGGTTCTGGATCGGCTCGGTCGTCCTCGTCGCGGTGCTCGCGTGGGGTGCCTGGCTCATCGGCCGCCAGGTCTCGGCCATCACGTGGATCGAGCTCCCCGACGAGATCGTCATCCGCAAGGGCCGCCTCTTCCGTTCGCTGGTGAGCATCCCCTACGGCCGGCTCCAGTACATCGACGTCGAGTCCGGTCCGCTCATGCGCTCGCGGGGGATCGCGTCGTGCGAGTTCCACACCGCCTCACCGGAGAGCGGTGGCACCCTGCCCGGACTCCCGCTGGACGAGGCCGAGGCCCTGCGGGGCCGCCTCGCCGCTCGTGGTGAAGCCCAGCGAGCCGGCCTGTGACAGAGGCGGATCGGTCCACGCCCGACGTCGAGGGACGTGCGGGGCACGACCTCGGGCTGCACGAGTGGCAGCACCTCCACCCGTTGTCACCTCTCGTACGCGGCGGTGTCGTCGGCATTGCCGTGATCGGGTATGCCGGGTCGCAGTTCGTCGACGACATCTTCCGTGGGATCGGTGGGGGAGACGGCGGTGACGACCCGTCGGAGGGCGGTCTGCGTGACGGGCTGGGGTTCCTCTTCGACCACTCGCTCGTCACGAGCGGCGTCGTCCTGCTCGCGCTCGTCGTCGTCGGTCTCGTCGGCTGGCTCTCGTGGCGCTTCTCGAAGTTCCGCGTGACGGGCGGGCAGATCGAGCTGCGCAAGGGCTGGCTCTTCCGCGAGCACCGTCAGGTGCCGCTCGAGCGCGTCCAGGCCATCGAGATCAGCCGCCCGCTCATCGCCCAGCTCACCGGTCTCTCGCAGGTCATCGTCCAGTCCGCCGGTGGTGGCGACTCGCACCTCAAGCTCGCCTTCCTCAGCGCCCGGCGGGCCGACGAGGTCCGGCGCGAGCTGCTCGCCCTCGCCGGTCGGCGTGACGAGGCCCGGCCCGGCCGCGCCGCGGTCCCGGACTCCGGGACTCCGACCGGGACCGCGCTGGACGGCCAACCCGTCGGTGTCGGTGTCGGTGTCGGTCTCGGCCCGGCCGGTGGCACCACAGCGCTGCTCGACCCCGACGAGGGCCGCGAGGTGCTGCGGGTCCCCAACTCACGCCTCTTCGTCGCGACCATCCTCCACGGCGGCACGATCTTCCTCGGCGCGGTGGCGCTGCTGGCCGCGAGCCTCGCGCTCGCGGCATACGGCTCGTCGCTCGAGGTGCTCACGGGAGTCGCGATCGCGCTCCCGGCCCTCGGACCGCTCGCGTTCGGTATCGCCGTCAACCGTCTCGGCGAGCTGCTCAAGCACGGCAACTTCCGCCTCGCCGACACCGGCTCGTCCGCGCGGATCCAGCACGGCCTCACCGACAAGCGGACGACGACCATCCCGCTGCACCGCATCCAGGCGCTCGGCATGGTCCAGCCGCTGTGGTGGCGTCCGCTCGGGTGGTGGCGGGTCAGCGTCAACGTGGCCGGCATCGGACACGACCCGACGGACAACGACGACGACGGTGACACCACCGTCCTGCCCGTCGGCACCCTCGACCAGGCGCTCGACGTCCTCGCCCTGCTCGACCCCGCGATCTCCGAGGACGACCTGCGCCGGGCGGCCCTCGGCGACGGGCGCGAGGGCGGCTGGACGCTGGTGTCGGAGCGGGCCAGGTCGCTCGACCGGCTGAGCTGGCGGCGGAGCGGCTTCGCGGTCTCGCCGCACTCGCTCATGGTGCGCAGCGGCCGCCTCTGGCGGCGCGTGTCGGTCATGCCCCACGCCCGGGTCCAGTCGCTCACCCTGTCCCAGGGCCCGCTCGAGCGCCGGCTCGACCTGGCGACCGTCACCCTCGTCTCCACCCCCGGCCCGGTCTCCGTGTCGATCCAGCACCTCGAGGCCGGGACGGCGCAGGAGCTGCTGCGCGACGAGACCTCCCGGTCCCGTGAGGCACGCCAGGGCGTGGACACGACGGTCGCGGAGGCCGCCGACGGCAGCCAGCAGGCCCGGGAAATCTCCGGAACCGCTTGCATGAGCGAGGACCTACCTAGTCAACTAGAGCTCCCACCACCGTCCGAGGAGAGGTAGCCCACCGTGAACACCCCTGCAGCACCTGCCGCCGGAACCGGGTCCGCAGACCCGGCCTCCGCCGACCCCGGGTCCGACGACTCGGGCCCCGTCGGACGCCTCGGCTTCGTCGCGGAGCAGATCGTGCAGGAGTTCGGGTGGGACGGTGACGTCGACGACGACTTCCGGTTCGCCGTCGAGGACGTCATCGGCTCCGACCTCGAGGACGAGGACTACACCGGCGAGACCGACGCGGCGCTGCTCTGGTGGCGCGCCGGCGACGGCGACCTCACCGACGCGCTCGTCGACCTCGTCGGCGTGCTGCAGGAGGGCGGCTTCGCGGTCGTCCTCACCCCCAAGGACCGCGACGCGGGAGCCGTCGACCCCGCCGAGATCGACGAGGCCGCGGGCACCGCGGGGCTCCACACCGCGGGTGCCTTCCACGCCTCGCCGCGCTGGCGCGCCTCCAAGCTCGTCGCACCCAAGGGACGGCGCTGACCCGCACTGCGGCAGACTGAAGGGCATGACGAACGACGTCCTGACCGGTCTCTCCGTGGGGGAGCGAGCCCCCCTGTTCACCCTGCGTGACCAGAACGGCGCCGACGTCTCGCTCGCGGACCACCTCGGCCGGCGCCACGTCCTGCTCGTCTTCTATCCGTGGGCCTTCTCGGGGATCTGCACCGGCGAGCTCACCGAGATCCGCGACAACCTCGGGGACTTCGTCACCGAGGACGTCCAGGTGCTGACAATCTCGTGCGACGCGATGTTCTCGCTGCGCGCCTACGCCGACCGCGACGCCTACTTCTTCCCGCTGCTCTCGGACTTCTGGCCCCACGGCGAGGTCGCCCGGGCCTACGGCGTCTTCGACGAGAGGGCCGGCGTCGCCCGGCGCGGCACCTTCCTCGTCGACCCCGACGGCATCATCCGGTGGTCGCTCGTGAGCGGCATCGGCGAACGCCGTGACTTCAGCGGCTACCACGACGCACTCGCCCGGGCCTGAACGAGTCCTGACACAATGGGCGACCGCACGCGGCGCAGCGTCGTGTCGGGGCCTGTAGCTCAGTTGGTAGAGCACCGCGTTTACACCGCGGGTGTCGTCGGTTCGAGGCCGGCCGGGCCCACGTGACCACCACCCTCCGGGACGTCGTCGACGTCCTCGACCGCCTGTACCCACCGCAGACCGCCCAGTCCTGGGACCAGGTCGGCCTCGTCACCGGGGACCCGGAGCAGCCGGTCGAGCGCATCCTGCTCGCCCTCGACCCCACGCTGGCCGTGATCGAGGAGGCCCGCGACCCCCACGCCGACCTCCTCGTGACCCACCACCCGCTGCTCCTTCGCGGCGTCCACTCGGTCGCGACGACGACCGCCAAGGGCGCGAGCATCACCGGACTGGTCGTCGGTGACATCGCCCTCTACGTCGCGCACACGAACGCGGACGTCGCCGCCGAGGGTGTGTGCGAGGCGCTCGCCGCTGCCGCCGGTCTCACCGACACCGCCCCGCTCGTCGTCGTCGAGGACCAGCCGCTGGGCCGGGTCGGGCGCCTCGCGGCCCCGACGACCCTCGGCGCCTTCGCCACTGCGCTGCACGCCGCCCTGCCCGCTGCCGCCAGCGGCCTGCGGGTCTCCGGCCCGGCCGACGCGACCGTCGAGACGGTCGCCGTCCTGGGTGGCGCGGGCGACGACCAGTTCGCCGCCGTGCGGGCGAGTGGTGCCGACGTCTACGTCACCGCGGACCTCCGGCACCACCCGGCGCTCGAGGCCCGCGAGGAGTCACGGGGCGCAGCGCCCTACCTCGTCGATGCCGGTCACTGGTCGAGCGAGGCGGTCTGGCTGCAGACCCTGCGGGAGGCCCTCACCGCTGCGCTTAGGGTGGACATCGACATCAGCACAGTGCGCACCGACCCGTGGACCTTCACGGTCGGCGCGGAGAATCTCGGAGGTATGCCGTGAAAGCCGAACCAGCCCGCCAGTCCAGGCTGCTCGACCTCCAGGCCATCGACACCCGGCTGTCCCAGATCGAGCACGCCCGCCGCACGATCCCGCAGCTCGCGGAGATCGCCGACCTCCAGGGCAAGGCCCGTCTCCTCGACGACCAGCTGATCCGCTCCCGCACCGAGCTGGGTGACGTCAAGCGTGAGATCACCAAGGCCGAGGGCGACGTGCAGCAGGTGCGCGACCGCGCGACGCGCGACCAGCAGCGTCTCGACTCCGGGGTCGGCAGCGCCAAGGACCTCACCGCGATCCAGCACGAGCTCGGGTCACTGGCCCGGCGCCAGGCCGAGCTCGAGGAGGTCGAGCTCGAGGTCATGGAGCGTGCCGAGGCCATCGAGTCCGACGTCGCCGAGCTCGAGCGTGGCCGCGGCGAGCTCACCGAGCGCCTCACCGCCCTCGAGAAGGCCCGCGACGAGCGCCTCGCCGAGCTGAGCGCCGAGGAGGGCCAGGTCGGCGCCCCCCGCGACACCGTGGTCGACGAGGTCGGCGACGACCTCGTCGCGCTCTACGAGAAGATCCGCTCGACCAGCGGCACGGGCGCTGCACCCTTGCGCCAGCGGCGGTGCGGCGGCTGCCAGCTCGAGCTCAACCCGGTCGAGCTCCGGACGATCAAGGACGCGCCCGAGGACGAGGTGCTCCGCTGCGAGGAGTGCCGCCGGATCCTCGTGCGCACCCCCGAGTCCGGCCTCTGAACGACGCATCAGGGCGAGCCGCCACGACCCTAGGCTGGGCCGCATGACCTATGCCGGTGACGTCACCCCCACCGAGGCGTATGCCGCGGTGACCGCCTCCGAGGACGCGGTCCTCGTCGACGTGCGCACCCGCGCCGAGTGGGCCTATGTCGGTGTCCCGCAGCTGGACTCGCAGCGGCGGCCCGTCTTCGTCGAGTGGCAGCGCTACCCCGACGGGAGCGTCAACGACGCCTTCGTCGACGAGCTGCGTGCCGCCGGTGTGGGGGAGGGCACCTCGATCTTCTTCGTCTGCCGATCCGGCGTCCGGTCCATCGCGGCGGCGGAGGCGGCCACGGCGGCGGGTCTCGGGCCGGCATACAACGTCCTCGAGGGTTTCGAGGGTCCGCACGACGCGGCCGGACACCGGACGGTGGCGGGCTGGAAGGTCGCCGGCCTCCCGTGGAAGCAGGGCTGAGATGAGCGATGACGCCGGACGGGCGTTCCGCCCTGAGACGCTCGCCGTACGAGGAGGGCTGTCCCGCAGCGGTTTCGACGAGACGAGCGAGGCGATGTTCCTCACCTCGGGCTTCGTCTACGAGTCCGCCGAGCAGGCCGAGGCGGCGTTCAAGGACGAGATCGAGAAGTACATCTACAGCCGTTACGGCAACCCCACCGTGAGCATGTTCGAGGAGCGGCTGCGCCTGCTCGAGGGCGCCGAGGCCTGCTTCGCCACCTCGTCGGGCATGTCGGCGGTCTGGGTGGCGCTGGCCGCGCTGTGCGGCAAGGGCGACCGGATCGTCTCGTCGCGCGCGCTCTTCGGCTCGTGCTTCGTCATCATCGACGAGATCCTCCCGAGGTTCGGCGTCGAGGCCGTCTTCGTCGACGGGCCCGACCTCGCCCAGTGGGAGGAGGCGCTGTCCGTGCCGACGGCGGCCGTCTTCTTCGAGACGCCGAGCAACCCGATGCAGGAGCTCGTCGACATCGAGGCGGTCTCCCGGCTCGCCCACGCGGCCGGCGCCAAGGTCGTCGTCGACAACGTCTTCGGCACGCCGGTGTTCTCGCGCCCGCTCGACCACGGCGCCGACGTCGTCGTCTACTCCGCCACCAAGCACATCGACGGCCAGGGCCGGGTCCTCGGCGGCGCGGTGCTGGGCACGTCCGAATTCGTCGACGGACCCGTCAAGAACCTCATGCGGCACACCGGTCCGGCGATGTCGCCGTTCAACGCCTGGGTGCTCGTCAAGGGCCTCGAGACGATGGCGCTGCGCGTGCGCCAGATGGCCGACAACGCCCTCGCCCTCGCGCGCCACCTCGAGTCGCGCTCCGGCGTGGTCAAGGTCGTCTACCCGCTGCTCGAGAGCCACCCGCAGCACGAGCTCGCCCAGCGCCAGATGACCGGTGGCGGGACGGTCGTGACGTTCGAGGTCGAGGGCGGCAAGGAGGTCGCGTTCAGGGTGATGAACGCGCTGCAGCTCGTCGACATCTCCAACAACCTCGGCGACGCCAAGTCGCTCGCCACCCACCCGGCGACGACGACCCACCGCCGCCTGACGCAGGAGGCCCGCGCTGCCGTCGGCATCACCGACGGCACCATCCGGATCTCGGTGGGGCTGGAGTCGGCGCTCGACCTCGTCGAGGACGTCGAGGCCGCGCTGGCGGGGGCGCTCCCGGGCTGATGCCGTCCTACCGCGTCACCGTCGACGTCGTCGGGGTGCGGGACGGCGTCGCCCCACCGGACGTCCTCCCCGCTGCCGAGGCCATCCTCGCCAAGACGCACGTCGTGGAGGACCGTTTGCTCGACGTCGCCGACGTGGCGTCGCCCCGGCCACGGCCGCAGGTCCACCTGAGGTTCGTCGTGCCACCGTCCGAGCGCGCCGCGGAGGACGCCGAGGCCCAGGCCGTGGTGCGCCTCCTCGTGGACGAGCTCGACGCGTTCGCCCGCTGCGGCCGCTGGCAGGTTCGCCGTGGCCCGGGCCGGCGCTGGCCCCTCGTCGCCAGCGGGAGCGCCGTCAGCGGGCCGTGACGTCCAGGACCCAGGGCCGGCCGCGTCGCGCAGGCGGGGTGAGGTCGACGTCGAACGCCTCGCCCACGGTGCCCGCGAGCCTCTCGGGTGTGCGTGCCCGCTGACCCACGACGCAGAGGTGACGGGCCACGAGGCCCCGGGTGTGCTTGGCCATGTGGCTGGCGCCGGGCACCCGGACCTGCACCCAGCGGTCGGCGACCTCGCCCCTGGGAGTCCAGGCGACGGCATACGTCGAGCTCCGGCAGTCGACGACGACCTCGCGCCCGGCAGCGGGGGCGAGCACCTCGTCGAGGACAGGTCGCCACGCCGCCGCCACGGGTCCAAGACCGGGGAGCCGAACGTCCATCGACAGCCGGTATGCCGTGATCCTGTCCTTGGGTCGCACCGCACCGTGCAGGGCCGAGACGACGACGAGCCACGAGTTGGCCCGGCGACGCGCCGGGGCGTCCATCGAGGCCAGGTCGAGTGCGTCGTAGAGGACGCCGGTGTAGACCTCAGCCGCCGGCGTGGCCGGTGCGGTCTCGAGGACGAGGTTGCGCGCGACCTCGTCGGCCAGGCCCGGGCTCACGCCGAGATCGGCTGTGGCAGTGGGGGACTGGCTCACCTCGCGCAGGTGCTTCGCGACGAGTGCCCGCGTCTCGGCGAGCTCGGGGAAGGACCAGCTGCTCGGGTCGGCTGGCCGCCCACGGCGGCGGTTCGACTTCGACTCCGACGGTGGCAGGAGGATGAGCACGCGGTCACCCTATGCGGGCCCCGCTTGGGTAGGTTGGCTGGCATGCCCCAGCGCCAGATCCGCCTCGCCCCGGCCGACGCGACGACGTCCGAGTCACTCCGAGAGGCGCTGCTCGCCCGCTTCGCGGCGATCCGGGCCGAGCTCAAGGTGAGCGAGGAGTTCCCGCCCGAGGTCGATGCCGAGGCGCAGGCGGTCGCCGGCAGCCCGGTGGACCTGCCGGAGCGCGACGAGACGGAGGTGCCGTTCTTCACCATCGACCCGGCAGCCTCGATGGACCTCGACCAGGCGATGCACCTCGAGCGTGACGGCGACGGCTACCGCGTGCGCTACGCCATCGCCGACGTGCCCGCCTTCGTGGCACCGGGCGGCGCCATCGACACCGAGGCCCGCCGGCGCGGACAGACCGTCTACTGCCCCGACAAGCGGATCCCGCTGCACCCCACCGTGATGAGCGAGGGTGCGGCCAGCCTGCTGCCCGGTGAGACCCGTCCGGCCTTCGTCTGGGACCTGCGCCTCGACGCCGAGGGCGAGGGGACGAGCGCCGAGGTCTACCGCGCCATGGTGAGGTCCGTCGAGCGGTTCGACTACACCGAGGTGCAGAAGGCGGTCGACGCCGGCGCGCCCGACGAGCGCTGGGTCCTCCTCGGCGAGATCGGCGAAAAGCGGATCCGCCAGGAGCAGCTGCGGGGCGGCGCCAGCCTCCCGATGCCCGAGCAGGAGGTCCACCTCGGCGACGACGGCGACTTCACCCTCGAGTTCCGCCCGCCGCGGCCCGTCGAGGAGTGGAACGCCCAGATCTCGCTGCTCACCGGCATGGCCGCCGCCGACATGATGCTGCACGCCCGCATCGGCATCCTGCGCACGATGCCCGCGGCCGAGCCCGGCGCGGTGGCGCGCTTCCGCCGGCAGGCCAAGGCGCTCGGCGCCCCGTGGCCGGCCGAGCAGGGCTACGGCGACTTCCTGCGCAGCCTCGACCGCACCAACCCCAGGCACCTGGCGCTCATCTACGACGCCACCTCGCTCTTCCGCGGCGCCGGCTACACCCCGTTCGAGGGGGACGTGCCCGAGCAGGTCGAGCAGGCCGCCGTCGCGGACGCCTACGCCCACGTCACGGCGCCCCTGCGCCGGCTCGTCGACCGGTTCGGCCTGGTCATCTGCGAGGCCGTGAGCAGCGGCACCGACATCCCGGCCTGGGTCCGTGAGGCGCTGCCGAGCCTGCCCGAGATCATGAAGGAGTCCGACCGCGTCGCCGGTGCCGCCGACCGCATGTGCGCCGACGCCGTCGAGGCCGCGGTCCTCAGCCCGCGCGTGGGCCAGACCTTCTCCGCCGTGGTCGTCGACCGCGACGACCGTGGCCTCGAGATCCAGCTGCTCGACGTGCCTGTCGTCGCCCGGGCCAAGGGCGAGGCCGAGCTCGGCGCGACGGTCGAGGTGCGCCTCGAGTCCGCGGACGTCCCCACGGGCAAGGTGACCTTCGTCGTCGCGTGAGCCGACGGCATACCGGGTGCTCGTTCCGTATGCCGTCCGCCCACCCCTATGCTGGGCGCGCGGACGAGTCAGTCCGACGGTCGCGTCGTGGGCAACCACGTCGAGGAAAGTCCGGGCTCCACAGGGCAGGGTGGTGGCCAACAGCCACCCGGGGTGACCCGCGGGACAGTGCCACAGAGAACAGACCGCCTCCCGGCCTCGGCCGGGCGGTAAGGGTGAAACGGTGGTGTAAGAGACCACCAGCGGTTCCGGTGACGGAGTCGGCTAGGTAAACCCCACCCGGAGCAAGCTCAGACAGTGTGCGTTCGAGGGCGGCCCGCCCGAGCACACGGGTAGAGCGCTGGAGGCCACTGGCAACAGTGGTCCGAGATGGATGACCGTCAGCGTGACCCGGGCAACCGGCCACGTGACAGAACCCGGCTTATGACTGACTCGTCCGCCCCCGAGCCGGGCACCCGGCATACGGTGAGGACATGCGACTGACCCACCTCGGACACGCGTGCCTCCTCGTCGAGATCGGGGGCGAGCGGATCCTGCTCGACCCCGGGGGCTTCACGCCCGGGTTCGAGGCGCTGCGCGACCTGTCGGCCGTCGTCGTGACCCACCAGCACGCGGACCACCTCGACCAGCGGCGGCTGCCGATCCTGCTGCACCACAACCCCGACGCCCGGGTCCTCGCCGACCCGGGCAGCATGCCGGTGATCTCCGGCCTCGGGCTCGACGCCGAGGTCCGCAGCGGGCCGACCCGGGTCGGGGCCGTGGCGCTCACGCCGGTGGGCGAGACCCACGCGCTCATCCACGACGAGATCCCGCGCATCCCCAACGTCGGCGTCGTCCTCCGGGCGGTGGGGGAGCCGAGCCTCTACCACCCCGGCGACAGCCTCGACGGCGAGCCGGGCGACGTCGACGTCGTGGCGTTCCCGCTCAGCGCGCCGTGGCAGGCCAGCCGTGACATGACCGGCTTCCTGCGCCGGCTCAACCCGGCGCAGGCGGTGCCGATCCACGACGCCCTGCTCAGCGCCGAGGGCCGCCGGCTCTACCTGTCGCAGGCCGACTCCCTGGGTGGCGCCGACACGGTGATCCACGACCTCGCCGCCCGGGGTGCGGTCGACTTCAGCGCCTAGGCCCGGCCTGCCCGGGTCGTGGACCGGTTTGGACAGGTAGGTAAGGCTCACCTACTCTCGACGCGTGCCCAAGGTCTCCGCGAAGAAGAAGTGCTGCAAGGACAGGCCCCGCTGCAAGGCGTGCCCGGTCGTCCTCGTGCGCCTCTCCAAGATGGGCTACGCCGAGCAGCTGACGACGGGCAAGAAGGCCAAGTACGACGTCGAGAAGAACATCCCCAAGAAGGCGATGGTCCTCGCGCGCCAGCGCTGAGCCCCCACCTTCGGGGCACGCAGCTGCGGCGCCGTCCCTCAGTGCGAGTCGTGGTACTCCTGCGCCAGGTGCGCGGCGCCGATGATGCCGGCCTTGTTCTCGAGCACGGCGGGCACGATCTTGGTCCGCAGCTTGAGCAGCGGCAGGAACTGGTCGTGGTCCTTGGAGACGCCGCCACCGACGACGATGAGGTCGGGCCAGAGCAGGTTCTCGAGGTGCGAGTAGTAGCGCTGGAGCCGCTCGGCCCACTCGGCGTAGCTGATGCCCTCGATGTCCTTGATCGACGAGGCCGCACGCTTCTCGGCGTCGTGGCCGTCGATCTCGAGGTGGCCGAGCTCGGAGTTGGGGATGAGGGTGCCGTTGTGGATGAGGGCGCTGCCGATGCCGGTGCCCAGCGTCGTGACGATGACGAGGCCGTTCTGGCCCTTGGCGGCGCCGTAGTGCAGCTCGGCCACACCGGCAGCGTCGGCGTCGTTGACGAGGACGATGTCGTGCCCAAGCTTCTTCTCGAGCATCGGCTCGGCGTCGAAGTCGAGCCACGACTTGTCGATGTTGGCCGCGGAGCGGACGACACCCTTGGTGACGACACCGGGGACGGTGATGCCGATGGGGGAGTCGCCACGCACGTCCTCGAAGTGGTCGACGATCTGGTCGATGACGTCGGCCACGGCCTCGGGGGTCGACTTCGCGGGGGTGTCGATCCGCTTGCGCTTGGCCGCGAACTCACCCTTGTGGAGGTCGACCGGCGCACCCTTGATGCCGCTACCGCCCACGTCGATGCCCAGCGGCAGACCGGTCTTCTTGCTCATGGGGACTCCTTCGTCCGTCGGGTCGTGCGTCAGGGGAGGGTGAGGATCTCGTTGCCGCGGTCGGTGACGAGGATCGTGTGCTCGAACTGGGCCGAACGCTTCCGGTCGCGGGTGACCACCGTCCAGTCGTCCTCCCACATGTCCCACTCCTCGGACCCGAGGTTGAGCATCGGCTCGATCGTGAAGGTCATGCCGGGCTCGATGACGGTGTCGTAGGAGGGGGCCGCGTCGTAGTGCGGGATGATCAGGCCGGAGTGGAACGAGCGACCGATGCCGTGCCCCGTGAAGTCGCGGACCACGCCGTAGCCGAAGCGCTTGGCATAGCTCTCGATGACGCGGCCAATGACGTTGACCTGGCGCCCCGGGACCGCGGCCTTGATGCCGCGCATCATCGCCTCGCGGGTGCGCTCGACGAGCAGCTGCGACTCCTCGTCGACGTCGCCGCAGAGATAGGTCGCGTCCGTGTCGCCGTGGACGCCGCCGATGTAGGCGGTGATGTCGATGTTGACGATGTCGCCGTCCTCGAGCCGGCGCGAGTCGGGGATCCCGTGGCACACGACCTCGTTGACCGACGTGCACAGCGACTTCGGGAAACCGCGGTAGCCGAGCGTGGAGGGGTAGGCGCCGTGGTCGAGGAGGAACTCGTGGCCGACCCGGTCGATCTCGTCGGTGGTGACACCGGGGGAGATGACGGCGGCCGCCGCCTCCATGGCCTGCGCGGCGATCCGGCCGGCGACGCGCATGAGCTCGATCGTCTCGGCGTCCTTGACCTCGGGGGAGAGGTTCTTGTCCGGAGTGGGCCTGTTGACGTACTCGGGCCGCTCGATCGCGGCGGGGACCGGGCGCCTCGGGGAGACCTCTCCCGGAGCGACACTTCCGTACGTCAGCGGCATACGGTGGAGTCTAGGCAGAGTGCCGATCCGGAAACCGAGGAGGACGACGTGGCGTACTGGTACAACATCGCGACCAAGCAGGTCGAGACCGACGAGAACCGCAGCCGCAACGACGACGTCATGGGGCCCTACGACACCGAGGCCGAGGCGAGCAACGCCATCGCGTCGGCCCACGAGAAGACCGAGCAGTGGGACGCCGCCGACCGCGCCTGGGAGGGCGAGGACTGACCCTTCGCAACTGATTGCCCGTTCGGCGCGGGGGTGTGCACGAGTGCCGAACGGGCAACCAGATGCGGTGGGTATGCCGGGTGCGCACCCGGCATACCGCCTCTCGTTGGTCGTGCCGCAGGTCACTCCTCGAAGCTGTGCTCCGAGGCGGGGAAGGTGCCCGAGGCGACCTCGTCGGCGTAGGCGCGGGCCGCGTTGCCGAGGTCGGTGCGCATGTCGAGGAACTTCTTGACGAAGCGGGGGGCGCGTCCACCGCGGAGCCCGGCCATGTCCTGCCAGACGAGGACCTGGGCGTCACAGTGGGGGCCGGCGCCGATGCCGATCGTGGGGATGCGCAGCGCCTCGGTGACCTTGGCGGCCACGGGTGCCGGGACCATCTCCATGACGATCGAGAAGCAGCCGGCGGCCTCGAGTGCGAGGGCGTCCTCGAGCAGCCGGTCGGCGCCGTCGCCGCGGCCCTGGACGCGGTAGCCGCCGAGGACGTGCTCGCTCTGCGGGGTGAAGCCGATGTGCCCCATGACGGGGATGCCGGCCCGGACGAGCAGCTCGACCTCGGGCACCATCGGCTTGCCGCCCTCGAGCTTGACCGCGTGGGCCAGGCCCTCCTTCATGAAGCGGGTGGCCGTGGCGAGCGCCTGCTGCGGGCTCGCCTGGTAGGAGCCGAAGGGCAGGTCGGCGACCACCATGGCGTGCTTGGCGGCGGAGGTGACGGCGCGGCACAGCGGCACGAGGTGGTCCACGGTGACCGGCACCGTCGTCTCGAACCCGTAGACGTTGTTGCCCGCGGAGTCACCGACGAGGAGCACCGGGATGCCCGCCTCGTCGAAGATCTCGGCGGCGTACATGTCGTAGGCGGTGAGCATGGCCCACTTCTCCCCGGTCTCCTTCATCTTCTGGAGGTGGGGGACGCGGATCCGCTTCTGCGGCGCGGCCTGGGCGCCGGTGCCGTAGGGGTTGGTCGTCTCGGCCGAGGGGGTGGGCTGCTCGCTCATGCGCCCGATCCTGTCAGAGAGGCGTCCGTGTCCGAGGACTGAGCCGGAAGGTAAAGGGGGAGTAAAAGATCACTCCGGAAACCGCACAAACCATTGTGCAATCCGATTGCACATGTTTCTCTGCAATGGCCCGCCTGACCCCTGGCTGGCGATCATCTTCGGAGGAAACGTGACACGACGACACACTCGCGCCCTGGCCGGTCTGGCCGGGGCCGCGTTGGTGGTGAGCCTCGCGCCGATGGGCGCGCAGGCGAAGGACGCCGCCCCGCCGGCAGGCGACACCAAGGCTTCGACCGCCAAGAAGGACGACCTGCCCAACCCCTTGGGTGACGCACAGCGTGCGCTGCGCCAGGAGGCCATCCAGCAGCTCGTCAAGGGCGAGGCGACGACCGAGACGCGTGGTGGCCAGCGGGTCATCAAGATGTCCGGCGACACCAAGACCGCGAAGGCGGGCAAGGGCGAGAAGGCCAACAAGCCGCGCTACGTCTCCTACCCGGTCGAGCGCGAGGAGGACATCTTCACGATCCTCGCCGAGTTCGGCACCCAGTCCAACCCCAAGACCGGTGGCACCGCGGGCCCACTGCGCAACGAGATCCCCGAGCCCGACCGCAACTGGGACGGCGACGCGACCGACAACAACTCCACCGAGTGGGTCGCCGACTTCAACCGCCAGCACTACCTCGACATGATGTTCGGCGAGGGCGAGTCCTTCAAGGACTTCTACGCCAAGCAGTCCAACGGGCGCTTCCTCGCCAAGGGTGACGTCTCCGACTGGGTCAAGGTCCCCGGCAACGCGGCGACCTACGGCAGCAACAAGATCTCCGACGCCGAGGGTGCCTGGCCGTTCGTGCAGGACTCGGCCAACGCCTGGTACGACGCGCAGAAGGCCGCCGGCAAGACCGACGCCGAGATCAAGACCTACCTCGCGCAGTTCGACCGGGTCGACCGCTACGACTACGACGGCGACGGCAACTTCAACGAGCCCGACGGCTACATCGACCACTTCCAGGCCATCCACTCCGGTGAGGGCGAGGAGGCCGGTGGCGGCGCGCAGGGCGAGGACGCCATCTGGTCCCACCGCTGGTACGCCTACTCCAACCAGATCGGCAAGACGGGCCCGGCGCAGAACAAGGCCGGCGGCGTCCAGCTCGGCTCGTCGGGCATGTGGATCGGTGACTACACCACCGAGCCCGAGAACGGCGGCCTCGGCGTCTTCACCCACGAGTTCGGCCACGACCTCGGTCTGCCGGACTACTACGACACCGCGGGTGGCGACAACGGCACCGGCTTCTGGACGCTCATGTCGGGTGGCTCGTGGCTGAACCACGGCACGGACTCCATCGGCTCCACCCCGGGCTACATGGGTCCCCTCGAGAAGCTCCAGCTCGGCTGGCTCGACTACACGGTCGCCGACAAGAGCGGCACGTACGCCCTGGGCCAGGCCGACCTCGACGGTGCCAAGACGCCCCAGGCGATCGCGGTCCCGCTGCCCGACAAGAAGGTCGTCACCACCTACAACAAGCCGCGCAGCGGTGCCAACGAGTGGTGGAGCGGGTCGGGCAACGACCTCAAGAACGCCATCACGCGTGACGTCGACCTCACCGGCAAGAAGACCGCCAGCCTTTCGGCGTGGCTCGACCACGACATCGAGGAGGGCTACGACTTCCTCTACGTCCAGGGCTCGACCGACGGTGGCGCCAACTGGACCGACATCGACGCGGTCGACGGCAAGAGCGCCGGCTGGGTGCAGAAGACCTGGGACCTGTCCCAGTTCGCCGGCAAGCAGACCAAGCTCCGCTTCCGCTACGTCACCGACGGAGGCCTCGCCCTCAAGGGTGCCTTCATCGACGACATCGCCATCACCGCCGACGGTGCCTCGGTCCTGAGCGACGACGTCGAGTCCGGCGCCAACGGCTGGACCGCCGAGGGCTTCACGATCATGTCCGGCACGACCGACAAGATGTACCCGCGCTTCTACCTCGTGGAGAACCGCGTGTACTCCGGCTACGACAAGACGCTTCAGACCGGTCCGTACAACTTCGGCTGGTCCTCGACCAAGCCCGACTGGGTGGAGCGCTTCCCCTACCAGAACGGCATGCTCGTCTGGTACGTCGACGGCTCCTTCGCCGACAACAACACCTCGGTCCACCCGGGCGGCGGCCAGTCGCTCCCGGTCGACGCCCGTCCGGCCCCGGTCAAGTTCCCCGGTGGCCAGCTGCTCGGCAACCGTCGTCAGCCGTGGGACGCCACCTTCGGCCAGGAGAAGACCGACAGGGTCACCTTCCACCGCAACGGTGTCCCGGTGACGATCGACAAGCAGGCGGCGATCCCGACGTTCGACGACACCGACCCCAACAAGTACTGGACCGCGGACAACCCGTGGAACTCGGTCAAGGTCGCCGGTCTCGGCAACAGGATCACGGTCGCCAAGACCACCAAGAAGGGCACCGAGATGGAGCTCGACATCCAGCTCGGCGCCAAGTGACCCCAGCCACGAGCTGAGTCACCCCAAGAGGGGGAGGGCCCCGGAGCGAGATGCTCCGGGGCCCTTGCCCTGCCTCCCCCTAGGATGCCGACATGGATCGTCAGCAGGAGTTCGTGCTCCGCACCATCGAGGAGCGGGACATCCGCTTCGTCCGCCTCTGGTTCACCGACGTCCTCGGTGCGCTCAAGTCCGTCGCCGTGGCCCCGGCCGAGCTCGAGGGGGCCTTCGCCGAGGGCATCGGGTTCGACGGGTCGGTCATCGAGGGCTTCGCGCGCGTCTACGAGGCCGACATGCTGGCCAAGCCGGACCCCTCGACGTTCCAGGTCCTGCCGTGGCGCGGTGAGAGCCCGGGCACGGCCCGCATGTTCTGCGACATCACGCTGCCCGACGGCGCCCCGAGCATGGCCGACCCCCGGCACGTCCTGCAGCGCACGCTGGCCAAGGCCGCCGACCAGGGGTTCACCTTCTACACCCACCCCGAGATCGAGTTCTTCCTGTTCGAGCGCGGCTTCAAGGCGGGGGAGCAGCCGACGCCGATCGACCAGGCCGGCTACTTCGACCACGTGCCGCACGGGTCCGCCCAGGACTTCCGCCGCGCCGCGATCACGATGCTCGAGTCGATGGGCATCAGCGTCGAGTTCAGCCACCACGAGGGTGCACCGGGCCAGAACGAGATCGACCTGCGCTACGCCGACGCCCTCTCCACGGCCGACAACATCATGACCTTCCGGACGGTCATCAAGGAGGTCGCGCTCGAGCAGGACATCTTTGCCTCCTTCATGCCCAAGCCGCTCGCGGACCACCCGGGGTCGGGCATGCACACCCACATGTCGCTGTTCGACGGTGACAGCAACGCCTTCTACGAGGCGGGCGCTCCCTACCAGCTCTCGAAGACCGGACGGCAGTTCATCGCGGGCCTGCTCCACCACGGCGCCGAGATCACCGCCGTCACCAACCAGTGGGTCAACAGCTACAAGCGCCTCTGGGGTGGCGGCGAGGCGCCCGCCCACCTCACGTGGGGGCACAACAACCGGTCGGCCATGGTGCGCGTGCCCATGTACAAGCCCAACAAGGGCCAGAGCAGCCGCGTCGAGGTCCGCTCGATCGACTCGGCGTGCAACCCCTACCTTGCCTTCGCCGTCCTCCTGGCGGCCGGCCTCAAGGGGATCGAGGAGGGCTACGAGCTCGCACCCGAGACCGAGGACGACGTCTGGGGCCTCACCGACTCCGAGCGCAGGGCCATGGGCATCAAGCCCCTGCCGGCGTCGCTCAGCGAGGCGATCGAGGTCATGGAGGAGAGCGAGCTCGTGGCAGAGACGCTCGGCGAGCACACCTTCGACTTCTTCCTGCGCAACAAGCGTGCCGAGTGGGCCGACTACCGCGGCCAGGTGACCGCGTTCGAGCTCGAGCGGTACCTCCCGCGGCTGTGAGGGGCGCAGCGTGAGCGCCCGTATGCCGTCCGTCCCGGGCGACCTGACCCGTCTCGGTTTCGGGGAGTCGCGTCGCGCCGAGACGCTGCTGGCGGACAAGGCGCTGGTCCCGCTGGTCAAGGACCGCGAACGCGTCGAGGCCGACGGCCTGGCCGTCGCGCTCTCGAAGGTGGCAGACCCCGACCAGGCGCTGCTCGCCCTCGTCCGGCTCATGGAGGCCGTGGCGACCCCGTCCCGTGCGTCGGTGCGCGACGAGCTCGTGTCGGCCCTGCGCGAGCCCGGCCGGTCGCGCGAGCGGTTGTTCGCCGTCCTCGGCGCCTCGACGGCGCTGGGGGACCACCTCGTCGCCCGCCCCGAACACTGGAGCGCGGTGGCCAACGCCTTCCCGCTCGAGGTCGAGGAGCGGATCGAGCTCCTCACCGGGGCGGTGCGAGAACCCGCCGGGGGCGTCACGCCCGAGGATGCCCTGCGCATCGAGTACCGCCGCCAGCTCCTGGGCATCGCCACCCTCGATGTCGCCCGGCCCGACCCACAGGCCCGGCTGCCCGAGGTGGCCGCCGCGCTGGCCGACCTCGCGGAGGCCGCGCTCGAGGCCGCCCTCGTCATCGCCCGCGACGCCATGGGCGAGGGCGCCGACCGATGCCGCTTCGCCGTGATCGGCATGGGCAAGACCGGGGGCCGCGAGCTCAACTACCTCAGCGACGTCGACGTCATCTTCGTCGCCGAGCCGGCCGACGGCGCTGACGAGGACACGGCTCTCGCGATCGGCACCGAGCTGGCGACCCGGCTCATCAAGATCTGCTCGAGTGCGACGACGGCCGGGTCGCTGTGGCAGGTCGACCCCGCGCTGCGGCCCGAGGGCAAGAACGGCCCGCTCGTGCGCACCCTCGAGTCGCACGTCTCCTACTACGAGCGCTGGGCCAAGACCTGGGAGTTCCAGGCGCTGCTCAAGGCCCGACCGGTGGCGGGCGACCGGGCCCTGGGACGGGCCTACGTCGACGCCGTCGCGCCGTTCGTGTGGAGTGCCGCGTCCCGCGAGAACTTCGTCGAGGACGTCCAGGCGATGCGACGCCGGGTCGAGGACAACGTCCCGCACGGCGAGGCGGACCGGCAGCTCAAGCTCGGCCCGGGAGGGTTGCGCGACATCGAGTTCAGCGTCCAGCTGCTCCAGCTCGTCCACGGCCGAGCCGACCGCTCGCTGCGCTCCGGCACGACGCTCATGGCCCTGGCCGCCCTGTCACAGGGGGGCTACGTCGGGCGCGAGGACGCGCAGACGCTCGCGACGGCATACCGGCTCCTGCGCACCCTCGAGCACCGGATCCAGCTGCACCGGCTCCGTCGCACCCACCTCATGCCGACCGCGCCGGGTGACCTGCGCTGCCTGGGCCGGGCGCTCGGCCACCAGAGCGACCCCGAGGACTCCGTCGTCGCGCAGTGGCGCACGGCCGCGCGTGAGGTGCGCCGGCTGCACCAGCGCATCTTCTACCGCCCGCTCCTGTCGGCCGTGGCCCGCCTCGGCCCGGACGAGGTGCGACTCACGCCCGAGGCGGCCCGCGAGCGGCTGGCAGCCCTCGGCTTCCGGGACCCCCGCGGTGCCCTGCGCCACCTCGAGGCGCTCACCGACGGCGTGAGCCGGCGCGCGGCGATCCAGCGCCAGCTGCTCCCGGTCATGCTCGGCTGGTTCGCCGACGAGGCCGACCCCGACGCCGGGCTGCTCGCCTTCCGCCGGATCAGCGACGCGCTGGGCACGACCCACTGGTACCTCCGCCTCCTGCGCGACGAGGGGAGCGCGGCCGAGCGGCTGGCGCACACCCTGGGTCGGAGCCGGTATGCCGCGGAGCTCCTGCAGCAGGGCCCCGAGTCGGTCCAGTTCCTCGGGGACGCCGGTGGCCTCAGGCCGCGCTCGCGCGACGAGGTCCAGGGCCGCATGCGGTCGGCCGCCAAGCGCAAGGACGACCCGCAGGCAGCGGTGCTCGCCGCCCGCGCCGTGCGGCGCTCGGAGCTCTTCCGGCTCGCGGTCGCCTCGCTGCTCGGGCAAATCGGGCTCGACGACCTCGGTCGGGCGCTCGCGGACCTCAACGGGGCGCTCATCGACGTGACGCTCGAGATCGTCCTCGCGGGCGTGGAGGAGCAGACCGGGGCTCCCGCGCTGAGCCGGCACCTCGTCGTCGGGATGGGGCGCCTCGGTGGTGGCGAGTCCTCCTTCGGCAGCGATGCCGACGTGCTGTTCGTGCACGACCCCGTCGAGGGTGCCGACTCGCGGGCGGCGCAGGAGCAGGCGCTCGAGGTCGTCAAGGAGCTCATCCGCCTCCTCGGGCTGGCCGCGCCGGACCCGCGTCTCGAGGTCGACTCCGGGCTGCGACCCGAGGGCAAGAACGGCCCGCTGACCCGGTCGCTGGACTCCTACCGCGCCTACTACGAGCGGTGGTCCCTCGTCTGGGAGGCCCAGGCCCTGCTCCGGGCCGCCCCGGTGGCGGGCGACGCCAGCCTCGGTGCGGCGTTCGTCGAGCTCATCAACCCGCTGCGCTGGCCCGAGGCCGGGCTCGACGCCGGGCAGGTGCGCGAGATCCGCACCCTCAAGGCGCGGATGGAGTCGGAGCGGCTGCCCCGCGGCGCCGACCGCAAGACGCACTTCAAGCTCGGACACGGTGGGCTGAGCGACGTCGAGTGGTGCGTCCAGCTGCTCCAGCTCGAGCACGCCCACGAGCACGAGGGCCTGCGCACGACCTCGACCATGGGCGCGCTCGCGGCCGCCCAGGCGCAGGGCCTCGTCGACGCCGACGACGCGAGGGCACTGGCCGAGTCGTGGCGCCTGGCGTCGGAGATGCGCAACGCCGGGCTGCTCGCGCGCGGGCGCACCGTCGACTCGGTCCCGTCCGACCTGCGCGACGCCGACGGCATGGCCCGGATCATGGGGCTGCCGCCGAAGTCGGGGCAGGAGCTTGCCAACCGCTACCGCCGGGTCGCGCGTCGTGCCCGCCATGCGGCCGAGCACGTCTTCTACGGGGACGCTACCTAGACTGGGAGCCATGATCCCCGTCCTCGACCTGCGTGGGCGCGCGCCCGGTGTCCGTGAGCTCAGGGGGACGCTGCCCCGTGCCGAGCTCGACGTCGAGGCCGCGCTGGCCACCGTCCGTCCCGTGTGTGACGACGTCGCCGCCCGTGGCGCCGCCGCCGTCCTCGACGCCTCCGAGCGCTTCGACGGTGTGCGGCCCCCATCGCTGCGGGTGCCGGCCGACGTCATCGCCTCAGCCCTCGACGACCTGGACCCCCGGGTTCGCGCCGCCCTCGAGGAGTCGATCCGCCGCGCGCGCACCGTCCACGCCGACCAGCGCCGCAGCGACACCACCACGAGCGTGACCGAGGGTGGCACCGTCACCGAGCGCTGGGTGCCGGTCGACCGCGTCGGCCTGTACGTCCCCGGTGGCCGCGCCGTCTACCCGAGCAGCGTCGTCATGAACGTCGTCCCCGCGCTGCTCGCCGGCGTCGGCTCGCTCGCCGTCGCCAGCCCGCCCCAGAAGGACCACGGCGGCTGGCCGCACCCGACGATCCTCGCGGCGTGCGCGCTGCTCGAGGTCGACGAGGTGTGGGCGATGGGCGGCGCCCAGGCGGTTGCCGCGTTCGCGCACGGGTTCGACGGCGACGAGGACCTCGAGCCGGTCAACCTCGTCACCGGGCCGGGCAACATCTGGGTCGCCGCGGCCAAGCGGCTGCTCAAGGGACTCATCGGCATCGACGCCGAGGCCGGCCCCACCGAGATCGCGATCCTCGCCGACGCCACCGCCGACCCCGACCACGTCGCCGCCGACCTCATCAGCCAAGCCGAGCACGACCCGCTGGCCGCTGCCGTCCTCGTCACCGACAGCACCGACCTCGCCGACGCCGTGCAGGCGGCGGTGGTGCGTCGCGTCGGCGAGACCAAGCACTTCGACCGCGTCCGCGAGTCGCTCACCGGTCGCCAGTCCGCCGTCGTCCTCGTCGACGACGTCGAGGTGGGTCTCGACGTCGTCAACGCCTACGCCGCCGAGCACCTCGAGATCCACACCGCCGACGCCGCGGCGGTCGCCGCCCGCGTGCGCAACGCCGGCGCGGTCTTCGTCGGCACGTGGTCGCCCGTCAGCCTGGGGGACTACTGCGCCGGGTCCAACCACGTCCTGCCGACGGGTGGCTGTGCGACCCACTCCAGCGGGCTGTCCGTGCAGTCGTTCCTGCGCGGCATCCACGTCGTCGAGTACACCGAGGCCGCCCTGCGCGACGTCGGCTCCCACGTCGTCACCCTCGCCCGCGCCGAGGACCTGCCCGCCCACGGCGACGCCGTCCTCGCACGACTCCCCGACCTGGCATGAGCACCGTTCCCCTGAGCCCGATCGACCAGCTGCTCCGCGAGGACCTGCGTGGGCGGACGGCATACGGCGCGCCGCAGCTCGACGTGCCCTTCGCGCTCAACACGAACGAGAGCTCGTATGCCGTGCCCGCTGCGGTCGTCGACGACATCGTCGCCGCCGTCGCGGCTGCGGCCCCGGGCCTCAACCGCTACCCCGACCGGGAGTTCACGGACCTGCGAGGTGACCTCGCGGCATACCTCTCACGCAGTGGCACGACGGTGCGCCCGGAGCAGGTCTGGGCCGGCAACGGGTCCAACGAGGTTCTCCTGCACCTGCTCCAGGCGTTCGGCGGTCACGGTCGCACGGCGCTCGGCTTCACGCCGGCGTACTCCATGCACCCGATCATCACCGCCACGACCGGGACGACCTGGGTCGACGGCATGCGCGGCATCGATGCGCGTGACGGAGGCGGCGGGGGAGCGTTCGACCTGTCGCTCGAGTCGGCCGTGCAGCAGGTGAGGGAGCACGACCCGCACGTCGTCTTCCTCTGCTCGCCCAACAACCCGACCGGGACCGCGCTCACGCTCGACGTCGTGACTGCCGTCCACGACGCGGCACCGCACGCAGTCGTCGTCGTCGACGAGGCCTACGCCGAGTTCGCCCGCCCCGGCACGGTCAGCGCACTGAGCCTGCTCGAGGGCCGGCCGCGGCTGGTCGTCACCCGCACGATGAGCAAGGCGTTCGCGCTCGCCGGCGGGCGGCTGGGCTACCTCGCCGCCGACCCCGAGCTCGTCGACGCGCTGCGGCTCGTGCGGATGCCCTACCACCTGTCGTCGCCCGCCCAGGCGGTCGCCCGCGCGGTGCTGCGGCACGCCGACACCATGCTCGGGACCGTGGACGCCATCAAGGAGCAGCGCGACCGCATCGTCTCCACGCTCACCCGTCTCGGGCTCGACCCCGTGCCGAGCGACGCGAACTTCGTGCTCTTCGGCGGCCTGCGCGACAGCGCCACGACCTGGCAGGCGCTCCTCGACAGGGGGGTTCTCGTCCGTGACGTGGGGATCGACCACTATCTTCGAGTCACCGCCGGGACCCCGGAGGAGACGTCGGCGTTCCTCGACGCCGTGGCCAGCCTCGGGCCCGACCACCTGGAAGGACAGTCGTGACCAGCAACCGCACCGCGACGGTGACGCGTTCCACCTCCGAGAGCAGCGTCGAGCTGAGCCTCGACCTCGACGGCACCGGCGTCGGCGAGGTGAGCACGGGGGTCCGCTTCTACGACCACATGCTGCTGTCCTTCGCCAAGCACTCACTCATCGACCTGCGGGTCAAGGCCACCGGTGACGTCGACGTCGACGCCCACCACACGGTCGAGGACGTCGCGATCGTGCTCGGTGACGCGCTGCGCGAGGCGCTCGGCGACAAGAGCGGGATCTCACGGTTCGGCGACGCCACCGTGCCGCTCGACGAGGCGCTCGTCCACGCGGTGGTCGACGTGGCCGGCCGTCCCTACGTCGTCCACACCGGTGAGCCCGCGGGCCAGGAGTACGCCGTCATCGGCGGCAACTACATCGGCTCGCTCACCCGCCACGTCCTCGAGTCCTTCGCCTACCACGCGGGCATCGCCCTGCACGTCCGCGTCCTCGCGGGTCGCGACCCGCACCACGTCGTCGAGGCCCAGTTCAAGGCCGTCGCGCGGGCGCTGCGTGCCGCCGTCGAGCGCGACCCTCGCGTCGTCGGCATCCCCAGCGCCAAGGGTGCGCTCTGAGCCGTGAGCACTGCTGACCAGACCCCACCCCTCGGACACGGGCTCGTCCTCGTCCGGGGCAGTGCCGCCGCGTCCGCGCGGTGGGTGCGCCGTGGGCTCGCCGCCGTCCGGGTGGCGCCGTTGCAGGGGTGGACAGGTGTGTGCCTCGCCGAGGACCTCGCACTGACCGCTGCCCCCTACGACGTGGGTCTCGAGATCCTCGCGGCGCGACGGGTCCCGGCCCGGCACCGTCCCGCCGTCGGGCTGTTCGTCATCGACGGGTGTGCCGTCGTCACCGTCCAGGCCCGCGGGTGGCGCCTCGAACAGCGGTGGCTCGTCTGGGAGCCCGGCACCGGGGTGCGCCGCACCCCTGACCTGCCCGCGCTGCCCGCCGGCCTCATCGTCGACGTGGCGGGCGCGCGCTTGCGCACGTCACCGGCCGAGGTGACCGAGCACTTCGCCGACCCCGACGGCGAGCCGCTCGACGTCCTCGTCGGCCTCATGCGGATCCTCGGGCTGCCCGGCGAGGACCTCCTGCGCGACGGCGCGGACGAGAGCTACGAGCGCATCGACCCCAGCCCTCGCTCGATCGCGGCCTTCGACGCACTGGTCGCCGAGGAGTCGGCACACCGCACGGAGTCCGAGCAGTGACGGCGCGACGGGTCGTCGTCCTCGACCACGGCAGCGGCAACGTCCACAGCGCCGTCCGCGCCCTCGAACGTGTCGGTGCCACCGTCGAGCTCACCGCCGAGCGCCAGCGCGCCCTCGACGCCCACGGCCTGCTCCTGCCCGGTGTCGGCAACTTCCACTCGTGCCTGCGGGGGATGCGTGCGGCCGACGCGCCTCGCATCGTCGACGTCCGTCTCTCCGGCGGCCGCCCTGTGCTCGGTATCTGCGTCGGCATGCAGGCCCTGTTCGAGTCCTCGACCGAGCCCAGTGCGGTCGCCGAGGAGGGCCTGGCCGAGTGGCCCGGCACCGTCGAACGCCTGGACGCCCCGGTCGTGCCCCACATGGGCTGGACCGAGGTCGACGCCCCGGCCGGCTCCACCCTCTTCGAGGGCGTCGAGTCCGAGCGCTTCTACTTCGTCCACTCGTATGCCGTCCGCACCTGGGCGCTGCCCGAGCCCACCGGGCACTTCGCGGTCGTCGCACCGAAGGTGACGACGGCGACCCACGGTGACAGCTTCGTCGCCGCCGTCGAGAACGGACCGCTGTCGGCCACCCAGTTCCACCCCGAGAAGTCCGGCGACGCCGGCCTGCACCTGCTCGAGAACTGGGTCCGCTCGCTCTGAGCCGGCCCCGTTCGACCCCAGCCCTGCCCGAACGACCGCTCCCAACGATGAAGGTGTCATGACCTCGCCCCGCCTCCAGCTCCTGCCCGCCGTCGACGTCGCCGGTGGCCGCGCCGTCCAGCTTGTCCAGGGGGTCGCCGGCACCGGCGGTGAGTTCGGGGAGCCGCTCGAGGCCGCGATGCGCTGGCAGGAGCAGGGCGCCGAGTGGCTGCACCTCGTCGACCTCGACGCAGCGTTCGGGCGCGGCGACAACGCCGAGCTGCTCGCGCGGATCGTCGGCCGGCTCGACATCCAGGTCGAGATGAGTGGTGGCATCCGGGACGCCGAGACCCTCGAGCGAGCGCTCGCGACCGGCTGCCGCCGGGTCAACCTGGGCACCGCTGCTCTCGAGGACCCCGAGTGGACCGCCTCCGCCATCGCCGAGCACGGTGACCGCATCGCCGTCGGTCTCGACGTCCGCGGCACGACGCTCGCCGCCCGTGGGTGGACCCAGGAGGGCGGTGACCTCTGGGAGACGCTCGAGCGTCTCGACGCTGAGGGTTGCGCCCGCTACGTCGTCACCGACGTCAACAAGGACGGCATGCTGGCCGGCCCCAACGTCGAGCTGCTCCGCGACGTCTGTGCCCGGACCGACCGCCCGGTCATCGCCTCGGGCGGCGTCTCGACCCTCGACGACATCGCCGTGCTGCGCACGATGGTCGGCGAGGGTGTCGAGGGAGCGATCACCGGCTCGGCGCTGTACCGCGGGGCCTTCACGCTGCCCGAGGCGCTCGACGTCGCGGGCCGCCCGTGACCCGCGACCTCGTCTTCACCGGCTTCGAGGGCGACGACGGCTCGGCCCCGCCGGCGCTGACCGCGGCGCTCGAGAACGACGACCCGGGCGCACTCATGGCGGCCCTGCACGACGCCCGCCTGCTCGTCCCGATCGTCGCCGAGCCCGTCGAGACGGCGACCGAGGGTGGGCTCACCATCGACAAGCAGACCGACATGGCAGCCGTCACCCTCGTCGCACCCGACGGTGAGCGGGCCCTGCCCGTCTTCAGCAGCCTCGACGCCCTTGCCGCCTGGGACCCGTCGGCTCGGCCCGTGCCGGTCACGGCCGCCCGCGCCGGTCAGGCCGCGGTGAGCGAGCGCTGCGACGTCGTCGTCGTGGACGTCGCCGGACCTCGCACACGGGTGCTGCGGCCCTCGATGGTGTGGGCCCTCGCGCAGGAGCGGACGTGGACCCCGCCGCACCTCGACGAGTTCGTCGCCGCCGGTGTGGCCCGCGCCGTCGCCGAGGAGCCGCAGGTCGTCTCGCACTCCGTCGACGAGGGCACCCCTGCCGGCCAGGGCATCCTCGGCGTCGCGCTCGAGCTCGCCCCCGGCCTCGACCCTGCGGAGGTCCAGGCGGTCGCCACCCGCGTGGGGGAGCACCTCGCCACCGACGGCGAGCTCCGCGCCCGCATCGACGGCCTCGCCTTCCGCATCCGCTGACGCGTTGTCGGCCGGCCCGACCCTTGCGTCGTCCGTGACGCGCTAGCGGCCCTCCGGACGGCGCGCCGAGTGTCTCTGCTGGGTCACCTTCGCGTGGCGAGGGCGCCATCCTGCGGACCGACGCACGTCCCGAACGACGCCACGGTCCGGACCTCGTACGCGAGGGGCGACTGGAGCCACGCACGGGGAGCGGACGGCATACGACGAATTGGTCGTGGGTCGCGGGACTGCTAATGTTGGCGGCTGACCGGCTGTGTCCCTCGGGACACGGTGCGCAAGTGAAGCTCGCTTCCACCCGCGACGACCTCAGGGTCGCCGGGTTCTCCACCTCGGTCACGGCATCCGTGTATGCCGTGGACCCCCGAAGTGGTCGGATGTGAGGCTTCTCGTGCGCAGCGCGAGGAGCCTCTTCTCATGTCCGGCCACGAGCACAGACCAGTGTTTCCGTCCAGAAGGAGTTCGACATCAGCGAGCCTCGCATCAACGACCGCATCCGGGTTCCGGAGGTGCGGTTGGTTGGCCCCAACGGCGAGCAGGTTGGCATCGTCCGCGTCGAGGATGCCCTGCGCCTCGCCGCCGAGGCAGACCTCGACCTGGTCGAGGTGGCCCCGATGGCCAAGCCTCCCGTCGCCAAGCTCATGGACTTCGGCAAGTACAAGTACGAAGCCGCCATGAAGGCCCGAGAAGCGCGCAAGAACCAGGTCAACACGGTCATCAAGGAGATCAAGCTCCGCCCGAAGATCGACCCGCACGACTACGCCACCAAGAAGGGGCACGTCGTCCGGTTCCTCGGTGGCGGTGACAAGGTCAAGGTGACCATCATGTTCCGCGGTCGCGAGCAGTCGCGTCCCGAGCTCGGCTACCGCCTCCTCCAGAAGCTGGCCGAGGACGTCATCGAGCTGGGCACCGTCGAGTCGGCGCCCAAGCAGGACGGGCGCAACATGATCATGGTGCTGGCCCCGACCAAGAAGAAGTCCGAGGCTCGCGCCGAGCAGCGTCGCAAGAAGGATGACGCCGCCGTGGCGACCGAGGCTCCTGCCGACATCGAGACCGACGTGGAGACCGACATCGAGACCGACGTCGAGACCGACGTCGAGACCGAGGCAGCGACGCAGACCCCGGCCGAGACGGCCCCCGAGGCCCCGGCCGAGGCGCCCGCACCGAAGGCACCGGCACCCAAGGCACCGGCACCCAGGGCGCCGGCACCGAAGGCGCCCGCCGCGAAGGCCGTCGCCGCCGAGTAGGCGTCGACCCCCAGTTTTTCCGCAAGCAGCACCACAGCAGCACCGACAGCGAAGGAGATCGGCAGCCATGCCGAAGAACAAGACCCACAGCGGCACCAAGAAGCGCTTCCGCGTCACCGGTTCCGGCAAGGTCATGCGCGAGCAGGCCGGTCACGTCCACAAGTTCCACGAGAAGACCCCGCAGAAGGCCCGCGCCCTCTCCAAGGACGTCCTCGTTTCCAAGGCCGACGTCAAGAAGGTCAAGAAGCTCCTCGGCATCTGAGCCGAACCCCCCGAACGTCCAAGAACAGCAAGGAGTACTCACGTGGCACGCGTGAAGCGGGCGGTCAACGCCCACAAGAAGCGCCGGGTCGTCCTCGAGCGCGCGAGCGGTTACCGCGGTCAGCGGTCCCGTCTCTACCGCAAGGCCAAGGAGCAGGTCACCCACTCCCTCGGCTATGCCTACCGCGACCGTCGCGCCCGCAAGGGTGACTTCCGTCGTCTGTGGATCCAGCGCATCAACGCTGCGGCCCGCGCCAACGGCATGACCTACAACCGCCTCATCCAGGGTCTCAAGGCCGCTGAGATCGAGGTCGACCGTCGCATGCTCGCCGAGCTCGCAGTCAACGACGAGGCCGCCTTCGCCGCCCTCGTCGAGATCGCCAAGGCCAACGTGCCTGCGCAGCAGCCGGTCGCCGAGAAGGCCTCCGCCTGAGCCACCCCCGGGCGCACCACTGCGTCCTCGTAGCGCCGGGAGAGCCGTGCTGACCAACGTCCGATCCGATCGGGTCAAGTCAGTGCGATCGCTCTCCCGGCGCTCGGTGCGTGAGCGGACCGGTCGCTTCGTCGTCGACGGCCCGCAGGGTGTGCGCGAGGCTATCCGGTATGCCGCGGCGCGCGTCGACGACCTCTACGTCACCTCCGCGGCCCTCGAGCGGCACGACGAGATCGTGCAGTCCGCGCTCGAGGCCGAGATCCGCGTGCACGAGACCGACGACGCGGTGCTCGAGGCGATGTCCGACACCGAGTCGCCGCAGGGACTGCTCGCCGTCGTGGCCGCGCAGGCCGCCACGCTCGACGAGGTCCTCGCCGCCGGCCCCCGGCTGCTCGTCCTGCTCACCAACGTGCGCGACCCGGGCAACGCCGGGACCGTCATCCGTGGCGCCGACGCGTTCGGCGCCGACGCGGTGCTCGTCACCGAGGGGTCGGTCGACGTGCTCGCCCCCAAGGTCGTCCGCTCCACGGTGGGCTCGATCTTCCACCTGCCCGTCGTCACCGGGCTCGACGTCGAGGCGACGCTGGCCACGTTGGCGAGCCACGGCATACGCACGTTCGCGGCCGACGGAGTCGGCGAGACGCTCCTGCCCGACGTCGACGTGAGCCGACCGCACGCCTGGGTCATGGGCAACGAGGCGTGGGGCCTGCCGTCCGAGGTCCGCGACCTCTGCGACGAGGTGGTGCGGGTCCCGATCTCCGAGCGGGTCGAGTCGCTCAACCTCGCGATGGCCGCCACGGTGTGCCTTGCGGCGTCGTCAGGCGCGACTCGACGCGTCTGACGTGATGGGATGAGGCCCATGGACCAGCAGGTACCCGAAGAGCCCGTCCTCACCGTCCCGCACTCGGCGGCCTCATCGGCGGCCGAGATGCTGCCCGACGGCCTCATCGCCGCGGACTCCGAGGGCATCGTCTCCTCGGTGAACCACCGCGCCGAGCAGATGCTCGGACGCCGCGCAGCGGAGCTCGTCGGGCACGACATCCGCGAGGTCCTGCCGCTCGAGACCCGCAACGGCGAGTCCTGGTGGGCGATGACCGACCCATGGAACGGCCTGCGCACCCGCACCGGGCACCGGGAGAAGCTGCTGCAGCTCCCCGACGGGCTCGAGCTGCTCGTCACCGCGCGCTACCTGCGCGCCGGACGGGCCGGCCCCCTGGGCGCGATCCTGCTCTCGCTGCGTGATGCCGAAGGGCGGCGGCGCGCCGAGCTCGACCACGCCGCCCTCATCTCGACGATCGCGCACGAGCTGCGTTCGCCGCTCACGGGTGTCAAGGGCTTCACCTCGACGCTGCGCCGGCGCTGGGACCAGTTCAGCGAGGAGCAGCGGCTGACGATGCTCGAGGCGATCGACGCCGACGCCGACCGGCTCACACGGCTCATCACCGACCTGCTCGACGTGTCGCGGATCGACTCCGGCCGGCTGCGGATCCACGAGGTGCCGCTCCCGACGCAGGACATCCTCGCGCGCCACGTCGAGCGCCACGTGGCCGCGGGCCAGGACGAGCAGGACTTCACGATCACCGTCGCCGAGGGAGCCGAGGAGATCTACGCCGACGCCGACCGGCTCGACCAGGTCCTCTCCAACCTGCTGGAGAACGCCGTGCGGCACCGGGCCAAGAGCGTCACCCTCGACGCGTCGCCGTGGTCGGGGCCGACCGGGCCCGGCGTCATGCTCAGCGTGAGCGACGACGGCACCGGCATCCCGGCCGAGCAGCGCCGGGCGGTGTTCAGCCGGTTCTGGCACGGCCCGAGCGGCGGTGGCACGGGCCTCGGCCTCTACATCGTCAGGGGTGTCGTCGAGGTGCACGGCGGGTGGGCCGAGATCGACGACGCGCCCGGCGGCGGCGCGGTCGTCCGGGCGTTCTTCCCGGCCGAGCCGTCCTGACGAGGACCGGCTCGGCACCTCGCCGCGGGGCGACCTAGGCTGCTCCCCGGTGCCGTCCGGCGCCAGGGGATCGAAGAGGGGTGCCAGTGTCCGTCGTGTCGATCGCGCCCTACCGGGCCGCGCTCGCCAGCCCAGGTCTGAAGTCGGCGCTCCTGCTGGGAGCCTTCGTCCGGATCCCGGTCTTCTCGGCCGGTGTCCTGCTCACCGTGCACGTCGTCACCACCCTGGGGAAGTCGTATGCCGCGGCCGGCCTCCTCGCGGCCGTCGCCACCGTGGCCATCGCGGTCAGCGGACCGTGGCGCGGCCGGCTGCTCGACCGGATCGGGCTGCGGCGGGTCGTGCTGCCCTCGACGCTCGTGGCGCTCGTGTGCTGGTCGGTCGCGCCGTGGGTGGGCTACCTCCCGCTGCTCGTCCTCGCGGCCGTCGCCGGCCTCTTCGTCATCCCGACGTTCTCGATCATCCGGCAGGCGGTCATCGCGGCCGTCCCGACGACCGAGCGCCGAACCGCGATCTCGCTCGACGCCGTCGCCGTCGAGCTGTCGTTCATCGTCGGCCCGGCGGCCTCGATCTGGGCCGCGTCCCACTGGGACACGCGGTGGGTGCTCTTCGCGATCCAGATGCTCGGCGTCGTCGGTGGCGCGACCCTCTGGCTCGTCGACCCGGTGCTGCGCTCCGAGAGCGAGGACGCCGACGAGGCGGCCCGGCCGAGCCGCTCGGACTGGTTCGGGCTGCCCTTCGTCGCGGTGTGCCTCGCCGCCTCGTGCGCGACCTTCGTGCTGTCGGGCACGGACCTCGGCATCGTGGCGCGGATGCGCGAGCTCGACCAGCCCACCGCGATCGGTCTCGTCCTCGCCCTCTGGGGGCTCGGCTCACTCGTCGGCGCCCTGGTCTACGGCGGGCTGAGCCGGCCCATCTCCACCTTCTGGCTGCTCGGAGTGCTCGCCCTCGTGACGCTCCCGATGGCCCTCGCGGGAGGGGCGCTCACCCTCGGCGCGCTCGGGTTCGTCGCCGGCCTGCTCTGTGCGCCGACGATCACCGCGAGCATCGACCAGGCGACCCGGATGGTCCCGGCCTCGGCGCGTGGCGAGGCCATGGGCTGGCACGGCTCCGCACTCACGCTCGGAGGTGCGCTGGGCGCACCGTTCGCCGGTGTGGCCATCGACCGCGTGGGTGCCGGCGGCGGGTTCATCGCACCGGCCCTCGTGGGTCTCGTCGTCGCCGCGCTGGGCGCCGTCGCGGCGCAAACCCGACGGCGTCGCCGAGCGCCTGCGCGATAGGCTGGCCCCATGTCGTCCGCCCCCGGCCCTCGCACTCCCCGTGCCGTGCGCCGATTTACCGTGCCCTCGGGTGCGATGACGCCTGCCTGAGCCCTCGTGCACCGGGCGCCCGGCGTCCTCCGCACGGCCCGAGGGCGCCGCGACCTCCCAGAGACGTCCCAGCCTTCCCCGGCGCGACTGTGTCGTGCCTCGCGACGAGAGTGGAACCCATGTCAGGACCCAACACGAACTTCGACCCGGTCGAGGTGGCGGCGCTCGACCCCGAGCACGTGGAGTCGGCCGTCACCAGTGCCCTCGAGGCGGTGGCCGGCGCGGGCTCGCTCGACGAGCTCAAGGCGCTGCGCGCGACGCACACCGGTGACAAGTCGCCTCTCGCCCTCGCCAACCGCGAGATCGGCGCGCTCCCACCCAGCGCGAAGGCCGAGGCCGGCAAGCGCGTCGGCCAGGCGCGTGGTCGCGTCAACGCCGCCTTCGCCGCCCGGCAGGTCGAGCTCGAGACCGAGCGTGACGAGCGGATCCTCACCGAGGAGGCCGTGGACGTCACGCTGCCCACGGGTCGACGCCCCCTCGGTCGCCGCCACCCCATCGAGCTCATGTCGCAGCGCATCGCCGACCTCTTCGTCGGCATGGGCTGGGAGATCGCCGAGGGCCCCGAGATCGAGGCCGAGTGGTTCAACTTCGACGCCCTGAACTTCGACGCGGACCACCCGGCGCGCCAGATGCAGGACACGTTCTACGTCGACCCGCCCGAGGACGGCCTCGTCCTGCGCACGCACACGTCGCCGGTGCAGGCGCGAACGCTGCTCGACCGTGGCGTGCCCGTCTACGTCGCGGCGATCGGGCGCGTCTTCCGCACCGACGAGCTCGACGCGACGCACATGCCCGCCTTCCACCAGGTCGAGGGTCTCGCCGTCGACGAGGGCATCACCATGGCGCACCTCAAGGGCACGCTCGACCGGCTCGCGAGCGAGCTCTTCGGCGACGGCATCACCACCCGCCTCCGCCCGTCGTTCTTCCCGTTCACCGAGCCGAGCGCCGAGATGGACCTGCGTTGCTTCGTCTGCCGCGGCGAGGACCCGGACTGCCGCGCCTGCAAGGGGACCGGCTGGATCGAGTGGGGCGGCTGCGGGATGGTCAACCGCAACGTCCTCACCGCCTGCGGTGTCGACCCCGACCGCTACACCGGTTTCGCCTTCGGCATGGGCATCGACCGTGCGCTGATGTTCCGCTCGGGCGTGAGCGACATGCGCGACATGATCGAGGGCGACGTGCGCTTCGACGCCCAGTTCGGACTGGAGATCTGATGGCCACCAACGCCGTCCCGACCGACCCCACCGTCATCGCACCCCTCCCGGGTGCCCACGTTCCCGCCGGCATGGAGATCTGATGCGCATTCCCGTCGAATGGCTCCGCGAGTACGTCGCGGTCCCCGAGGACGCCCGTGGTCCGCAGATCGCTGCCGACCTCGTCAGCGTGGGGCTCGAGGAGGAGGGGCTGCACACCGGTGGAGTCACCGGCCCCCTCGTCGTCGGTCGGGTCCTCACCCGCGAGCCCGAGCCCCAGAAGAACGGCAAGACGATCAACTGGTGCACCGTCGACGTCGGCGACGCCAACGGCACCGGTGAGCCGCAGGGGATCGTCTGCGGCGCCCACAACTTCGGGCCCGGCGACCTCGTCGTCGTCATCCTGCCCGGCGGCGTGCTGACGACACCGCAGGGACCGCTCGAGGTCAGCGCCCGCAAGACCTACGGCCACGTCTCGGCCGGCATGATCTGCTCCGAGCGCGAGCTCGGCATCGGCGACGACCACGACGGCATCCTCGTCCTCACCCGCAAGTTCGCCGGTGACGACGCGCTCCTGGCGCGGCTCACCCCGGGCACGGACGCCATCCCGCTCCTCGGCCTGGACCGCGAGACCGTCGAGGTCAACGTCACCCCCGACCGCGGCTACTGCTTCTCGGTGCGCGGTGTGGCACGCGAGTACGGCCACGCCACCGGTGCGGCGTTCACCGACCCCGTGACCGCACTCGACGCCCGTGCGCCGCAGCCCACGACCGGTGGCTTCCCGGTCGAGCTGCGCGACGAGGCGCCGATCCGAGGTCGCGACGGGTGCGACCGCTACGTCGCCCGCGTCGTGCGCGGCATCGACGTCACGGCGCCGACCCCGTCGTGGATGGCCGCCCGGCTCACCGAGGCAGGCATGCGGCCGATCTCGCTGCCGGTCGACGTCACCAACTACGTCATGCTCGGCCTCGGCCAGCCGCTGCATGCCTTCGACCTCGCCTCGCTCGAGGCCCCGATCGTCGTGCGTCGCGCCCGGGCGGGGGAGCGGCTCACCACTCTCGACGCCGCGGACCGCGCCCTCGACCCCGGAGACCTGCTCATCGCCGACCGCGGTGGCGAGCGACCCGTCGCCATCGCCGGCGTCATGGGTGGCGCCGAGACCGAGGTGGGCGCCCAGACGCGCGACGTCCTCATCGAGGCCGCGCACTTCGAGCCGGTCAGCATCGCCCGCTCCGCCCGTCGCCACAAGCTGCCGTCCGAGGCGTCTCGACGCTTCGAGCGCGGTGTCGACACCGCGCTCGCCGCGGCCGCCGCCCAGCTCGCCGTCGACCTGCTCGTCGAGCACGGCGGGGGTGTCGCCGACACCGAGGTGACCGACGTCGGCTCTCCGGCCGCACCGGCACCGGTCTCGATGCCGGTCTCGTTCCCGTCGCGCATCATCGGCGTCGACTACCCGGAGTCCGAGATCGTCACGATCCTCGAGGCGATCGGCTGCACCGTCACGCGTGACGCCGACGTCCTCACGGTGGTCCCGCCGACCTGGCGGCCCGACCTCACCACCGCGGCCGACCTCGTCGAGGAGGTCGCGCGCATCCACGGCTACGACGCCATCCCGTCGGTGATCCCCACGCCGCCCGGTGGGTCCGGTCTCACGCACGGCCAGCGCGTCCGGCGGATCGTCGCCGACGTGCTGGCGGGCCAGGGACTCTCGGAGGTGTGGAGCGCGCCGTTCGTCGGCGCCGACCGCTACACCGCGCTCGGGCTCGACACCGATGCCGAGGTGGCCCGCTCCGTCCGTCTGGCCAACCCGCTGTCGGACGAGCAGCCGCTCATGCGCACGCGCCTCCTGGCGACGATGGTCGACGCCCTGCGCCGCAACGTCGCTCGCGGCAGCCGCGACGTGGGCCTGTTCGAGGTGGGCCTCGTCGTCGACCTCGATGGCGAGCAGCGTTCCGCGCCCACCGAGGACGTCGGCATCCGCCCGTCCGACGAGACGCTGGCCGCGATCCGGGCAGCGGTGCCGGCCCAGCCGCGTCACCTGGCCGTCCTGCTGGCGGGCGACCGTGACCGCGCCGGCTGGTGGGGGTCGGGACGCACTGCCGACGTCACCGACGTCATCGAGCTCGCGCGCGTCCTCGGCGAGGCGCTCGGAGTCCCCGTCACGACGGTGGCCGACGCGGTGGCCCCGTTCCACCCCGGCCGGTGCGCGCGCGTCGAGCTGGAGGACGGGACCGTCCTCGGCCACGTCGGCGAGCTGCACCCCAAGGCCGTCGCGAGCCTGGGACTCCCGGCCCGGACCGTCGGTGGTGAGCTGGACCTCGACGTGCTCACGCGCGCAGCCGAGACGCCGGTGCTGGCTCGCACGCTGACGACCTTCCCGATGGCGCAGAGCGACGTCGCCCTCGTCGTGGACGACGCGGTGACCGCAGCCGCGGTCGAGTCGGCCCTGCGCGACGGCGCCGGCCCGACGCTGGAGTCGGTGTCGCTGTTCGACGTCTATCACGGCGACCAGCTCGAGGCAGGGCGCAAGTCGCTGGCCTACCGGCTCACCTTCCGGGCGCCCGACCGCACGCTGACGACGGACGAGGTCTCCGGCCTGCGCGACTCGGCGGTCGCGGCGGCCGCCTCACGCACCGGAGCGGTCCAGCGGTGACCTCGCCCGTCGCGATCGTCACCGGAGCCTCGCGCGGTATCGGTGCCCACCTCGCCGAGGCCCTCGAGGTGGACGGGTATGCCGTGGAGCGCGGCTCGCGCTCCACGGCCGAGGTCACGGACCGCGAGGCGGTGGAGGCATGGGTGGCCGACATCGTCGAGCGACACGGTCGGGTCGACCTGCTCGTCAACAACGCCGGGGTGATCGACGCCGAGATCCCCCTCGTCGACAGCGACCCCGACGAGTGGTGGCAGACGGTGGAGACCAACGTGCGCGGTCCCTATCTCATGACGCGTGCGGTGCTCCCGCACCTTGCCCGCGGCACCGGTCGCATCGTCAACCTCAACTCCGGCGCGGCCTACCGCAACGTCGACGCGGCGACGGCATACAACCTCAGCAAGGGCGCCCTCGCGCGGCTCACCTCGCAGCTCGGGCTGGGGGAGGAGCGCACCGCGCTGGTCTTCGACCTCGCGCCGGGTGTCGTGCGCACCGACATGACGCTGGCGATGACGATGCACCGCGGCCGGACCGAGTGGACCTCGCCCGCCGAGGTGAGCGACCTGCTGCTCGCCATCGCCCACGGTGACCTCGACGCATGGAGCGGTCGCATGGTCCGCGCCGGCACCGACACGGTCGAGTCCCTGCGGGCTCGTGCGGCCGCAGGACTGTCCGAGACCGACCGGACGCTGGGACTCAGGCCCTGGGGACAGGACGACCCGCTCGGCTGAGTCCTCCCACGCCCAGAGCGGGATTGCATAGAGATGTTGCCGCATGCAAGACTATGCACATGCTGAGAGTCGCAGTCGCCGGAGCGAGCGGGTATGCCGGGGGCGAGGTCCTCCGCTGGCTGCTCCAGCACCCCGAGGTCGAGATCGGCGCCGTGACGGCCGGCGGCAACGCCGGGGTCGGTCTCGGCACGATCCACCCCCACCTCTTCGGCCTCGCCGACCGCGTGCTCCAGGAGACGACGCCCGAGGTGCTCGGGGGGCACGACGCCGTGGTCCTCGCCCTCCCGCACGGTCATTCCGCCGCCGTCGCGTCCGCCCTCGGCGACGACGTCGTGGTCGTCGACTGCGGTGCCGACTTCCGCCTGCGCGACGAGTCCGCGTGGACGACCTTCTACGACACCCCGTATGCCGGGTCGTGGGCCTACGGCCTTCCCGAGCTGCCGCTCGCCGGGGGAGCGACCGGTCGTGACGCCCTGGTCGGCGCCCGCCGCGTCGCCGTGCCCGGGTGCTACCCGACCGCGGTGTCGCTGGCCCTGGCGCCCGGGCTCGCCGCCGGCGTCATCGAGCCCGACGACGTCGTGGTCGTGGCCGCCTCCGGCACCTCCGGAGCCGGCAAGGCGCTCAAGCCCCACCTGCTCGGGTCCGAGGTCATGGGGTCGATGTCGCCCTACGGCGTCGGTGGCGTGCACCGGCACACGCCCGAGATCGAGCAGAACCTCTCTGCCGCCGCCGGTGTCCCCGTGACCGTCTCGTTCACGCCCACGCTCGCCCCGATGCCTCGCGGCATCCTGGCCACCTGCACCGCCAGGGCGGCCGACGGGGTCACGGCGGAGGCGGTCCGGGACGCCTGGCGGACGGCATACGAGCACGAGACCTTCGTGCACGTCCTCGAGCCCGGCGCGTGGCCGACGACGTCCGCGGTCGTCGGCAGCAACCACGTCACCGTCCAGGTCGCGCTCGACGAGCGCACCCGCCGCGTCGTCGCCGTCGCGGCTGTCGACAACCTCGCCAAGGGCACGGCCGGCGCCGCCGTCCAGTGCCTCAACCTCACCGCCGGCCTGCCCGAGGCGACCGGCCTCCTCGGATCGGGGGTGGCGCCGTGAGCGCCATGCCGCTGCACCTCATGACCCACCCGGAGCCCCTCGTCGTGGCGCGCCTCGACGGTGGCGCCGAACCGAGCTGGGACTGGACGCCGGGACCGTTCGCGTCACTCACGCGGACTCCGAACGAGACGTCGGTCGTCTGCCTCGCCGAGCTCGTGCCCGGCGGTGTGGTCACCGAGGGGCCGTTCCGCGGTGTCGAGGTCGCCGGACCGCTGGCCTTCGAGGCGGTCGGCGTCATGGCCGAGATCCTCGCGCCGCTCGTGACCGCCGGCATCAGCGTGCTCGCCATGTCGACCTTCGACACCGACTGGGTCCTCGTCCCCGAGCAGCACATCGCCACGGCGTCCGAGGCGTGGCGCAAGGCCGGCCTCATCGTCACCCCGACGGTCCTCACGGGGCGGAGCAACCGGTGAGCGTCACTGCGGCACAGGGCTTCCGGGCCGCCGGTGCCACGGCCGGGCTCAAGGCGTCGGGCTCGAGCGACGTCGCCCTCGTCGTCAACGACGGGCCCGACCACCACGCCGCCGCCGTCTTCACGTCCAACCGCGTCGAGGCCGCTCCGGTGACGTGGTCCCGGCAGGCCGTGAGCGACGGACGCGCGGACGCCGTCTTCCTCAACTCCGGTGGGGCCAACGCCTGCACGGGTGCCCGGGGGTTCCAGGACACGCACCGCACGGCCGAGCTCGTCGCCACCACCTTGGGCTGCAGCGCCCTCGACGTCGTCGTGTGCTCGACCGGCCTCATCGGCGAGTACCTGCCGATGGACCGGATCGAGGCCGGGGTCGCACTCACCGCCGAGGCCCTGGCGACGGACGGTGCGGAGGCTGCAGCGCGCGCGATCATGACGACGGACTCGGTGCCGAAGCAGGCCACCGTCGCCCGCGACGGCTGGTCCGTCGGGGGGATGGCCAAGGGAGCCGGCATGCTGGCGCCGGGTCTCGCGACCATGCTCTGCGTCATCACGACCGACGTCGTCACCGACGCCCCGACCCTCGACGCAGCCCTGCGGGCCGCCACCGCGACGACGTTCGACCGGGTCGACTCCGACGGCTGCATGTCGACCAACGACACCGTCCTCGTGCTCGCCTCCGGCGCCTCGGGCGTGCAGGCGCACCCCGACGAGGTCACCGCGGCCGTCACCGAGGTGTGCGCCTCCCTGGCCCGCCAGCTCGTCGCCGACGCCGAGGGCGCGAGCCACGACATCGCGGTCGAGGTGCGTTCGGCCGCAACCGAGCCCGAGGCGGTCGAGGTCGCCCGGTCGGTGACGCGGAGCAACCTCTTCAAGGCGGCGATCTTCGGCAGGGACCCCAACTGGGGTCGTGTGCTGGCTGCGGTCGGCACGACCGATGCGGCCTTCGACCCGGCGACGATCGACGTCGCCATCAACGGCGTCCAGGTGTGCCGCTCGTCGTCGGTGGGAGACGACCGCGACCTCGTCGACCTCGAGCCGCGCGAGGTCCGCGTCGTCATCGACCTCCACGCCGGGGATGCCACTGCCACCGTGTGGACCAACGACCTCACCCACGAGTACGTCCACGAGAACTCCGCCTACAGCACGTGAGGACCTCCCCGTGACCGACGACGTGAACCGGCTCAAGGCGAGCACCCTCGTCGAGGCCCTGCCCTGGCTCGAGGCGTTCCGGGGTGCGCTCGTCGTCGTCAAGTACGGCGGCAACGCCATGGTCGACGACGAGCTCAAGCTCGCCTTCGCGCAGGACATCGCGTTCCTGCGCTACGTCGGCCTGCGCCCCGTCGTCGTCCACGGTGGGGGACCACAGATCAAGGCCATGCTCGACCGCCTCGGCCTCGAGAGCGAGTTCAAGGCAGGTCTGCGCGTCACGACCCCCGAGGTCATGGACGTCGTCCGCATGGTCCTCACCGGCCAGGTGGGGCGTGAGCTCGTCGGCCTGCTCAACCAGCACGGACCGCTCGCCGTCGGGCTCTCCGGCGAGGACGGTGCCCTCTTCGGCGCGCGCCGCCGCGGGGTCGTCGTCGACGGTGTCGAGGAGGACCTCGGGCTCGTCGGCGACGTGGTGTCCGTCAACACCCAGGCCGTGGTCGACCTCCTCGACGCCGGCCGCATCCCCGTGGTGTCGACGATCGCCCCCGACCTCGACCACGAGGGCCAGGTCCTCAACGTCAACGCCGACACCGCCGCCGCAGCGCTGGCCGTGGCCCTGGGCGCGCGCAAGTTCGTCGTCCTCACGGACGTCGAAGGCGTGTATGCCGCGTGGCCCGACCGGTCCTCGCTCCTCTCGACCCTGCCCCTGAGCCAGGCGCGCGAGCTCCTGACGCGGGTCGACGCCGGCATGATCCCCAAGCTCGAGGCCTGCATCCGGGCGGTCGAGGACGGCGTCCCACAGGCCCACGTCATCGACGGCCGCGAACCCCACTCGCTGCTCCTCGAGGTCTTCACCTCGGAGGGCATCGGCACCCTCATCCAGGAGGACGCATGAACACCACCGAAGGCTCGAGCTCGCAGGCCGAGCTGCTCGACCGCTACGCCCACTCGCTCATCCCCGTCTTCGGGACGCCCCAGCTCGTCCTCGAGCGAGGCGACGGTGCCTGGGTGTGGGACACCGACGGGAAGCGCTACCTCGACCTGGTGGGTGGCATCGCCGTCAACGCGCTGGGGCACAACCACCCGGCCCTCGTCGCCGCGGTCTCGAAGCAGGTCGCCGAGATGGCCCACATCTCAAACTTCTACACGTCGCGCGCGCAGATCGAGCTCGCCGAGCGGGTGCTCGAGATCGCCGGCGCGCCGGCCGGCTCCGGCGTCTTCTTCGCGAACTCCGGGGCCGAGGCCGTGGAGGGCGCGATCAAGCTCTCCCGCCGCACGGGCCGGACCGGGCTCGTCGCCGCGGAGGGTGCCTTCCACGGTCGGACCACCGGCGCACTGGCGCTGACCGCCAAGGCCGCCTACCGCGAGCCCTTCGCCCCGCTCATACCCGACGTCACGCACGTGCCCTACAACGACATCGAGGCCCTGCGCGCCGCCGTCACCACCGAGACCGCCGCGGTCGTCCTCGAGCCCGTTCAGGGTGAGGCGGGAGCGATCGTCGCGGACCCGGCATACCTGCGTGCTGCACGCGAGCTGACCACGGCGGCAGGTGCGCTGCTCGTCATCGACGAGGTCCAGACGGGCATCGGCCGCACCGGCGACTGGTTCGGCTTCCAGGAGAGCGGGATCGTGCCCGACGCGATCACCGTCGCCAAGGGGCTCGGGGGAGGGCTGCCCGTCGGGGCGCTGGTGACCTTCGGCGCCGACGTCACGGGGCTCCTCACGGCGGGCCAGCACGGCTCGACGTTCAGCGGGAACCCTCTCGTCGCAGCCGCCGGGCTCAGCGTGCTCGCGACCATCGAGGCCGAGGGCCTGCTCGGCCACGTCGTGGAGATGGGCGAGCACCTCGACGCCGCCGTCACCGCGCTCGGCCACCCCGACGTCGAGGGAGTCAGGGGGCGTGGGCTGCTCCGCGCGATCGTCCTGCGCTCCGAGCTCTCGGCGGGCGTGGCCGTCGCGGCCCGTGAGGCCGGCTTCCTCGTCAATCCCGTTGCGCCCGACGCCATCCGGCTCGTGCCACCACTCGTCGTCACCCGCGAGGAGCTCGACCTCTTCGTGGCCGCGCTGCCCTCGCTTCTCGCCACCGCCCACGCCAAGGAGCCGATCTCATGACCACCACGCCCAGGCACCTCCTCCGGGACGACGACGTCACCCCGGCCGAGCAGGCCGAGATCCTCGAGCGCGCCGCCGCCATCAAGGCGCGTCCGTTCAGCGACCGGTGCCTCGAGGGCCCCGAGGTCGTCGCGGTGCTCTTCGACAAGCAGACGCTGCGCACCCAGGTCTCGTTCGCCGCGGCGATCTCGCACCTCGGCGGGTTCCCGCTCGTCATCGACGGCAAGCTCGCCCAGGTCGGGGTGCGCGAGTCCATCGCCGACGTCGCCCGCGTCCTGACCCGCGAGGCCAAGGCCATCGTCTGGCGCACCTACGGCCAGGAGCGGATCGAGGAGATGGCCGCGCACTCGAGCGTCCCCGTCGTCAACGCGCTCACCGACGAGTTCCACCCCTGCCAGATCCTCGCCGACCTCCTGACGATCAAGGAGCACAAGGGCACGCTCGCCGGGCTGACCTTCGCCTACGTCGGTGACGGCGCCAACAACATGAGCCACAGCTACCTGCTCGGCATGGCGACCGCGGGCCTGCACGTCCGGATCGGCACGCCGGCGGGCTACCAGCCGTCGCCGCCGCTGCTGGCCCGGGCGGCCGAGATCGCGGCGACGACCGGCGGGTCGGTCACCGTCATCGAGGACCCGGCCGAGGCGGTCACCGGCGCCGATGTCGTCGCCACCGACACGTGGGTGTCCATGGGCTTCGAGAAGGAGAAGAAGTCCCGTCAGGGGTCGGCGAGCCCGTTCGCCCGCTACGCCGTCAGCGCCGAGCTCATGGCCCTGGCCAAGCCCGACGCGATCTTCCTGCACTGCCTCCCGGCCTACCGCGGGTTCGAGGTCGACGCATCCGTCATCGACGGTCCGCAGTCGGTCGTGTGGGACGAGTCCGAGAACCGGCTGCACGCGCAGAAGGCCGTCCTGTCGTGGCTCATCGAGCGGAGCGGGGGGCAGCGCCGATGACCGTCTCGTCGAGCCGCACCGGCCGCCAGCGACGCATCGTCGAGATCCTCTCCAGCCGACCGGTGCGGTCGCAGACCGAGCTGCTCGGCATCCTCGGCGAGGACGGCATCGACGTCACGCAGGCGACCCTGTCGCGCGACCTGGTCGACGTGGGTGCCGAGAAGGTCCGCGTCGGCAAGAACCTCGTGTATGCCGTGCCCGGCGAGGGCGGCGACCGCACCGTGCGCGTCGCTCCCGACGAGGAGGAGACCTCGAGCCGGCTGGCGCAGCGGTGCCACGAGCTGCTCGTCTCGGCCGAGCAGTCGGCGAACCTCGTCGTGCTGCGGACCCCGCCGGGGGCGGCGAACTTCCTCGCCTCCGCCATCGACCACACGAGCGTCCCCGGGGTGGTCGGGACGATCGCCGGGGATGACACGATCATGGTCATCACGACAGGCACGTCGGCGTCGCGCAAGGTCGCTGCCCGACTCATGGGATACACCCGCAAGGAGAACGTGTGAGCACGACGGACGCCAACGAGCCGGCCCGGAGCGGGCTGAGCCTGTGGGGAGGTCGCTTCAGCGGCGGCCCGGCCGACGCCCTCGCCGAGCTGTCGCGCTCCACGCACTTCGACTGGCGGCTGGCGCTGCACGACATCGCCGGGTCACGCGCCCACGCCCGGGTGCTGCACGGCGCCGGGCTGCTCGCCGACGACGACCTGGCTGCGATGCTCGACGCGCTGGCCCGGCTCGCGGCCGACGTCGAGTCGGGAGAGTTCGTGCCGGCGCCCGGCGACGAGGACGTCCACACGGCTCTCGAGCGCGGGCTCATCGAGCGAGCCGGACCCGACGTCGGTGGACGCCTGCGCGCCGGCCGGTCCCGCAACGACCAGGTCGCCACGCTCGTGCGCATGTACCTGCGGGAGCACGCCCGCACCGTCGCCGGGCTCGTCGTCGACGTCGTCGACGCCCTCATCGCGCAGGCCGAGCGGCACCCGTCGGTCGCCATGCCCGGTCGCACGCACCTGCAGCACGCCCAGCCGGTCCTGCTGGCCCACCACCTCCTCGCGCACGCATGGCCGTTGCTGCGGGACGTCGAGCGGCTGCGCGACTGGGACGCGCGCGCGGCACTGAGCCCCTACGGCTCCGGGGCCCTCGCCGGCAGCTCGCTCGGCCTCGACCCCGAGGCCGTCGCGGCGGACCTCGGCTTCGACGGGTCGGTCGAGAACTCCATCGACGGCACCGCGGCCCGCGACGTCGTGGCCGAGTTCGCCTTCGTCACGACGATGGTCGCGGTCGACCTGTCGCGGATCGCCGAGGAGGTCATCCTCTGGGCGACCAAGGAGTTCGGCTTCGTCACCCTCGACGACGCGTACTCCACCGGGTCGAGCATCATGCCGCAGAAGAAGAACCCCGACGTGGCCGAGCTCGCACGCGGCAAGGCGGGTCGTCTCGTGGGCAACCTCAGCGGCCTCCTCACGACGCTCAAGGGCCTGCCGCTCGCCTACAACCGCGACCTCCAGGAGGACAAGGAGCCGGTGTTCGACTCGATCGACACCCTCGAGGTCCTCCTGCCGGCCTTCAGCGGCATGGTCGACACGATGGTGTTCGACACCGAGCGACTCGAGTCCCTTGCCCCGCAGGGCTTCTCGCTCGCCACCGACATCGCCGAGTGGCTCGTGCGCGAGGGTGTCCCGTTCCGGGTCGCGCACGAGGTCGCGGGGGAGTGCGTACGCGTCTGCGAGTCCCGCGGCACCGAGCTGTGGGACCTCAGCGACGACGACCTCTCCGGCATCTCCGAGCACCTCACGCCGGCGGTCCGCGACGTGCTGTCGGTCGAGGGGTCGCTGGCGTCCCGCGACGCGAAGGGCGGCACTGCGCCCCAGCGGGTGGCCGAGCAGCTGACCCGGGCGGGGAGCCGGCGCGACGAGGCCCGCGCGTGGGCCTCCTCGCTCCCCGAGATCCGGTGACGCTGGACCGGTCGTTCTTCGCGCGGCCGGCGCTGGTCGTGGCGCCCGAGCTGCTCGGGTGCCGCATCGTCCACGCCGGCGTCACCGTGCGTCTCACGGAGGTCGAGGCGTATGCCGGCGAGGGCGCCGACCCGGGGTCGCACGCCTTCCGCGGGCGCACGCCGCGCACCGAGGTGATGTTCGGCGAGGCCGGGCACCTCTACGTCTACTTCAGCTACGGCATGCACTGGTGCGCCAACGCCGTGTGCGGCGACGAGGGCGTGGCCCAGGCCGTCCTGCTGCGTGCCGGTGAGGTCGTCGCGGGCCACGAGGTGGCAGCCGTGCGGCGTGCGGGGGTGCCCGAGCGCGACTGGGCCCGGGGGCCGGCCCGGCTCACCTCCACCCTGGCGATCGACCGCGCCCACGACGGCATCGATGTCTGCGGCGGCGGACCGGTGCGCTTCGAGCCGCCGACCGAGCCGGTCGAGCCCGCCTGCGTGCGCACCGGACCACGCGTCGGCGTGAGCGGTCCCGGTGGCGACGGGACGGCATACCCCTATCGGTTCTGGATCGAGGGGGAGCGGACGGTGAGCGCCTACCGGCCCGGGGTCATCCGCCGGCGTACGCGCTGATCTCGTCGCGCACGCGCCGCTTGACGTCGTCGGGGGCGTAGCTCACGTCCACCGCCGTCACCGCCAGGTCGGCCAGGCCGGCCCGGTCGAGGTCGAGGAGGTCGGCGGCGATGGCGTACTCGTCGTTGAGCGTCGTCCCGAACATCGGCGGGTCGTCGCTGTTGACCGTGACGACGACGCCGGCGTCGCGCAGGGCGCGCAGGGGATGGTCCTCGAGCCGCTCGACGCACCGCGTCGCGATGTTCGAGGTGGGGCACACCTCGAGCGGGATGCGCTCTGCGACAAGGCGCTCGACCAGTCGCGGGTCGTCGATGGAGCGGATGCCGTGACCGATGCGCTCGGCACCGAGGGCGTCGAGCGCGTCCCAGACCGACTGTGCGTCGGTCGACTCTCCGGCGTGGGGGAGCGAGCGCAGGCCGGCGGCCCGGGCGCGGTCGAAGTGCGGCTTGAACTGGGGTCGCGGGACCTCGGGACCACCGAGCCCGAAGCCGATGAGCGACTCCGGCCCGTGGTCGAGCGCGTAGCCGATCGTCGCGTCCGCGGAGTCGAGCCCGGCCTCGCCGGGGATGTCGTAGATCCACCGCAGGACGATGCCGTGGTCACGCTCGGCGGCGCGGCGCGCGTCCTCGATGGCCTCGGTGTAGGCCTCGATCGCGATGCCCATCCGCACGCTCGTGAACGGCGTCATCGTCAGCTCGGCGTAGCGAACCTGCTGTGCCGCAAGGCCTTCGGCGACCTCGTAGGTCAGCAGGTGGATGTCCTCGGGCGTCCGCAGCAGCGACACGACCGCGAGGTAGACGTCGATGAAGTGCGCGAAGTCCGAGAACGTGTAGAAGTCTCGCAACGTCTCGATGCCCTGCGGCACACCGGAGTCCGGGTGCCGCTCGGCCAGACGGGCGACCGTCTCGGGCCGGGCGGAGCCGACGTGGTGGACGTGCAGCTCTGCCTTCGGCAGCCCTGCGATGAACCCGTCGTATGCCGTCCGCTCACCCATGTGCCGCAGTCTGTCAGTCGGACAGGACCTCGGTGACGGCACGGGCGCCCAGCGGTGCCAGGGCATGTCCGCGCGGCTCGTAGATCCAGTGCGCGATCCGGCCCTGGATGGCCGCGCACGCCCGGCCCCACGCCCACGAGACGTCGTCGACCTCGAGGAGCGCTCGGAACCGCTCGCGACCCGGCCGGTCGAGGACCCACCAGGCGGGGGTGAGGTCGGTGGCGGCGTACCCGGTCGTCAGGGTCCCGAAGTCGAGCAGGCCCACGAGCTCGTCGCCCCGGGCGACGAGGTTGCCCGGGATGAGGTCGGCGTGGAGCAGGACTCGGGTGGGGTCCGGCGTCCCCGCGGCCAGCGCGTCGTCGACCACGCCTCGCACGGGTGTGGCGTCAAGGGGCCCGGCGACGGCGTCGGCGCGCTGGTCCAGGCCCACGGCACGTTCGCGCAGGTGCCCGCCTCGGGACCCACGCGGCCACAGCTCCTGCGGGACGTCGTCGAGGTCGATCTCCCGCAGCGCGGACACGGTGGCAGCGAGGGTGTCGGCCCAGCCCGCAGGGACGTCCCCGGAGAGCACTCGGGCCGCCACGTCCTCACCGTCGATCCAGTGGTTGACCGTCCAGGTGTGGGGATAGTCCTCGGTCGGCGTCCCCACGTGCTCGACCACGGGGACCTCGAGGGGCAGCCGCCCACGCAGCCGCGGCAGCCAGTCGACCTCCTTGCGGAGCCCGGTCTCGGCGTCCGCGTCGCGCGGCACCCGGACGAGCAGCTCCTCGCCGAGGCGGTAGGTCGTGTGCTCGGTGCCGGAGGTCGTCATGGGCCGGAGGGGCAGTGCCCGCCACTGCGGACACTGGTTGTCGACGAGGGAGCGCACGAGGTCGTCCGTCACGGGCGTCTCGCCGTCGAAGAGGGTGGGCATGCGCCACATCCCACACGGCGACGCGGTGCGGCGTCCACCGAGTTCGTCGTGGCAGGCTGGCGTCCGTGAACGACATCCTTGCCGAGCTCCAGTGGCGCGGCCTCGTGGCGCAGACGACCGACGAGGGCGCGCTGCGTGACGCCCTGACCCACGGGCCCATCACGGCCTACTGCGGGTTCGACCCCACGGCGCCCTCGCTGCACTTCGGCAACCTTGTGCAGCTCATCGTGCTGCGCCACCTCCAGCGGGCGGGCCACAAGGTCATCTGCCTCGTGGGTGGGTCCACCGGTCTCATCGGTGACCCGCGGCCCAGCTCCGAGCGCGTGCTCAAGACCAAGGAGCAGACCGCCGAGTGGGTGGGGCGCATCCAGCAGCAGGTGCAGCCGTTCCTCGACTTCGATGGCGACAACCCGGCGGTCATGGTCAACAACCTCGACTGGACCGCCCCGATGTCGGCGCTCGACTTCCTGCGCGACATCGGCAAGCACTTCCGGGTCAACCAGATGGTCAAGAAGGACGCTGTCGCCGCGCGCCTCAACTCCGACGAGGGCATCTCGTACACCGAGTTCAGCTACCAGATCCTCCAGGGGCTCGACTTCCTGGAGCTCTACCGGACCCACGGGTGCACGCTCCAGACAGGTGGTCAGGACCAGTGGGGCAACCTGACCGCCGGCTCCGACCTCATCCACAAGGTCGAGGGGGAGTCGGTCCACCTGCTCACGACGCCGCTCGTGACGGACGCCGCCGGCAACAAGTTCGGCAAGAGCGAGGGCAACGCCGTCTGGCTCTCGTCCGACATGACGAGCCCCTACGCCTTCTACCAGTACTGGCTCAACGTCGAGGACGCCTCGGTGGTCAAGCTGCTCCGGATCTTCACCGACCGCTCCCAGGACGAGATCGCCGAGCTCGAGCGCCAGGTGGCCGAGGAGCCGTTCCGGCGAGCGGCCCAACGGACGCTGGCCGCGGACGTCACGACCCTCGTCCACGGGGCCGAGGCGACGGCGTCCGTGCAGGCCGCCTCCGAGGCGCTGTTCGGCAAGGGTGACCTGGCCGCCCTCGACGCCCGCACCCTCGATGACGCGACGGCCGAGCTGCCCGGAGGTGAGGTGGCGCCGGGGATGACGATGACCGATGCCCTCGTGGCCGTCGGCCTGGTCGAGTCACGCAATGCCGCACGGCGGGCGATCGGCGACGGCGGTGCCTCGGTCAACGGCGAGAAGGTCACGGACCCGGAGTTCACGCTCTCCGACGAGCACTTCCTGCACGGCTCCGTGGCCATCCTCAGGCGCGGCCGCAAGTCGATGGCAGCAGGCCGACGCTCGTAAACCGTTGTCGCACAACCTCATCGGGCCCATCCACGCTGCTTCCACGGCGACCGGACGGGCCCGATTTGGATTCTGGCGAGAACGTCCTCTACTGTTCTCGATGTCAGCCCGCGAGGGAGGAACGGACACCACTGCGCAGGGCCCACGGCCCCGCACGAAGTAGGCCGGTCCCGGGGCTGGCCCCAACAGCTCGACACAGTGGCGACACTGTCGACGGCGTGGCGCCCACGAGGTGCGACGGTTGGGAGTGACCGACCGTCACGAACCAGCGAAAACGCGGGTTTGGAACGCGGCCCCAGGGCTGCTACGGTAGGCGCCCCGCGAAGATCCAAGCGCAGTCGGGTCCGGCGGTTCCGAGAGGGACGAGGCCGGGTTTGACGCCCAAGTGTGGCCGCGGGTAGTTTTGAATGGTTGCCCTTGATGCTGGCCTGCGGGTTGGTGGATGGTGTGCGTCCGATCCTTGA